>Ga0116229_10010854_pt1 | contig 13574 bp, 11 predicted proteins | sample S1TSphgellanicum_3_FD_87313 | JGI IMG/M metagenome (GOLD analysis project Ga0116229, IMG submission 87313) | Host-associated microbial communities from peat moss isolated from Minnesota, USA - S1T2_Fc - Sphagnum magellanicum MG | ecosystem: Host-associated > Plants > Peat moss > Unclassified...
AAAAAAGCGGTAGTGTGATTGTTGGGGGTACAGAGGTTAAGGAAGAAAGACTATGGCGTGGTGTTGGGGGGGGGATGGTGGGGTCTGATTTTTGGTTTTCTATTTGTTCCTATCAAGTTCCCAAAATGTTCCCCATGTTTTCAATGTGTTCCTTAAGATATTCCCAATAACGCTTCATTTGTTACCTCGTATTGTTCGGCTATGGTTCAACTTCCATGTATATAAGTTGTAAAGGAGGGGAGGCATGACAAAACATGCTTCTATATTAGGGAAGGAAACATAGGCTTCAATGTTGGGGAGTGCTCCATGTTCCAAAAATATCGGTGGTGGGCCAATCAAATGACTCTTCTCAAGAGAGGAAAAAAAAAGAAAAAAGAAAAACTCTCTAGGCGGAACCCGTCACTAATTAGTAGAAGCATGAAAAGAACCCCTCACTATATGAGTTCAAACAAGGGATGGATGTTGCAAAACAAGGATGTGCCTACCCATCCACCTCTCCTATTCATTAGATGAAGTGCCTACTAAGGCCACTTCACTCCATGATGCAACTTCTCATTGGTTGCATGAAAATTCTATTCCTAAAATTGGCTGCCACTATTTTTGGCCTGGACTAATAATAGCCCTTCCTAAGAACACTTTACCTATTTGAAGGTGCAAAATAATGACAGTCGGTTTGGTACATGAAGCTCAAGGTGTAATCATTCACCCTTAATTTAGTGTAGGGAGGGGGCAACTTGAATGCCTTTGGCAAAGAACAAAATTCATTTGGAAAGTATGGTGGGAAATGCTTAATTCTCAAGCAAACAAATAGGACAAAATTAGTAACTTAAATCCAATTTAAAAGACTAAAATACTTTAGATTTAAAGCTCTATTAAATAGGCAAGGCAAGAAGGCAAGTGATTTCATATTTCATTGTGATGCATCTTAATCTTTTCTTCTTTTTTTTTTTCAAATTTGATTTAGTTGTCTTCTTTAATATTAGGTTAAGGAATGAAAAAAAAAAATTATAAAGGAATTGAGCTAAAATGAAATGCAAATAGGTTTCAAAAATAAAGTAAGATTTAATTGAGATTTTAAAATTGTTGTGGACGGTGATGAACTTGGTAGATTTTGCACCTGTACTTTTAAAAAAACTATGTACCCACCAACACCCACATGTTCATGGGCAACCTTTGTCTTTTAGAAGCTGGCATTTTGGGCAGGTGAATTAAAGGGGGGCCATTTGAACAATAAGAGACCATGCTTGCCAAAAGTGCATTTGTCCAATTGAAAGGAATAAAAAAGCAACAAAATAATATTTAAATGATCAGCAAACTGAACAACAAGCAAGAAAGAACAAATGACTCATTATGGAACTAAGGCCCATTTACACTAGGAGTCAGGGCCAAAAAAACTTGGGGCCAACTTTGAGCAATTTTTGGCTTGTTGTTTGGGCCCAAGTTACTAATAGCTAAAATGCTGGAACATTGGCCCCAAGGGTTGGGTTCCAAATTTGCTTCCCAAATTCGATGGTATCCTTTTTTTCGGCCTTGGGGTCAAAATACAAGGCCATAAAGTTCAGCATTTATTAGTAGCTTGCGGGCAAAATGAAAATATTTTTTCTATTTCAGCCTTGACTCATAGTGTGAAACCCTTGGGGCCGATTTCAACTTTTACACCAATAGGATTGCTTGCTTTGGGTTGAACATTGGCCCTGACTCCTAGTGCAAAGCAGGCCTAAGTTAACCACTCAAATGTGGTACACTACTTGTGTTACATTTTGTTGGCCGGTGTGAACCTGCTCCCACCCACCCTAAACCCTAAACCTCAATTGAGTTAAATATCTGGTTTCACCTTGGTAACCCATTCTATAAGAAGTAGGCCAGGGCGAATGAGCACCTACACTGATACCTTTACATTCTTGAGTGAGGCCTTTTAGTGGCCATATTTAGAAAGTTTATATATATTTTATTTCAAGTTTAAATTTATGTTAATGATTGGTACTCATGCTCTTTTTTGGCATTACATGCAAAAAAAATAAAATAAAATTATGTAGCACAGTTCTACATAGAACTATTTAAAGTGTAAAAAGGATGCAAAAGACAAGCCCAAAAATGCACCAGCCAAAGCTTGTTACCAAATAATATTTGACATCTCGGCCTGTATATAGGTAGGAAAAAATAGGTGACTTCTAGGTCAGTTGATAGTTTATAGACAGGCGAGGGTTGTGTCTACTACCATAGTACATGAATGGTTTCAACATAAATTTTTATTTTTTTTTTTTGCCAAAGTTTTGAAAAATTATTTATGACTTGTGCCAAAAAATTTATAAATTATTATAAAATAGTGGATCTTCAAGTTTTCAACCATCAGTTTGGAACTGCAGACCTTAAAAATCTTAGAGCAGAGAATTTTAAGTCTCATAAACATAACAGGAATGTGTTTATTATTTTTTATAACCATTAGAGTTATCCATAAAGTAACAGCACCAGAACCCTGAGTTTGGTCATACACAGGGTGAGATTAAAGAAAAACCTGCAAACAAGTACACTAGCATTCAACGGGGAATGAAACTCAGAAAACCATCAATTTTGGTAGTAAACTGAGTTTCATCCTGTCTTTCCTTTTTCCTGAGCGCCTCCACTGCTGTGCTCCTAACTGTACAACTACTATAATTAGTCTCGAATCTTGTGCATTTCATACTGAGTTGCAGCGTTTCAAACTGAGTTTATTAAAATGTCTTTACTTTGCAGATACCACTGAAAGAGGGGGGATAGGGGGTGAAAGGAGGCCCAAAGACAGGGTTACTTTACGGATAACTCTATTATCTGCCGAAAATTTCAGAATTAAAAAAACCAAGTGCCAAAGATAAGATTCAAAATTTAGTTGACAGAAAACTGTATCCTGAGCACTTACCATCCATCCGTCACGGTGCACTGGTCGGTACTGGTCCAGTGTGGCCCACATACCAGTTGCGTAGTCTCTGAGCCCAGTTCCGAATGTTCCCCGGTCCACGCGTCCGCCTCCGACCAGGCGATGCGTGTAAAGCCGGCTTCGAAAACACACACAACCGCGCGCACAAACTCCGTTTCTTCGAACTGAATTTGTCAAGCTAATTTTCCTTCATCTTGGGGCCACGATTTGCTACTCGCTTTTCATTTCTCGTCGCACAGATCGCAGTTGCAGCTCTGGTTTCTGTGAAAAAAAAAGTCACAGAAATTGGTACAGAATTTCAGAAACGCGAGTGGAATTGAACAAGCTGGTGATCTTTGAGCTCGAGAGGAAGAATGTCGTATGCTTATCTCTTTAAGTATATCATCATTGGAGATACAGGTTTTCTTCTTCTTCTTCTTCTTTCTAGTCGTGTGTATGTATGTATGTGTGTGCGTGTGTGTGATTTTTTTTCTGGAACCAGAGTTTTTTTGAATGTGGTTTGTTTCGTGGTTTTGTCTCAACTACAATTTGTGTTCCAATCTGGTCATGGACGAGCTGGAACCTTTTTTCCCTTCTGGAATGTGTATTAGCCATTTGGGTTCGGAGTTCTGATGGGTCTAGGGTTTATCTTGGAATGCAGTAGGGTTAATTTGAGATTCTTTCAGCTTGCAGATTGCCGGTGGTAATATCTTGATCGTTCTTGTTTTTCTTTGCCATTGGTATGATTGGTTGGAGATGTCTCTTATCATCTTGTTCAGAAGCATAAGCAACCATGCCTCCTTGTCCAGAGAGTAGGTATGTTCATGGTATGAACAAGGGGATAACTCCTTGAAAGAAATGGTGAGAATGGGAAGACTGTGTGTGGGTTGCAAAAGATGTGAAACTGAAATTGCACAAGCTTCTAGATGGTGTCTGGAACCTCAGTAGGTCTAAAGTAGTGAGATTATTGCTTTGGAATATTGCAGGTGTGGGCAAATCATGTCTCTTGTTGCAGTTCACAGACAAGCGCTTCCAGCCTGTGCATGATTTGACCATTGGTGTGGAGTTTGGAGCACGGATGATCACTATTGACAACAAGCCTATCAAGCTTCAAATCTGGGACACAGTATGTGCTCGAAATGGACCCTAACACACAGAAATTGTCTGCATCAGTGCAGGTTTTTTATTTGTATGGGTGTTCTGCATGGAGAAGATGTGATGAATGAGGTATTTGGTTGCAGTTCTGATAAGTTCACAACTCAGAAGTCATGATTTCTTGGACTTTATTTGTTCAAGTTAGCTGGCAGGGACCGGAGAGGATTGCATTCAGGATGAGAAAGTCTATGTGGAATTGAAAGGTGTAAATGGTGAGCAGTGTTGTCATGTTGAGTGCAAGGAAGTGATGATCTCATTACCGATGATTCTTTGCTTCAAATTTGAACAGGCTGGGCAAGAGTCATTTCGGTCTATCACCAGATCGTACTACAGAGGAGCGGCAGGTGCATTATTGGTATATGACATCACCAGGTGCAATTTCATACTGGATCTCTGTATTTCATAGTTTCAATGGTAGCTTCATGTTTTTGAGGTCAAATTGTTGGCACCATAACTTATGAGAAGTAGTCCAAATGCAGGAGAGAGACTTTCAACCACTTGGCAAGCTGGTTGGAGGATGCACGGCAGCATGCCAACTCCAACATGACCATCATGCTTATAGGCAACAAGTGTGATTTAGCCCACAGAAGAGCAGTTAGCACAGAAGAAGGTGAACAGTTTGCTAAGGAGAATGGTTTGGTGTTCATGGAGACATCTGCCAAGACAGCTCACAATGTGGAGAATGTAAGTTTGCCTATGTATCTGGTCATCATTACTGTGGAAGTCAATTTTGTGTTGTAATGTATGGACTGCTGATGAAGATTTGGCTTGCCATGCTGGACAGGTGTTCATAAACACGGCTGCCAAGATTTATCACAAGATTGAGGAGGGGATCTTTGATGTCTCAAATGAGGTGAGTTAAGTGCTACACCTTACATAGTAGAGTCTGTTCTAGTGATGTTCTTGCAAGCTAACTGCTGTGGCATTCATCATGAGAGAGAGAGAGATACACACACATGAAATAACAACATCATTCACATTAGTGTATAACAAGGATGTTGGGGGTGGCAGTCATATGGGATCAAGGTGGGCTACGGCAGTGGGGGTGGTACAGGAGCAGAGACTGGTAGGAGGAATGCCTCCCTTCAGCGTGATGGATGCTGCTCTTGAAGCAGCATGTGGGATGGAATATAACTCTATGTTACTGGGTGTTGGTTGCTTGTGTTCTTGATAAATAAGGCACCTGTTAGTTGCTCACAGAGGGGCCTTTGTTCCCTTGGGAGACATCTTGTGAGCTGTGTACATGTCATATCCAGTTTCGTATGGTGGCTGGAGTAAGAACACCTTAGTATATGGGATTGCATATATGTAGTTTCCCTCTTCCATGGCCTAGTAAGAGGCTAGGGCATTATCTCTACCTGCTGGTCAGGAAGGCTCCAAACATTGCAATGTACAGTTAGCTAGTAGTGAAGCCAATGTCCTCATTTGTGTAGGTGTAGATGATTCAAGTTCTTATTTGGGGAAACCAGATGCCACCAGCAGATGCAGTTTCAACTTTTTCTTTTGCATTTCAATGGCAGTCTGTAGTGATGAGTAACTGCTCATGATTGATTTACATGTCTAAACAAGAATTGTAAGCCAGTTAGTGGCACCACCTTCAGTCAACAATGGTTTGGCAAGGGTTCTTACTTGCATGATAGCTAAAGGCTCAATTTTTGAAATTATGCTGGCAGGAGATAATAAATCGTTGCTCAAAACACGGCAGCTTCAGAGGCATGCAACTGCCTGTGCTGATTATTTTCTATGTGTGGACTGGTGTAATAGATCCATATTCATAATGATTGGTCCAGGTGGTTTGCTATTAGTAGTTCCCACCTATTTGCAGCCCATGTTTCAGTCTTATGGGTGGGGTTGCAGAAAAGTAAAGAACTAAACTAGGATGTGAGAATTTTTTTTGCAGGGTCACATACTGAGCAGCTCATGACAAAGCCATTGCCTGATAACTACCGAAGTGTTCTACAGTCAACTCCTCTGTCCCTGGAGTACAATAACACACCTGATGGGATTGTGACACTATCCCACACTCACCCATGTCTTCTCCAGTTGCATGATTTCTTTACTCTGTCTCATTTGGTGTCATTGGCCTTTTTTGTTAGATATACTTGAATTTGTGCCAACACCTTCAGCCATAGAGTTCAATTTGAAAGGGATGAGGGTGTGGGGTTTGATGAAGCTTTGTCCCCTCTACCACTAAAGAACAGCTCAATGCCATGTTTGTAAGAAATCAAAGTGGGCACAGGGATCTCTATATAGATCATAAAAGAGCTCCTGTTGAGATAGATGTGGGCAAGTCAAAAGTCCACAGATCTTTGGGTAAGAAAATTCAACAGAGATGGATTTTGAAATTAAGTTAAATTGCACTTCTGATTACACACTTGGTTGATGAGGGATTTTACAGGCAATTGCAGAATAAATTGCAGGCAAACCCAAGTAAACAAACATGTTACAATTTCCTAAATTTTGAATCTTTTGTCACCCTTGGGATAAGCAGTTTTTGGAAAGGGACTTCACAGGCAAACAGACACTTTTGCAGATGAGAAAGAATTCTCACAGATGTACAAAAGTCAATACTTTGATCTCCAATTTTGTGTCCAAAATCAAAATTTGATGTTAATCGAAATCCAGAGTGCAATCTACACACAGCACTCGGGTACATTCATTTTAATGGAAACAAGCTTCTCTAATATGATAAGAAACATAAGTAACTTCTTCAAATTATTTATAAGTACATGATACATTGTACACCACAGAAGGAGAGGGGTGGATGACTAATCTCTCCCACATTCATATACAAATTCCTCTCACCCAACCAGTGCTACCACCATGAGCTCTCATCCAGCAGTTTTCACACACACCCTCCACTCTACAAATTATGTGAAAAAAGAGTAACCAGCAGATCCCACCTAGATCACAACTTCCCCAAGACCTTCTTGTATTACATAAATAGATGAAACAAATTTTAGGAGTGCAGAATTGTGTTGAGAAATTTGCTTCTGAAGTTTAGATTAAACATCAGAGGCACCAGAAGTGCCATAGATGCCAGTTTTAGGCCCTACTCCGGTGCCGGGAGTGGGAACAGTGTTGCCATGAGATGGACCATAATTTGGACCCAAGAAATGTCCTGCATGGAGAGCCAACAAGTAGAGCAGCTGGACTAATGCCAAAACGATCACGAGAGCCTCCAAAGCTTTCTGCCAGAAAAACAATTTAAAAATTTTAAAAAAAATTTGAGCCACACGCACACAAGTATGCAATTGAGTAAGAGCAGCTGAAAGAAAGGGATCCCAAGTTGATATCATTCAAGAAATAGTGAGAAGATTTGTCAGAAAATGAAAAGTTTAGAAAGAACAATTTCAAGACAAGGTTTGAATCAAAAGTCAAGCTCTCAGAAATTGTTGCAGGATCATGGCTGACCAGTCTCTTGCTGCGAGGACCACCAATGCTAATTTCCTTGCATGCAAATCTGCAAAAGAAACCCAACAAAAAAAGAAGTGAATGGAACATCAGAAACAAACAGTCTGCACGTCATGCAAACTAAACTAGCTGTGTTAAAAAAGGAATTAAAATTTTTCTGGCTTGATGTTGTGGGAGCTTGACGTGAGCTGCAATCAATCAAATCAAATCAAATCAAAGCTTCTATGATGTTGTGGGATGTGATGCTGCAATCAAGATCAAATCTTCTACAGTTTGGAAAGACGATTGTTCGTATATTGGGTGATGAAGATGTTTTGTATGTTTGTTTCCTGTGAAGAGTTCGAAAAGTAGCAGATGATCACATAATTTACACAGAAAGCACAGATCATTCGTGTTATGTGCTTTCAAGATTCAGATTGGATCTTATGATTTCAAACTCGAGGAATTTATTAGTGGCTGCAAGTGCAGAGGACTCAGGAGTAATAGAAAGATTGTTATGTACCCAAAGGCCAGGAGGGTGAAATGGCCAGCGATTACAGCAGCGGTATGAGCAGCTGAAAGGCTATCAGTGAGCCACACGCGGAGGTGATAGGCACCGACGACAACGGAAGCTACACCAATCACGGAAGCGCTCAGCGCGAATACCAGAAAGTACCCAGTCGCCCCGTTACCTGAAAACACCACCCAACAAAAAAATAAAACACAAAACCCATGACACTTGAAACTCTTAAAAAGAGAAACCCACACACAGAGGAGCTCCCAGCAAGTATCAAACTGTGACATTCTCAATATAGAATTTCTAAGCTCTGCGCTAGAGGGAGAGGAGTTTTCAAAAGACTATACCAAAGCCGGATGTGGAGCCAAGCGCGCCACTTGAACTGTAGTCGATGTATTTGTTCACACACCATCCTGCCAAGATAGTGGAGACGTGAGACAAGATGAAGTTAATGAGCGCCAGAGGCCTAAGCAACGCTCTTCCCTCGCCGATAGCCATGATCTGTTACTCGAATTTTTTCGCGCAATGGGAGCTCTGAACAAGCAACTGTAGGAGCGAGCGAGCGAGCGAGCGAGAGATGAAGCAAGCAAGCAGCACTACTCAGGCCTGAATGCTGCGGTCGAAACTGAGTCCAGACAGTGTCGATGGTGCAGTATATAAATAGAGCATTGGACCTAGCAATGCCACACTCCAGGTTTACGAGCTTTTCCCAATTACCACTGGCGTGATAAAGTTGATATTAATTAGTCGGGGGTGCCTCTCAAGTCCAATTCTCGTGTTTTTGCATTGAGTTATTTTGATTGGCTCATTGCAAAAAAGAGTTGAAACTATGGAGGCTCGGGCCCCCAAAATTGAAGATATTCTATGGAAAGATGGAGTACCTAGCCTTTTGGCCCACCGACATAGGTGAGAAGGGTAGGACTGACCTTGGGCAAAACATATGGGATTAAAGCGAGGATTAAAGCTATTGGGAATCTCCTTGGGGAACGCATTGGGAACTTGAAGAAACACATTGGGAACCTGATGGGAACGCAAAAGGAACATATTGGGAACAAAGGAGAATGAAAAAGAATCCCCCCCCCCTCCTCTCCAACCCAATTTTTTTTAGTTGTAAAAATTGAATAAAATAACTTTTTCTTTTTTCTAGAGATTAGGATGTTATAAATATTGATGAAAATCCTCAAAACCATGGATAACAACATGGGAACTCTACAGTAGAGTAATACTGTAACTAGGATTATCAGATGATAGAGTCATAACAGTGGTTTTTCTTTTTTCTTTTTTTTCATTCTCCTGATGGAGCTAAAATGGCGAGCATCCCTAATTCAGATTCAGACAGATTTCGCCAGGTTGGCCACACTATTTCAAGAAACTCTTGAAACTGCAGCCAGTAAGTAGACATAAATGTAATAACACCATCGCCCCAAAAAAAAAAAAAAAAAAACATTTTTTTGCCCCTTTTAGGCAATTTTAAATTTAACACCCCACTGCCCCCCCTCTTTCTCCCATTGTGTTCGTAGCCAGGGTTGTTAGAAAGTAGAAATCTGGTGATTATTTGCCAGAAAAATAAATAAATAAATAAAACATTGGATCATATCATACAATGGATGGAAGGCCGCATGCATGTGCATAGGTGATGAAAAAAGTCGACAGAATGAACAAGCAAACGGCTGCCACATGCTTGCGATTCTTTGGTTGAGTTGTTCATTTGTAATTGCAGTGTGCACAAGCCATCTCTATTTTTAGCGATCTCTATTTTGTGACGTGTTGTTGCTATAGGTGAGGGTTTTTCTAAGCTAGGCATCCTTTCAAGACGTCCTCCTTTTTTTTATTTAATATGCTTCTCGTGACAGGAGGGGGTTTGAAAACTTGATGTTCCTTGTGTGGTTCACCCTCTTTTGTGGTTCTTTTTGTCTTCTTGGACATTGGATCTTTCCATTTTTCCTTGTATTCCCCCCCTTTTTTTTTGGAGTGCTTTGATTTTCAATGGGTAAGCTGAAGCATGCACTCAAGGTGCCTTGATTTTTATCTGTTAAGTTTACAAATGACATTGATGACCCAAAAAATTGATGACAAACGACAAAAAATGAATGTTATCATTTTCAAGATTTGAAATATCTATGTATTTGTTGAATATTGTGATGTATTAGATGCAAGCATGTTTCTTAACATTCATAACCACGTTGGTGCAATTAAAACTCCAATCCACCACTTTCTTGATCATAAGAGAAATTCGTCTTTGTATAATTTATGAAACACTTGAGATTAAAAAAAATTAAAGTCTTGAAAAAATTAATAATAATAATTCAAAATTTAAATGATTTTTAAACATGTGTTCATAATCCAATTTTAAGCACTCTATTTCTATAATTTAAATAAGATATTACTTTTCAATAAATTGCATCTTATATATTTTTCAGATCATTTGAAAAAAAAAATTGGAAGTAAGTTCCCCTGGTCTTTATCAGATAACAACATACAGAAAAGATTAGACCACCGATTAGCATATCCCAGCTGCATCTTAGTCCTGCCTTACACTAGGAGTCAGGGCCCAAAAAACTTGGGGCCAACTTTGAGCATTTTTGGGTTGCAAATTGGCCCCAAGTTACTAATAAACACTAGAAATTGATGTCAGGATATTAACAAATAAATGCTGAAACATTGGCCCCAAGGGGTTGCAAATTGGCCTCCCAAATTTGATGGTATCCTTTTTCCAGCCTTGAGACCAATACAAGGCCATAAAGTTCAGCATTTATTAGTTCTTGGGGCAGATTGAAAAGATTGTGTAGGGTAAAGCCCTAGGGCGGGATCATTCTCAAAGTAAGGAGCCTAGGGCAAGGCAACAGCCAAGTTTGGCCCGCATTTTGGGAATCCCCCTCACCTATAGGGCTTTACCTATTGTAAAGCACGAGGCAAAATTTATCATGAACCAAATCTATGTAGATCACAAGGCGTATGAATGGGAGGGTTCTTATGCCTACTCCTAATAATGGGAGGGTTCTTGTGCCTACTCCAAATAATGGGAGGGTTCTTATGCCTACTCCTAATAATGGGATGGTTCTTATGCCTACTAATAATGGGAGGGTTCTTACACCTATAAGTAGGTATAATTTCCCTCCCACCCTTGAGGAGTAGGCCTAATATCCCTTCCAATTTCGAGGAGGGAAAGTCATGCATATAAGGTGCCCTCCACATAAACTACAAATTTTATCCAAGTGCTTTAGGTTTCTATTTCAGCCTTGACTCAGTTTTGTTTGGTGGGGTCGCTAGCTCGCTGCTTTCTTTCTTTCGTCGTCGTTGCCTCTTCTGCGCTTCCTGTTTCCTTCCGAGAGAGCTTCCTGTTTCCTTCTCAGAGAGCTTCCGGTTTCCTTCCGAAAGAGCTGCTTCCTGTTTCCTTCTCTCTCTCTCAGGCTACTAGGCTCTAGCGACCAATATAGTCTAGCGGTTGTTTTTGTGGTCCTCAGTCCTCTGAAGACGCAAAAAACGCAAAAACACCAGTACCAGCACAAACGGCAAAAGCTCCTTTCTCTCTGCTGCCGCTCCTCTTCAAAGAAAAATTTAAAACATAGAAGACTTATTTGGATGGACGCGCGGTCCCTACATGACAGGAATCTTAATATTTTTCCTTAAAACAATTGGGTTTGACTTCGTGTTACACTCTCGCGTTCATCAGTAACTGGGACGATTGAACGTCAAAAGAGGGAAATTTTTGCGGGTTCCAATTTGCTCCTCTCCTCTCCTCCTCCAGCGGTGGAGGACTGTGTGCATGTCCCGCAAAGAAAATTTTGAAACATAGAAGACTTATTTGGATGGACGCGCGGTCCCTAAATGACAGGAATCTTAATTTTTTTTTCCTTAAAGCAATTGGGTTTGACTTCGTGTTACACTCTCGTGTTCATCAGTAGCTGGGACGATTGAATGTCAAAAGAGGTTCCAATTTCCGGGTTCCTCTCCTCCTCCAGCGGTGGAGGACTGTGTGCATGTCCCGCAAATGACTGCTTTGTTAGGAACCCAAAACCCTAGTAACTCCTCATTAGTACCCATCTCTCTTTTTGGGGGATCCATTCCTCGGAAGAACAAAGAAAGGTCCCGGGTAATACAAGCTTTTGATCCAAGTCCCCAAGTACATGCCATTCAGGATGAAAGTGACGAAGATAGGATTGAGCTTCCCACATGGACAGTTTCCTCTTTTCCGTTTTCTGAAATTGCAGCAGCAGCAGTAGTTGACATCTGCCGCTCGCTGGTGACAGCCAAACACCTTTGACAGTTGCAAGCGATGCTGCTGCACTGGAAGTAGCAGATTTGCATCGAAAAGCTCTCCACCAGAGCTGTATGTATGCGGCCTCCTTCTTATCAGGATTGCTCTTATGTAGGCTCTCCACCACCAGTTATCGCTCTATCGGCCGTTGTGGAGCCAGCTGATGGCAGAACATCAAGTCTCTCCTCTGTATGTGAAGTATGGCAAGCTTCCATCTTGTCCCGTTGCTCGACCCCTAGTCCTGCTGCTTCTTCTCTTCCATCTTCTGGATGAGCTTTTGCTGCTGCTGCTGCTTCAAAGCAATCTTTTACTCCTACATTGGCAACGCACGTGAATCTCTACAAGATGGAGATGAACTATTCTACGAAGTTCAAGCTCTTGGGTTTGAAACATATTATCTGAAATGATTTCTGTCTTGAGGAATCACAAACTATGACAAACTTCCCATTTTGTGCACTTGCTGTCACCACCCCTGCTGCTTCTGCTCTTCCATGTTTGGATGAGCTTAAGCTGTTAACATGCTGTTTCCAAGCAATCTTTTACTCCTGCACATGATCCTCCACCACATGGAGATGAATTATTCTGTGTGAAGTATGGGGTCTAGGGTTTGCATCAGATTGAGAGGTGATCTGATAAATGTTGTAGAGATTTCAGATCCTAACAAACAGCAGAAAGGAAAGGAGAAATGGAAAAAGGAGAACAGCTGAAAACAAAGAAAGACTAAGCAGTGATTTGAACAAAAGCAACAGTAACATGCACACAGACCTTAAAGAGCTCAACAATTCTTGTATTGACAGGCTACCATAATTGACAGAACTAGAATGCATCACCTGGTGAACAATTCATGCCGAACAGCAAGTAGGTGGCTTATGAATACCTGTGAGAGGTGCAGCGCATTTTTTGGTTGCAATTGAAGTTGGGAGCAATTCACTCCATCAGTGCAGCAAAGCATCAAATTGCCTGTGACTCAATTTCCATCACAGAGAGGATTGGCAACAGCAGATTACTCATGCCCCTGTACCCTTGGCCATGGAAAGGTAAGGAAATGGTTGGGTCCCAGCCTCAATAGAAGACAACACCATTGTCTTACTAACTAGACACCAATCATGACTCTTTTGCATGACTAGAGGCAACCTTAAAGTTGAGGAACATGGTGATAACATCTGAGGAATTTGCTAAGAGAAGATGCAAGTTGACAACAAGAGTGACCTGCCATTGTAATCTGTATGTGCTCATTTCTTGACGAGAAGGGAATTCTGCATAGACTATATAGGTTATGAGTACAGGCTACTGAAGAACAACAAAAAATGTCATGCAATACAAAGCTGAGTTCTTGATGGAAACAGATTGCAGTGCTA
>Ga0116229_10010855_pt1 | contig 13574 bp, 9 predicted proteins | sample S1TSphgellanicum_3_FD_87313 | JGI IMG/M metagenome (GOLD analysis project Ga0116229, IMG submission 87313) | Host-associated microbial communities from peat moss isolated from Minnesota, USA - S1T2_Fc - Sphagnum magellanicum MG | ecosystem: Host-associated > Plants > Peat moss > Unclassified...
ATTTCGGGACTCCCACTCGGGAGTCCCGGGAAAAATAGCCATTTGGATGTAGCCTCCGTGGAGAGCTGCAGAGTATACTATAAGGGGGAAGGTGGTGGCTTCCCCCAAGTCCGGGCCGTGGTGTGTCTTGTGTGTCTGTGTTGCCCGTGGTTCAACCTAGCACCAAGGGTGCTCCAACTTTGCACTAACCACTTTGTGTGGGTTGTGTGCAGGCCCGTGTGAGTGAGTGAAGCTTGTCAACTCTTCCTAGTCCCATCCCGGAGCTCTAACACGCCCCTCTACCCCTCAAAGTGTTATGAGCTAGGGAGCGTGCTCCGACTCCTCCTTCTTCCGTTGTTTTCCTACTTGGGCTCACATTTGAGCCCTTTGAGGAGTTGGGAGTGCGTCAGGAATAATGATTTGAATGCTTTTGATAGGAATCCATTAATTTTTAATTTGTTGTGTGGACCATATGCAGACTTGGAATTTGAAGTGAATGGCCATGTCTACTCTAAATATTATTTACTCATGGATGGCATATACCTAAAATGGGCTTGCTTTGTGCAAACCATTCACAAGCCACAAGGAGAGAAGTGTAAGCATTTCACTCAAATGTAAGAATCTATCAAAAAAGATTAAATGTTGCTTTGGTGTGTTGCAAAGTCAATTTACAATTGTACAAAATCCAAACTAATTATGGCACCAAAAAGCTATCAATGATGTTTTGGTTGTGTGTATCATCCTTCACAACATGATTATTGAAGATGAACACACCTTATAGTTAGAACCTTGTTTTGAAAAACATCCATTTTAAATGGGTCTTACATTTATATATTAGCAACTTAAAATGGCATTGAAAAAAATGAGAATCATGAGATATATTTTTAAAAATATCTTATTGAACATCTTTCGACTTGCAAAAGGAATGCCCACGTATGATGAGGTAAAGTTTTAAAACACTCCCTTTCCCCTTTTTCAAACTATCATTTATGTTTTGAATCAGGCGTCAATTTTGTTCTATGCTAGGAGGATGAAACATCATCAAATGATGCAATTGGAAGGTCATCATGTTACTCATGAATTGTTATTATGCTAATCAATGAAGTTGTTGCTGAATTGGAACCACATTGGAATCGATGTTTAAGTTTCTGCAATTATTCTATTCAATGAAACTTGAAATACTTACATGTCTCTAGAGTTTGTAATTGAATTTAAGGCATGGTGAAGAGTACCATGCAACTTTGGTCCTCCAAAATTATTACCTCTTCATTGTGACTACAACCATGTGTCAAATCATCCTTGCTTGAACTATAATAACACATTCCTTGAATTTTGATTGTTTTTCTACTTCTTTTACAACTTTCTATCTTTGTGGATGGCAACTTGTAAAAGCTAGTTGTAAAATGTTTTGATCCATTTGGAGCACTTTAATAAAATTTATGTCCATAACATCATAAGATTTGCAGTTATTAATGTTGGTTTGTTTATTTCATCATGCACATTAGACTAGCAAAGGATGTCGTTCGGCATCAACCAACAGCGGATGAAAGTAAAGTTTAAACCTTTTGAATGTTTTAGTTTGTATAAATCGAGTGCATCATTGAAGGTGTCTTCAATGTTTATCCCATATTTGCATAATGATTCGACAAATGTGAAAATGTTTAATGAACTTGACGACATCATGTTTGATCACACCCCACTTTGTTTTTTAAAAATGAATTTGTCTTTGTGCATAAAAGTTTGGTAGTGATTAGTAATGTTCACAAACACAATCCTAAAATGTTGTATTTTTTTTACGATTCTTATTTTTGGATCTTATAAGATGTTCAAGAATGACGCACAAAGTTGCTTCTCTTCTTTTATGACAAATTTTTTTCCCTTGCAACTTTTGGTGGAATAGGTTTGTTGTTTGCATGTTCAACTGATGTCATTGCACATTCCTTGCATTGCCACCACAGTTGTTTAATGTCATTTCAAATAGTTGCAAGCCTCCCATGAGGGCTAGTATTGAGTTGCAAACTTGAGGCGAAAAGGCAATTTTTAATCAAAGTTTGTTAGTTTTATATTGGTTTGCACTAACAATGGGGCACTATTTTTTTTCAATAAGCTAGCTAGCATTGAATGTTACCATTGTAAGCACATTGATTACCAATTTCAAAGATGTTTTAATAAAGGACCATTGTTTTTAAATGAAAGAAATCCTAAAAATAACAATTCTAAAATTAAGCCACCCCATACAAAAAATTTATTGGACAAGGAAGTACAAAATAGTGAACCAATAACCATTAACACACCATGAAGGAATATGTTCATCCCTACCACATAGTGGAAACATTGGGGAATTCTATAAAGGCCATGAAACTAGGGAAGGGTGGGCAACACAAAATTGGCTTTGGCTTGGGGCTATGTCCTAGGACCTTAGGACACATGGAATAATGAATTGGGCTTGGAATAAGAATTGAATTATTCCATGTCCTTATACCTCATGTAATTTTAAATTTATTTTATTTTATGCCCTAAATGTTTCATGGTCATTTTGTCATGGTGGCCTAGGCTTGAAGCCACCTTGTAATAACCATTAAGTAGATTATGGTTAGATTGCCCATAATTTATTTAAATGTTGCCCATGAATGCATAAAATTCTTTCCTTCATGCATATCTTTTTAAAACGTCAAAATTGGGCAATCTAACCTTGGGTTACCCAAGGCTAGGACGAGGTGGCCCAAGGTTTTGAACATGGTGACCTAAGGCTCATACCACCATTACAAAATGACCATTAACCATTTGGGGCCTAGGACAAAGTTGACCATAGGTTGCTTAAGGCCTTGAAAAAAATGGAGCCTAGATTGCACGAGGTCTTAGGAAATTGAATATTTTTATTATACCCCATGTTCAAGTCAATATTCCATGTCTTGGGCTCCCATGACATAAAATCTTTTAGTTTTTACCCTAAGCCTAAGCTAAAATTTTGATGCCCCCCTTCTCCACTTTCATGCCCTTTTTGAAATTTTGTAAACATTTTCATCTAGGAAGAGGTTCTGGATGAGTCCCACCTTGCATCTTAGAAATGTCCCAATCCAACATTTGTTTTATTAGTGAATTTTTGCCAAATCCTTGCTTGAATAATATGATTTCAACCTATAGGAAGGATTTTCCATGAAAAAAATGGTTCAAATTTGCCAAATTTTGAAAAAACAAAATTCTACCAATCACCAATTTTTTATTATTAGTTCTAGTAGGTAACCAAAAATATAGGAGTATTTTTTCTATTTCCATATTAATATATGTGACCAAATTTGGCTAAATCATTTTTGAGATGATGGCCACCTTTGCTACAAGATTGGAAAGAGAAACCATATCCCAACCCATGGGCTCTTTACTATTCCTAAAACAAAAGCATGAACCTACACATATACCTCAACAAAAGAATAGGATTAGGAAGGATCTTACACCTAATTTAAAATTATTAGTGTAAAGTAAAGCATTATCTATCATATGTTTGAGTTCTTGTAATGAGGATGAAGCCCAAATGAAAGGGGTGAAAACTTTTGAATCCCAAAAAGGGGTCCCTTACCTTACCTTAAAGGTTATTGAAAAAATCAACTCACGAACTTTTGGGGAATGGGTTACATTTGTGAACCCCTTTTATTTAGCCTCACAAATGGGTTACACTTTGTGAACCCACACCCATGCAAGTTCACAAGTATAACCACACTAAAAATACAACGGGTCTTTCTCAAAATGTTTAATGTCCCCCAGCCCTAGTTGAATTCATCACAACTGACAATTTAGAGGTAAATGGAATAGATACATTTTGAGGGCAAAGGCGCATGCCACCACTTTAAAACATTTATAACGAGATACCATATGGCCTGCCGATAGTAACTAATTGTAAATGGGAACAAAAGTGTTATTGAACTCACCCCAACATTGCTTTTAAACTATAAAAGCCTAGTAGGCCTGATCTAATTTCTCCTCTTTACACATAATCCAATAATAAGATAAAGGAGCCTTGTGTAGGCAATTCCATCAAATTGTAGAACATTTCTTTCACATTGTGCAATGGGAAACGCAACATCTATTGTGATTTCAAAGACTATTGCACATGCACTATGTTTTAGGAAAAGGAAACTTTTTGTTGTTGATGAAGAACACTAATTGTGTGTCATTCTCACACTATTGCAAAACCTTGTCACTAGAAAGGGGCAGAAGTTGTACATGTTTTGGGAGTGAGTTCAAAAGCATTACAACAATCACAAACCATTTACAAATGACAAATGGCCAACTAGATCATTAAAATTGAAGAGGGGGATCATAAACAAAATGTTTTTAAGTTTGTGGGTTGTTTGGGGTCAATTGTAGTCAATGTTTTTAAAAAGTTTTTTAGAATAATGCTAGAGTGACTTTTGACCACCCATGTGAAGAGAAGAACTGGCAATCATATTTTTTTCTCATTAAAAGAAAAATGGCTACAAAGGTGAAATTATAAATAGTTTCCAAACTATCTCATGATGAAAAAAACTTTTGGCATCATATTTCAAAACATGATAAAAAAGAATTTGGTAAAAAAACATATCCTAGGATGGAGATGAAGACATTAAGCTAAATGACCTTAGTTATTGAAATTTTTTGAGGTGATAGGTTGAGGTGGTGTAAGTGTTTTCTAGCCTTTCAATCAAATCTAGAAGTCAAATTTGAGTGAAAAAAATCAAAAATTTTCAAAAATTTTAATGAAAAAAGTGTTAAATTTTTAGGGCTAGTTGGCTTTTTTTAGTTAAAAAAATGTTGGTTGTAGCTCTAAATGAATCAGGATCTCCCTTTGAAAAAGTGTTGTAAAAGAACTTAAAATTATACAAGAAATGACAATTAAAACATTCAAGCTTCATCTTCATGCATTGTTGGTTGTTGTTGAACGATATCCCTCAATAGGTTGACATGCGAAAGGAATTGAAGCATGCATCACCTCCAAAATGCAAAAGCTTTCAAAGCGATGACAAAATTCCAACCAACACAATTAAAGCAATTAACTCCAAGATCACAAACCAACTTTGCATGAGTTCTAAACCTAGACACAAATACCACAAGGATCAAAAGCTAGAAAAAAAATTGATCAAATGAAGGTGAAAGAAGATATAAACTTTAAGCCCATGGGCCTTATTCTAAATGCAAGAAAAACCCACAATATCCGAACACATGACCATTATGCAAACCCGAAAGACCAATCTGCAAATTCACATGAGCATTAATGAGCTGTGGGCTCCACTTTTGGCCATTCCAATGTTCACTCCTGGCCTATTCCATGACAGAATATCCTGCATTAGAACGGGAATTCCAAGTCGCTCTTTCTCGCTCTTCTTCCCTCGAGCTCTTTCTTCCTTCCTCTTCTTCCGGGGGCGCTCGCACTTCCTCCAAAACACACATTTGAAGCCGATCGGGTTAGTAAATTACTGCGAAATCCAGAGCACTTCGACTCTTGCTCTCGTCCAGTAATATTCTGCTACAAACTCTGCACATAAGTAATTTTGATGTTTTCTTGGGGTTTTATGCTGGAGCATTGCTTTGCGGAGCCTTTGGAAGCAGGAGGCTTCGGAAGGGTCTTCGGGGATTGTGTTCAAAGAAGAGTCCGTAGCCTCCAGCGGTGGTACGACGATGAGACGAGCAGCTTCACAGGTTTTGGCGCACAGTTTGTGGTTCAGATGTAGGCCTTGTAGTGATTATTCCTATTCCTCGTTTCCTTCGAGAATCGGATATTATTGTGGCATTCTTTCCATCTCTTCTTGCCCGTTTGTTTCAGGGCAGGGCTCATCTTTGTTGAAGGTTTCCGCTGATTGCCGTGCTCGAGTGGCCGAGGAACTAGGGTTTCAAAGAAAGGATAACTGTGGATGCAAACGTGTGAGAGCTTCCGCTGTGGCGTGCATGTCAGGGATTGCAATGGACAGCAATGTGCACAAAACCTCGCCAGAGGATGTTCTGCATTTCTGGTAATATTGCTCCTTCCTTTGACCTTTTTGACGGTTTCTATAGTTTCAATCCGTTTATTTCTTATCGGCCCCCCACAACAGCGGCGATCAGCCCTACAAATTTCATAGGGTTTGCGTGCTCTGGAGATGTTGTGATGTTTCTTACATTACTGAACTTCAGGAGAAAGAACTCAGGACAAGCCGACGCACTTCACTTATGGTGGACATTCTCCAAACTTTAGGATTGAAATTTCCAATCAGCACATGTTCCTCTACAGGCTGAATGAACCATTGAGGAAATTATATAGGACTCATTGTAAATCTCCATGAAATTGAAACCTCATAAGGAGATGTGGTCTTCTTGTCTTCCTTACCAAGTTGGCTGTAAGTGCATTTGGCTCATGGTTATGGAGGTTTTTTGGTGCTTCTTGTTACAGGTTCAAAGATGCAGACTTGACAACCTACCAGTTTCCTGTTAAGTTCTGGTATGTGGGCGGGGAGGCTGTGGACAAGGAGGTGCATTCATTTCTCAAAACTTGGAAGCAAGGTCATGTTTTGTGAGACCACAGTTTTGTGATAACAGCCCATTCCTGTTGCAATTCTATTGCTGCAATCATAATGCATGATGTGCACCTGAGAGGTGTTTGGGGAGGTGCTGTGGGAGGTGCTGTGAAATCCTTTAACTCCAAGCCACTAACAATTTTTTTCCTCCAGTGATAATAAGTTAGCTGTTTACTGCTGCAATTGTCTTGTGTATGACCAGCAATCGCACACTGCAGAGGATCATACATTTGCAGTGATCACTCTGCAAAATTGGTATAGTACTAGGAGTGTCCTAATGACTGGCATTCAGTAGTACTGAAGGTTGTTATTTTACAGACCTTGGGAATCTGATCAATCTTTGTTGGGCTCAGGTAAAGGAGAAATTTAGTGAATGTTTAGAGCTGGCATGCAGTGGGAAGATTGACCACTGGCTGTCAAACCCCCAAGGGTGTCTTGCCCTTGTGATTGTCCTTGATCAATTCTCACGCAATGTTTTCCGAGACACGCCCCACTCCTTTGCTCAGGATCAGGCTGCTCTGAAGATTACGCTGGACACAATTAAGCAGGTAAGACAAAGCACCTTCGAGAGGAGGTTGCTGGTTTCTTGTTCCAATTGGGGCCTAGAATATTTTGTATCCATTCCCTTCCCAAATAAAAGTATGCGACTTGCTCTTGGTTTCCAACCTCATACACCTGTGACATCAACAACAATATCATTTATGTTAAGTTACAGGAAAGCTTTTAGATGCATTTTGTTCATTGTGTTGTTGCATTGCCTCTTTGGTATACCTCTGCAGTCTGCACATTGCTTGGGCGAAGATTGAAATCTGTGGATATCATTGTGCAAGTGATTTCTGATGCTTACAGGGATGGGACAAGAAGCTGAGTGCAGTGGAAAGGATTTTCCTTTACATGCCACTAATGCACTCAGAAAGTCTGGAGGTCCATGAAGTTAGTGAGCAAATGTTCAGAGGCCTTGCTGACAACTACCAGGATGTTCCTCAGTTACATAAGTTCCTGACAAACAGTCTCAACTTTGAGGTAATATTATATGTCATATAGGTCATTCCACATCTCATTTGAAAAAGAGCCTATTTGCCTATTGCGTCATGAAATGGCAGTTTCCTTCAAACAAAAATAAGAGAGTCAATAAAATTGCATAACGTTGTCACCGAAGTTCTTTTTCTCTTTTGTCATGTTGGTTTGGTAACTCATTCAAGATGCTTGCAGACATGAACACCCTTTCACCACTTATTGTTTCTTCTTTGTGCATCAAATGTTGGGATTTGGTTGTGCAGAGGGCTCATCATGCAGTGTTGAAGAGGTTTGGGAGGTATCCTTCACGGAATGCTGTACTGGGTCGGAGGAACACCCCTGAAGAGGAAGAGTATCTTGCTAGTGACAAGATATGGTCAACCCCAGAGAACTAGTGGAGTCAAAATTGCCTGCTTGTGGTGTCATAACATGCAAGTGGTGGAGCAGCTGTTCACCATACTGTTCATATCTTTTAGTAGAAACTCCATGTGAAGGGTATTTGCGTTACATTTATATCCTCTATTTTAGGCTGAAAACCCAAGTGTTTATTGACTAGATGAATCCTTTACCAGAATTTGGATTTGGGGTTTTCCACATTCTAGTTTCTTGCATCTGTTCAAGGCCACTATTGTATCTCGAGCATATGGCAGATGGAATGCATTCCAAATGTCATAGTGGGCATCAGCCTCTCATGAGACCCATAGTTGGGATGTCTGTCAAGACAATATTCCTTCAGCAAACAGAGGCCTAAATGCTAAAGAATCTACATAATGCCTTCTCCCAAAGTAATTATTTGGCCCATACTCATAAATAGAGTTTACAAAAGCATATCACCATTCTCATTGAGAATTAATTTAAAAAGTCAAATCAAGAATAACTTTTCAATGGGGATGTCTACATAATCAATGTTACCAAACACCAACATAATATAGATGACCACAAAAAAAAATCTCCAAGTTCCATAAGCAACCGGTGTGAAATATTGCCTAGTTCCACTTGGGATATGTATTGTCCACCATAATTAGAAACTGCAAACTTTTTCTAAGTGGAGGTTTATGGCATGTGTTGAAAATTCATGGTGAGCTCAAAGTGTTGAAATACAATTTTTTTAATTTTTCAAAGTAGCATATCCATCATTCGATTTCTAAGTTCTCAATTACTCAACAATGTTATGATGATATGACTCTTTTTATTTGAGCATAAAAGATTATCCTATGCAAGGGTAAACAAATGTCACTAGTGAAAAATCTTTCAAAAACAAAATTTGTGATGTAGTCAAGGTGATGATCATCCATAAGTTGATCTATACTGCATTCACACTTGCTAATAGTGGCAGTGGTAGTGCGATGATTGACAAACTCAGTTCATACATGCGCACATAGTGAAAATAAGTAGCAAACGTGGCATGCCTATGTGGCAGTTTGTAAATAGGGTGTAACTTTGGTGATAGGGCTAGTTATAGATCTTCAGAAAATGAAGATTTTAGGTTCTATCGTTGGTGGTAAATTATCAGCTTGAAAACTAATCTCTAATAGTTTCGGCGTCCTTTTGTTCTCGCGTCTTTGCAGGAAGCTAGAGGTCGGTCGGTCTTTGCAATGCCATCGCTCACATCTTCAGAAGCTTGCTGGAGCCCCATAATAGCATCGACGCACTGCAGCCATCACTTGAGCGACGTCAGCGAACTTGAGTAGCGTTGGCGAACTGTTTGAAGAGGGGTTGTGAGAGCCATTTGCAACAATTTGAAGAGAGATTGTGAGTGCTCACCTTTTAGCATAGCAGAAGTCCGTCCTGCATAAACATAGAATGTAAGAATTTAGTCATGGGCATTCAATGCAGTCTACAAGGAACAATTCAGCAGCATCCGCCAACAGTGGAAGCAGAGGTCTGTCTAGAGCAAGAGCGACTCCTTCAAGTTGTCAAAGGCATGGAAATTGGGATCATAAAGAGGTCATGGCTCTCATCAAATGCAAGCACGCGGAGCATAAAAGCTTTCATCACTAACAGTAAGAAAAGTTTATGAATAGAGAGGTAAGGGACGCATGAAATTAAGGACGCTGAGAAAAAAAAGAGAGGCGTCGTTGTGAACGGCTGTAAACATTTGGTGATAGCTAACTAAAAATAACGGCTCAGAAAAAGTAGCCGCTAACCAAAAGCGAACTAACCCTAACTTTTTTGCTATCCGGACTGATAGCCTGCCCCTATGTGTGAAAGCAGCTTTAGTCAAATTTGGGTATTAACAATATATGAAAGGAAAATTTTAAACATCCTTTTCTGGGGGGGGCTACCTGCTTGAACCATGGTCAAGATGGGCCCTATTTCCAAGAACAGCCCCTTCTTGGTCCTTACCAGTGGTGTTAATTGAGTTTTGACCCCAGTTATTATTGAAAACTTACCAGCCGGTTCTTTGATTTTTTGATAATTGATTAAATTGATACTCACGTGGTGTTGAATTTTCAAAAATTTAATAACCCACCTGGATGACCCAATTGTCATACAGGTAGGTTATCCATCTTCAAGCACTAAGTTTTTCAAAATTAAATAATGATTTAGATTTCTAAAAGAACCGTATGTCTGGCTAATAACTAGTAGGAGAACATGTGGTTATCAACCGGTTATTTGATAACCCACTTGCCAACCCAAAATTGATACTGATAACGTGTGTGATCTTTCTTAAATTTAAAAAAAACCGGTTATTTAAAAAAGAAATAACCGGTCATCACTGCTCATTACCCTACAGAAAAAAAAACCCTAGGAATTGAAGCTCGTGCACAAGGCTCGCCCTTGCGCGGGTGCGGTCACTGGCCGGTTATAGGTGCAGTTCAGGTTTTTCTGGTTACCGTGCCCTAAATCACAACGTAGAGCGAGAGAGAGAGAGAGAGAGAGAGAGAGAGGGGAGAGAGGGCACGTTGAAAGGCGGCTGCCCTCGTTTAGCTTGTTCTCTTTTATTTCCTTTGTTGTGAGGCCGTTGAGTGGGGAGCTGCTGCAGCGCAGGGAATCGCCGCCGCGCCTTGTTGAATCAACACACCAGCTCTGCCCTAGCTCGAGCTAGGAAGAGGAGGCGCCATGAAGACCATCGTTGCGTCGCAGACGATGGATCTGCCGGAGGGGGTGAAGATCGAGATCAAGGCGAAGCAGATTAGGGTTACAGGGCCGCGAGGAGTCCTGACCAGGAATTTCAAGCACCTCAACCTCGACTTCCAGATGCAGGAGGGCGGTAGGAAGCTCAAGGTAGAGGCGTGGTTCGGCACCAGGAAAACAATGGCTGCAATCCGAACCGCCATCAGCCACATCAACAATCTGATCACTGGAGTTACCAAAGGATACCGCTACAAGATGCGGTTTGTGTATGCCCATTTCCCCATCAATGCTAGCATCACGGCCGAGAATAACAATATCGAAATCAGAAACTTCTTGGGCGAGAAGCGGGTGAGTTAGTCAGTTCATGGTTTCTTGTTACTGCTTCTGTTAGAAAGACTTGTTGGAAAACGCTGAAGAATGTCGGGGTGACTTATGTCCATACTTGAAATGGCTGTTGTATGTAGAGGATAATGGCAGCCCTAGACACTCTTCCATGTTTTGATGTCCCACTGCAAGGGTGGTAGCGTGAGCGCTGGGACGGAAAAGCATGCCCTCGCAGTGGGACCGAGAAACATGGGAGAGCTGAGAGGGCTGCCATATCGAGTGTAATGAGTGGGCAATTTTTTTACCTTCATTCGAACAGATTGGAAAGAAAACCTGGGAACACAAAAATCAGAGCACAAACCTTACACATCGGAAGAATTCTTCCACTGCAGAAGATGCCTGGCAAATATTCTGCCTGACAAGGGACCTCCAAATACAAAGGAAAAAAATTGCCTGTTCTTTATGTTTGTGGTTATGTGCTGCGTTTAGTCATATTTGCTGTCCAATTAAATGCAAAGACTCCTGCATGATATTCTTACTGTAATCCAGTCTATGAGAGATAGGGCTCCAGGTGAAACTGGAGTGATCAAGATCACTTTAGGGAGGAAACTGTGTGAAGTAACTAGTTTGAGATTAGGAAAGCATCCAAAACAATCACATGACAGCATTTCGACCTCTATGTAATTGCACTATTGTGTGTTCTGGGCTTGGGCTTGCCTGCCACCAACATGATTGCCATGAGTATGTACTACTTGAGGGTGGGGTGCTTACTAAATTTAAGAGGAAAATAAATTATCTGTCTGTCGCAGGAGGTTGTTTGTGAGTATTCAGACTTCTGTGATTTTTGCTTTTTTGTTGGTATACCATCACCTCTGCCATTACATATTTCCTGGTCTGTCTCTGGCTCTATATGATGTTATGTGCAGGTACGCAAGGTGGACATGTTGGGAGGTGTGACAGTGACACGATCAGAGAAGGTTAAAGATGAGCTGATTTTAGAAGGGAATGACATTGAGCTTGTCTCCCGGTCTGCAGCACTCATCAACCAGGTGAGATGGCATCAATGGTTTTTGTTTTGAAATCAATGGTTTTCAGGGCCTATATTGATGGAGAAGATTGCCTTTATGGTGTCTTTGCCATGCTGATGAAGTTATGAGCAGAGCACCCTGTCTGGTCATGGTTTCCAATTGATTTGACTTTCAAGTGTTGGTTGTCCTTCCTACATGTAGTTCCTGTTCATTGCTTTGTGTCACAGATTATTATGTATTTAATTGCATGCACCATTAGCAGCTGATGAAGTTGGTGGGTAGTCATAGCAGCTCCTCACTGCTAGTGATTTCAAAGACAATGGTCTGACACTTTGTGAGCAACTCTTACAAGGTTATGACTGCACTGATTGTCATATTACCTTCAAGTTGTTGTTATGGAGATTTCCCTGCAATTTTGCAGATATATATGTCCTGTTCATTGCTGAATTAGGTGATTGTTTGTTCTGTTGCAGAAATGCCATGTTAAGAAGAAAGATATCCGGAAGTTTTTGGATGGTATCTATGTGAGTGACAAGGGAACAATTGTTGAGGAATAAGCAGCATTCATATTGTTTCTTTCAAACAATATTTTCATAAAAGTCTACAATTTGCTGGAATGGTGCCAGATATTTTCTCTATTGATCAGTATGTGTGGAACTCCCTTTGTCCAGGCTACATACTTCCTAAAGAAGGAATGGTTACTGCAGGATAAAGGATAGAGTCAATGTGTCAGTGGGGATGTGACTTGCACTTGGCACACCCGAATCAAATGGTACAGCCTTTTCATTTCCCAAATGATGGGTGCCTTAATAGTTGGACTTAAGTGCTATGTGCACTACCCACAGGTCATAGGCTCCTGGTAGTTGCACTCCAGCAGCAGGAGTGTATCCCTCAATTAGAAATCTGTGTGAACAAGCTATGAGGAACACATGCAGATGATGAGAGCCTGGTAACATGCATTACTCAAACCCTGTACTGTTCATACGAGTGAACACACCAGTACTAGGGATGCTGCTAGAAACAGCCCTTCACATAAACCTTTGAATCCATTAGATCTCTAATGTCATATTCTACACAAATGTTTCATGCTACCTTTTTCTTTTTCTATAGAATAGTTATGTAGCAATGACATTCAAATGAGGAACAAGAAAAGACGAATATGCTGAACTTGCTACTGAAAAGTGTCTATCTCATTACACAACAGACATGACTCTCAAATGTTATATAGTGAACAGCCAAACATACTCCCTTTTGTCCAGTGATTATGCAAACAACAAAATAATTTATTGGTTTGCACTTAATAATTTGCCCATTCCTATGATAGCAAAATTATAGGATTCCACCCCTTTAAAGATGGAATGTTCTTCCTCTCACTCATGTAAATGCTGAAGACCTAATTGCCCATTGTATTTTTTAGTTTTGTAACATTTACAAAAAGGTCAATGCAATTTGGAGCAATGAAATTACAGTCCAAAATTCCTTGCAATTCTCTTACTTATTTTGTTTCTAATAAATTGGGACTTTGGCTCTTGGTGTCATTTCATTATACTTCACAAGTATTAATTTCAATTCATCTTAGGCAACTACTGTATTATTTGAATTTCAAATATATATATATATATATATA
>Ga0116229_10010856_pt1 | contig 13573 bp, 14 predicted proteins | sample S1TSphgellanicum_3_FD_87313 | JGI IMG/M metagenome (GOLD analysis project Ga0116229, IMG submission 87313) | Host-associated microbial communities from peat moss isolated from Minnesota, USA - S1T2_Fc - Sphagnum magellanicum MG | ecosystem: Host-associated > Plants > Peat moss > Unclassified...
AACCGTCAGAAAGGATTTGCTCTTAAATGAATCAAAAAGCTGCGCCGCCGGTCGGCGAGCAAAACTTTGCCCCACGGTATCAGCCCGCCTTAAGCACGCCCCCAGAGTCGCGCCCTGCCAGGGCGCCTGCCGCTGCCGACATGCGCGTGTCCCGCGAGACGGTCGTCGCGAGCGCCGCGTGGATCCGCCCCCTGCAGGATGAAATAGGCCGGGTGATCGTCGGCCAGAGGCATCTCCTCGATCGGCTGCTGGTCGCTTTGCTCACCAATGGCCATGTGCTGCTCGAGGGCGTGCCGGGCCTCGCCAAGACGCTCGCCTTGAAGACCCTGGCCCAGTGCGTCGCGATCGAGTTCAAACGAGTGCAGTTCACGCCCGACATGTTGCCGGCGGACATCGTCGGGACCATGATCTACAATCCGCAGGACGGCGCATTTCGGACCAAACATGGCCCGATCTTCAGCAACCTGATCCTGGCCGACGAGATCAACCGCGCGCCGGCCAAGGTGCAGAGCGCCTTGCTCGAGGCGATGCAGGAGCGGCAGGTCACGATCGGCGATGCCACCTACGCGCTGCCGGATCCTTTCCTGGTGCTCGCGACCCAAAACCCGCTGGAGCAGGAGGGGACCTACCCGCTGCCCGAGGCGCAGATCGATCGTTTCATGTTGAAGGTCCTCGTCGACTACCCGAACCGCGTCGAGGAGCGCGCGATCCTGGACGCGATGGCGACCACCGAGCCGCCTTACCAGCCGCGCAAGGTTGTGAGCGCGGGCGAGATCGGTGCCGCGCGCCACGTCGTGAACGGCCTGTATGTCGACGCCAAGATCCGGGACTACATCGTCGAGATCGTGCTCGCGACGCGGCCGCCGATCGCGGCCGCGCTGAACCTGAAGGGGTACGTGCAAAGCGGCGCATCGCCGCGCGCGACGATCGCGCTGACGCTCGCCGCCCGCGCGATGGCATTCCTCGAGGGGCGGCATTTCGTGACTCCCCAGGACGTGAAGACGGTCGCGCTCGACGTATTGCGCCATCGCGTGTCGGTCACTTACGAGGCGGAGGCCGAGAACGTCTCCGCGGTCGACGTCATCGAACGAATCCTCGGCGTCGTGCCGGTGCCGTGATGATGCCGGGCGATCGCAAGCTGCGGCGCTTGGAGATTCGTACCCGGCGTCTCGTCGACGAGAGCCTTGCCGGTGCCTACCATTCGGTATTCAAGGGTCGCGGCATGGATTTCGACGAGGTCCGCGAATACAGTCCCGGCGACGAGGTGCGCACGATCGACTGGAACGTGACGGCCCGCGCCGGCCGGCCCTTCGTCAAGAAATTCAGCGAGGAACGCGAACTCACGATCTTTCTGGTTGTCGATGTCAGCGCCTCCGGAAACTTCGGGTCCGCCGGGCAGGCGAAGCGCGATCTGGCGGCCGAACTCGCTAGCGTGCTGGCGTTTTCGGCGATTCGCAACAGCGACAAAGTCGGCCTGTTGCTGCATACCGACCGCAGCGAGCGCTACGTGCCGCCGGCCAAGGGTCGGCGCCACGTGCTGCGCCTCGTGCGCGACATTTTTTATCACGAAGCGCAGGGGCGTGGGACGGACCTGATTGCAGCACTCGACCTCGTGAACCATCTGCTGCACCGGCGTGCGATCGTATTCTTGATCTCGGATTTCGAGTCGCCCGGCGACCCGGTGCTCGCGCGCACGGCGCTCCGCCGCGCCATGCGGCAGACGAATCGGCGCCACGATCTGATTGCCGTGCAGATCGAGGATCCCCGCGAGCGCGAACTACCGGACGTCGGCATCATCGCCCTCGAGGACGCGGAGACCGGCGAGGTCGTGGAACTCGACACCGGCAGCGCCGCCGTGCGGCGTATGTTTCGCGAACGCGCCGCCGAGCGCGGCGCGCGCCTCGTGAGCGACCTGCGTTCCGAGGGGGTCGATACCCTGCAACTGACGACCGATGCGCCGTACCTGGCGCCGCTGCAGAGGCTGTTCAAGAATCGCGGGCGCAAACGCGCATGAGCGGCGCGGAGGACATCCGCGACATCCGTCTGCCGGTGCCCGCGGCACCCGCATGGGTTTGGCCGGCGCTCATCGCGGCAGCCGTCGCCGCGGGGGTGGCGCTCTTCTGGGTATGGCGTGCTCGGTCCCGCCGCCGCGCGCGGGCGCTGACGCCGCTCGAAACCGCACTCGCAGAGCTCGCGGCTGCGCGCGCGCTGTTGCAGCCGGCGAGTGCGGACCAGTACTCGGTCGCGGTCTCAGGTCTGGTGCGACGCTACATCGAGCGGCGTTTCGCCTTGCACGCGACCCAGCGAACCAGCGAGGAATTTTTGCGCGAGATTCTTGCCGCGCCCGATCACGCTCTGGGGCCGCACCGCGCGCGGCTCGCGGAGTTTCTGCAGCAATGTGACGTCGCCAAATTCTCAGGTGTTCCGCTCACTTTGCACAACCTCGAGGCCATTCACGCGAGTGCCGGCGAATTTCTGCGCGCGACGACCGAGGAGCCGCATGCTGCGCTTTCTGCAGCCTGAATGGTTCTGGTTGTGCGCGCTGCTGCCGCTCGTCGTGCTCGCGCGCGGCCGCCGCGGGCCGGTCGCGGCGATCGAATACCCGGACATCGGACTCGCACGCGAGCTCGCGCGGCGTAGCCGCAGCCGGATCGGTGCCTGGGTCTGGCTGCTCCCCGTGCTCGCCGCCGCTCTCATGATCGCGGGCCTGGCCCGTCCGCAACGCGTGGAGACTCGCACCGAGGTGACCGCCAACGGCATCGATATCGTGCTCGGCCTCGATGTCTCCGGATCGATGCAGGCACTCGACTTTCAGGTCGATCGGCGCCGCCTCAACCGCATCGAGGTCGTCAAGGGGGTCGTTGCGAAATTCATCGAGGAACGACCCGACGATCGCATCGGACTCGTCGCGTTCGCCGGCTCGCCGTATCTCGTGAGCCCGTTGACGCTCGATCATGGCTGGCTCGAGCAGAATCTGGAGCGGGTCAGCGTGGGAGCGACCGACGACGGCACGGCGATCGGCTCGGCGATCGCCTCGAGCGTCAATCATCTGCGCGGTACGACGGCCAAATCCAAAGTGGTGATCCTGCTCACCGACGGCATGAACAACACCGGCAAGATTTCGCCACTGGCCGCCGCAGAAGCCGCGCGTGCGCTCGGCGTCAAGATTTACACGATCGGAGTCGGCGTGCGCGGCAAAGCGCCGATTCCGATCAGGGACGAAGCGGGGCACCAGCGCATCATCATGGCCGAGGTCGATGTCGACGAAGCGACCTTGAAGGCGGTGGCCGATACGACGGGCGGCAAGTTCTACCGTGCGACCGATACCGACTCGCTGGAGAAGATCTACGAGGAGATCAACCGCTTCGAGAAAACGGCACAGACGACGCAGCGGTTCGAACGTGCCCTGGACTTGTATCCTTGGTTGCTGATCCCCGCGCTGGCGTTGCTCGGCCTCGGCTTCCTGCTGCAGCACACGCTGTTCCGGAGGCTGCCGTGAACTTCGGGGCAGCGATGAACTTCAAGGATTCGGCCTGGCTTGCGGTGGGCGCCGCGATGCCTTTGCTGCTGCTCGCTGTCTGGCTGCTTTACGATCGGCGCCAGAAAAAGGCCTTGGACCGCTTCGTGTCGCCGTCGCTGCGCACCAAGCTCACGCGCTCAGTGTCGTTTCCCAAGCGCGTCATGCAGCGTGTGCTGCTGGGCGGCGCGTTCATTACGCTGTGCGTCGCGCTCTCCGGTCCGCTCGTCGGTTTCCGTTGGCAGGAGATCGGCAGTCGCGGCAACGAGATCGTGTTCGCGATCGACACCTCGCGCAGCATGCTGGCCCCCGACGTGAAGCCGAATCGTCTCACGCGCGCGAAGTTCGGCGTCGACGATCTGGCCATGCGGCTCGAGAACGACGCGCTCGGCATCGTCGCATTCGCGGGCAGCGCCTTCCTGGTCAATCCGATCACACTCGATCATGTCGCGTTTCGCGGCTCCTTGAATGCCATCGACACGCATACGATTCCGCGCGGCGGGACCAACATCGCGAGCGCGATCGAAGTCGCGACCCTCGCGCTGCAGCGGTACCGTGGAACGAAAATTCTGGTTCTGCTCACGGACGGTGAAGACCTGGAGGGTGATGCCGTCGCGGCGGCGCAGGCGGCACACAAGGCAGGTCTCATCATCTACACGGTCGGCGTCGGGACACCGGCAGGTGAACTCATTCCGCTGCCGCCCGAGGAGGGTGGGTACGTCAAAGATGATGCGGGTGCCGTCGTGAGGTCGCGACTCGACGAGCCCAAGCTGCAGAGCATTGCGGCCGCGGCCGGCGGCTTTTATGTCCCGCTCGGAGCGCGGAATGAGGGCTTGGACAAGATCTACGAGAGCGCGATTGGGAACCTGCAGAAGCACGAACTCCGCTCACGGCAGGAAAAAATATATCTCGACCGATATCAGTGGCCTCTGGCTGCGTCGCTCGTCCTGTTGCTCGCGAGCCTATGCATCGGAACTCGACGTCGTGGAGCGCAGCTTGCCCCCGCCGTCGCGGCGCGGACGCCGGTCCGCGCGATGGTGGCGCTCGCGGCGGCGGCAACCGTGCTGCCACTCGCCCTCGCACCGCTGTCCTCGATGCGCGCCGCCGACGCGCCGGGCACGCCGGGCACGCCGGGCACGCCGGGCACTCTGGGTGCGTCTGCCACGTCGGGGAGTGGGTCCTTGCCCAAGGACAGCCGCAAGCCGCTCGCGGAGTTCGATTCGGGGACCAAGGCCTATCGCGCGGGCCAATTTCCCGCCGCGGCGCAGGCATTTCAACAGTCCATCACACAGGCGCCCTCGAGTGCCGCGCAGCGGCTCGCGCAGCAGCAAGACGCGTATTACAACCTCGGCAATACCTTGTACCGCGCCGGCCAAGCCACCGAGAAGTCGGCACCCGAGCAGACCTTGACGCAGTGGAACAATGCGGTGCGGGCCTATGAAACCGCGCTCCAGCTTCGTCCCGACGATGCCGACAGCAAATTCAATCGCGATTTCGTCAAGCGCAAGATCGCCGAGCTCGAGCAGCCCCCCAAGAACAACTCGGGGTCGGGCCCTCCGCCGCCCGCGCCGAAGTCGGGTGGCGGCGGCGGAGGTGGTGGCGGGACACCGCCGTCGCGGCCACCGCCCTCGAGCCCACCCCCGCCCGGGCAATCGCCACCGCCGCCCACGCCGGGTAACGCCGGCGGTAGCGGCGCGGCGCACCCACCGCCGCCGCCTGGGTCTGCGCTGCCGGCGTCTGTACCACCGGGGTCTTCGCAAATGAGTCCCGAGGAAGCCCGCGAGCTCTTGGATTCGGCGAAAGGCGACGAGCATCCGGCCATGGGCGCGCCGCTCGCTGCGAGCGGCGCGGACAATCCACCGCCGAAGCCTTACAAGAATTGGTGACATGAGGAGCCGTCGTCGGGCGCTCTGGCTGCTGCTCCTGTCCTTGAGCGGGTGCTTGGCTGCGGCCGCCACGTCGGCGGAACCGGCGGTCGTCAGCGCGCATCTCGACCCGGAGCAAATCACGATTGGAGAGTCCGCGGAACTCACGATCACGATGTTGGGCACCGGCATCGACAATCTGAGCTTGCCCGTCGTTTCCGGACTCGACTTTCGGCTCATCGAAAAATCCGGCCGCGTCGAGAGGATTCATGGGGCCTCGCTGGCGACCACGACGCTCACGCTGCGTGTGACGCCGCGTACGGCCGGGATCTTCACGATTCCGGGCATGACACGGGATGCGCAGCCGCTCGTCCTGCGCGTCAATCGTGACGATACGCTGGCCAAGGCCGGCGGGTCTGGGTCCGGCCGCTTGCGCAGCTCGCCCGTGCTCGCAGAGCAGGCAAGCGCCGAGGGAATTCACCTGACAGCCGACGGCTCGGCCTTTTTGCGTCTGATACTGCCCAAGCGCGAGGTCTATGTCGGCGAGAGCGTGCCCGTCGAGATCGAGTTGGGCGTGCGGCCGGGCTTCGTCCAGACTCTGAACGGCCTGCCGACACTCACGAGCGGCGAGTTCACGCTCAACAATCTCAAGCCGCCCGAGCGCAGCGAGCGCGCCATCGCGGGCCAGCGGTTCGTGATATTGCGATGGCAAAGCGTCCTGGCACCCGTCAAGCCGGGTGCATTCACGCTTGCGGCCGAGGCGCCGATCACAATCAAGGTCAGAACGCGGCCGGCGCAGGACACGAAGATCGACGACTTGCTCGGTGATCCGTTCCTGCAAAATATCTATGGGCCGAGCGTCAAGAAGGACATCAAGGTCGCGAGCCCGCCGGTAGCCCTCGCCGTTCTGGCGTTGCCGCCCGAAGATCGGCCGCCGGACTTCAGTGGCGCAGTCGGTTCGTTCAAGATCGCGAGCGAACTATCGGCCACGACCGCGGCCGCCGGCGACCCTTTGACTTTGCGCATGCGGGTGACCGGCAGCGGCAACTTCGACCGCGTCGACACCCGGATGCTCGAGCATCTCGACCAGTGGAAGACCTATCCGCCGCAGTCGACGCTGAAGACGAAGCCCAATGGTGCGCTCGACGGTGAGAAAGTATTCGAACAGCCGCTCATTGCGGCCAGAGCCGGCGCGCAGACGCTGCCCGGATTGACATTCAGCTATTTCGACCCGAACACGCGGAGCTACGAGACCGCACGCACGGCGCCGCTGACCGTGACGATCACGCCCGCGGCGGCCGATGCCGCGCCGTCGCCCGGCGCAGACTCCGAGGCCGATGCCGCGCCGCCTCCGGGCGCGGACGCCGCGCCCAAGACGGCGATGCCGGCTGAGCCGGCCGCTGCGGCGGCGAACGCCTCGCAACTGCGCGCTGATCATGCCGTCATCGGCAGCGCGCGCGTCGCATCCCTGCGACCCCTTTATCTGCGGCCCGCGTTTCTCACGATTCCCGCGCTGCTCTCACTGGGATTTCTCGTTGCGTGGTGGCGCTCGGGGCCGCGCGAGCCACCGCGCTCGGCGCGACGTTCGGCGCATGACAAGGCAATCGCAAAAGCTGCGGCACGTGCGCTGCAGCGTGTGCAATCCGCGGCGGCCGTCGGCGACCCGGCCGTCTTTTTTCAAGCCGCGAGCGCCGCGGCGCGCGAGGGACTCGCGGCGCGGTGGCAGATGGAGCCCGCACAAGTGACGGCAGAAGTCGTCGCGGCGCGCTATGCCGGCGACGCCGCGGGCATTTTGCATCTGCTGGCGCTCGCCGATGAGACTGCCTACGCGCGCCGTGTCGCCGACGAGCCGGACTTTGCCCGCTGGATCGAAGTCGTACGCGAGACGTTCGTGACACAGGAGCCGGCGTGAACCTTCGCGGGCCGAGAGCGTCGATGCTCGTTGGGATCGCGGCCACGTGTTTGCTCGCGTGCGGTCAGGCGCGGTGTGCAGGTGCACCGAGCGGCTTCTCGGCCCCGGAGTTGTACAACGCCGCAAATGGCTACGCGCGCGCCGGAAAAACCGGGCTCGCCGTGCTGTTCTACGAACGCGCGCAATGGCTCGCGCCCGGCGACGCGGATGTTGCGGCCAATTTGCATCTCGTGCGAGTGTCGGCACGGCTGCCCGACCCAACTCCATCCGCGTTCGACCGAATTCTCACGTGGACCGCACCCGATACCTTCGCCTGGCTCGGCGTGTTCGGACTGATCAGCGTCGGTGTCGGTGTTCTGACCCGACGGCAGGCGCGGCTCGCGGGTGGGTGGAGCCTCCTGCTGATCGGCGGTGGGGTGTTGTGCGTAGCACTGACGCTTGCCAATGCGGCCGTCTTGTGGCCACGGCTCAACGATGCGGTCGTGCTCACGGCCGCGGCCTCCGTACGCGCGACGCCCGCGCCGATGGGCGACGAATTGTTCCAGATACCGGAAGGCGACAGCGTTCGCGTCGAGGCGGAGCACGAAGATTTTCTGTTTGTGCGTACCCCGCAGGGTCGCGAGGGCTGGGTCGCGCGCGCAGCGGTCGCGCTCGTCGTGCCGCGCTAGGCGGTTTGCGCGAGGCGGCTCGCGCGAGGCGGCGCGAGTCCCGCGGCTCAGTTGCGGCCTAGGTGTGTCTCAGGTCAAAACGGTCAAGCTCATTTCGATGGCGCGCGTGGCGCCGGGCGCGACCGTGAAGATTCCGGGCTTCACGCTGAAGTCGCCCGTATACCCTTCAGGATCGGCGATACCGTGCCAGGGCTCGATGCAAATGAACTGTGCACCCGGCTTCGTCCAAACGCCGAGAAACGGCGCATCGGGAAAACTCACGCGAATGCGCAGTCCCGAATCCGCGCCATAAGTCACGAAGCGACTGCGGACCTGGTCGAAGATCAGCACGTCTTCGGTGAATAGCGCATCGGCGAGCGCGAGCCGGCGCGCGCGCAGCGGCGTGGCTTGCGGCTCGGGCCGCAACAAGCCTTGGGCATTGAGGCGGCGCACGGCGGCGGGCTCCTCCTCGGCAAACTCGATGACATGGGTTGCGCGCGGCTGTCCGTAGGGGAGAGGCCAACGAAGAGCCGGGTGAAATCCGAAGCTCGCGGGCAGGTCCGATGGTCCCGTATTCTTGATCAGTGCGGCGATCCTGAGGCTTGCGTCCCGCACCGTGAATTCGACGTCGAGTTCGAATTGAAATGGGTATGCGGCAAGAGTCGTGGCGTCGGCCCGCAGTCGAAACAGCGCGCGATCGGCGGTCGACGCAAGGATTGCGAACACACTGCGGCGCGCGAAACCGTGCCGCGCCAAGGCGAAGCTACGGTCGCCGAGGCGATAGCGGCCGCCGGCTAGTTCACCGACGATCGGAAACAGCAGCGGCGCGCTTCCGCTCCACACGGCGGGATCGCCGTTCCAGAGCAGGTCCCGGCCTTGCGCATCGACGAGCGCCGTGAGTTGGGCGCCGAGCGGGTCGACGCGGGCCGTGAGCGCGCCCGAACCGAGTGTCACCAACGGCAGTGCGGCTGACACGTCAGCGCACGAGAGTGTCGAAATCCGACATCGCGAGCAGCAAGTCCGTCAGCGACTGAAGGCCCGTTGCGTCGTCCGCATCGAAGCGGGCCGGCCGCGGGCTGTCGAGATCGAGAACGCCGATCAGCCGGTCGTCACGCAGCAGAGGCACGACGATCTCCGATCGCGACGCTGCATCGCAGGCGATATGTCCGGGAAATTCGTGTACATCGGGAACGACGACGATCTGCCGCGTGGCGGCTGCCGTGCCGCAGACGCCACGACCGAGTGCAATCCGCACGCAGGCGACCTTGCCTTGAAACGGCCCGAGCACGAGTTCGCGGTCGCGCAGGAAATAAAATCCGACCCAGTTGAGGTCCGGTAACCGCTCGAATATGAAAGCCGCGAAGTTCGCAGTATTCGCGAGGGCGTCGCGCTCGCCGGCGAAAAGCGCTGCGAGCTGCGCCTGCATCATCGTGTAATTTTCGGACTTCGTGCCGTCGGCCGCTTCGGCCGCCATAGTCAAGACTTGCATGCGGCGAGTCTGCCACAGGCCGTCGAAGACTGCTTCGCAACTTCCGGCGCCGTGCGCGCCGCGTCCGGCAAGGCGCGAACGTTGGCTAGCGTACCGACCTGCGCGGCGGGCACCCTTAAGCTATTCGTCATGAAAAACTCCACCTGTACGGCCGGCGGCGACGCATGAGCGGCCATCACCACGAGAAGCTCGCAGCCCTGCACGAAACCCTGTTGCACGGCAGGTTGCCGCGCAACCTGCATTGGAGCGAGGCTCTCGAACTCGTCGCCTCCATCGGACAGGTGGAGGCGACGAGCGGTACTGAATTTGCTTTCATCGTCGGAACGCAACGCGAATTCTTCAAACGGCCGCACGGCTCGGAACTCGGCGTCGAGGAGGTCTCGCGTTTGCGGCGGCTGTTGAAGGCTGCCACGCTGCAACAAGTGCAGCCTGAGTCGGTGCCCTCGGGTCGCATGGTCGTCGTGATCGATCATCATGCCGCTCATGTGTTCCATGATGTCGGCGCGAGCCGGCCGCAGGACGGCACGACGATCGAGCCTTACGATCCGCACAAGTTCCATCATCATCTCGTGCATCGCAAAGAGGCGCATTACCGTGGCGACCGTGTGCCCGAGGAGACGTCGTTCTACGAAGAGGTTGCCAAAGCACTGGTGCCGGCCAAAGAGATCGTATTGATCGGGCACGGCACCGGCAAGAGCAGCGCCGTCGATGCACTGGTGGAGTACCTCAAGAAACATCGGGCCGACGTCCTGCGTAACGTCGTCGCCACCGAAACCGCCGATCTATCGGCACTCACCGCGCCCGGAATCGAGGCCATTGCCAAGCGGCACATGATCACCGCGGCCTAGTGGGACCGGCCGACAGCGGCGCAGCCTCGCCTTCGCGAGGCTGCGCCATGTCATCTATTTACGCGGCATCACGCGCCCGTTCGTCGCGCCAATACGTCTTGCGGCCATAATGCTTGTAGACGCCCCATTCGGCGTCGCGATCGAGTTGCACGCCCTCGCTATAGACCGGCGCAGCCTTGATGGCTTCGCGGTCGAGCGCGACCGCCACTTTCGAATCGGCCCAGTTCACCTGTTGAATCCATTCCGGCGAGACCAGCACCTGATGACCGACCCACCAGTTGCTCGTATTTACGATCATGTACCGGATCGACCAGGTGCTGTCCTCGACGAGGAACCCCTCGACGTGTCCGATCTCACCGTCGCTCGCGCTCAGGTGATAACCCTTGACGGCGTTGCAACTGCGCAGATGCGGGTCGCCGTCATCGGCGGAGGGCATCTTGAGGTAGCCGCGGTAGCCGTCGTAGTACTGCGCGTCCATGCCGGTCAGGGTTGTTCCCGGGTAATAGCTGTTACCCCAGAGACCGCTTCCTCCCCAATAGTAGGGATAACCATAGTAGCCGAGGTAGCTCTTCTCGTACTGACGAGAAACCGGCTCGTCGCTGTTGATTCCGGGACTGTTCTTGATCTGTTCCTTCGTGATCGTGGCCGGTAGCACGGCGGAATCCCACCCGCTCATGCCGATCGAATACGGCGAGATCAGAACTTTGCGACCCCCTAGCCAGGTGCTCGTGTCGACCACGAGATAGCGCACGACCCAGGATTGATCGTCGAAGTAAAAGTCTTTGACCTTGCCGAAGTCGCCGTCGGTCGCACCGATCGCGGACCCTTCCAAACTCTTGACGCTGCGAAGCATGTTGCTCTCCTGATTGATGTTCGATCCTTTCTGGAGTGCAGATTTAAGAGCGATGCTTGCGCTGCGTCTGTTCGATGGAACACATGTGTAGCGTATATTGTCGCGCCTGAGGCGGCACTTAGGAAAGGCTTCAAATTGCGCGAGCATCGTTATCGCACTGGGCTCGAGTGGACCGGCAATACCGGCAGCGGCACTTCGGGCTATACCGCCTATCGGCGCGACCACGTCATCACGGCCGCCGGCAAGGCGCCGATCGCGGGCTCCTCGGATCCGCATTTCCGCGGCGATCCGCAGCGCTGGAATCCTGAGGAGCTGCTCGTGGCTTCGCTGTCGGCTTGCCACCAACTATGGTATCTGCACTTGTGCGCCGACGCCGGCGTCGTCGTCACGCGCTACGAGGATCTGGCCGAAGGAGTCATGCGCGAAGCGGGCGACGGCGGCGGACGCTTCGTCGAGGTCGTGCTGCGCCCGAGGGTGCAGATCCGCTCGGGCTGCGATCCCGAGCTCGCCGCGTCGCTCCATGCGCGCGCGCATGCGCTTTGCTTCATCGCGCGGTCCGTGGCCTTTCCTGTGACCTGCGAACCCCGCATCAGCATCGAGTCGGAACCAACTTGAGCCGCGCCGCCATTGTGTCAGGGGATCAACTTGCGCAACGCCGGTGTGGACACTTCATCAATGTGCCGAAATGCCGGTGCGATCTTTTCGATCTGGTCAGCGGGCACGTTATATTCCTCAAAAAGCTCTTTCCATTCGCGGACAGTCTTCCAGATTCTCGAGATGCTCTGATCAGCCGTGTCTGTCGCTAAAGTAAACGTCTCCCGACCTGCAAAAGCGTTGTCCAGAGTGGCGTTCCGACCTTCGGGTCCCACGCCGAGATGCAAGCGTCGTTCGGACGCTAGGCTTGCTCGTCGCGGATGCTTAGAGTCACGGGATCCACTTCAAGAGCGTTCGGGCGTTCCAGGTATCGCAGCCCATAGGCGAATGTCGAGGCCAGTAATTTCGCCCCGTCTTCCGTCAGAGTGAGTTGTCCGCACGGAGCCCATTCCGCATCAAGGTTCGCGAAGACGAACAGTTTCTGTTCCTTCGTCGCCATGGCTAGAAGTCGATCTCTTCCAAATCGCGCTTCGACGGATCCCGGGCACGACGGCGTTGTTCTCGAGCGGTGAGCGCCGCGAGAGCGGGGTCCGTTTCGGCCAAGAACTCCATGAGCGTCTTGCCCGGCACAAGGGCATCCAAGTAGCGCAGGATCTGGCCCAGCGCGACACCGGGATCACCTTTTTCCAGCCGATATGCAGTGTTACGTGACAATCCGGCTCGCAAGGCCGCCTGGTCTTGCTTGATGCCTCGGGCGATACGCAAGCGTGCAAGGCCGGCGCCCAGCTTTCTTGCTTCAGATGCCAGGTGGGGGTTCAGGACTGCAGCCAGGGTCACTTTCATGATCGTTTAATCGATCTTTGAGCAGATATTGCTCGATTAATCATGCACGAAGGCTGGCGATCCCCTCATTCTGAGTCAAGACTCGGTGTCACTTAAATCGATCGGTAAGCGCTTAACGCTCGATTAATCGAGGCGCATGTGTTCGGAACGGACCGATAATGAATGGTCGGGGTGACAGGATTCGAACCTGCGACCTCGTGGACCCGAACCACGCGCTCTACCAGTCTGAGCTACACCCCGAAATCGGCTGGGCGATCAGTTCTTGCGTGCCACGGCGAACCTGGCGAGTTCGCTCAAGCCCTCTTTGAAACTGCTTTCGGGGAGTGGCGCCAGGGCCGCAAGCGCCTGATCGGCCTCGCTTTGAGCGAGGCGCGAAGTGTACGCAAGGCCCCCGAGGCTTGCAACGGCCTTGGTGATCTCGTCGAGGCGTTCGAGGCCGCCATGTTCGATGGCGTGACGGATCATGGCCCGCTGGTCGTCGTTTCCATGCTGCAGTGCATAAATCAGGGGTAGAGTGGGTTTCCCCTCCGCCAGATCGTCGCCCAAATGCTTACCGAGGCTGCTCTCGTCAGCCTGGTAATCGAGCGCGTCATCGATGAGCTGGAACGCCGTGCCGATATGGTTGCCGTAGCGGGCGAGGGCGTCCTCGATCGGCGCCGAGGCGTCACTGATGACGGCGCCGATTTGCGCCGCCGCCTCGAAGAGTCGTGCGGTCTTGCGATGGATGACGTCCAAATAGCGCGTTTCCGTGGTATCGGGATCGCGTGCGGTCATGAGCTGCAACACCTCGCCTTCGGCGATCGCGTTCGTGGCCTCACCCATGATTGCCATGATCGGCATGCGGTTCAAGGTGACCATCATTTGGAACGCGCGCGAATACAAAAAGTCGCCGACGAGAACGCTCGTCGCATTGCCGAACACCTCGTTGGCGGTCTCGCGTCCGCGCCGCAGCGAGGACCCGTCGACGACGTCGTCGTGCAGCAGCGTTGCGGTATGGATGAATTC
>Ga0116229_10010858_pt1 | contig 13573 bp, 8 predicted proteins | sample S1TSphgellanicum_3_FD_87313 | JGI IMG/M metagenome (GOLD analysis project Ga0116229, IMG submission 87313) | Host-associated microbial communities from peat moss isolated from Minnesota, USA - S1T2_Fc - Sphagnum magellanicum MG | ecosystem: Host-associated > Plants > Peat moss > Unclassified...
CGCTTTGTCAGCCAGTTCAATGGCGGGCGGCCGTTGCCGTGCCGGATCACCACGTTTTGCGACGCGCCGCCTGGCTCCGGCCTTGGCACCTCCTCCACCATGGTGGTGGCGCTGGTGAAGGCTTTTGCGGTCTGGCTGAACCTGGCGCTGGGGGATTATGAGATCGCGCATCTGGCGTTTGAGATCGAGCGGCAAGACGCGGCCTTGAGCGGCGGGCGGCAGGACCAGTATGCGGCGACCTTCGGCGGGGTGAATTTCATGGAATTTTTCTCCCGCGAAAAAGTCATCGTCAATCCGCTGCGGATCAACAACTGGATTCTGGCGGAGCTGGAAACATCCTTGGTGCTGTTTGACTGCGGCGTTTCGCGCGCCTCGGCGCGGATTATCCAGGAGCAGACTGATAATCTGCGTAACAGCACCGGCGGCACGCTGGCGGCGCTGCATGAAATCAAGGCGGATGCGATCCGCATGAAAGAGCATCTTCTGAAAGGCGATTTCAAGAGTTTTGCCGCCGTGATGCGGGAGAGCTGGGACGCGAAAAAACGCCTCGCCGATGCTGTCAGCAACCCGCAAATCGACGCGACAATCGAGGCGGCGATGGCGGCGGGGGCGCTGGCGGGCAAGATTTCCGGGGCCGGCGGCGGCGGGATAATTTCGCTCCTGGTGGCGCCGGAGCGGCGGGTTGAGGTTATTCGGGCGCTGCGCCGGCGGCAGGGCAATGTGCTGCCGTGCCACCTGACGCGGCGCGGCACGGATTGCTGGAAGATCGGCGGAGAGCCGGCGGACACGGGGGTTTTTACGGGTGCTGACAATACGTTAGTGGAAGTGTCGCGGGCGTGATTGGGCATGCTTGCGTTATGGGTTGAGCGTTGTATAATGGTATGTAAATATTGTAAAACTGCCTTTGTAATAGGCAATTAGCGGTATAGTAGACCGAACGTTCGGTCTTTAATTGTTTGGAAACCATAACTTATCCAATGAACTTTTGAACACTAGACCGACCGTCCGGTCTATTATGGCGGTTTGTTAGGGATTTGTTAACGATTTACAGATTTTTGTAAAACGGCGGCACGAGACCAAATCGATGGGGCTTCGACGCATGGCGGAAGTCCGAAATGTTGAAAGCAAGACGTGGATCGCGGCCCGGCTTTCGCCGGGACGGACATGATGGGGGGAGGCCGCCCCGCGGGCGCGCGTGAAAATTTAGAAGGTGATGCGCAAGCCGGCCTCGCCCATTTGCGTGTCCCAGTTGCCGGATACATGCGCGGTGTAGGTGGCGAACAGCGACCAGTTGTTTTTGCTGGCGGCGATGCCGGCGGAGAGCAGGGCGTCGCTGGGGTCGAGGTCGTTATGCGGCGTGTAGAACACGGTGCCGTCCTGGCCCACCAGCGTGGTGACGACGCCATGCGTGCCGGCCTCGTACTCGTAGCCGATTTCGGCATCCGGCGTTAGCGTCACGCCGGAGGCGGTGTAGAAATTCTGCTTGCCCTCCACCAGCACATAGGGCTGCACGCTGTTGTACTGCGTGGTTTTGCCGGTAACGGCGAAGGCTGTTTGGATGCCGGAAGCGCCTTCCGCGAAATGCGCCCCGCCGCCGACGCTGGCGACGCGCAGGCCCGCCGCCGGCACAAAGTCGATGCCATGCATCAGCATATCCGTGCTGATCTGGAGGCCGCCGCTCCAGATGCTGACACTGTTGTTTTCGCTCAGATTCCCATCGCCGGAAACCCGCGAGGTGGTGTTGTTGGCATTGCCGTATTCCAGCACGCCGGCGAGGGTGAACATGCCCAGCGGCTGCGCGCCGTACAACGCCACGCGCGTCGTGCCCATCCGGCCGCCGCCGCCCAGCTTGTCGCTAAGGTATGTCTCGTCATACCCAACCGCGAAGCCGAGCCTGGTGCCGGTGGGGTCGAGCACCTTGTCCACCCCGGCCAAAAAGCCCGCGGTGTTGGCGTTGTAGGAGGGCGCGCCGCCGGATGGGTCGGCATGGCCGAGCGAGCCTGTCGCCTCCACCCAGCCGCCGGCGCCGCAGAAGACGCTGGCCAGCGCGCTGGCCATGTTGGCGCCGGTGCCGGAGCCGCCGGTCTTGTTGGGCGAGAGCGGCGCCTCGGCGGCACAGGCCGGGCTGGTGGCGGCACCGCCATAAGTGGCTTTTTCCAGCAGCGAGCCGGTATCGGCATCGGCACTCTGCGCCAGCGCCTGGGTCTCGGCGGAGAAAATGGTTGAATCGTCCGGGTTGATGATGTTGGGGATAAAGAACGATCCGGTGAGCACGAGCTGCACGATGGGATCGGTGATGTATTGGGTGGTGGCAAGGCCTTTCGGAATTTGCCCGTAGTCGACCGTGGTGAACTCGCCGGTCACGCCGGTGGTGGCGGTGAGGTACGGGTAGACATGCGGATAGTAATGCCCGGGTGCGAGCACGTAGGACACGGTACCGGAGAGCGTGGCGCCGCCGGTGATCGTGAAGACCGTGCTGGTGCTGGGCGTGACGAGCACGCGCATCGTCCCGTCGGCGTTTTGCAGGTAATCGCCGGTCAGTGTCAGCGGCGTGCCGAGCCTGCCGGCCTGGAAGACGCCGTCATTCACCACATCGGCGATGGTCCAATTGCCGGTGGCGGTCCAATCGGCGCCTCGCGTTATCGCCAGCGCGCTGCCGGGGCCGAAATCGGCGATCGTGGTATCCAGCGAGCCATCGCCTTCCAGGGCGATCTGGCTGGCGGTGCCGCCGCCGGCAATCGTGCCGTCGATCACCGAGCCGGTGGTGAGGATCAAGTCGTTTACGCCGCCGAAATAAATCGCGTTGCCGCCATCGGTCGAGGCGATGGTGCCGGAGTTGGTGATGGTGGTGCCGCCGCCGGTGAGGTAGATGCCGGTGGCGCCCAGGATGGTGCCGGAATTGGTGATCTGGCCGATGATGGCCGTCGGCGACGCCGCCGTTGTGGTTGCCTGGTTCCGGATCGCCAGATCTTCTTCCTCCGGGGTCGCAATCGTTCCGTTATAAATGCCGTAAATGCTGCCGGAGATGACGCCGCTATTGGAGATGGCGCCAATGGTTCCCTCGTTGAAGATACCGGCCGTGCCGCCGGAGATGATTCCGGTGTTGGTCAGGCTGTTGATGAAGCCGGTCCCGTAGCCGGCGGTGGTGGTGAAAACGGCCAGGGCCCGGGCGGCTTCGGCATAGTCTTCATAGTAGTTGTACAGCCCGTTATAGATACCGTCGTAACCGCCGGTGATGGCGCCGGAGTTGATCAGCGTGCCGATGTAGCCTGCGTTGAAAATGCCGGTTGAACCGCCGGTGATCACCTTGCTGTTGTTCAAGGTGTCGATGGCCGCTTGATATGCCAAGAATGATGTCCCGGCAGCTTCCACACTCGTGTCATCCCCGGACTCGGCCTCGCCGAAATTAAAAACACCGAACTCGCCGCCGGAAATCGTGCCGGCGTTGCTGACCTCGGAGATCGAGCCTAGGTCGTAGTTGTTCAGACCTGCCAAGTCTCCGGAAATCATGCCGCCCGCCAGGTTCGTCAGCGCGCCGATGGTGCCGGTATTAAGAATGCCGTCCGGCGCAAAATCATAATCAAACGCATCCGCGGTGGACGTGATCAGACCGCTATTGGTAAGGACGTTAATCGCCCCGTCATTATCGATGCCGGCGACTGACCCGGAAATTATGCCGCCGGCCTGGTTGGTCAGCGAGCCGATCGTACCGTCGGAGGCAATTCCCACTTCCGACGCCGACCCGATCAGCCCGCTATTGGTAAGATCGGTAATCCCGCCCTCATTAAAGACGCCCACGAAGGATCCGGTAACCACGCCGCCCGCCTGGTTGGTCAGCGCGGCGATTGTGCCCTCGTAGTCGTTGTAAATGCCTGACTCATAACCGAAAATCGTGCCGCCGGCCTGGTTGGTCAGCGCGCCGATGGTGCCTTCATTATAAATGCCGGAGAAGGTGCCCTCTCCATCGAAATCGTAGCCGACGCCGGTGGATTCGATCACACCGCTGTTGGTGATGCCCGTAATCGCGCCTTCATTGGCAACGCCGACGTAATAGCCGGAAATCGTGCCGCCGGTTAAATTCGCCAGTTCGCCGATGACGCCGTCACTTGCGATGCCGGCCCCATCGAAGCCGTAAATCGTGCCGCTGTTGGTGACCGCCCCGATGCTGCCGGCATTGATAAGCCCGTCTTCATATCCCAGAATGGTGCCGGTATTGGTGTTGGTGATCGCACCGATGGAGCCGAAGATCGTGCCATTATATTCATCGTTGACGATGCCGTACTCGCCGGAGATCGTGCCGCTATTGGTCAGCGTGTTGATCTGCCCGTCATTATAGATGCCGGAGATGCCCGCTTCGATGACGCCGGAATTGGTCAGCGTGTGGATCAGCCCGTAATTATCGATGCCGGAGGTGTATCCTAAGATCAGGCCGGTGTTGATCAATGTGCCGTCGGTGCCGTCGGTATCGTTGACGATCGCGTAATTGGCGGAGATGTCGCCGTTATTGGTCAGCGTGCCGATATTGCCGCCGTTATAGATGCCGGTGGTATACGCGGTGATCGCGGCATTGGTGGCGTTGATGAGATGCCCGATCGTCGGGGCGATCGTGCCGCCGTAGTAATTCTCGATAGCGACACCATCACCGCTGATCAGGCCGCCGGAGGTATTGGTGAGCGTCCCGATATGACCCTGGTTGTAGATGGCGGTTCCGGCCGAAATGACGCCGCTGTTGGACAGCATTCCGATGGTGCCTTGGCTGAACACGTCAGTCGTGCCGGCGGCGTTCAAGACCCCGTATTGATTGCCGGTGATCATGCCGCCGGCGGCGTTGCTGAGCGTGCCGATATGCGCGCTAAAATGATTATAGATGCCGATCGTCCCGGTGATCGTGCCGCCGTTCAGGTTCGCCAGGGTGCCGATGTGATCGTCGTTATTGACGCCAATTATGGTTCCGAAGATGGTTCCGCTGTTCGCCAGGTTGCCGATCGTGCCGTTCAGATCGTCGATGCCGTATTCGCCGGTGATGAGGCCGCTGTTGGTGAGGGTTGAGACGTCATGGCTCTCCACCAGGACACCGGTGTCGTCGCCGGAGATGGTGCCGCCGGACTGGTTGTTCAGCAGGTTGATATGGGCGTTGCTGAAAACGCCGTAATCGCTCCCGGATATCGTGCCGCCGTCTTCATTGAGGATCGTGCCGATGCCGCCATAGTTGGAGACACCGGTGACGCCGGTGACGGTGCCGCTATTGGTCAGCACGCTGATCGTGCCGCCGTCGTTCTGGTCGTAGATGCCGATATCGCCGTAGCTGGAGATGGTGCCGTAGTTGTCGAGTGCCGAGATGCTGCCGGAATTATAAATCCCGTCATTGCCGTTCGAGACTATCGTGCCGCCGGCGGCGTTGGTCAGGGCAAGGATCGTGCTTAAGTTTTCAATGCCGAAACCGCTGGAATCGATCGTGCCCTGGCTGTAGATCGACCCGGTTGGCGTGTCATTGTAGATGCCAGGGGCGCCCGTGAGGAGCACGCCGGTGTTGACGAAGATACCGGAGCCGTTCGAGTCCACCGTGGCGCCCGTACTGGTGGGGGTTTGGGCATGGGCCTCCGGCGCCCCCGCGACCACGACGCCCCAGGAGATGAGGGAAACACCGCCCAGCAGGGCCAGCCGCAGTTGGACATCAGTGCGCCTGCGCGCCCAGTTGGACGTAAAGTTCCCCACTGCGACCACCCAATCATGTTCTACCGGTTATTCGTCCGGTAACGAAGTGAAACCTCTGGTAACACTATGCAGAGCGGGTGGGTTTTGCAACGTAAATTTTTATTAAAATTTCGTTTGCCTGGATGACGGGGCCGGCCTTCCTGAGGGCATTGGCGGGGTTGAGGGGTCAAAGCCCGGCGCTAGTGGCGGGGCATGCGGTTCCAGGCATCCAGGGCGGCGATTTTATAGGCTTCCGCGAGGGTCGGGTAGTTAAAAGTGTTTTCGATGAAATAATCCAGCGTTCCCTTAAGGTTGAGGACGGCCTGGCCGATATGGACCAGCTCGGTTGCACCCTCACCCACAATATGCGCGCCGAGCAGCCGGCGGGTCTTCAACGAAAAAATCAGTTTCATCATGCCGGAATTGAGGCCCATGATGTGGCCGCGGGAGGTTTCGCGGAATCTTGCGATGCCGCATTCGTAATGGATGCCGCGCTCGCGGACTTCCGACTCGGTCATGCCGACCATCGAGATTTCGGGCACGGAATAGATGCCGTAGGGGAAGAATTCGGGCGGCGGGGGCATGGGGATGCCAAAAGCGTGGCAGGCGGCGACGCGGCCCTGCTCCATCGAGGTGGAGGCGAGGCTGGGGAAGCCGATGACATCGCCGGCGGCGTAGATGTTTGGGACTTCGGTTTGAAACGTTTTCGGGTCGACTTTTAGCCGGCCGCGGGCATCGGCGGTTAGGCCGCAGGCCGCTAGGTTGATGGTGTCAGTCGCCCCATCTCGGCCGCCGGTAAAAAGCACCATCTGGCTGCGGGCGCGCCTGCCATCGGCCAGCACGGCGACGGGCCAGTCGCCTTCCATTTCGATTTTGTCCACCTTGGCGCCGAGGCGGAGAATCATGCCGCGGTCGCGCATCTGGTGGGTCAGGTCCTCGATGATTTCATGGTCCACGAAGGAGAGGAAATTGGGTTGCGGGTCGATCAGGGTGACGGCGACATCCAGGGCGCTAAAAATGGTGGCGTATTCGACGCCGATGACGCCGGCGCCGATGACGGTGAGGCTGCGGGGCAGGTGGGTGAGTTCGATCATCTCGTCGCTGTCCAGCACGCTGGCGCCGTTGAACGGAATATTGTCCGGCCGGTGCGGGCGGGTGCCTACGGAGATCAGGAATTTTTCGGCCTCGATCACATGGGTGTCGCCTTGCGGGGCGGTGACTTCGATTTTGTGCGTGTCGAGGAACCTGGCGGTCCCCAGCATGGTTTTGACGCCGTTGCGGGCGAATTGGTGTTCCAAAACGTCGACTTCATGGGTGAGGGTCATTTGGAGGCGGGCGGTGAGGTCGTTGGCGGCAATGTCCTGCTTGACGCGGTAGGCGCGGCCGTAAAAGCCGCGCTCGCGGTAGCCGGTGAGGTTGAGGACGGTCTCGCGCAGGGTTTTGGAGGGGATGGTGCCGGTGTGGACGGAAACGCCGCCGACGCGGCGGCCTTTTTCGACCACCAGCACGGATTTGCCGATTTTGGCGGCCTGCACGGCGGCGCGCCTTCCGGCGGGGCCGCTGCCGATTACGATGAAGTCATAGGCGTTCAGTTGCTGGCTCCCCTGGATGTTGGCGGCTTCCATGCAAATCGTGAGCCGACGGGGGGAAAGGCAAGAAAGTACGCGCTTTTTTGAAAAAAAGCGCGGCAAAAAACTTTTTTATGCTGGGTTATGGGCGCTTGGACGCATGCGGGCGGCCCAATCTGATGCGGGAATGAGCGCTGCTTGCACAAAAAAGGCCCGGGGCTTTTGCCCCAGGCCATTTTTCGCGCTTCGGGAGAAAATTAGTTGCCGGACTGGCTGCTGTTCTGGTCAACGCCCGGAAACTGGGTGTGATAGGTCTGCTGAACTTTTTGCGCGACGGTGGACGCATTGGCGGCCAACGGGGCGGCGAAGGACAGGGCGAGAATAAGAGCGGCGATGGTTTTCATGGGACTAACTCCTTAAGATTTCTGGTCCGCAACGGGTTTGTTGCGATGAATGGTTGTGTAGACCCATGCTTTGAAATATGGAACGTGCGATGAAGTTAGATCATCTATAATTTTTGCGCATGAATTAGGACAGAAAAAAGGCCCGGGAAGACCCGGGCCTTTTTGCTGTGACGAGGTTGGCGGATTACCGCGAACCGCCGCCGGCTTCGGCCTGTTGCGCGGCCAACACCGAGGCGTTGAAGCCCGGCGAGGTCGCGGGGGCGGCATGCGCCATCAGGGGGGCGGCAAACGCCATCGCCAGAACAAGTGCCAAAATTTTCATCGTAATCTCCTTCAAAATCGCGCAACATGCCGTTGCGTTGAACGGAAGGTGGGGTGGCGCCGCCGAAGGTTTCAGTGGCTGGCGCGGCAATTCAGTTATGCGTAAAAGGTTCAGGCGATGCGGTTTGCGCCGCCTCTTGCTTCACGATTTTGTGAGGAGTTTGCTTGCAACATGCGAACCGATGGCGATCTTGAGCTGAAGACCCGACCGAAAGTGGAGCGGCCGCGGCTGTACAAAGTGATTTTGATCAATGATGATTTTACCCCGCGCGAATTCGTGGTGCGGATCCTGAAAGCGGAATTCCGGATGAACGAGGGCCAGGCGCGGCAGGTGATGATGACGGCGCATCAGCGGGGGTTGTGCGTGGTGGCGGTGTTTGTGCAGGATATCGCGGAGACCAAGGCGACGCGGGCGACGGACGCGGCGCGCAAGGAGGGTTATCCGCTGTTGTTCACGACCGAACCGGAGGAGTGAGGCGGCGTTTGGCGTAAATGATGGCGGTGATGGTGATGATGGACGTTAGGGCGAGGTAGAGGCCGGGGCTGCGGGCATCGCCGGTGGCGGCCACCAGCCAGGTGTTGATGAACGGGGCAAAGCCGCCGAACAGCGCGATGCCGAGCGCGTAGCCGACCGAAAGCCCGATGCCGCGGTGGCGCATGGAAAAAACCATGCCCATGAAGCCGGTGAGCGGCGCGTAGTAGTACATCCCGATCACCGTGAAGAACAGCGGAATGAAAAACAGCATGACGGGGCCGGGCCAGGCGGTGAGAGCGATGAAAGCGGGATAGCCGCAGGCCATCATGGCCAGACAGGAGAGAATGATGCCAAAACTGCGATGGGTGCGGTCGAATTGCGCGGCGATCCATAGGCGCAACGGCACCAGGGCGAGGGTGGCCACATAGAGCAGCACGATGGCGCCGAGGGCTTTGCCGGCTTTCATGTGCAGCTGGGTGGCGGCGTAGGTGGGCAGGTAGACGACGAGGTAGGTCTGCGCGGTGCCGATGGCGACCATGCCGGCGGCGATGGCGATGCCGCCGAGCGTGGTTGCCTCGCCGGTTGTCGGGGCGGCGGGCTTTGATTGTTGGGCCAAAAACGCCGGGGCGTCGTGCAGGCGGCGGCGGAGCAGCAGGGCGATGGGGCCGGCGATGACGCCGATGCCGAAGGCGATTCTGAAACCCCAATCGTGAAACATGGGCGGCGCAAGCGTTTCGCTGAGGATAAAAGCGATGCTGGAGCCGACCAGGCCCGCAAAATTCTGGCTGGTGCCTTGCCAGCTGGCGGCGTGGCTTTCGCGGCCGGCGGAGTGCTCGATCATGAGGGCGGTTGAACTGCCGAACTCGCCGCCGAGCGCAAAACCCTGGTTGAGCCGGGCGAGCAGAATGCCGAGTGGTGCCAATATGCCGATGGCGGCGCGGGGGGGCATGAAGGTGATGAGGGCGCTGCCGAGCGTCATGAGTGTCACCGCGACGACCATGCAGGCGGCGCGGCCGCGGCGGTCTGCGTAAGCCCCAAGGATAACCGCACCCACCGGACGCGCCAGGAATGAGACGCCAAAAGTGCCGAAGGTGAGGAGCAGCTTGGTGGCCTGGTCCTTGCCGGGAAAGAACGCGGCGCCGATATCAGACGCGAAAAACCCGTAGATGAAAAAGTCGTAGAATTCGAGCGCGTTGCCGATGGAGGCGCCGGCGATCATGTGCAGGCGGCTGATTGGCCGCTCGGTATTTCCCGCCAGCGTCAATTCGTCATGCTCCGCCGAGGATTCGCGGTGTTTTTGTGGTGGGCGCGACAGGGATTGAACCTGTGACCCCCACCATGTCAAGGTGGTGCTCTACCGCTGCGCTACGCGCCCATGCCGGGGCCGGTTATTAGGCGCGTTGGGTTTTGGAGGCAAGTCTTGGCGGCGGAAAACGAGGTGATGCCTTCTGGCCGGGTGCGTCGGGCGCGAAGCTGGCTGGACCGCGGGCTGTGGCGGCGGCGCGTGGTTTTTTTCACAGGTGCGATTCTGGTTGGCTGCATCAGCGTGGTGTTCACCGATGCGGCGAACTGGGCGCAAGCGCGGTTTGCGCATGGCGTGGCGCGGTTCTGGTGGCTGCCGTTTTTGGCAACACCCGCCGGATTCGTGGTGTGCGCCTGGGTGGGGAACAGAAATTTTCCGGGGACGCAGGGGAGTGGGATACCGCAGGCGATTGCTGCCCGGCATTTGGGCGCGGGCGAGAACCGGCGGCGGTTACTGGCGCCAAAACTGATCATCGGCAAGATTGGGCTGACGGTGCTGGGGCTGTTGTGCGGCGCCTCGGTGGGGCGCGAGGGGCCGACGGTGCAGGTCGGGGCCACCATTATGCTGCAGGTGGCGAAGCTGGGGGGGTTGCGCAACGAGCGGGGGCTGATTCTGGCCGGCGCGGCGGCGGGGATTGCCGCTGCGTTCAACGCGCCGCTGGCGGGGATTGTGTTTGCGATTGAGGAAATGAGCCGGTCTTTCGAGCAGCGGACCAATGGGCTGGTGCTTTATGCGGTGATTTTTGCCGGGCTGACGTCGCTGGGGCTGCTGGGGAATTATACTTACTTCGGGACAACGTCGGCGGCGGTGACGGCGCCAAAGGATTGGGCGCTGGTGGTGGTGTGCGGGGTGGTGGGCGGCCTGGCAGGTGGTGCGTTCGCGCGGCTGGTGCTGGAGGGCACGGTGCTGGCGCGGCGGTTGCTGGCCGGGCTTTCGCCGCGGCGCGGGCTGCTGCTGCCGCTGGCCTGCGGCGTGGTGGTGGCGCTGGCGGGTGTGGCGACTCATGGCGCGACGTTTGGCACCGGCTATGCGCAGGCGCGCGGCGCGGTGGAAGGGCACGCTCTATCGGGGTTCTTTTGGCCAGCCAAATTTTTGGCGACTTTGGCGACAGCGCTTTCCGGGATTCCGGGCGGGATTTTTGCGCCGTCACTGGCGGTGGGTGCTGGGCTTGGCTCGTGGATCGCGGTGGTGGCCGGCGGCGGGGTTAGTTTGGGCGTGGTGCTGGGGATGGCCGGGTATTTCGCCGGCGTGGTGCAGGCGCCAATGACGGCGTTTGTGATTATTCTGGAAATGACGGGGAATGATGCGAATGTGATTCCGCTGATGCTGGCTTCGGTGATTGGCTTTGCGGCGTCCCGGATTGTGGCGCCGGAGCCGTTGTATCATGGGCTGGCGAAGGGGTTTGGTCATCAGTCTTCAGTTGTCAGTCTTCAGAAAGAAGACGAAGCCATCGGGAATCTTAGCAAGTGATACCAACCGGCCTTGGCGTCGACCCACCGCCCGTCCCACGTCATGTCGGCGAAAGCCGGCATCCACGACTTTCTTTCAACATCTCGGCCGGAGGCCATGCGTCAAAGCCCAAGCCGCTCGGCATTATACATTCTCTACCGTCTCCACGCTCGCGGCATTTTCATGGCTTCCCAAACTCGGCGTTGAGATAATCGTGGCGCGAGTCCATTTCGCCTTCGGTGATGGCCTTGATCTCCGCAGCGCTCATCTCCTCGGTTTTCAATACCGCCCGGACCCGCTGACGGACTTCCGGCGTTGCCCTGAACAAGAAGATTCCCGCTTGCGCGGGAATGACGTGTGATGGGTCATTGGCCATGATGACCGATACTAATCGCGATTCCGTAGCGAGTCATCCTCAAACATCCTCCACCATCTCAACACCCGGCACCATTTTCATGGCTTGGGCGAGTTTGGGGGAGATGTTGAAGGTGTGGGGGAGGATGACGTCGACGTTGCGCTCGAGGCCCATTTTCGGGACGAGGGTGACGCGGCCGCGGCCTTTGCCTTCGCGTTCCAACAGGGCGCGGATGTGTGGCAGGGCTTCGGTGCGGTCGAGCCAGATGCGTAACGACGCGCCGGCTTTTGAGGCGGCTTCATCCAGCAGCGTTACATCCTGGGCCGTGATGCGCAGCGCCTCGTTTTCGATTTTGACATCGGCGGTGACCAGTAGCGCCGCACCTTCGGAGAGGAGTTCGCGGCTGCGGAGCAGAATTTCGGAGAAAAAGGTTACTTCGTAGCTGCCTGCCATGTCCGATAACGTCACCCACATCATGCGGCTGTTGGTGCGGGTAATTCGTTCCTTTTTGGCCGTGACGGTGCCGGCGAGTTTGATGCGCGAGCCGGTTTGCGCCCAGCGCTCGATGGCGGCGGAGGATACGACGCCGAGGCGTTTGAGCGCGGTTGCGTACATGTCCAGCGGGTGGGCGGAAATGTGAAAGCCGATGGCCTCGGCTTCGAAGATGAGGCGGTCGGTTTGATTCCAGTCCGGAATGTCGGGCAGGCGGATCGGCTCCGGGCCGGTGGAACCGAATAGGCCGGTCTGGCCGGATTCTTGTTCCTCGGCTTGCGCTTGGGCGCGACGGGAGAGGGTTTCCGCGAGGGCAAAAACTTGGGCGCGGTTGGGGATGACGGAATCGAACGCGCCGGCTTTCGCAAGAATTTCGAGATGGCCGCGGGTGGCGGATTTGGGGTCGATGCGGGCGGCGAAATCCGCGAGGTCGGTGAATTTTTTGTCGCTGCGCGCTTCGGCGATTTGCGCCATGGCGGCGGCACCTATGCGTTTGATGGCGCCGAGGGCGTAGCGGATGGCGAGGGTGCCGTCCGGTTGCTTTTCAACAGTGAAATCGGCGGCGGAAAAATTGACGTCGGGCGGCAGGACGGCGATGCCGAGGCGCATGGCGTCTTGCCGCAGGCTGGCGAGTTTTTCGGTGTTGGCCTGGGCGAGAGACATGCTGGCGGCGAGGAAGGCGACGGGGTGGTTGGCGCGCAGATACGCGGTTTGGTAGGAGACCAAAGCGTAGGCGGCGGCGTGGGATTTGTTGAAACCGTAATCGGCGAATTTCGCCATCAGGTCGAAGACTTCCTCGGCCTTTTGCGGCGAAAACCCTTTGGCGATGGCGCCTTCGGTGAAAGTCTTTCGTTGCGCATCCATTTCGGACCGGATTTTTTTGCCCATGGCGCGGCGGAGCAGGTCGGCGCCGGCCAGCGAGTAGCCGGCCATCACCTGGGCGATCTGCATCACCTGTTCCTGGTAGACCATGATGCCGAAAGTTTCGCTCAAAATGCCGTCAAGTGCGGGGTGCGGGGACGCCCAGGCGGCGCCGCGCTTGCGGGCGCAGTAATCGGGGATGTTGGCCATTGGGCCGGGGCGGTTGAGGGCCTGGATGGCGACCAGGTCTTCGAATTTGTCTGGCCGCATTTGCAGAAGGGCGGCGCGGTAGCCCTGGGTTTCAAAGGTGAACACGCCGCCGGTGTCGCCGCGGGAAATCATTTCGTAGGTTTTTGCGTCGTCCAGGGGCAGTGCGGCGAGGTCGAGGTTGATGCCTTGGGCGGACAAAAATTTTATGGCGCGGTCGAGCACGGTTAAGGTGGTGAGGCCCAAAAAGTCGAATTTTACGAGGCCGGCTTGTTCGACATATTTCATTGAATATTGGGTGACCAAAAGGTCCGAGCGCGGGTCTTTGTAGAGTGGCACGAGTTGGTCCAGCGGCCGGTCGCCGATGACCACGCCGGCGGCGTGGGTGCTGGCGTGGCGGTACAGGCCTTCCAGTTGCAGGGCGATTTCCATGAGCCGGCGCAA
>Ga0116229_10010859_pt1 | contig 13572 bp, 10 predicted proteins | sample S1TSphgellanicum_3_FD_87313 | JGI IMG/M metagenome (GOLD analysis project Ga0116229, IMG submission 87313) | Host-associated microbial communities from peat moss isolated from Minnesota, USA - S1T2_Fc - Sphagnum magellanicum MG | ecosystem: Host-associated > Plants > Peat moss > Unclassified...
GGGGGGGGGGGGGGGGGGCTCATCCTACACTTGACAACCAAATTCCCGGAACTAACAAACAATTTCCAAAATTTCCATGAAATTTCATGGAGAATGGTAGGCTACTGTTCGGAGTGAGAAATCAGACCAATTATATTTAGTAGGTACCTGCCAAAGTGACCAATCATATCTACTAGATACCTACCACAAGGGCCCATCTTACAAGGTACCTACCTACCTACAAATGCCCATCTTCCCTACCCCTTGACCACCAGATTATTTATTTATTTATTTATTCCTGAGAAATTTTGGATTTTTTTGGGGGAGGTTTTTTCTAGTGTAAATTGGACTATTTTTGCTAATTTAGGGGGGAAAAGTTCAGCAATTTTAAAAAAAATCATAAATTGAAAAAGAAAAACCCAGGCTGCCACTCACCTCAAAATACAGACCAACCAAATGCTACCTACCTATGCCCAAATTCCTCATGGGCACCTTCGTGGGTGTAATGGCCTGTACCCGGCATGTTCCATAACCACATGGTTTTCATGATTTGCATAATGGGCATGTGGATATACAGAATGGGCATGTGAATTTTTTATTTTTTTTGCATTATGGGGATGGTGGATTTTGAACAATGGTTAGGTCATGTAGACCCAAGATGACTACTTGTCCATTGTGGGCCTTGTAAGGGGGACCAAAAACAGGCAGAAAAAAGGCCACATGAAAACCCATGATGTCTAGTTTATAGCAATTTTAGCCCCATACACGACATAACCAGTTATGCCTTGTAATCAGCTCGAGCTGCATAGTTACCACGCATAATCTCGCCATTCCCACAGCTGGATTATATGCGATAACCCGGCAGCTCTAGCCAGTTACAGAGTCCATAACAAGAAGGGCAGGACTATTCCGACGGCAAAAATGTCTTTTGCAAATTTGAGGAGGCGGTGGGTGGGTGGGGCAGGGGAGTGGGTCGAAAAAAATAATAAAGAAAAACAAGTACTTCTTTAGGGAGAGAAGTAGGTAGGGAAGTAACTTTGTTTGTTTGTTTGTTTCTTTCTCTCAAGTTGAAAGGAAGGGGAAAGAAAGAAGTGCAAAGAAATTTGAGCCCCACTTGAGAAGAACGAGGCGAGGTCTAAAGTACTGGCCGACTGACAGGCTCACTAGTAGTACCTCTTGTTGGTGGTTTCTTAACCGGGCCACGCCGCGCGCATTTGTGTGGACTGCAATGCCGCTTGTGTTGTGGAGCATTCATCGCTTGAGAGAGCTTTGGGTAAGGACCGGTTGAAGGGAGTTGATTTTCGCAGCTTCTCTTCTGTCTGGGCCCTGCGGCTAGCGTCTCCTGTCTCCTCCGCCTCAGACTCTCTCTCTCTCTTGTGGAGAAGCAAGCGGCGATGACAGCGACTATGGTCGCTCGGAAGATGCTAGGCGTAACAGTAGCAGCAGGAGCAGCTTCCACACCAGTGGCTTCAGTTGTGTACAATGCAGAGCTGCATAGGAAGTGTTCGGGATTCCTCTCACTTTCTTCTTCTTCTTCTTCTTCTGTTGTTCCAGGGCTTGGATTGGGTTTGGAGTTGAGTAGGTGGAGGAGAAGGAAGTGGACTAGTACTACTAGTAGGAGAAGAAGTGAGAATGGTGGTGTGGTGGCTATGGTGGCGGTACCGTTTAGGCCTCTTACTCTTCCAACGGAAGAACCGGGAGCAGCAGAAGATGATGGTGATGATGATGAGAAGAGGGAGTTTGATCCATCGGCGATTCCTCCATTTACTTTGGCTGACATTCGAGCTGCCATTCCCAAGCATTGCTGGGAAAAGAATGTATGGAAGTCCATGAGTTTCGTGGCCAGAGACGTCGCAATTGTGTTTGGATTGGCGGCCGGAGCTGCTTACCTCAACAATTGGTTCGTTTGGCCCTTGTATTGGCTGGCGCAAGGCACAATGTTCTGGGCCCTCTTTGTCCTCGGACACGACTGGTGCGCTGTTGTTTCTGAACCCCCTTCTTTATGTTGTTTTCCCCCTCCTTCCTTCCTTCCTCGTCTGGACTGCATCGTAGTTTACAAGAAAAAAATGGACCATCATCATAATCGTCATCCGTGCAGCGGGCCTTCCTCTTGCAAAATGTCTGAATTGAGAATAGACTGAACACATTTTAAAGGCTTCTTCTCCAAACCATCAACTCTCTGTGCCAGAAACTGTGACTCTGTCATGACCTTGGAACCCTCACAAGCAAGCATGGCATGCTTATGATGAGGTTGGATTTTCTGATGAACTTTGTGGCCAACATGCATGAATTGTACCCTGAGAATATCAGTATTATGCTGATAATACGGCTGCAATGTTACTCAGAGTCTGTCCTGATTTTGTGCTTGGTGTGTGTGGGGGGTTGATTGTGCACAGTGGCCATGGAAGCTTCTCCAATGACAAGAACCTGAATAATCTTGTTGGCCATTTGACGCACTCATCTATTTTGGTTCCTTATCATGGCTGGTTAGACCATTTTTCCTCTTTCTCCCACCCCCCCCTTTCTTGTTTTTGTTTTTTGAACTTGGCATTGAAGTTGTTGCTGCATGGTCAACCAGATGCATGCACTAACAGTTTTGTACAAATCTAAGTCATACCATTCAAGTCCTTTATTGAACTATGTGATTTTACTGGTTGTTGTCTTCCCATTGGAACAATAGGCGTGTCAGCCACCGCACACACCACCAAAACCATGGCCATGTGGAGAAAGATGAGTCCTGGCATCCTGTAAGACTATCCTTTCCCCCAACCTAAAGCAATTTGTCGCAACGTCTGAACTACTGTTGTTGGCTGACCTGTAAACAGAGAGTGAAAGAGAAACAGGCTTCTTGCTCAGTGCATTTGGCATGTTGAAAAGTTACTTGTTGTCATGACAGATTTCAGAGTCTATCTACAAAGATATGGACTTTTGGGCAAAGACAGGGCGTCTGTCCTTTCCTTGGGCCATGTTAGCATATCCATTTTACCTGGTTGGTACTCTTCTACTCTTGTACCCCTAGATCCATGTCAGGGAGATCATGTTGGTCGAGTATGGCATGAGGTATTGCAGAGCCTGGAATCCAAAATTTCACCTCCATTTTCCACATCTCCTTGTAATCCTTCAAAAGCAATCAAACCTAGTTAATAAAAGCCTTTTCCTTTTCTTGCTTGGAATTTATTGGTTTTTTTTCCTGGGCATTAATTTAAATTACACCCCATTCAACTCTCCTAATTTGTTCATGTGCTTTTTTAGCAGTCCTCTGTCTTCAGCATTATGACAAAGGTTCTTGCATGGCTAATGATAACTCCTTTTGTGCAGTGGTCAAGGAGTCCTGGCAAGAAGGGTTCACATTTTGACCCCAAAAGTGATTTGTTTGTACCAAACGAAGCTAAGGATGTGATGACATCTACTGCTTGCTGGACTGCCATGCTGGCAACTCTAGTGGGTCTCACCTTTATCGTTGGCCCCCTGTGGATGCTCAAGCTCTATGTTGTGCCTTACTGGGTGATCACTCAAACCTCATCCGAAGTAGGCCAAATAGTACAGTATGGTTTATTTCCTCCATATGCTAATTTTGTGGTGTGAGTCCTTAATGATTGAAGAGACTTGTTGAATTTGACTTGCAGCCACCAAGCTTAGAAAAAGATCCACCAACTGCTGCAACCAGTTGGTGGATCTATTTCTATCAACTGAGCTCTGGCTTGGTCTTATGCACATTTGCTGTGATTCCATTGATTTCACATTAAGGGTTCAGGTATTGATGTACCTCAAAAGTAGTGGAGTTTGAATGAACTGTTATGAAAGCATCCACAGCTTCCCTAATGCATGCATTCCAAACTTTGTTGATTCTGGTTACTGTCAAATAATGTGTCTTCAGCTCCAAGTCCATCTTATGATGTTTTTGGTTTTCTCTAATTTGGTTGCATAGTCCTCACTTCATGCATCATGTATATACCATTGTTGGAACACATTCCATCAGATCTTTGTATGCTGTCTTCTTTAAGATGAAGTTGAATAAGGCATTGAATTATTACCTGTAGTAACTCACCTGTTCTCTTGTGGGGGGTTACTTGCAGGTGAATGTGGTATGGCTAGATGTGGTGACATACTTGCACCACCATGGTTATGAGAAAAAGGTCCCTTGGTACCGGGGCATGGTATGCACTTTTATGCACCTGAAGACATGATGGCCTTCGTAATTTGTGGAGAAAGAATTTCATGCATGGGTGTTTAGACATACTTGCAGTCTCTGATGAGTGTGTTTGCATTTGAATGCCAGGAATGGAATTACATGCGAGGTGGCCTGTCAACAATTGACAGGGACTATGGATGGTTCAATAATATTCACCACGATATTGGGACTCATGTTGTCCATCATTTATTCCCTCAAATCCCTCACTACCATCTTATAGAAGCGGTACTTATTTCTTTTTCTATTGGTTTTGTCCAGTTGTGTAATTATTCTGCTTTTCTTATCTCTCCAATCAGCATGTATTGTAGGCTAGTTAACATGCCAATATTTGATCAAGACTATACTTGGTCGCATGGCCATCTAATTTCTAAACATAATGTGATGTTACTGTCATCTAATGATGAAAAGCTGACTCACTGTGTTTGTGCTGCTTGTAGACGGAAGCAATCAAGCCTGTACTGGGTCAGTACTACAGGGACCCCAAAAAATCAGGTCCTATTCCCTTGCATCTAGTAGAGCCTCTGCTTACAAGCTTGAAAGAAGATCATTATGTTTCAGACAGTGGGGATATTGTTTTCTACCAAACAGATCCTGAGTTTTCACTTGCAACACTTCAGCACATTTCTGAGGGAACTCCAAGCCTGTAAGGATATCACACAAGTGTACTCTTCCCATTTGATCCTCTACAAATTTATCCAGGTATTGTTTGAACTGCCAGAATGATTCTAATAGATGAAGCTGAAACCTTTTGAAAAAGGGTCAATGAGAAAACTGCAAATTTTTCAGCTGCCATAGTTATTAAATCATTTGCCATTGGCATCATTGTGCATGGCTTCAAATTTTGTGGTAGCAGCTATTGGTTCCTCCAATTTGTAACATTTAACCAAAATTTTGCTGTCAACTACTGAAGACAGTTAATATAATCTCGTTTTCACCAACCTTATCAATTGCCTGATCTATTTGCATACAATACATCTGTGAGTCCAGTGATGAATGTCAACAGAGCTATATCTATGATTTGCACTGTGTGATCAAAGCAATTGTATTAAAAACCTACTGAAGTATTTTCAGACTTATGACCCATATGAATCCTTTGTACAGTCTCTTTCAAATGGCAAACCATGCAATTGTGTCATGACTTACAAATTGTGCATGTTGGTTTGAGGACCCCCAAATCTATAGTAGAAAACCCTCACTGTGATATTGGCAGGGCTTATAGTGACAGTAACCCTCTTGTGGGAAGGAAGGAACTCTGGATCATTCTGCAGTCTCTCCCTCACAGCCAGAGCCAACAAATTGTTGGTTTTGAAACAGAAGTTTGCAAGAGAGGAGAACGACTGTCTGCTTGCCCAGCACCAAATTTGTACATGACTTAGGGGTAGCGGCCATAGTGTCCACCTATGCCAATGGTGAGCAATTTAAGTTCACTACTTGTTCCTGGGGTAGCAGCTGCAGAAGCTACTTAGTGGAGTACCAGTGGAGCTACAACTGAAACTGTATAATGTAATGAGAACTACCATGGTACCGAGGCAGCTTCAAAACTAATTATATTATTTGTAGAAATGTTGAAATTCTCCCAAAAAAAAATCAAAGAAAAAAAATTGTGAAGGAAAATAAAGATTATTTTGGAATATTCAGGAAAACTCTATTTTCGGTATGAAATCTGGAACTTTTAATTGAACTTTGAACTTGAGTGGATGCTACATGTGTGGAAGCTGTCCATGTAGCTTCGCATGTACTAAGGTATGTAAAGGATTGATGGGAAGGCAGCAAAATTGATTTCTTGACCCAGCACCCAGCACTCCACCATCCATTGGAAACCCATTATGGTTCAATTGTAAATGAACTACAACTGATAATACTGCAGCACTGGAAGAGGTTCATGAACAGATTATGCAAAGTGGGATATGAATCTAATATTTTCATATTATGGGATGTGCCAGATACAGGCAATTCTGCCTGGTAAGGTGCCCTTGAGGAATTTGGGCAAAACCCGGTATTTTCCAAATGTGCACAATGGTCTCTATCCAGCACATTCCATAATGGAATGGTTCTCATGATTTGCGCAATGGGAACGGTGGATTTTGAACAATGGGCATGGTGGATTTTGAACAATGATTGGTTGGGTCATGTAGACCCATGAAGACCTGTCCATTGTGCCTTGTAATGGGACTAAAAAGAGACAGAAAAGGCCACATGAAAACCATTACATGGGCGGTAATATCCTCATCGATATGTATGTCAAATGTGGGAGTGTGCTAGAGGATGCTAGGAGAGTGTTCAATAGGATCATGTCACTGAGTTCTATCTTTTGGAGTGAAATGACTCTGGGATATGTGAAAATGTGTGCCAAATGTGGGAGCATAGAGTATCCCTGGAGAGTGCTCACTAAGATGGTCACACAGTAATGTCATAATTCTGGGATTCTTTGGAATGTGGGGCAAGGGACAAAGGCACTGGAACTGTATCCATAGATGTCATCTGTTCAAGGCCTTTGAATCTGTGGGATTCAGTTGACAAATTTCTGCAATTTTTGCAGAGCAGTATGCTTGCATGGATGGTTGATCTTCTTCGATGTGCTGGCCAATTGCAGGAGGCAGAGGATGTGATCAATATGATGCCCTTTGAACCCCAAGTGCTTTTGCATTGCCTCAGTGCCTTCAGAATTCATGGTAATGTTGAGATGGGAGGAAGGATAGAAAAGTGAGTAACTTGTTGAATTCAGCAGCCCCTGACGAGAAGAGGATTGTGTGGCTAATACATTGCTGCAATGATACATCTATACTGGCTGCTGGCAAGTGGGATCTTGGTTTTCATGCTCAAACATCTATCTCAAATCTGTGGGGGACTGAGTGTACTCTTGGATCGATTGCAATCTCACAACAAGGGCACACATGGATTGAGCTACTGAATGGTGAGGCAGGCACATACATACACTCTGTGCCTAGATTGATGATCATGACCATCCATCCCCAAAATCCATGCAGAACTAAAAAGACAATTAATAGGGTGAGTCAGATGATCAATGCTGGGCTAGATCTGTCAGATACCCAATTTGTGCAGTGTGATTTGAAGGGAGAAGGAAAAAGGGAGCTCCATTTTCCGTTCACCACAGTAAGAAAAGAAAAACCATTGGTGTCTCGTGCTGATCCAGCAACTCTGTACTCCACTTTGAATTGTCAAGAAGCTGTGCTGTTTAAGATGTGTAAAGAAAGCTATGTGGTTTGTGAATTGTAGTATCTTACAGGTTTCCGTGTGGATATTTACAGGTGAATGTGGTTCAGCTAGATGCTGTGGTCTCTCCTTGCACCACCCTGGCTATGTATGACCAGAAAGGTCCCTTGGTATCATGGCATACACTAGATCTACTTTTCTCTTGATTTTTGTGAGACAATTAGGTAGGTACTTCAGGTTTTGTTTACAGCCAAAGGCATGAGCTCTTCTTCTTTTCAGCAACTTAAGAAGCCCTTCAGAGAAATCCTAGATGAAGACAAAAGAGCTCAATTTGGCAGATGGGTTTTTGATGTAGGCTAAGGTGTGAGAGAGATTTTTCTGAGTTTGTGAGCTATCTTGTGGCAGGAATGTAATTCTATGCAAGGTGGCTTGTTTGTCTACAATTGACAGGAACTAGGGATTTCACAAATGTCCACTGTGATAATTGGCTCCACGAGGTTGTTCATCAGTTGTTCCCTCAAATATCTCACTACAATCTTATTGAAGGATGAGATGGGATTGCTGCTTCAATAAGCATAATGGGAATATTATCTGCCATTTTGATATTGAAACATGATGCATGCTAGAAATATCTATCAAGTTTATGGCATGATGCCATATGTGATGCTACTTCACCATTCGCACATCATCTGAATACAAAATGAACAAGTCGTAGTATCATCTCATCTAGTGACAAATTTCAGACACTTGCACACACAAGTTGAGGTCAGACTAGGTTAGGAGTACAAGGACACCAAATCATTAGATCCTATTCCTTTCCCCTGTTAGACCCTCTCATCAAAGGGTTTAGGGTTATGAAAAACATTTAGGGTTTAGGGTTAAACATATTTTTGTTTCAGATGTTAGTCATGTTGTTTAGTTACTAACTGAGTTTTCAGCGATCCCAAAGCACTTGGAGAAACTTCTTCCTAGTGTTTTTGGAGGGCACCTTATGTCCATGAATATCCCTCCTAGAAAAGACGAGGAACCTATTATCCCTACTCCTCAAGAGTGTGATCTTACACTTACTTCTAGATGTGAGAACCCTCCAATTCCTGCACCTTGTGATCTTCGTATGTTGAAGTTCATGATAACCTTCACCTCATCTTTTAGGAGAGGTGAAGCTCACATGTGGAGGACATTCCCAAAATTTGGGGCCAAACTTGGTTATTGCCTCGCCCTAGGCCCCTTATTTTGAGAATGTCCACATGGTAGGGTTTTACCCTGCACAAAATTGTTGAATAGCATCGTGCCTTGGCAACTTCAACACAAATTATATTATTTATAGAAATGTTGAAAATTTCAAGTAAAGAAATCAAAACTGTTTTGGGTGAAAGAATATATATAAAATATTTTGGAATATTCAAATTTTTGAAATGGAATTTTAAAAATTAATTAATTATTCAACATACATGGGTTGAAGCTACCTTTGTATTACAATATATAAAATTGACAAATTGACATCCCTCCATCAAAGTAGGTAGGTTGGCTCATTCAATGGGTGATTCATTATGGAGTTGATGATTTGCATTTTAAAAAATTTGTAATAACATGGATTGTGAATTATCAATGGGTCTTTGCTATTTTTTGGAACTATTTGATCACATAATTTAAACAACTTCTTATCTATTCAACTTGCAAACATGAGACTTAAATGTACAAATAGACGGTGGGAGAGTGGCTACAACAACAATGTTAGTGAAGCTTCTAGTGTTGGACGATTTTTTATTTGATTATGGTGTGAAATTGTATCCATTGAATTCATTGGGATTTTTGTTTTCTAAATTGAATAGCTGTGGGGATTGAAAAACATGTGTGATATTTTTCTGTTCCAAGTGAATGTTCATCTTGTTTTTGAAAAGCTTAGGTGTTGTAATGCATAGTGTGATTAACCCATTGTTGTTGTTTTCCCTATGAAATTTCATCTTGATATGGGGTGAATTGCACTTGGTTTATTTTGTTCAATGAACATTGGGCAATTTAAAGGACAACTAGCTACCCAATCACTACCATGCAACTTAATTGATTTCAATTAGGTATAGGATATGATCATAAGTTGTAGAATTCATAACAAGGTTTTTATTGTGAATTCCTTGATTTGCACAAATGTACCTATTTTGTGTTAGGGTTGATTGGTGTGTAACCATTCAAATGTATATACAGATAAGGTCATAATTATTTTCTATTTATTCAATAATTGGGCTTCATGGGGAACTCATCAATTCTATTCTACTAGTGTCATTTGAACCTTGATTTTGACAAATTTTAGATTCTTCAATTTAAAGCCCAAAGAGTTAAACTTTGATTGTTAATCTCCACATAAACCCAATGCAAAGGTTTATCATTTGACCCAAATTCAAATTTAAATTTAAATAGTAATTTGACCCCAAATGCTAGTAATCAATTCAAAACATCAAGCCATATCCTAATCACTAAACTAAAAAACTTGATATGAAACTTGAAAACCTAAACAATGATACTATGATTCCAAAATTAATTATGATTTTAAATTCTTAGTCAAAAGTTTAATTGATTCAAATTCAACCTTCAACCTTAAAGCATGAAGACTTATTATCTCAAACATTGTTTTGGATAATAGGATTTTTTGTTATGCTTGTGTGTGGATTTATAGGTGTTAAGTTGATGGTTTTGGGTGCTAGTGGTGACTAGTGTGTGGTGATGGACTTAGGACTATATTTTTGTAGAATGACTTTGTGAAGTTATCAACTATATGTATATTTGATTTTGAACTTGATTCATAAAAGTTGATTGAGTTAATCGCATGATGCACTTTCTAGAATGCTAAAACAAGAATGATGAGCTCAAATTTTAATCAACTCTAATACATGTTTTATGCATCAAGAAAACCTTTCAAACAATTATGAAAATTCAACTAAAACCATCACAGTCATCAACAAACAACTCTAAACTTCATTTGGAATATAGGTTTGATATATTCAAACCATTTCAAAACAAACCCTTATATATATTTCATTAACTTTGGTGAATTAAAAAGTGAATTAGTTCATTGAATTTGGGCTTAAATTAAACTAAATTAAAAAAAGGAGAAGAAATTTATTAAAAAATTGTAATAAAAAACTCAAAAGTATAAACTTTAACTTTAATAAAAAATTTACATATTCAAAAAACTTTCAAAACAAAAATTTTATATACAACACATTCAATTACAATCCTCAAATTAGATTTTTAGTTTGATTCAAAACCCATCTAAACTAGCATCTCAATATATCTTATATACCAATATGCAATTTTCAAAACCAATATCCCAATATATTACTCAAATGTCCAAAACTCCAATAGTTTAATCCAACATGCAACTCCAAATTACCAATATCCAAGTTCAAGTCCAGAATCCCAATATTTGAATCCAAAATTGTTGTGTATTGGATGAGCAAAACCATACACCTACAAACCCAACATCCACAAATGAAACAAATGTACAAATGTAGATATAATTTTTTACTTAATAAACTTCAAGGTTAAGTTTCACATTTCATAATGGAATATCCCACGATTTTTACTAATAGACTTAGTTTGATATACAAGTTTAGACAAGATATATGAGGTCTCTAAAACAGATCATATAAAGTCCTTGTGTACCCTTGAACTTTGTTAGAGTTTTGAAGTTACAAACAAACAATGATAAGTAAGTGTGCATTCTTATTTGAATTTATAAAATACATGAGTAAAAATATAAGTTGTTTTATACCTTTTATCGTAAATGGTATAATATTTTTTAATACCAAATGTAGGGTTTCCGTTTATATATTTTTAAAATAGAAAAATATGATTCATATGTACTAAACTTTTTAGGTAACAATTGTTAATAAGTTCAATTAATAGATCTTAGGAGCTCTTGTATTGTTTTCCATTTTTTTGTTAAATCTTACAACCTCTATTTATTATCAATGGAAGCCTTGTTCTCTAATTATTTTGGAAAACAAGTTCATTCAACTTTATCCTAGGATTATAATTGTATTTTTATTCATGTGCCTCTCTCTCACTTTCATTTCTCATTCATAATTTAGATATGATCTATTACATTTAACTTATTGAGAAATCAATTATCAAGCTCATATATCTTTGTGAACCATTTCACAAAGTTCACAAAGTCTATGAGACAATGTATTGGGTCATAAGGAATCATTAACAACATCAACATGATGTGCAAAGTTAATAAACATCATAATAAATATGCTAAACCCATCATATATAATGGGTTAGAAGTAATAAGTTTATAATTTACTTTGATCATGTGAGGTGTTAAACATGTTATGTTGCAAAATAATAAGAATTATTGTTAGGTTAGGTTTCTTGTTTTGTTTGTATTATTTCATTTGTGTATCAAAAACTATTGAAAATCAAACTTGCATTGGCCACAAAATGTGTTGACCTTACCTATTGCAAAATGGAGTAATAAAAGGCACCAAAGCAATTATTCTTACATTTCCCAATTCATTGTGCAAATGATTCACCTCTAAAGAGCAATTTTGATTCCCTTTCCAACTTTAGGCTTATTAAAATTTAAATGAATATAGGTTATTCAAACTGCATGCAAAAAAAATAAAAATAAAAATAAGGTGGTTGAAATATGTGCATGTTAAAAAATTAGGTAATAATAGGGTGGGGAAAAAAAAATTCCTCCTACATATTAATCCCCCCTCCAAAACCTTGTTTGACATAAGTAACTAGTGTAGAATTTTAACAATTAATGTCCCCCTACTTGGTAATCACTAGATCTAAAGCCCATATAAAATGTAATTGAGTTCCTCCTCAATTGTTGGTTCTTGTAGCTTATATCCAAGCTTTTACCTTGGCCCCCACCAAACACTTGCACACATAGCAATAGTAAGCAACATCCCTATTGGTCAAAACATGACACATTCACTAAAATACTTAGCTTTCTGAAAACTTACAACATAACCATGAACTATTAGTAGTCACAAAACAACAACAAACTTTGCTACAAGTTAGAAAACAAAAAATTCACAGTTCCATTACTTTAAATATTGTGCTAAAATCTTATGCATTGGTTTTTTTTTGGGTGCATTTTTGTCAAATTTTCCACAACACTATTATTATGAACTAGAATCATGTATGGATGAATAGGTCGTTATTAGTTGATGCTTCCCATATATGGCATTCCCAATGTTCTTGATTGTCAATATTGCTAGTTTATTAGTATGGTAGGTTTGCACAAGATCCATGTATTGGCCAGAAAACTCTTGAAACAAAGTCAAGGCTTGGATGTTTTTAGCTTCATAACCATATGTAACTATCAAGGTAAATAAGCTTGAAGATTTGATGTAAATCCCAATAATGACCATCTTGAATGTACTTGATTCCCTTTGAATAAAATCATAAATACTATGTGTTGACACAAATTGCAAACATACAAGAAATGGATCAATATGTTCAAGTTATTGTTGCTCTTACCTTCAACACATACATAGTTCTAATCCCTTTTTCAAAATTGTTTTTGAACATAACAACCAACTTGGAAAACCTCACAAATGACCTAACATGTAATCAACTAGAAAATCTTGTTACAAATGCAACATTGATAGTGAATGTGATAATAAGATAATTAGAAAGATTAATTAGGTAACAATGGTTATATTTAAATCCACTGCCAACAACAACATATGACCCAAACCTACTAGAAATATAAGGCCATCAAATGACGTTCATAGCATTCATTGTTGGACATTATTAATAGACACGATATTCAATCGGAATGGTCTTTTTTTGCTTGAACTTTCAAATGTAGTTTTACCACTGCAATGCTCAGACTAGTAGAAATCAGCCAAAATGTAACCATTCCATTTATGACTACATGCGACTTGTAGTCATTTGCGATTAAATTTGGGAATACTTGCAACTACACGACCAACTTTCAACTATTTTGGTCATTTTCTTAACTATGATGCAACTATTAAAAATTTCATCCTATTAGTTACATTAATTTTACATTAATTTTCATCCATTAATAGGTTGATATGTCCCATTAGTTGCAATAGTCACAAAATTAGTTGCATCCTAAAGATATTTTACAATGACATAGGGGTGTATTTTAATGTATGTACTAAAATTATATATATATATAATATGCATACGTATGTATATTGTTCATATAATGAATCTCAAAATTAATATTTGAACTTTGA
>Ga0116229_10010860_pt1 | contig 13571 bp, 12 predicted proteins | sample S1TSphgellanicum_3_FD_87313 | JGI IMG/M metagenome (GOLD analysis project Ga0116229, IMG submission 87313) | Host-associated microbial communities from peat moss isolated from Minnesota, USA - S1T2_Fc - Sphagnum magellanicum MG | ecosystem: Host-associated > Plants > Peat moss > Unclassified...
GAGGTCGGTCTCGAGCGTCAACAAGGCGTGGATGGATGATCGCCAGGTCAAGAACGCCATGGACTTCGGCCAGTTCGCGCCGGGTGTCTATGCCGCGGCCGACTATGGCATCCCCGGCGTCCCGCAGATCCGCGGTGACGAGGCCCAGATCTACGTCAACGGCCAGCAGATGCCCTACTCCCGCAACTCGACCCCGCTGTCCTTCAACGGCGTCGAGGCGATGGACATCGTCAAGGGTCCCGGCACCGCGGTCTACGGCCCGCAGGGCAACGGCCCGGGCGGCTACGTCAACTTCGTCTCCAAGCAGCCGTTCTTCGACCACGACCACTTCGAGGCCGACGTCACCCTCGGCTCGTGGACCAGCGGACACTCCTACGGCAACCCGCAGTACACGCTCGATTTCGGCGGTCCGCTGAGCGACAAGCTGGCCTACCGCGTCAGCTACCTCGCCCGCTACGGGGATGAGTACTACGTCAACGCCAAGGACGAGACCCAGGATGTTTACACGGCCATCACCTACCGCGCGACCAAGGACCTGACGTTCGAATGGTGGGGGCAGGGTTTCGCCACCCGCACCAACGAGGACTCCGGCGCCAACCGCGTGACCCAGGACTTCATCTGGAACGGCACCTACATTGCCGGCCCGACCATCCCGGCCACCTCCGGCCCGCTGGCCTACTACGGCTATGACATCCTGCTCCCGAGCGACGGCGCGCCGACCCCGACCAACTACGGTTCCGGCACCGATGGCGCCTTCCAGATCGTCGATCCAACCAAGGCCCACAAGGTCGTCCTGCCGGCCTACGACTCGCTGATCGGACCGAACGATACCGCCCGCTCCAAGCTCTTCCAGTCGCAGCTCAAGTCGACCTACGTGATCAGCCCCGACGCCTCCATCGTCGATCTCGCCTACTGGGCCCTCGAGCATTCGAACAAGTACGAGACCTACGGCTACGACGAGTGGGTGCCGCGCAACCTGAACCTGCAGGACCGCCTGGAGTTCCACGACACCCTGAAGCTCGGTCCGATCGAGAACAACATCATCACCGGCGTCGACGTCCGCTACCAGTACATCCGTTCGGGCGACGACTACTCGTCCGAGCCCTTCTTCTACTACGACCTGAGCCTGCCGCTCAACAACGTGTTCTACCCCGGCTTCAAGTACGAGAATGACACCTGGGGTTCGGGCGAGGAGGTCGCGGGCCACCCCGGCTACAGCTACCAGGAGGCCCAGGACACGACCATCAACGACTATGCCGCGTTCTTCCAGGACGACATCAAGGCGAACAAGTGGATTTCGGGCATCTTCGGCTTCCGCGAGGACTGGATCAAGGCCAATACCGCCAACCCGCCCCTGGTGGAGCGCGGCGTGAACCTGAACGACGACAGCGCCGGCATCTACGGGACCATCCCGGTTTACAACTATAGCTACTACTACTCGCTGCCGACCCCGATCTACTACGACCGGGGCGCGATCTACCAGTATTCGGCCTCCAAGCAGGACCCGTCGTACTTCGCCTCGCTGATCTTCAAGCCCACCGAGACGCAGTCGCTCTACATCACCTACGACCACGTCGACGCGATCCACGGCCAGACCAACTTCGGCGGCATCGGCGACAGCTACGAGGGCTCGGCCAAGATCGCCAGCGAGCTGAAGAACGCCTCGACCCTCTACGAGGCGGGCTGGAAGGGGAGCTTCCTCAACAACGTGCTGTACATGGGCGTCTCGCTCTACCAGCAGCTGAAGAACGAGCCGCAGCCGCAGCCGGGCCACGGCGAACCGCCGGCGCCGAACACGATCATCCGCTCGAACGGCATCGAGTTCGAGGCGGTCTACCAGCCGACCAAGCACCTCTCGATCAACTTGAACTTCACCTACCAGGACGTGACCGACTACGGCTCGTTCTTCGAGGAGACGGGCAACTACCTCGACGGCTACGCCACCACCACCCGGGTCGACAACACCTACGGGACCGGCATCGGCGCGGTCAACTACGGCGCCTACCAGGGCTACGCCTACACCCCGCCCGACGGGAAGATCAAGGCGGCCGGCGTGCCCACGGTCATCGGCAACATGTTTGTCGACTACAAGTGGAACAAGTTCGACTTCGGCATCGGGCCCAACCTGAAGGGCCGCATGAACGAGGATGACGAGGGCCTGCTCCACATCCCGACCCAGGTCGAGCTCGACGGCTACATCGGCTACGCGCCGAACCGCAAGTTCGACGTGCGCGTCAACATCACGAACCTGAGCGACGCGCGCATCATCGACCCGATCGACACCAGCTTCGCCGGCAACGACGTCGTCTACGTCCGCGCCCCGATCTCGGCTTCGATCACGTTCCGCCTGCACCTGTAAACGGGACGCTGCCAGGGTTTTTTCCGGGGGCCCGCAAGGGCCCCCTTTTTTTGCCCGTCTCCGCGGGAGCCCAGCCTGTCTTGACGCCGGGCCGCCGTCCGCTCCCCATCGAGGGCATGAACCCGCCTGCCGATGGGTGGTCCCTGGGTGCGGGACCGCAGCTGATCGAAGATCTGATGGCGTTCGTGCGGATCCCCAGCCAGTCGGCCACCCCCGACCGCCAGCCCGACGTCCTACGGGCGGCCGCCTGGCTGGCCGACCGGCTCCGGCGGCGGCCCTTTGACCACGTGGCCCTTATGCCCACCGCGCGCCACCCGGTGGTGTACGCCGATTGCCTGCGCGCTCCGGGGCGGCCCACCGTCCTCATCTACGGGCATTACGACGTCCAGCCGCCCGAGCCGCTGGCGCTCTGGCAGAGCCCCCCGTTCGAACCCGCGATCCGGGACGGCAAGCTCTTCGGCCGCGGCGCCGCCGACGACAAGGGCGGGGTGCTGGCCGCGATCGCCGGCGCGGAGGCCTACCTGGCCGCCCACCCGCAGCCGGACCTCAACCTCCGCTTCTGCTTCGAGGGCGAGGAGGAGATCGGCAGCCCCAGCATCCGGGCCTTCCTGCAGGCGCACCGGGACCAGTTGGCCTGCGATCTGGTGGTGAGCGCCGACGGCGCGCAGTGGTCGGAGCGCCAACCCGAGCTGATCCTGGGGCTGCGGGGCGGCTGCGCCCTGGAAATCCACGTCGAGGGCCCCCGGACCGACCTGCATTCGGGCACCTACGGGGGATCCATCCTGAACCCGATCGAGGCGCTGGCGCGCCTGCTCGCCTCCCTGCGCCATCCCGACGGCCGGATCGCCGTCGAGGGATTCTATGACGGGGTGGCGGAGGCTTCGGCCTTCGACCGCGCCGAGATCGCGCGCGTCCCTTTCGACGAGGCCGCCTACCGCGCGGAGACGGGCGTGCCCGCGCTGCACGGCGAGCCCGGGTTTTCCCCGGTGGAGCGCTGCTGGATCCGGCCCACGCTCGAAATCAACGGCATCTGGGGCGGGCATACCGGCGGCGGCCCCAAGACCATCATCCCCGCCTCCGCCCACGCCAAGCTCACCTGCCGGCTCGTCCCCGACCAGGATCCCGTCCGGATCCCCGAGCTGATTGAGCGGCACCTGCTCCGGCACGCGCCGGCCGGCGTCCGGGTCAGCGTCACGCCGGGCGGCTTCGCCGCCAAGCCCTACCGCCTGGCGGCCGACCACCCGGCGGTGGCGGTCGCCGCCGGCGTCCTCAGGGAGGTCTTCGGGGTTGCGCCCTACCTCACCCGCAGCGGCGGCTCCGTTCCCATCCTCATGACCTTCCTCGAAGTGCTGCAGGCGCCGTCGCTCATGTACGGCGCCGCCACGGAGGACTCCCAGCTCCACGCCCCGAATGAGTTCGTGTACGAGAGCTGCGTGCACCGGACCGCGCAGTGCTTCGCCCTGCTGCTGGCCCGCCTGGGCGGAACCCTCGCGGCCCCGGGGCCGGTCGCCTAGCCCGCCATGCGGCCTCCGGCGCCCCTCCTCCTCGGGCTGGCCCTGCTGGCGGGCCCGGCCGCGGCGGCCACCCCCATCACCTACTACCAGGACTGGTTCCCCGGCGCCCAGTACGCCGGCCTGTACGTGGCGCAGGACCGGGGCCTCTTCCAGGCGGAGGGGCTGGAGGTGGTGATCCACCCCTTCGCGTTCGGCCAGAACCAGCAGGCGGAGCTCGTTGGGGATCCCGCGCGCGCCGCGATCTCCACCATCGAGGGCTACATCCTGCTGCAGAAGCGCGCCCAGGGCGCGGACTTCCGGGCCCTGGCGGCCGTGCTCCAGGAGAGCCCCGCCGGCTACCTGTCGCTGCCCGGCCGCGGCGCGGCCTCGGCGCATGACTTCGTCGGCCGGAGGGTGGGCGTGCACCGCTACGGCGACCCGCTCTACCGGCTGTTCCTCCGGCGGGCGCAGGTTGATCCCGCGCGGGTGACGATGGTCTTCGTGGACGACGACGTCGGCCGGCTCCAGCGCGGCGAGGTCGACCTCATGCAGGGCTACGCGATCGAGGAGCTGGTGAAGCTGCGCCAGCGGGTCGGCCCCGGCGCGGGCTTCCTGTCCTTCAAGGCCCTGGGCTTCGACGCCTACTCGCAGGTCATCTTCACGACCGCGGCCCAGCTGGACCGCCACGCCGGGGCGTGCCGGGCCTTCGTCCGCGCGGTCCGCGCCGGCTGGGCCTATGCCATGGTTCATCCCGATGAGGCGGCCGCCTCAGTCCGTCCGCGCCTGCCGCCGGGGACCGATCCCGGGCTGCTCGAGGCGATGCTGCGGGCGACGCTCCCCTACGTGGCCGGCCCGGGATCGGCCCCCCTCGCCCCGATGGGCGAGGCGAAGTGGCGGGGGATGGAAGACGCCGCGGTCGAGATGGGCCTGCTGACCCAGGCCGAGAAGCCGGCGCAGTTCCTGGTCGCACCGGCGCCTTAGCTCGCCCCCCTGCGCCTGCGAACCTAATCGCGGAAGCCTGCTCTCCGCGCCCCGCCGCCCGATCGAGGTGCACACCCGCCGCCCTCCGGCAGCCCGCCGGGAGGCGGCGCTTGCCGCTGCGGCACCCCCTCTCGGCGCAGCCCGGTACATGAACCCGTTGGGGCCGCCGCCCGCTGGGCCGATGCGGGCTCGGCGGACGAGGCGTCAGGCGAAAGCCTGTTCAGTAGGGCGCCGGGGGCTGGCCGGTGGTGATGAAGGTGATCAGGTCGTCCAGCTGGGCGTCGGTGTAGCGCGGGTGCGCCTCCATCTTGGCGCTGGCCACCAGGGACTGCGGGTTGCGCACGTACTTCCGGAAGAACGAGGGGTCGTAGCCGGCGTAGGCGGCGATGACGCCGAAGGGCCGGTGGGCCTTGGTGCCGCCGGCGGTGCCCTTGGGGCCGGCATGGCAGCTGGCGCAGGAGTTGATCCAGATGGTGCGGCCGCGGTCCGCCGCCGGCGCCAGCTCCGCCCAGGGGCCGGAGAAGATCCCGTGGTAGCGCTCGGCGAAGCTCGCGATCTCGATCGCGTTCACCGCCCACGGCTTCTTGTGCTCGGCGTCGAGGTAGGTGCTGACCGCCGGAACGAGGGTGGCGGAGATCGAGACCACGTAGGGGCCGGGATTGAAGTTGAGGCCCGGCGGCGGCCAGGATTCCGGACCCTTGCCGTCGATCTCGAGGACGAGGAAGGGCCGGTATTCGCCGATGAAGCTGGTGGTGTAGACGGCGTTGTAGCCGTCGGCGCAGCTGGCGAGGAGGGTGTCGGCCCCGCTGCCCACCGGGAGCGCCTTCCAGAGGTCGGCGAGGAAGACCACGGTCAGCTTCTGGGGTCCGGGCACGAACTCGCCGTCCAGGGTGAGCTCGGTGGTGGGGAGGGACCGCAGGTCGGCCCAGCGGGCATAGCGGCTGGATCCGGCGGGGGCCCCGGCGATCCGGCCGGTGATCCGCAGGTCGTAGGGCGAGGAACGCTCCGTCTGGAGCTGGAGGGCGCGGATCGGCAGGGTGAGCGCCAGAAGCAGGCCGGCGCTCGCGAGAAAGCGGGGATACTTCATCGCGGGTATTATAGATCAGATTATGGGCCGACGGCGAGCATTGCGCAGTTGCGGGCGCCCCGGCCGCGTTCTAAGAGTGCTGCCGCCATGAATGTCCGCCTTGGTCTCTTCGTCCTCGCCCTGGCCGCGGTGCTGCTCGCCGGAGGCTGCTCGAAGTCCGGGCCCGCCGGCGGGCCGGCGGCGGCCCCCGCCCCGGCCAAGCTCGTGGTCCAGCTCGATTGGGTGGCGGAACCGGAGCACGGCGGCTTCTACCAGGCGCTGGCCAAGGGCTACTTCCGGGAGGCGGGGCTCGACGTCACCATCAACCAGGGCGGCGCCAACGCCTTCGTGATGCAGAAGCTGGCGACCAACCAGGTCCAGATCGGCGAGTCCGACAGCACCAATATCATCCTCGCCATCAACCAGGGGCTGCCGCTGATCCAGATCGCCGCCCTGTTCCAGAACGACCCCTCGGTGCTGATGCTGCACGCCGACAATCCGGTGCAGCGCTTCGAGGACCTGGACGGCAAGACCATCATGGCGCGGCCGGAGTGGGCGTTCCTGCCGTACCTGAAGAACAAGTACCACGTCACCTTCAACATCATCCCGCAGAACTTCTCGGTCGGCAACTTCATCGCCGACCGCAACTTCATCCAGCAGGGGTTCTACATCGCCGAACCCTACTACATCGTGCAGGGCGGCGCCAAGTACCCGAAGTTCCTCTTCGCCTGGGACGCGGGCTTCGACGCCTACACCGTGCTGGTGGCGAACCGGCCCTGGGCCGAGGCCCACGCCCCGCAGGTGAAGGCCTTCGTCGCCGCCTACATCCGCGGCTGGAAGGACTACCTGGAGGGCGACCCGACGCCGGCCAACACGCTGATGAAGCAGCTCAACCCCCACAACACCGACGCGTTCATCGCCTTCTCCCGCAAGGCGATCATCGAAGGCAAGCTGGCGGTGGGGCGCCGCGCCCGGGACGACTCCGACCTGGGCCGGATCTCGCCCGAGCGCTTCGGGATCCAGCTCCGCCAGCTGGAGGAGCTCGGCATCCTGCCGAAGGGCAAGCTCTCGGTCGGCCAGGTCATGACCACCAGGTACCTCCCGTGAGCGCCGGCCGGCTGCTGCTCGCCCTGCTCGCGACCCTGGGCCTGGCCGCCTGCGCCGGCCACCTGGACCTGAGCGGGGAGGGCGATCCCGCCCGGGTCGTCCAGGGCGAGATCCGCTTCGGCGACGGGACCCCGCTGCCGGCCGATGCCACCGCCACCGTGCGGGTGGTGGACGCGCGCCAGCAGCCGCCGGCGGTGCTGGGGGCGGAGAACCTCGGGCACCTGGGCACGCCGCCGATCGCGTTCCGGATCGAGTTCCAGGCCGACGACGAACGGCTGCGCCAGGGGCTCAACCTCGAGGCCCGCGTCTCCTACGGCGGCAAGGTGCGGTACTTTAACCTCAACCGCTACGTGGTGACGCCGGGCAACCTCGCCGACCTGCACCGCGTGGACATGAACCCGGTGTCGCGGTGAGGATCTGGACCAATGCCGACTTCGGCCCGGAGGGCAACGCGCTCCTGCGCGAGGGCACGCGGGCCCACACCCTGGCGCTGGCGGCTTCGCTCAACCCGTCGGTGCTCGCCGCCGGCGGCAAGGATCCGACCTTCGCGGGGGCCGAGGTGGCCCTCGGCCAGCCCAACGTGGCCGACTGCCTCGAGACGCCGACCCTCCGGTGGATCGAGGTGTCCAGCGCGGGCTACACCCGCTACGACACCGAGGAGTTCAAGGCGGCCATGCTCCAGCGCGGGATCGCCTTCACCAACACCTCGGAGGTCTACGCCGACGCCTGCGCCGAGCACGTGCTGGCCATGATCCTCGCGTTCGCGCGCCAGCTGCTGCCGTCCTACCACACCCAGCTGCACGACCAGGGCTGGCCCTACGAGGCCCGGCGGTCCGGCTCGCGCCTGCTCCGCGGCCAGACCCTCACCCTGCTGGGCTTCGGCGCCATCGGCCGGCGCCTGGCCGAGCTCCTGGTCCCGTTCGAGGTCAAGCTTTACGCGCTGCGGCGCCAGCGGCGCAGCGAGCCCGGCGTGCACGTCGTCGGCGAGGAGCAGCTGACCCGGGTGCTGGGCGAGTCCGACCACGTGGTCAACGTCCTGCCGGAGAACGAGGCGACGCGGAACTACGTCAACGCCCGGCGCCTCGCCTGCTGCAAGGCCGGCGCGCGCTTCTACAACGTCGGCCGCGGCGCGACGGTGGACCAGGACGCGCTCATCGAGGCGCTGCAGGCGGGCCGGATCGGCGCCGCCTACCTGGACGTGATGACCCCGGAGCCGCTCCCGCCCGGCCACCGGCTCTGGTCGACACCCAATTGTTACCTCACGCCCCACAGTGCCGGCGGCCGCCACCAGGTCGCGACCGAACTGGTGCGCCATTTCCTCGCCAATCTGGCCCGCTTTGAGGCCGGGACCGCCCTGACCGATCGTGTGTTGTAGGCGCCGTTCGTCCCTTCCCCATTGAATTATCGGGGCAACCGGGGAATAATGCGGTTGGTAGGTGCTCTTAACCCCAGGCCGTGACGCTCCGACACTCCGTCGGTCCACGACGGTCTACGAAACCCAAAAAACAGAAGTTAGTCATGAAGAAATCGACTCGTTTCATCGTCACCGCCGCGGCCTTGGCCGGGCTTTACGCCGGTTCAGTTGCCTCGCGCGCCTTCGCCGACGACACCGCCGGCAGCAGCGACTCGTCCAAGGACGCCTCGAAGGATGCCGGCAAGCACGACTGCAAGGGCCAGAATTCCTGCAAGGGGCAGGGCGGCTGCAAGTCCGGCGACAACGGCTGCAAGGGCCAGAACTCCTGCAAGGGCAAGGGCGGCTGCAGCACCAACAAGACCTGAGGCCCACTCCTTTTCGCGACGCGGCCGGCGGAGCGCCGGCCGCGTTTTTTTTCCCATGCCGGCCAACCGGTTCAACGGGCAGTGCGACTACGGCATCGGCATCGGGCTGAGGGTCCCGCACTACGCCCACATCCTGGCGAAGAAGCCGGTGGTGGATTGGTTCGAGATCATTTCCGAGAATTTCATGGTCGACGGCGGCCGCCCGCTCCAGCTCCTCGACCAGATCCTGGAGCAGTACCGGGTGGTGCAGCACGGCGTCTCGATGTACTTCGGCTCGGCCGACCGGCCGGACCGGACCCACCTGCGGAAGCTGAAGGCGCTGGTCAAGCGCACCCGGACGCCCTGGCTGTCCGACCACCTCTGCTGGGGCAGCGTCGACGGGACCTACACCCATGACCTGCTGCCGATGCCCTACACCTTTGCGGCCGCGCGCCGCACGGCCGAGAAGATCAGGATGGTGCGCGACTACCTCGAGGTGCCGATCTGCGTCGAGAACGTCAGCAGCTACGCCGAGTTCCACGCCTCCGAGATGACGGAGTGGGAGTTCCTGAGCGAGGTGGTGGAGCTGGCCGACTGCGGGATCCTGCTCGACGTGAACAACATCTACGTGTCGTCGAAGAACCATTCCTTCGACCCCTACGCCTACCTGGACCACATCCCCCACCACCGGGTGGGGCAGATGCACGTCGCCGGGCACACCCGGTTCGAGAAGTACATCCTGGACACCCACGACCACCCGGTCCTCGACCCGGTCTGGAAGCTGTACGCCCATGCCACCCGCCGCTGCGGCGTCTCCGCCACCCTGCTCGAGTGGGACGACAAGATCCCCTCCTTCGACGAGGTACACCACGAGGCGCTGAAGGCGAACGAGTTCATCGGCGACGCCAAGAAGGCGGCCTCGTGAAGCGCCCGCCGAAGCACGCGCCGGCCCGGATCGACTCGACCGCGGACCTGCGCCGGTTCCAGCGGATGATGGCGGCGGCGGTCATCCGGCCGCTCGACGCCGACGACAACCTGCAGCAGAAGTGGGTCGACGGGCGCGCCATGGCGGACGTGGCGGCCGAGTACATCAAGCCCAACGACCGCCTGTCGTCGTTCGAGCGCCTGCAGCTCTACAACCAGATGTACTGGTACCGGCTGCTCGAGGCCGTCCGCGACGACTGCCCGGGGCTGCGGGCCGTGCTGGGCGAGCCCGCGTTCGAGCGCCTGGCCAGGGCCTACCTGACCGACTGCCCGTCGCAGTCCTTCACGCTCCGCAACCTGAGCGCGCGCCTGGCGGACTACCTGCGGGCGCACCCGCGGCTGACGGCGCCGCACACCGCGCTCGCGATCGAGGTGGCCCGGTTCGAGTGGGCGCAGACCGTGGCCTTCGACGATGCGGCCCGCCCGGTGCTGACGCTGGCCGACCTGGCCGCCTCCCCGCCCCGGCGCCTCCGCCTCGGGCTGCAGCCCTACATCACCCTGCTCGCGCTCCGGCACCCGATCGACACGTTCGTGATCTCGGTGAAGCGGCGGGACGTGCTGCGGGCCGAGGCCAGCAACGCGCCCGAATCGCCGGCCGGCCGCCGCCCGACCCGCGTCCGGCGGCCCCGGCCGGGCCGCACCTGGGTGGCGGTGCACCGCCACCACAACAGGCTGTTCTACAAGCGGCTCGAGCCGGCGGCGTTTCGGATCCTGACCGCGCTCCAGGCCGGGCGGCCGCTGGCCCAGGCCATCGCCGCCGCCGGTCCCCGGGTGAAGCCAGCGCAGATCCAGGCCTGGTTCACCGCCTGGATGTCGCTGGGATGGTTCTGCGCCCCGGGGAATAAGCGTCGCGGCCGGCGCTCCTAGTCGTATATACTCGATATAGGATCATGGGCTTCCTCACCAAAATTCACCTCCTGCTGGTCAAGCTGGGCGCGCTCCTGCAGACGCCGGTCCTCTTCCTGATCCGCGTCTACTGGGGCTACTCGTTCATCCTCACCGGGTGGGGCAAGCTGCACAACCTGTCCAAGGTCACGGCCTACTTCGCCTCGCTCCACATCCCGCTGCCCCAGGTGAACGCGCTGGCGGTCGCCGCCACCGAGACGATCGGCGGAGCGCTGCTGATCCTCGGCCTCTGCTCCCGCTTCGCCGCGGCCGCGCTGATCGTGCTGCTGGCCGTGGCCTTCGGCACCGCGGAGAGCGACACGGTGCAGGCGCTCCTCCACGGCAATCCCGACAAGTTCTTCGCCGCCGACCCGTTCCTGTTCCTCTACGCCGCGGTGGTCGTCTTCTGCTTCGGGCCCGGCCGGCTGGCGGTCGACCCGTTCCTCTTCCCCAAGCCCGCGGCCTGACTCAGCCGCCCGCGGGCGGCTCCGGCGGGTTCTGGTGGCTCAGGTCGAGGTAGGCGTAGTAGATGGCACCGATCACGAGCGGCGTGGTCACCAGCAGGCCGACGCCCAGGCAGGCGAGGCCGAGCAGGGAGAAGGGAATGCCCAGGAGGACCAGGCCGAACATCCGCCACCAGTTCCCCCGGATCAGCTGGCGGCTGCCTTCGACGGAGGCCCAGATGTCGCGGCCCTGGTCCACCGCCAGGAGGTAGGCGAACTGGTAGGAGACGGCCAGGTAGATGCCGGGCAGGACGAGCAGGATCAAGCCGAGCACGATCAGCACGAACATGACGATGTAGATGGCCAGGAGCCGGCCGTAGGCGGCGCCGAAGCCGCCGAAGAAATCCGCCATCCCGGGGGCGCCCGTCCCCTTGGCCTTGCGCACGAAGAACGTCACCACCGCGCCGTAGAGGAGCGGGTTGAGGAACAGGCCGAGCAGGCCGAGGCCGTTGCTGTGGAAGACGCGCTGGGCCCCGAAGAGGGAGCCGGTCCAGATCCAGACGATCAGGGTCACGCCGACCATGGGCCAGAAGTTCGCCTTCAGCAGCTTCCAGCTGCGCTCGTAGCAGTGGACAATGTCGAGCGGCGCCGCCGGCGCGGCGGTGGCGGGCGCGGCCGCCGGCGCCGCCGCGGCCAGCGGGGGCAGGATGCCCGCGGGCGCCGCGCTGGCGGCGAGTTCGGGAAAGTCCCCTATCGTCTTCCACTCGAAGGAGCCGGCCACCTTGCAGCGGGTGCCCCGGTCCGCGCGGCCCGCCGCCACCCACTGCTGGATCTGCCCGGCCGTCACCGGCCCGTATTCTTTGCCATCTACGCCGATGATGGTGTACATGGGACCCGAGGGCAGCATGCCCCGGGCCCGGCGTCAACCGCCCTCAGGGCGCCGGGGCCACGCCGGCGGCCCGCGCCACCGCCTGGCGGGCCAGCACGCAGTCGTAGCGGGCCTGCAGGCGGCTGAGCTGGGCGCCGCGCAGCGCGCTCTGCGCGTCCAGGAGCTCGAAGTTCGTGATCACGCCGTGGCTGTAGCGGCTCTGGGCCAGCGCCAGGGCCTCCCGCGCCTGGTCGACCTGCGGGTCGGCGTTGGCGAGGCGGGCGCGGGCGGCGGCGAGGTCCGCGAAGGCGTCGGCCACCTCCATTGCGATCATGGAGGTCAGCTCGCGCTCGCCGGCCTGGGCGGAGCGGACGTCGGCCTTGGCCGCGACCCGGTCGCCGGTCACCCGCCGGCCGGTGAAGATCGGCACCTGCAGGTCGACCGCGGCCAGCACGTAGCCCTTGTGGTCGTAGAGGCTGGGCAGCTGGCCGTTCTCGAGGCCGCCGGTCAGCTGGGCGGTGAGGCTGGGCCGGTTGCCGCGGTCGGCGGCGTCGAGCTGGAGGCGGGCGGTGTGCTCCCGGTCGACCGCCACCTTCATCTCCGGGCGGTGGGCGAGGCCGGCGGCCACCGCCTCGGGCGCGCTCAGGGTGGGGGCGTCGGCGTCGAAGTCGCCGGCGAGCTCCACCGGCCGGGCCATGTCCCAGCCGAGCAGCTGGCGCAGGCCGTTCTCCTGCTTCCGCAGGCTGGCCAGCGTGTCGGTGAGGCGGTTGCGGGCGTTGGCCAGGCGGACCTGGGTGGTCAGGACGTCGAACCGGGTGGCGCTGCCGGCGGCGAACTTGCGCTCGGCGATGCGCAGGGCCTCGTCCAGGGAGGTGATCTCCTCGCGGGCGACGGTGACGGAGCTGCGCAGCAGGAGCACGCCGTAGAAGGACTCGATCGCCTGGTAGCCCAGCTGGTGGCGGGTCTCCTCCAGCACGTCCTGGGCGGTCACCTGCCCGGAGCGGGCCATGGCCACCAGCTTGTCGGTGCGCCCGAAGTCGGTCAGCAGCTGGGTGGCGGTGACGGTGGTGGCGTAGGCATTGTTCACGCTTTCGTAGATCGAGGCGTTGACGACGTTGGGGATGTCGATCGCCACGTAGGGCCGGAACGAGTCGTAGCTGTAGGCGCCGTGGGCCGAGACCTGCGGCAGCCGGCTGGCGTTGGCCTGCAGGGTCCGGCCGCGGGCCGCGTCGATCGCGGCCTGGGCGGCGTCGATCGACGGGTAATGATCCACCACCGCGGCGATCGTCTGGGCCAGCGTGAGCGGGCCGGCCGGCGCGTCCTGGGCGGCCGCCGGGGCGGCCGCCCCGAGCGCCAGGGCGGATAGAACGAGGGTTTTCATGGGTCGGCTTGGGATCAGTGGGATTCGGCGGCGGCGGCGGCGGCGGCCCGGGTCACCCTGGAGCGGCCGGTGAAGTGGATCAGTGGCACGGCGACCACCGAGAGGGTGCCGACGAACCGGAAGGCATCGAGGTAGCTCAGCAGGCTGGCCTGCCGCTGGATGGTGAGCTCGAGGATCCCGAGGGCCTGCTGGGAGGCCTGCAGGAGGGTGTCGCCCTTGGCCAGGAGCGAGTGGGTGATGGCGTCC
>Ga0116229_10010861_pt1 | contig 13570 bp, 8 predicted proteins | sample S1TSphgellanicum_3_FD_87313 | JGI IMG/M metagenome (GOLD analysis project Ga0116229, IMG submission 87313) | Host-associated microbial communities from peat moss isolated from Minnesota, USA - S1T2_Fc - Sphagnum magellanicum MG | ecosystem: Host-associated > Plants > Peat moss > Unclassified...
AATTCAAAACTTCAAAAAATAATTTAATTAATTCTGAACTTGAAAAGGTACTAAAGAATAGGACAAAGAAATGCTCATGCTTTTTGGACCACAAGATTGTTACCCTAGAAGAAGAACTAAAATTAGAAACCACTTTTGGTGGGAGTTTCTTACTATTGGGTTAGAAAGATTCATTCAATTTCCTATTGTTGGTAGCCTAATGGAGACTAGACTACTAGTTTGATGAATCTTGACTCTTTTCTTTGTCAACAAACTTGCAAGCCAATTGGTGTTGATAAGAGTTCTCCCATTCAAGTTGCTTGACAATACCGATTTGCTTGCAAATTGGTGTTTGGTGTTGACAAGAGTCCTCCCACTCAAGTTGCTTGACAATACCCATTTGTAAGCAACTTGAATAGGACCCTTTTCTCCTATTGTTTGCTAAAACTTATTACACTACAACTTGGAACCTTGACTTTGTTTGTAAACAATTAAGTCACCATGGCCTTGTTGCCTTCTGGGAGTGGCAACAAGTTGGCACCCACCAAGTGCACCATCCATTGGAAACCCATTATGACTCATCCTATCCCCTTGTGGATGAACCTTAACTGAGTGAGTTACCAAAGGTGGAACCTTGGTAACTTGTGTGGTCAACCATCCTATTGCCCTTTTGGCCGACTTAGGTAACTACTTATGTAAGTGGGTAAGTACCAAAAATAAGTAAGTATGAAATGTTAGTGGTCACTATTTACGTCAGGTAGTTTAATCGGTTGCTTGGTAAGTAGACATACATGAATAGCTAACCATTGTAGTATAGCCATCCATCATGTATGGTGTGTTATGGGAGCTGGTTCATTCTGCCCATAATTGGGGTCCAATATTAAATTTGGACACAGAGATCCCCTGATTTAGTCTAAATACATAATATTTATAATGTTTAGAAGCAACCCAAAAAAACAAAACAAAACCTAGGGTTTCTAGTTTTTACCATGGTATGAGTGTATGTGCTGGTTCACCCTAGGAATTATAACAACTTCTAAATCTCTACAAGTTGTTGTGGAGCTAGGATCATCATGGGGACATGGTGAACCGCCAGCACTAAGTAGTCATGTGAACTAGAAGACTTTCATCAAGTTTTTAATTAGTTTGTGGAGCATCCAAAGGGCCCCATTAAAATAGTTATAGCCTATTTGTGATTGACCCAATGGGGTGGTACCAAAAGAAAAGAAAAGAAAAGAAAGGAAAGATAGTGTGTGGGTGGATTTAGGGTTTGATTTGGACAAGGTGTAGTACTTGGAACCTTCACATTTCCCTATGTTATATTCCTTCATACCTACTCTTTCAACTCTACAAGTTGAGCTTTCTATTTTGTCCTTGGTTTGGGTTTAGGGTTTAGAATGTCCAAAGGAATTTGGAATTTGGACATTCTATAAACCTGTTGATTTATAGCCATGCAAAAGAGGGAAAAGGGGGAAAAAGCTCACCGACCTAACCTAAGATTCCCCCTTCCCCCCCCAAACTATGGAAAGTTATAGGAAGACCATGTGAGCTTTGTCAACTCATTTTGTCACTAATAAGAAGAGTATTCCATTCTTCCTCATATTCTTGGGCACACAATTTCATGCGGTTATTTTTGGAAGATGCATCCTACTTCCATGTACCTGATGGACACAAAGTTCCTCCAAATAGAAAAAAATTGAAGAATTGTTGTTTCAGACAATAAAATTCTACACACTAGGCTACCAAAAGCAAGGAAAAAAAGGAAGAAACTTCTCTCTCAAGAAGAGAGGGAAATGGAGGGTCCCTTAGGCATTCCCCATAATACTAAAGCTTGTTGCAGCACCTCCATGAATGCTTCTTGATTTCTTTTCTTCTTGCATGAAGTTCCTTACTCCCCCCCCACCCCCACCCATTTGCCAAGTTGCCAGTTCTAGTAATTTATGTCCCACTTGGTAATGGGTCATGGCATTTGCATAGTAATTGATTAGTTGATGGTTAGATTTTCATAATACTTAAGGTTCCAGAATCTAGCCCAGCATATTGAAGCTTTGTTTGTTTAATTCTGTTAACTTTTTATAACTAGTTTATACCCAAATTTGGCATTATACACTTGGGAGATATTTAGGCCCACTTTACACTAGGAGTTAGAGCTGAAAAAAATTGGGGCCAACTTTGAACATTTTTGGCTTGTTGTTTGGCCCCCAAGTTACTAATACATGGTAGAACATTGATGTCACGAAATTAACAAGGGGTGTATCACACTGTGGCCTTGCCATTTACATTAAAAGTATCTTAAGGCAAAAGAAGAATGATCAAAATCCAAATATTTCACCATGCAAAAATATATTCTTAAAAAAAATCCTCTACAAGAAACCAAAATCCTTCAAGATATCATAACTCTATAACTAATCTCAAGTTTCAACACAGCCAAAATATCATCTTTCGAAAATCCTCATATAAAATAGACCTATTAATTACTTAGGGGCCAAAAAACTCCCTTAAGCTACTATACTCTATAATGAATCTAAACACTATATCCTTGCCTTGCTTGGTAGGCAAGGCCAATAAATGCTGGAACATTGGCCCCGAGGGCTGCAAATTGGCTTCCCAAATTCCATGGTATCCTTTGTTCAGCCTTGGGGCCAATACAAGGCCATAAAGTTCAGCATTTATTAGTAACTTGGGGCAGATTGAAAACATTTTTTCTATTTCAGCCTTGACTCTTAGTGTAAAGCCCTTGTGACCAATTTCAACTTTTGCACCAATACGAATGCTTGATTTGAGTTGAACATTGGCCTTGACTCCTTGTGTAAAGTGGACCTTAGTGTATTTGGAGGCCACCCTAAAGCCACATTATTATTATTATTATTTTGACACAAATGAAAAACTTCATTGACAAGATGAAAGATCAGGTCACATTATTATATCCATGAATATCCCTCTTAGGAAAGAGTGGTGACCTTACACTTACTCCTTAAGTGGGAGGGAAATAATGCCTATGGTCCCTACCTCTCACTCATTAGGAGTACACCAAACAATCTCGGAGAAATGCCCCCATTGAATTTGGAGGGTGCCTTACTAGGTGAAATTTCTTGCTCCAACATGGAGTGGGAGATGTTAATGTGTAGATTTGCAAAAGGCAATGTTAAATGTTGATATCCTTGGATCTTATGAAGGGGAAGGCATTGCTATGTGTGCCTTCCACCCTAGACCTTGGTTCATATGGTGGAAGGCATTTGACATTAGTGCCTTCCCCTCCACCTCCTATGCCTTTTGTGAATTGCATAAGTCCATGATAACTTTCATCTTCTTCTTTACAATGGGTAAAAAGCCTATGAGTGGAAGGCATTGCAAGAATGCAATGCTAGGCACCGACTCATACTAAACTCTCATTTTGGGAATGCACCTACCTTGGGGCTTTACATTGGGCTTGACATGCTTGTGGATGATGATTGCCACTTCTACTACATCACAAAATTGAAGGAAAAAGACATTGGTCAATGCTTGTTAGTCAACATTATGGTCAACAACTCTTTTTTGGGTTAATGATATTGCAATATTTTTCAAGTTGATTACAAAATATTGAACTTTTGTTTTGGTTTGTGCATGAACAAGATGTTTTTTTTTGTTTTTTGAGGAATGTTTCCAAAAAATGGAACCAATGAGAATTGCAAGGCTAACATTTTACACGAAAGTTTCAAATCAACAAAATAGGTTTCAAAACAATTTGGGGTACAAACAAGTAGCTTCCTTTTGTGACAACATTGGGACCACACACCTCAAAGGCCTTGGATTTTAGGTGACCAATTGCCAATCATGAATAATCTAACATTCCTACTTTGATTACAATCCTAATAAATGTATTGAACAAAAGTCCAAATGGAAACATATGATTTAAAGGTGAAGTCATTGTGTTTTAAAGGATTCGTAATTATATTGAAATCTAGATTCTCCACATTAAAAAGATGTCAATATAGGCGTATAGATGAATGTAATTTGATAATACATAAACGCACACTAAATAAATGTAGGGAGGTATAAATGCATAAATGAAGTTACTCCACCAAAAATATCACTAAAATTACACATTCAAAGATGAAATTAAAAATAATTCCATGAAGGTGCACATGAAAATTCACAAAAGCTAAAAATTCACAAATGAAATTCAAGATGTTAAGATAAGGGTATTGAATACAAATGTAATGCTTAGTTCCACATCTATAAATGCAAAAAGGCATTTGTGTTAAAAGTTCAAGCTATTAATATTTTATATATTTGTAGGAGTTTCACCTTATTAATGAATGAATTTTCAAAATTAAAGAACCTATCATTTCCAACTTAAACATATTTGTGACATGTGTTTGCCAAAACGATATGGTAAATTGTGATTGGTTATAAAATGTCATGGATTAAAATTTCATGATTTTCATGGTGGTCAAAATTTTTACTTTTTAGTCATGAGACATATTATATTATTATGTACATGTTTTAATAATTATTGTACACATCCTTTAAAAAATAAAAAACAACAAAAGCACTAGTTACAATGCATTATGTGTGTTTTCGAGTACTTTATACTCATTAAATTTAATTCAAATTATTCCACATGTTTTCATAATAATTTAAAGAATGTCATGTAAAAATATTTTAAATTTACAACATTAATACAAATTTTTACGCAGAGAAAATAATAATTACACTTATCATAGGAAATGTTCTTCAACTACACTTTAAACCTTTGGTTTAAATGTTCCCTTTTCTTAGTGACCATAACCTTCAAGGCCATTTTACATTGTCTATCATCAATTTTCATCCTACCTTTGCGAATTTGCATTCTCAATGTCTAAAAAACTTATGTTCAATTTTTTGTCCATGGTGCATATCATCCACTTGTAACTAAGAATAACAATTATTGTTATAACAATAAGTAATTCCAATCCAATTTTCATTTGACTCTTCTAGACACATGCAATTCAAAATATACATTCAACCCTAGCAAGGGCCCTATTTTTCTTCTTCTTCCTTTATTTTTATGTTTTTTGTTGGTCCTACATGACCATTATAAAACATAAAAATAGTTAATTTTTTAGGGTTACATTTGTCATTTTTATGAGAAAAATTTTAAGCACACTTTTACATAATAATATGTTGTAACATCCTTTTGGACCCATTAAGTCAACTTATAAATCATGATTTAAAAACTATTTTGCTTTTAAGAACTTGCTCTTGTGGGTAAGAGGCTCATATTACTCTATTTGGAGTCATTTACGAATCCAACTTAAAATAAAACACCATTTTACATTTGTGTCATTATGAACCAATTAGGATAAAACAATTCCTAAAAACCAAATTACGTTGGTGCTTTTATGGTCATGTAGGACCCAATTTGTTTTTCAAATAATGAAACATGTGTTTAGACAAAGTATTGTTTGAACAATACATTTCAAGGTTTTTGTAAATGTAAACATTTTTTGGCAATTTTGTAGCTTTCTTCCTAAAAATTTAGTGAAAATTTAGGAATTTTTTCAAAAAGCCTTTGACAATTTCATGCAGCCCTTTTTTTCTTGTTGATGTAATAACTTTATTTGGACAAGGTTTGATCACCTCGAAACCTTAATCCAAAAATTCAAGACACTCTAAAATTTTCAACTCTCAAAGTGGAGTCCACTTAGAAATATTGGGCTTCTTTCCTTGCACTTTCACACACTTATTTGAATGTGTTTGAGTCAAGCAATGCCTTGACCTTTGGCTCAACCTTTGGCTCGCCCAAGGCTAAACTAACAACAAGTAATAGGCCAACCCCTATTTGCTTTGGTTTTCTCACATGCTCTCTCAAATGTTGGGATGATATTTTTATAACTTGATATGTGATCTTTTAGGTTTCCTCCTTACTCTAGTAGGATGTTTTTGACAATGTCTTAATTGATGGTTATAAGCAACTTGCAAATACAAGTGCTTGGGAACATAATCTTACCACATGGATTACTAATAATTTTTGCCAATCTACAAATGACTTTTTATTTCAATTTCTTAATTATGCCAATGGAACCTACTCCTACTTGGTTAACTCCAAGTCCCATTCATATTACTTGAAAGCATCTTTCTTGGTCAATATATGCATTGATAACTAATTGAATGTCGATATACCCATACCTAATTGACCATGAAAAATAAAATTGTCCATTCATTTCAAAGGATTGTCAAGTTGGAGAGGGAGGGATTCACCTAGGACAAAGAAGACAAAGTTTGAAGAAGAAACAAATAATTGTGCACCCATTCCAAATAAAAAGGTTGCCAAGCATTTAAGTAAAATTTTAATGGTAGAAGGGTAAGTTTGTAAGTAGATTTCCAAGGCGATAGAATAGGTCTAAAGGTGGGTGATGAATAAGTCATCACATAGATGTCTACATGGTTAGCATGTAGATTGGTTAGATGTCAACCATTGGTTAGTATGCCCATTATGCCTCTAATCTTCAAATTGTTATTATTTCTTTAGTTATTGGTGTTACTTAGTTGATTTCATCCCTATGAATTGTTTTGAAATAGCCTACAATTAGATGAATAAAACAACTCAAAACAACCTCATGGCCCTCAACACTTATGACCTATGCCAAAGTTGCCCCATAAACATAACATTAGTGAATGGTAAAATTGATTGGTGTTAACTAAATGTAATCTATTTTTTGTTCAATGTAATGGTGAACTTCATCTTGAAATCCTATGACATCATGTTTGATGCTAACCTCTTCATAAAATTAAGGTTTTTATTTTTATTTCATTTATTTCATCATCTTTGCACCTCTTAATGACAAAGTTTTGTGATAGAATTGATGATTGTGTTTCTTGCATTTGCAATTAGGATGATTGGGAATTGAAGTTATGATGATGCATTTTTGCAGTGGTTGTTTTTATGTACATTGTAAACACCCAAAATCAAAATTTATACAAATATTTTGTCTCACTTTTTGGTTGTGCTAAATCATGTATGGGTGGTTAGTTTATGTATGTGATCGCATTGTGATGGTTTTGCATTCAATTCATTTTTTTGTTTCTTTCATACATTTAGTTATATGTATGGTAACATTTTCAATTTTTTTTTGGCTGTTAAAATCTTTCTTCAATCACCACCAAGTCAAAACTATAGTGGCACAATCTTCATCATCTTTTGTATCATCAAAGTTTACAATTGTGAGATTCTATTTTTCCTATTTCATTTTTGGTCATGATGATGACCTTTCTTGTTGAAGTTATCCATCAAATTATGCAAGCCTCAAGAAAATTTAAAAAGATTTAATAGTTATAGAAGCATTAGATTACATAAAATTTTGGGATTATAGTTTTGCAAAATCATGCATCAAATTCATAATTTATATAAAATTGATTAAAAAGTTGTCAATATCAATTTCATTTTTATAATCACCAAGAAAGTTGTTGTTATCATATACATATATTACTTGGGCTTTGTGTTGCTACACACTACCAACAACGATAAACTTCAATCAATAAATGAATAAAAATAATTGATTTCAATGTGGAAACTAAGTTCCATTTTGAATGAAGACATTGAATGGCATTGCAAGCAAATTGAATTAAGTTTCAAATTGAGTTGAATCTCAATTTTATAATTGGATTAAGATTCAATTGAATTGAAGAGAAATAGGATGCAAATTGGTGGAAAAGGTATTTAAAATTTGCTTGTGAATATGGTGTTGAAAAAGAAGAACTTTAAAAAGATAAGGATTTGAAAAAACACAATTTCCTGCTTCTTCACTTGGGAATGGGCTAAACAGATTTTAGTTTGAAACTATCTGAGTGACAACTACAACTTATGGAATCTAAAGTTGTGCTTTGATGAATCATTGTCACTAGAATATATGTAAATTGTAAACCCTATTGATGTTTAAGGTGATGTAACCACAAGGTAGTCATTCTATCCCATTCACATATGACTTGGGGTGAATTCATGAACAAACTTTGTTTAGAATAGTAAAATACTATCTTCATTAGATCTTTCACTTGATTGTGCAATCCAATCTCTAATTAAAATGTACATACTATTATCCACAATGGGTGGTTCAACATTGACCAAAAAAGCTTGTTTGATCCTTTAACAGATCTCTGAATGTAAAGAACTTCAACAAGATAAAAAACATGAAAAATGTGTAGCCAGTTTTTCCTATAGTAAAAGCTTAGTTGACACACCAACAACTCCAAACATGCACAGAATTTCAACATCAGACAACTAGCTCAAAATGCTTGTCAAAGTTAGAATATTATAGAATGTTATCAGATAATTATTGTAAATAATTCAATTTTTTGATAAGAATAAAGAGTTTTTCATGTATGATTTACATTTTGTTGAAATTCAATCCAACGTGAACAAAATTTTAGCTTTTTAGTTCTCAAGAGGTTAATTCTCAACTGTGCTTTGAAATCTCATAAACACTAAACAAGAATGAGACTATAGAGCCACTCCCATTTGCATGCATTGTTTTGTTTGTGAGACTTCATTATTTTTGATAACATTAGGTGCCAAGTTCGTAATGCACAACAATGTTGTCCATGTAGTCTCACCAACCACATTGAATTTGTGACATGCTACCCTTATCAAACTACCCATTAGTGCGACAGACCATCAACACACATATCAATGCCTTCAAATTCAAGATTGAGATTAGAAGAATATGTGCAGAGATCAAAGTAATGTGATGTAAGGGACCAGAAACAGAACTTCTCAACACAAAAGAGACAAACCCATTATCCCTCAACAATAAGACCAACAATACAAAGACTTGTCCTTCAATTCACATCTTATCAGATGCCTTGTACATAACACTAAATAGTTGAGTATAACCTCCAGCAATGACTTGCACAGTCAAATTTGATCTCTCTCTGACAGGCACCCAATATGGTGCCAGATACCTAAGAAAAAGAAAGTGGTCATTTTACAAAGGTAAATGAAGCATATTAGAATGCATAAAAATAACTCAGGTGGATCAGGAATGTTTTACAGCTTACCTCTGACAGGTGCCCAAAAGAGATGGGTTGGAAACTACTAGTGCAACACTCTCATTCGCACCTTACAAATTGTTGCATATGAAATGCTTTGTACAGGTACAGATCCCTGTTTGCTTTTTCCTGGAACTTTTCATCGCACCTCTCAACAAGAGAAATGAAATTCTCATCCTGACAACTGCCACTTTCACAATGCCATTCAGGCTAGTGGTCATTCTACCAACTGTTGCCTTTCATATGCCCCTCTCAATGGAAGCTGCAATCCTCATCTTGGACGCTGTCATACTTGGATGGAAAACTGATGAATTGTGGCAAAATAGCAAGTCAAATGCTCACTCTTGTGATCTTTTCTGTACTACAGAAAAAACATTTTAAGATATGTAAGAAAGAGATTGGAGATGGATGGTCATTATTGGTGGTGACGGCGGCCACTGGGACGGCTTGTGACACCATGAAGTAGCTTACTAAATCCCACAAAGCTTAGTCTTCCATCTGAATGTCTCACCCAATCCTGAAATACTGCTGCCGGGACTGATGGTGCTAAACCCATCTCCTGCATGTTTTTCCAGAATTTCTATCTTTGTCAATGGGGATGAGCTTTTGTTAGTCAATTAAAATTCACCAACAATTATGTAATTGGGCAATTAATACCCATTGAAAATAAGCATCAATATCTATCTGTGGTCATGAAGAAGAGAACCCAAAATTTGACACAAAAAAACACAGTTTTTTCGAGCCAAGAGACATCCAGAGCAACACAGTCAGCATCTAGAAGGTAGAGATCATACCCGGGCCAGCTCTTCTATCGAAACAACATGGTTGCCATCTTTTTCGAAGAATGCATAGGCAGTGCGTACATGATCTTCCCACCTATCAGTGCCCTCCAATTGGTGCACACTTATGGCAGCTGCACAAAACTCTGGAAAGTCCATTTTTTTGAAGGACAAGGAGTCCATCTGAAATACACAGACACCAATTTCTTTCAGTGACCCAATACTCTGAAACTATCACTTCTTCAGAACAAATAACCCTAAAATCCTAACCCTTATCCCTACTAACACTAAACCCTAGATCTCCTCTTCACAACTACTGTACACAAAAACAGCATTTGATTGCTTCATGTTTACAAAACTTTCTTGTATTTTTCTGCATCTTCAGGTAAATACTTTCTGCCCACTTTCTAATACAACTCCCTTCCTCATCCCTGCTAGTAGACCTTGAGAAAGTCATGGAAGAGACCATAATATGATATTATTGTCACTTCTGATGTTTGTAATGAACATACCGAGGATAAAATCTCAAAAACACGAGACTCCTTCATTGCTTCTGTTGCATTCTTGAGCAGGGCCTGCTCAATCAAACAACCCCAAATAAAGATTATGAATCAGGACAACACTTCAAAGATAGCATTCAAGATTTTAACAATTTGTAAAAACATCTACCCAACTCAAGATATCTGTTTAGGATTTTTGGATATCAGGACCATTCCTATTGATAACGAGGCATAGAATGGACTCCAAACTACCCAACTGGCCTGAGATCAAGATGAACCCATTTTGTGCAGCTAGGACTCTGAGAAAAACCCTTGAAGTTGCTTGAACAACAGCTCTTGAAAAGAAAAAAAAAGAGAAGGAAAATGGCAAGTCTGAAAATGCACCGTTCTAAAATTTTCAAATGTGACACGTCCATTCTTGTTTGGCTCCAAGAGAAGGAACTGAGCTCGTAAGTACACCAAATCTTCCTCCATCAATGTTTTCGATAGTGCCTGTGGTAATGCCAAAAAAATGAAACCTCCAGTAATTTTCTTGTCAAAATCCTGTACAAAATTGAAATTGGGGTCTGCCATTTCTAACACCCAGGATTTTGCAAGATAAATTCTGGCCCTGATCAACTTGCAAAGTTGTAGGTCCATGAGTGTGTAGACATTTGTAACAGTAATATCGTCTTCAGTGAGAAACCTGATACATATTATGGTGGACAGTGTGCAGCACCCAAAGTTCATATTGTGGAGACAAGTTGCTAACCTTGAGAGCAGCGCGCTTCATGGAAGAGGATCGGAGGTAATTGCGTACAAGCCTATACACCAATATATCCAAGGGGACTTTTTCATTGGTGCCTATCCATGGATGCACTGCATCATGACCGAACCTTTTACATTTATTATTGCCAGGAGTATTTACAATGCTCAAAACTTGTTGAAGCACAAAAAAACCTCTCTTTTTTGCCTTCCAAACTACAGCACTGGCATCTGATTTGACTAGTCAAATGCGAACCAAGATAGTGGGAACCAGCAGGAGAAAGGGGCATACTAAGTGCCTGTGAAGCGGTCATGCGTCGGCGAAGGTCTTTATTGAGCAAGCGCTTGACAAAGTCCTTGGCCTGAGTTGATACAGAAGGCCAGGGAAGTTCTTCAAAGCTTGGGTCTGCTCTCAGCACTGCACGGAAGATCCCTGACTCCGTGCGAGCCCAAAATGGGCGACTCCCACACAGCAGAATGTATGTTATGACTCCAATGCTCCATACGTCCGCCTCCATGGAATAAGAGCGGTGCAGCACTTCCGGTGCAACGTAGTAAGCACTCCCAACTATGTCATTCAGTCTCTCATCTACATGAAACAAACCCCATCCCCCAACCCAATTTCATGAACCACCACTGCTTGTGCATCAAAACAATGAAATCCAAAACAATCAGTAAATTGGGTGGTAAGCAGAGTCACACACAATTCTATCCTAGAGTGTGCCAAAACAGAAAATCAATGCAAGCAAGCCACTATCAAGAAACCACTGTATCCAGAAGTACCTGGTTTGACAAAATCCGACAAGCCAAAATCTATGGCCTTCAACTGAGCATGCTCATCCTTGGTACTGAACAAAAAGTTCTGCAGTGCATGGCAACTACATTCACTCCTTAGTTTGCTACATCACCATCATGATACTTTCACCCACAAGAAAAAATCCCAGAAGAAGAAGAAGAAGAAGAAGACAAGAATGCAACTGGGTTGAAGGATGAAGCTACGACATACAGTTCATGGTTTGTAAAAATATGCAAATCTACTTGGAAAGCTGTGATTAACTGCAAGAAGGAGAACTACCGTCAATTTGGGCTAAGAAAAGAGTGAGCTCAACAAACATTGACATGGTGGTTTTAACACTTGAGAGAGAGAGAGATAGGAAGAGAGCAAGAAATCAAACAAACCTCGGGCTTGAGATCACGATGGACCACTCCTTGAAGGTGGCAAAATGATACAATGCTCAAAATTTGTTGGACCACAACTTTTGCATCCTCTTCACTATATCTTCCACCTCTGTAAGAAAAAGAAAAAACCACCACATTTCGTGTCAAGTACACCACCCTTTTTCTGACCATTTCCACCCAAAAAGAGATTGAATGGGTTGTGAACTATAACACTGCCCTACAGGTGGGCAACATAATACGGTGGGAGATAGGTTTCTCACTTCCATATACACCAGAACAAATAAGATATTATATTACCAATTGCCAATGAAAATCACAAAAGCTTCTATACCCACTTACTCACTTCAAACCAAACTCCTCCCTTGTAAGTGACACATATAGACCCCAGATCTGACAGCAGCAGAAGTCATGGAATGAAGAACTTCTGAAAGCTAACATAATCCACCCCCCCCCACAATGAAGCCAGAATAAAACCTTTCATGCCCTTCACAGCTTGTTTGTTACTATATTTAAAAAAAGAAGAAGAAAATAATACCTGGATAAAATTCGATCTAGTAATTCTCCACCTTCACATAACCTGCATCACCACACCCACAAACTCCTCTCATCAACACCCCCGCAAAAAAAATAAAAAATGATATAAGGAACATCAGCATACCAGGCTCTCTTTGTGGGACACCGCTATTAATTAACCCTCTGAAAAAGCCTTACTCTGGAAACCATTCTATGTTCCAGGGTTGACAGGTTGACAGTCAGTTGATAGCTTTCCATCAGACAAGTAAAATTGGTGCTTTCAGAAATCTGGAGTTTCAAAAGATGCTGGCCTCACATTTCTTTCACATACAAAAACTATCAAAACCAATGCAAGGGTATCAATCACATGGGTGATGTGATCGATCAAGTGATTCCTAAGAGCATACCCAGTGATACTCAGTACGTGACCTTGAATATTAAAATTGGGTGAAGAAAAGTCAAAACATGCCGGTTTGGCTCAGCAAAATGGTTTTAGCCCAGCTTTTTTGCACAGATTGCTGAGGCTGGTAAAAGGAAGTTGTGCACCTGCCAGAGCAGAGTGTAATAAATATGATTTGACTGCTGCTCCCTGTTTTTGATTGGCCAACCATAATGATTGGTCCATATGGTTTGCTATTAGTCGTCTCCCACCTATTTGCAGTCCCAGTTTTTTGTTTTACGGGTAGGGTTGCAAAAAAGTAAGTAACTAAACTTGGATGTAAGAAATATTTTTGCAGGGTCACATACTGAGCACCAATGGGGATGCTCTAAGGATACAAATGAAAGGGTGCGCAGGGACACGTACTCCATGACAATATACACATTGAGATTGTCTTCACAAGCATCGTAATAGCGCACTAAGTTTTC
>Ga0116229_10010863_pt1 | contig 13570 bp, 7 predicted proteins | sample S1TSphgellanicum_3_FD_87313 | JGI IMG/M metagenome (GOLD analysis project Ga0116229, IMG submission 87313) | Host-associated microbial communities from peat moss isolated from Minnesota, USA - S1T2_Fc - Sphagnum magellanicum MG | ecosystem: Host-associated > Plants > Peat moss > Unclassified...
GAGATTCATTATATGAACAATATACATACGTATGCATATATATAATTTTAGTACATACATTAAAATACACCCGTATGTCATTGTAGAATACCTTTAGGATGCAACTAATTTGGTGACTACTTCAACTAATGGGACATATCAACCTATTAATTGATGAAAATGAATGTAAAATCGATCCAATCAATAGGATGAAAATTTTAATAGTTGCATCATAGTTGTGAGAATGACCAAAATAGTTGAAATTTGGTTTTGTAGTTGCAAATGTTCCCAAATTCAGTTGCAAACGACTACAAGTCGCATGTAGTCGTAAATGGAATGGTTACATTTTGGCTGATTTCTACTAATGTTTGTGTCATGAATTTTGAATCGATGTGCCAAAGTAAGATGTGCATGAATGCACAAGGAATGGGACAAGGTGACTGACATGCCCTCTAAAAACAAGTCCATGGCAAGACCACTTGGTGATCAAGGTGCATTGAGTTGACAATGAGGTTTGGTTTATGGGGAAGCAAGGTGCTCCATTACAAGGTAGTAAAAATGCATTGGTGCCAACAAGGTTGGGATGACAAGGCATCACATGAGGCAAGGTGCTTCATGCCTTGGTGTTGTACAAGGAGCAAGGTACTCAAGGGGACTTTTTGTGGGATGCAAGTCACTTGAATGATTCATGTGGGGCGAAACACTTAGATTGGGAACTATTGTGGTTGGATTGTAAGATATGGCCATGGGCGTGTGGTAGGCAAGATCTTGGACTATTTGAAAAAATTACATTGAAACTAAATCCAATGCTCGAGTAGTGAATTTAGGTTTAAGCTAAGTCTCAAGTCTCATGTGAGTCTTGCTTGAAGCATGGAACTAATGTGTATGCATGGGCATGTGTGTGTAGTTAACTTGGAGAGTGCTTAGGAGTTGGTGAATGTGAAAAACACTTGAGGAGTTACCAAACATGACAATAGGGGTGGGAGAAAACAAGGGAATGGGGAACCTGGAATAGGGATCAAATATGGAACATGAAATGTTAAAGTAATAAACACACACACATTTGCACAATTGATTTTTTTGGCAATTTTAACTAGTGATATATTTGTTGAAATTTACAATTTCATTTGGATTAATGTTAATTACCATGAAACTTAACATTGAGTTACCACCAAGTCTTAACACCAAGGATTCCACATCATTTTTTCTTAATAACATTTTTTATATGACTGCAACATTTTTCTTCATCCTTTTATCATTACCTTAACATCAATAAACCACTAGGTTTGAATAGGCCTTTAGTCTAAGCCCTTGTGCCACTACAACCAAAACATTTTTGAATGATTGAATTTTTTAAGCAAACACCTTATTTATTTCCTTTTGAAATATTATGAATAATCAATCCTTTTTTTTCCTCCTTTGATGAAATCTTAAAATTTATTGTTTTGACCCACAAGTCAATTATTTAAAGTAACAACAACTAAAACCAACCTAGCTTGGTTTTCATTCTACCTTGTTGCCTTTTAATGGGTTTGTGTTTTCTAGCAATTAGAAAGTTATTAAATAGTTCAATGGAAAGGGTTGAATTATTTTTTTATCTTTGGGTTACTCATAATATAATGAGCCAACAATGTCAAGGACATGAGTCCTTATAAGCAATGGATTAAGTAATCAAATTGATGGGGCAAAAGAATATTAGTTATTTACAAATTGACAAAACTTTATGACCCAAAAAAATGTTGCATTGTATCTTTATATATAAAACGTTGCATTAAGCAATTTCCCAAAAACTGTAATTTTCAAATAATTTAAAAGCCTTTTTAAAGTCTTTTTAACAACAAGAAAACATTGGTTATACTATGTCAAAAGTGTTTTAAATACTCCATTCATTAGAGTCAATGCAAATTAATTAATCAAATGTTCCCAAGGTGCAAACATTGTAAATTATTAAACAACATGTGATGCTTATCAAATAAATGTAAAGTAGCCATAAACATTAACACATTAATATAAAAAAGAAACAAATATTATTTGTTTCAATGATCAATATGGGAAGATTTTTTGAACTTGTTATGATAACATTGAAGAACTGGATGTTTGATGTGCATTTCAAGTAGAATCTTAAAAAATGCAAACAAGTTTGTCAATTTTTTTTTTTTGGTAAAACGGATTTCATGTAATATGAAAAAATACAATTTTGATAGAATTTGTTTTACTTTCAAATTGACAATGTAATAAAATGAATTATGAATTTGAAATTTTTATAAGCCATATTTATAATCTATCAAAGTTTTGATGGGTAAGTAGGTTTTAAATGGTTTTTAACCAACCTAGCTTCAAACATATTTATTACTTACTTTTAATATACCAATGTCTCTCAAACTTTGCATAGAGCTTATTGTGAACATTATGAACCATCAAATGCTTTTGTAATGAGAGTTGACAAGGATTCAACTTCATTTTTGTGCATTATTGTGGAAAATATGCAACAATAATTTGGAAGGTTACTTTTCCTATTTATTTTATTATGCTGGCACACCCCCAAAATACATAATTAAGAAGATTATTGTACAAGTTCATCTAAAAAAATCAACATCAATTCAAGTTATCATTTACCACAATGAAAAAAAACAATGGTTATGGTTGTATTGGTTTTTTATACCCCATCTAGACCCCTTAAAAATCGTAATTCATGAACCAAATTCATTAATCGTTGACCATTTGTCGTTCACATGGACATTGTTTTAAAAAAAAATGTCCCTTTGATATTAAACTTCTATAGGAGGATTTAAATATGTTTCCATATCCCTTTTTTGCCATCCCCTTTTCAACCATAAACACATGTATAATGTAACCCATTAAATTATTTATTTTTCACTTTTATCAACTAGAGTTTGTGACATGAACTAAGGATTTTCATGTTATTGGTTTACATTATACAAACATGTAATGAACTTCCAAGTTACATTTTTTTGATTATTTTCTACCAAATTTCAAATTTTGTGTTTGTTTCAATTTTTTGTTTATTTTGTTTTTGCGGCTTATTGTGTGGTATCCTAGTATTCATTTATGTTTCAAGGCCTTTTGTGTTTTGAATTGTCCTTGTTTTCATGTCTATGATCATTATATTCATCATTAATTGATTCAAAGGACAAAAATGTAAAATCCTACTACATTGTTGAATGTGAAATTACATACACCCATGTGATGTAATGGATTTTATTGTCATAATTGTTCATTTTGACTTAGTTCCTTAAACAAGGTTGAACATAATGTTTTCTAACTTTATCTTGCTAATCAATTATATTTGACTTCTAAAGATCCTAAAGTAATTATGTTTGATTATTAGTTTATAATATAAAAATATTGGTGAATTATTTTTCATTGTTAAAAATGATGCAACAAATTTTTATTTAAGAAAAATGAAAAGAAAGATATTAATGTTTAATCTATTCGATAATTTGTAAAAAAGAATTGATCCCTTACAAATTGTTTACAATGATTTTAATTGTAATTCAAATGATAAAATGATTTTAGTAAAGTTTCTTCATGTATTTGTGTACACCATGTAAGGTTTGTTTTTTGGATTTATCCAAAGGCTATGGCTTCAAGTCATTTATAACATTACAACATTATCTTGTGCACCCTAGAAACAAATCAACTTCCAAGCTTAACTACCTCAATCCCTTCCCGTAGTAACCTACATGGATATGAAAAGGGCACATTAACTTTACCTTCATCATTATTTTTACTTTTACAACAATTTTTGTATTACCTTTCCAAACCTCCACCTTCTCTTTAACATAATTTTTTTTTTACATATTCTTTAAAAACTTCCATTTTGAAGCGAAGTTAAATGATCATACAATTAAAATTTTAAAAATTGATATAACTATTGGAGTATGTTCCATGAATTTTGAGAATTATTATGAAATTACTAAACCTCCACCTTCTTTACCATTGTTCTTACCTTATTATCACATATATTTAGAAAACTTCCTTTTCAAAATGAAGTGAAATACAACCTTTCATAATTAAAAAAAATTAGAATGATCACAAAAGAAATTTTTTAAAAGATTAATATAACTTTACCTTTCCCTTTTTATTTTACCTTTAAATGTTTATGGATGGTTTTTAAAATGATAAAAATTAATTCACATTTTTCATATTTTATTAGCACATAAAAAATGATAATGTCTTCACCTTTATACAATTATTTTTCTATAAACATTTTAGTAATACTACTATCTAATAATATATATTTTGAATTGACACAATATAACCTGGAATAATAATAAAAAAAGCCCTTGACCAGCAGGTTTTAATGTCATTAAAAAGGCTGAAAAATATGTGCAATTTGTAAAATTCCTTAATCATTTCAAATGTTTTATAAAATTTCAATTTCATAAATGTTAATGATCAAAAAACTTTAACAAATTTTTTGTTGAATTTTTGGCAATAATTTATCATGATATGTATGACAAGATTAAACTATCATATTGAAAAAGTTTTAATCCTAATAAATTTGTCAATTTAAATAATAATGTTTTTTTTGGACAAAATGCGTTTAACCACCATGCTTTAAATATCCCCAATGGTGGTTTTATTAGAGCGTAAGATAAACCTATATGCATATAGGTATTGGAAAGCAAACTCCACTTGTGCAAGATTAGTTGTTTCATTGATGTATGCTTAAGATTGTCAATGAGAAGCTGAATATGAATTAGCTACTAAATAATTTGACAAAAATATTGTTGATTTAGTATGGAAAGTTTTTATTGCATCACAAAACATCAACTGCACTACCTTACTTTAAGGTTAGTTTTGTCATCAAATAATCTTCAAAATAATGAAATGAAATTTTGTGAAAATATGAAATTGACATGTTGAAAATCATACTAATTATCACAACTACACTTTGCATAATTTTATTAGTCATATCACAATATTATAGTAGAAGATGGAAAAATATATAATATCAAAATTAAAAAATGAATTCCTTTTTTGAATTTTTTGAATTTTTTGAATTTTTTTTTTATCAATGTGAAAACTGACCTAAACTATGGTAATGTATATAAACATGTTTTAACGTGTGGTGGTTGTTCATCAGTTTCATAAATAAATATTTTATTGGGGTCATATTTAAGTTTATGAAGGATTAGGTTCCATTTTTAATAACTTTATCATTGGTATGATAAAACTTCATTTTGAATATGTCTTTTACCATGATGAAATTATAGGGTATAAATAAAATTGATAATACAATATGGATACAAAATCGACAATGCTCCAAATATATCAAGTTGAAAATTTGTAAATTTATTGAAGGCACTTATAAACTACATAATAAAGGGGCATGTAGCTTAGAGGATTAGAGCACGTGGCTACAAACCACAATGTCAAAGGTTCCAATCCCTCCTCACCCACAACTAGCCCCAAAGTTTCTTTCTAGGGTTGTAAAACAAGATATTCTCCCCGCTAGCATAAGATCTACTACATCTACACCGAGATCTTAACACATGTTGTTACCCTACTTATTATCAATGATTTTAAAAAGATAAATTGACACTTTTACTAGCTAATAATTAATAACACGTTGGTAGGCAAATGGAAGCCTTCATCCCAATTAGGAATTTTGGCTTTGAACAAATAATTATGCATTTGTTGATCTTAAGGTACATATGCAAAATATGTTATTTCCACATTACTTGTTCACCCATAATATCTCAATAAACTTGTGACTCAAAATAAAATGTGAGGGGTTTCACATGGAAAATTAAGGTGTTGCACCCACACAATATTCCCAAGATTTTTTTGTGATAGGGTAGAATTGGCCATCACCAATCACTACCCTATCATTGAACATTTATTCAAATCTTTTTCATCTTGTTTCATTTTGAGTGATTCAAGATGATATGGGAATGCTACTTCAAGCTCTAAAAATCATCTTTCAAGTGCAAAGGAAAAGGAGTAATGAAAAAATAGCAATAAGAAAAATAAACTTTCCAACTTACAAAATGTATTTTTTCTTTTTGGAACCTTCCTACTTTCAAAGCTCATAGCTTTCTTATTTCTTGTTCATTTTAAATGACTTAAAGTTCTATAAGAGCACCACCTTGAGTTCTACAAATCATCTTGGAATTTTAATAGGAAGAGAGCAACATACAAGGAATTTTTTGGATGTTCAAGAATTGGCTTTGTAACATTCAGTCGTTTATTTTTTGAGTTCTTGAAACCCTCTATTTTGAGGGGTCATAAGTTTCTCAATTCTAATCCATTTTTTACGATTTCTAGTGTATGAGATTCATCAATAGGAGAGGTTCAAGTTTTGTTTTGACACCAGAAACAATGAAACCCTCCCCTTGGATCTGACCTGCCCTGAGCACTTAAGTGTTCGCTCACTGGCTGTTCTACTCTAGACTGACCATTTTTGAAAAAGCACTAAACAAAAGCATTATTCAGATGATTTCCTTGGAGGAAAGCTTCTAAGAAGTCATCAGAGAAGAGGTTGGCGTTGGGACATGCAACTTGACCTGACTTCCTTGGCCAAGTTGCCTTGAGAAGCAAAATAGGTTGAGGCAAATTCTTTAGGGAGAAGGGAATTGGAGGTTGATGTTTTCCCTAGGGAACTTGCAAATGGGCCCAAAGTTCCCCAAGGGACATGGATTGCCTTGGGCACTGAGGGAACATCAGGAAACCATGTTTGTTTAGGAGAATTTGGGCCCATTTGACCGAGGCAACATATGTCTTTTGTGAACTTGGGCCCATTTGCCATGTGAAAACATGGTTTTTTAAGGAATGTGGGGATATTGTTTTGGGAAACATAGGTTTCCTTGGGAACTTGTGTCCATTTGCTTCAAGCAACCATATTTCCTTGGGGAACTTGGGCATATTTGCCTTGAGGAATCACATTTTTCAACTCATTTGTCCCATGAAACACATGTTTTGAATTGGGAACTTAGGCCAACCATTCTTAGTTGACAACTACCATCTTCATTATTCTTGCTTAGATGAAAGGCACCTAGGAAGAAGTTGGTTGTAAAAAGGATTGATGAAGTTTTCAACCAGCACATCAAAAAATTTCCATTTAAAAGGTTGGGGTGTTTAAGACAATTAATCTAGTTTTCAGAACTTGGGTATGATTATAATATTTTTTTAAAATGAACTTTTTTTTTTGTTGAACATCAATACCGGCCAAGTGTACTTTTCTGTCAAAGATTAGGTCATGTTTAATTAATTGTTACTATTTAATGTTTGCCTCACTTTCATGGTTGTTTCACTTCATGACCTTGTAAATCCCCACAATAAATTAGGGTGATGGGTTTAGGTCCTAGGTTTTGTGTTTTCTCCTCTTAGGGCTCCCCATTGTGCATTCTCCACTTTGGCGTGTGATCTTTTGTTTGGACTTGGATCCTTTTTTCTTTTTTTCTCTCTTCTCTTGTTCCCTTGTCAGATGTTTTTTCTGTATTTATTTATTTAAATTATGTTAGATTGGCACATGGTAAAAACTTAGAACTTGCCATTAGTTGAACAAGTTTCGACCTTTTGCTCCTTCATCCAACCACCACAAGGTGGTTGCAAGAGGGAAGTAAGACCCTTCACTTCCACCTATCCATTGCCATGTGGGTTGGTGGCCATATAGTAAAATATAGGACATGCGAATCTGTTTTCACTATTTTGACCAACAATTTGATTGAGAAATTGTGGGCAAGCTCTTAATGTGGAAACACACATAATTTTGCTTTCATTCTATTTGGGCACTAATATTGAAAAACAATCATCAAATTTTCATACTTTCTTTTTTTGGGAGCTTGATATGGCAATCAAGAGCTGTGGTAAAATGGTAAAATCCTTTCTCAGTACCCCTTATCTTCAGATTGATAGCCGGAGGATCCTTCCCTTTTAGTCTGATGCCCGGATCCTCCCTCCAATGCACCGGATCCGTACTTCCGTTTTGGATACGGTCGTACATCCCTAAATACGTCGTCTGCGACGTATGCGTCCTCTGACGCACGACGAGGTGCGCCGCACTACGCACTACTCACATTTTTGCGATCTGTTTTCGCACTCCAAGCAAGCAAGCAAGCAGCCATGGCGTCCACCAGATCACTCCGCCTGCTCGCACTGGCGAGACCCAAGCTTCTCCGTCTACCCGCTCTGCACACATCAACAGCAGCAGCAGGAGGAGATGGAGGAAAAGGAGGACAAGGAGGAGGAAGAAATGGATTTGCTTTTACTACTGAATGGTACCCACTTGCTCAAAGAGGTTCCTATAGCCGCAGGCGTAACGCTTTTGTCTCCATGCCCATGTTTTGTTGCAGTCACAGGTATGAGGTTTAGGGTATTGATTGTACTCTCAAGTCTGTTGTGGACATGAATTTTCCCATTCTCGTTTATATAAATTTTTTGTGAGATCAAGTTGCAAAATGTGGAGAAAGAGCTCCAGGACACAAAATTCAGCAAGTGGGTAGTATCCAGTTCGAGCAATTTCGGTTAAGGAACGATGTGGGCATGTTCAGGAGATGCTAGTTGTTGAATATTGAACAAAAAATTCACTGAAAATTTATTTAAATCAAAACTAAAAATTATAAAAGAATTTGGGCACACGCTTGATATGTTCAAAAGCCCTTAATGAGTGGGATTTAATGAAAATGATTTGAAAAATTTTAGACCTAAGGTATGAGATATTGAATTTTGAGTAATGTTTTTCATTGAGAATCTAATTAAATTTCGAAAATGCTTTTGGAAAGAAAAATTTCTTGAATAACCAGTTCACACTTGGGCCCCTTGGGCACAAGTTACAGTGATTGTAGCAATAGGATGCAATCCTTGTCCGTCCTTATGAAATAGCTTGCCTGAAATTTCTAGTGTATTTGGAGGGCACCTTATCCAACGAAATTTCTCCTCAGCTATTGGTGGGGTGTTTTGAAAAGCAAAAATCCAATGGGCAATTTGTTTTCCATATTTTTCTCATTATACCCAGCAAATACCCACTGCCAATTATAGGAGAAAAATAAAAAATAAAATTCTGCCCGATGCTTTATGTTGAGGAACACCCTTAGAGTGCGGCATTCTGGGCATTTGCAAAATAAGCATGACTTGACTCCACCTTGGGCAAGTGTTCATTTCAAGAACGTGGCACCATTAGGAACTTACACCCCTAATTTAATTGTGAAGTCCCATGGACCCAAACCCCTAATATCATACCTATTGTGCTTTGTATTAATTAGATGAGGTACTTCTAAGTTCAATTTTGTTTTTTTGGCAATTAGTCAATTTGATTGGCCCATCACTCAAAAATTAAAAAAAGTATGGAGCATTCCAAAAAAGAAGGTTCTATTTTGAAGTATACAGTTCCTCCCTTTGGCCCATGTATGTAGGTAAAAGGCCTATATACATATCTCCCCCCGCCCCAAGAAAGTCAGATTATGGGACCCACCTGTGCACCATCCATTGGAAACCTGTTATGACTCAGTTGTCGATGAACAACAACCGAGTTACCAAGGTGGATGGATGCTACACATCCTCCTACGTCCACCTTGCACTACCCTACTAGTGTTGGGCAGTTATTTGATTTTTGAAAAGCAACCTTTGGTTCCTGTTTTCTCAAAATTTTGAAATATCACAAGAACCTCTGGCTCCAGTTTTTTGAAAAAAATTGGAATATAAAAAAATCTCTACTAGTTAACTCTGATTTTCTTCAGAAAATCCAAATAAAATAACCTTCAGTTCTACCAAAGCATTTAATATGTGTTTTTATTTGGAAAAATTGTCACCTTTTGGACCAAAACAATTGGGAAAAATTTGGATTTTTTAAAGTGTGATATTTTCCCAATTTTTGATATCACAAAATTGAGGGAAAAAAAAACAACAGTGGTTAGTGTATAGCAGAACTAGTTTTTGGAAATTTTTCATAGAGAAACCAGGCAATTTCTTTTTTTTCCTAGTGAAATGTCACCATTTTTTAACAAAGAAATTGGGAAAATTCTGTGTTCCTAATATTTGCCAATTTTTTATTAAATTTTGCAAAAAATTTAAATTACCAAATTTTTTTTTAAAAACCCTAAAACCAGGGTTATACAATATTGAAGAGCTGCCTTGAGAACCCCCGGGTATTTTACCACAGATCTAATAACCGCCATACCCATGGGTAAGGGATATCGTCAATGTAATCACCACCATGGTTAGAGTTATGGGACGGGAATACCAACGAGAAATAGTTTTCTGTTTAGATATGTACATATCCATCCATCCATCCATCGTGCAAGGTTTGCACACTCGTGGGAGTCGTGCCTTCACGGCTGGAGTGAACTAGCAACCACCAATGCACCAATTGAGGATGAGGCCGTTGAAGCTATTTTGGGGATGAACCAAAAACACATCCTCCCCTGCCCAAAGTTATTGGTGTTTTCAACCTCTTCTCTACCCCAAAATTTCTTCATCCTACCTACCTCCCTCCCACCTACCTCCCCCCTCCTACCTACCTCACCTGATTTTGTGCTCACTCCATCGCCAAAGCTCAGGAATGACACCAAAGCTTAGGAACGGCACTAGAGCTCGAGAGCCATTGGAACTAGAACAGAACTTAGGAGCGAGTGGAGTGGGAGTAGAACTCGGAAGTAGTTGGAGTGGGAGTAGAACCATGATTACACGCTTGAAGCAAGCCCATGAACTCCATCGTCAGAACTATGAAGCGCCTAAACCGAGACCCAGGCGGGACCTAGAGCGAGAGCTTGAAAGTAACCTCCCTCTCTTAAGCCCTTCTTTTTGCGATTTTGTTACAGCAAAGAAGGTGACAATAGCTTGGCTACTATCACCTTCTTGTTTATTCGTTTGTTGTAGCAAAGTTGCCATCGCTTTTTTGTTTTTTTTTTTGTTACCTTTTATTTTGGTCTTGCTGCAGTAAAAAAGGCGATAGTAGCTTTGGCAGCAAAGCTACCATCGCCTTCTGTTTTGGTCTTCCTATAGCAAAATAGGTGACATCAATAATGCTGCCGTCACCTTTTTTTTTTTACAACGAAGAAGGTAACGGCAACAAAGTTGCCATCGCCTTCTATTTTCATTTTGTTGTAACAAAGAAGGCAACTGTCGTCGCCTTTTGTTTTGGTCTTGCTATAGCAAAGAAGGTGGCAATAATGAACCATCATCTTTTTTTGTGGTTTCGTTATAGCGAAGAAGAAGAAGACGACAACTTCTGTCACCTTTTTCAATGGCTTTGCTGCAAAAAAATGGTGACCTACACCTTTTTGGTGGTTTTGCTGCAAAAAAGGTGATAACAGCAATGTCGTCACCTTCTTCTATGGTGGTGGTGTTGTGAAGAAGGCAATGGCTGCAAATGGTTTTTTTTTTTTTTAAATTTTAAATTTTAGTCCTTTTAATTTAGTTGATTAAAATTGACAATTAACAATGAAATTGTGGTTTTTTTAATGTTGAAGGTTGCAATGGCTAGAGGAAAGAGATTGAAAAAAGGTGGTGGTGATTTGGAAGTTCACAAACAAAATGTTGCTTCATTAGAACTGACAATTGTTGAGCAAAATGTTGTTTCATCAGATTAGGCAATTGTTGAACAAAATGTTACTACATCAAATTAGGCAATTGTTGAACAAAATGTTATTGCATCAGATCAGGTAATTATTGAGCAAAATGTTGCTACATTAGATCAAATAATTACTAAGCAAAATGTTGCTGCATCAGAATTAAGACCTAAGGAACAAAATGTTGTTTCATCATAAATGAAAATTGAAAATTGATGTATCAAACAATCTATGTGGATTAGAGTTGACAAGGATGACAATTTATAATATAGATTGAGGATTTCGATCGAAAAATGATGGGTTAGATTGTTGTAGAATTTACGTACATTAGATTAAATGTAGATAAAAAAAATTGTATAAGTTTTTTTAAGTTTAATTGTATCGGCACCTTCCATCATTTGATGGAAGGTATGGGATTTTATTTTGACAAAATTGTTTTATTGCAATACTTGAAAACATTTAAAGTTTGCAGGAGTTGTATTTGATTGTGTGATTTTATGTTTTGCAATACCTTCATTATGTTTTTTGAACTCTTTATGTGTAAGGTTTTAGGATTAGGATTTTTTAATTACAAAGCAATGATTTACTTTTTGATATTTTTTTATTTAGGTTCAGAACTTGAAACCGATCAGGTTTCTTAGCCACTAACACCCCCTTGTCCACCTAATTTGGTTTGGAAAAACAAAGAATGGACAAAATTGGGTCAAAATGGAAGTGTAAAGTTGGCATTTACATTGTCGCATATTGTGCCAAATGGTTGTTGACCAAGCATTTGAAGGAGGTGCATGGCTTGTTGGTAGAAAAGGCCAAACCTAGGAGGCCTTCAACTTTTGAAAGAAGTCCTCGATATCAAGACCATGCTAAAATGAATGTTTGCATCTTGGGAAATGTCGTGGCCATGCAAAGGCGGAATGATCAAAAGGTTGTTAGTCGCCCTGGTGCCAAAACACAATAGGAGTGGAATAAGTTGGTAACTATTGCAAAACAATGTTCACCATTCCCAAAACTAGCTTTGGTCAAATTAGCTTCAGAACAACTGTTGTAGGTGTTGGGTTTCAATGCCTAGGGTGTGGGAAGTGTGCTTCGAGATGCAACATCGCGGATGGAGAAGAATGAAGATTTACAAGAGATGATTTGATCCACCCATTGTGTATATGCACAACAATTGAAGATGGCATGGGATGTTAAAAATTGGGATTGAGAGTTTAGTAAAACAAGTCAGATAGAATAATTGACAGATGTATTAGATTTTCATGAATCTAAAATGATTCATGGAAGGTAAACAATAATAATAATCAATGTTTATTATTTTTTTATAATTTTGTTTCATCCAAAGTGTGTTAGGGTTTAATTTGGTGGTTTTTTAATGTTTATAGGGTTGAGGAAACAACAAAGGAAAAGTTTGTTATAAATGTAGTTTAGGTTGAGATGCAACGTCACCATTTCTACATTGCTCATCATGCAACAAGGGCTGTAAATGTAATAGTTGTTTACTGAGCTAACCACGAGATTGTAGATATTAATATGGTTTAGGGTTTTCACTTTATATAGATAGCTAGGTTTTTTTAGCCCTTTTATTTTTTGGATTATTCAATTTTTGAACTTTGTCTTGTGATATGTTATGGAGAACCTTTTTTTTTCATTATGTTTTTTAACAATTTTTCATCCACCCATTTTTGTACATATTCTATCAATATAATATTTTCTTCTAATCACACTTGTTTAATGGGTATATGGTTAATCATATATGTCTTCTTTGTCATAATTTTCTTAGTAATTAAGATGTAATAATCAAACTTTAAATAGGCCCATATGAATAGGTAACATTAATTTGTCTAGGGAAATACAAAGATCAAAATGAACATTGTGCAATATTTACATTTAATGTAATAAGACTCACATCACCTAAAATTTTTTAAAACAATACACACATTTTAAACATATAATACCTACATCATTTTTTATTATAAATTCCATAAGGCCATTTTCAAATATGCAATACCCACATATATAATCCCATAATAGTCGTTGGTTTTTTACATTCATTGTAATACCCA
>Ga0116229_10010865_pt1 | contig 13569 bp, 9 predicted proteins | sample S1TSphgellanicum_3_FD_87313 | JGI IMG/M metagenome (GOLD analysis project Ga0116229, IMG submission 87313) | Host-associated microbial communities from peat moss isolated from Minnesota, USA - S1T2_Fc - Sphagnum magellanicum MG | ecosystem: Host-associated > Plants > Peat moss > Unclassified...
GCAAACCTGAACGGGACCAAAGAACGGACCACAGGAAACCTTATAAGTTGCAGGTGTAGTAATTTTTTTTCGGGGAGGGGGGTGGCGAGCCACCAAAAGTTCCTTCCCTCACCCTTCAGAAAAATTCAGAATAAAGAACTACATAAATAATTGGCTCTTCATTTTCTTTTGCCAAAGGGGATCACAATTCCATCAGCATCACAGCTTGTGGTAGGCCCTGAAACTCTCCCCTAAAGCCCAAGAAAACATTATCCAGTTGAGCCATGTCTAGAGGTTTGCATGTGGACTTTTTGTCCACTGCCATCTGCTTGGGTTGTGGGCTCAAACGACTGTAACGTAAACCCAAAGTGAGGGCCCTCCGCATTATGGACCAACAAGTGAGTTTTTTCTTTTCTTTTGAAGCACAATGACAGACCCAACCTAACAAGCTGTTGACACCTGCACTCCACTGGGTTTGAGGTCCCAAACAGTGTTTTGGGTTTGGGTGAAATTTTGTCAAATCTCAACCTGATTTCGACAAAGGATTTTTCGTGAAAAAAATGGCCCAAATTCCCCAGATCTCAAAAAAAAAATTCCAAATTTTCAGATTTTTATGATAAGTTCTAGTAGATAGGCAAGAATATAGAAGGATTCTGTTTTTTCTCTACTTTCACATTGGTATGTAGCCAAATCTGGCTAAATCGTCTTATGGATGATCACCACTTCAACTACAACACAAAATTGAAGAAACAAAAACCCTGGTCCCAACGAAGTGATTTTAGATTTCAAGATGCGCCATCGCCCAACTGCTTGGCAAGTGTAAACCGCCCCCTAAACTGAACCAGTTTTTCTAAGTCAAATGATCCTAAAATTCCATTACTCATGAACATTCCGTCGTTCACTGTGATGCAGGTACAACTTTTGACGGTATTTTTTTAAGTACCAAGGACAGGGCTAGAGTTCATGGTAATTTTGGCACTGCGATAATCGGTATGCAGAGGACAGAACGTTTTTTGGCCTGGACTAATAGCCCTTCCTAAGAACACCCTACCTATTCACAAAGCTCAAAAGTAAACATTGGAGGCAATTGGCAATCTGAGTTCTGTAGTTTCAAACGACCAAAAAGCAAGACTGCTATTTTATCGCAACTTGAGACAAAATCCCCTTGACCCTAAAGTGGAATGTCAATGTGTCACCATTAAGTCCGAGAATCCACTACATTTTTTTCTTCTTTAATTTTTAGTTTTTTCTCATGGATAATTACCCATGATCTCACTTCTTGATTCTTGTCCAAATAAACGTGGCTCCCAAAAACATTATAGATTTCCTCATAATGGCAGTGGAGAATTATAACCATAACTTTCAGCTTCTAGACTGGTTAATTTGTCTCATGAAAAAGAAAAAGAAGTATCCACAAAATAGTCCGGAATCTTGCTAAACAAATTTGATACTCCACCAGTGATCTGGTCTCCCTCCCCCAAGGACTTCTGAATTTTGGAACTTCCCTAATCTTGGGGACTAGTCCTGCACTAGTTCTGTATTTTCTCAGCATCAAAAGATGAGCTGCCTGCAGCGATCTCTAGTAGTCCCGTCACGCCCGACGAATGCCTCTACTGTCAGGAAATTACTACTCATCATCACTGCAGCAGCTGTGATGAATTTGCCTGTAGAGATCGACGTAATACCATCTGCTGCAGCTGCTGCACTGATCAGCTCTCTATATAAACTAGTTGCTCCAGAAGAGACTGGCAAGTTCTGCATAAGCTACTCATCCCTTTCATTGCGCGCCTCATGCTCACTGCAGCCTGCACTCTCATATCCCTAGCAATCCTCCTTCGGGTCTAGTGAATGTCTGAGTTATACACACAGCTTTAATCTGAAATTCCAACTGTTCTTTAGCTCCTGCATTTCTTTCCGAGTGTGGCTTCCTGCATTCTTCCAGCTCTAATTCTTTGTCTCTTGCCTGCCCTCTCTTATCTTGTGGACTCGGAGTTAAATCAGTGATTCCTGCGGTGCAAGTCCAGTACTCTGAACCGTACAGTACATGCAGCTCTGATCTGAAATTGCAAATTTTGTTTCTTCTCCATTTGTGAGTTTGGTTGAGGTTCCAGGATACAGTATTGCATAGTGAACACTTCCCTTAAGTGATCTCGTAGTTTCCAGTAACACCCTTTTTATTTCTTGTTAATCCTACACATACACCATATTACCTTCCCACGCGATGGCAATCATGACTAGTGCTCAGAAGAAGAAGTCTATGCTGGCGATAACCTACGGTGATCCGATACACAAGTGCCAGTGCCTTCCGGGTTCTTCATGCAATTATTGCGCCAGATCATCGAGAGGAGGTCGACGTCAGGGCCGGACGCATATTTCTGCGTCGGCCTCTGACACGGATCTTCTTCATGTTACGCAAGTGTTTGGCAATTTGCTGCACCTGGGCGGCGCCGATGACTCCAAAGGTAGTCACAGAGGCGGATTCTCAGATGGTGATTCGCCTGTTATCGCTATTCCAGCAGATCCCACGCTGCACCAAGGCACAAGATTTCCCTCCTCAGTGTACTACGGTGAGCGACGGGCGGCGCCATTGATCGATGCAGGTCGGCAGTTCAATTCTGTTCAAAAGTCGCACTCAAATGAATCATATCCCATCCCTATTGTCACATATCCAGATCCCCATTCCTGCAAGAGTTACCCTTGCCCCTATTGCGGCAAAGGTTACTGATGAGGTTGTTGCATCATGAGCCTCTTGCACGATCCAGCATCTTGAAGAGCTTGAAATTCGGGTAGACCTAGAATATATTTTGTCGTCGTGATATCAGAAACTAGAGCTTGCAGATCAGTTTAGCTAGAATCAATCACTGGCAATGTTGTTTACTGATCGCTGTCCTGGTTTTTTGTGTGTGTGCAAATTATATCTCCGCCTACAATATATAATATATGTGGCACCCCAGTAGTTACTTGCACTAGATCACTAGATTACAGCTAGCTACTTGGCTAGTATGATATATAGTTACTATAGTATTTATCATTCCTTCCAATTGTTAATTCATAAGAAGTCAGTATATTGGCCGCCAGCGTCTAGTGGGGATTGATATACTAATCGAGAGATTTATAAGATGGCCTGCATATAGTATTCCGATTCTTCCTTTGTCCTTTGCGGGATCCAGCAGTGGATCGGCATTAATATGTTATACAACTACTGAATTGTGTGCCAAATCCCATGTGTTTGACATTTTTACTCAGATCCATGGTTTTGAAAGTTCGAGCTGCATTAATATATATATTCCGTAGGAACACCCATAATTAATCTACTTGCCAAATTGCAGGAACTGCCTCCTAAAGAGACTCCATGTGCTGATCTGCATACTGCAGTAGAGTGCATATGATGCACGAATTCAGGAAGACTTGATGCATAGTTATACTAGAAACCTGATGCACAATATATAAGAGAAACGCCTGTTTTCAACTAGACCTCTCTTGGAAAATTATCTTCTTTTAGTTTCAACCACGCTGGATCCATGAGTAGCACAAATAGTATCAATACACGATGCTCTTTACTCGACAGAATTATGGCCAAGGTTGTAGTGAGACTAGACACTGAATTCAAGCTCTAATCAAGAACTGAAATATTTTGAGTAGAGTATCGTACACACCCACAAAATGCATCAAATAATATGTTTCAGAAGAATGTGGGCCTTTTCACAACATATTCGTACAGAAGGCGCATTACACGCACACGCACACACGCACATCTTGTTCAAAATTCAAACTCTGCATGGAGCATATGAAGGTCATAATTCGTGAGCAGAAATGGACAATATTCTACAGTGCTCAAATCACACTGCATTTAATTAAATCCCTTCGAATTTGCTAAGATGCAATACAAAAGATCTATGTAAATACTTGGTACCCTATATAGTGCAGCTAATAAAGCACTAATTTTTGAGGCCAATGGAAGTTGAAGATTAATTATTCACAATCATTCATTTATGTGCAGGCTTACATAATTTGTATATTCTTCACACCCACAGAAACTAATAATCGAAACCTGGGAATAAAACTTCGTGCAGCATCTAATTAATTAAATTTTATTAAGCCCCAACAATTTCCAACTTCGTCAATCCCTTAGATACCATATTTTGCCAACGTAGGATACGTAGATTAAGCCAGAAATTAGTTTAAGGGATCATAGTTTGGCAACTCCTTATATTAATTATTCAACTCTGAGTCTTTTGGTTGGTAAGAATTTAGGAATTCTAGACATTCTAGTGCATGTATGAGACACAGAGAGAATTCATGGAAATGTGGATCAACCCTCCTTATGTTTCATCCAAGTTTCGACGACGTTAGCAGGTCGCCGGTGGTAAAAACAAAATTCCCATGCCCTCCGTTCCTCAGGAGTTAAATTATTAAAGCTAGCCGTTAGCTAATCGGATCTAGGTAGCGCGTGTTGTTGCATGATGACAGTGTCCATCGAAACAATGTCGAAGGGAAATTGATCAACTTGAGGTCAGTTACCATGTGCCCCACTATATTTCAAGTACCCATGAATTGGTTTGAAGTGGCATTTTCATGTGCTGAATGTTCTATGTACTATCGATGCAACAACACGCGCTACTGACATCCGACCGTCTATTACTATATTACTATTCATTCACCTTCTTAGTTGATATACCCAATTACTAACCAGACTTCAGTTGCATCACTCTTTCTGTTTTTTTTGTACTATGTGCCCATTTAAATGAATGAACTGGTACTACCTATAATGGCACATTTTTGCAGAGTCATCAAATATTCACAAGGCTCAAAGGGTAACTGGCAGTGCACAGTAGTTACTAGTGATGTAATGAAAAACCAATTAGAATGGTATGCAAAGTTCAAACCCTTTGCCACCACATTTTCACTTATTCTTTAGTTATGGGTGTCGGTATGGGTGTTGGGTGTAGTTGACTTTGTGGGTCACACAGAAACTGACCCATAAGCTGTATTCACACCAGGGGATATTTTATTTCTATTGATTTGGGGGTTAAAATGACTAAGATTTGACTAAACTAACCCTTAAGCTGTTCACACAAAGGGGATAGATAAAACAGTATGATGAGGTTAATTTAACCTCAAGTTGAATTATTTGCATTAACATATTTTCCTAACTATGCAAAAAGTTTGGGCACTTATGAATTTTTTTCCATGCTGCTCAAAAGAATTTGCACTCTGGAGAATTACTGAGAAATGTTTTCCAGGAAGCTCAAAAAGAATTTGGCAGTTTGAAAATTTTATGTTACCCAATAATTTCAGACAGATTATATAGGTTGAAAATTTTCATTTCCGCTCAAAAGTTTGGGAACTCAAAAACTCCCGATGCTCGAAAAATTTTGGGCATTTTAAGAATTTTTATTTTTCCCAAAAATTTCGGACACCTTATGAAGGTTGAAGAAATTTTTCATTTATGTCCAAACATTTTGGAACTCGGAAAAAATCCTGACACTTGGAAATTTTCAGGCAGTTTGAGAATTTATATGCTGCCAGATAATTTCAGGTAGATTATAAAGGTTACAGTTTTTTCCCGTTTCTGCCCACCATTACACTTGCTGTCTCACCTCACATGAAAGAGAGTATGTTGCAGAGAACAACATTAGAAGTTCTCCTGAACACGAGGGGATAGTTTAGCCTTTGAAATGAAGGGGTCAAACTAACCTCCTTATTCGACCCTAACTTATCCTAAATCTAGAAAAAATGAAGACGACTGTTGCTGGGGTTAAAATACCTCAACAAACTTATCCCCCTCATATCCCCAATGCCATGTTATTTGCCAAGTCAGTTTTACCCCTTTTATGTGAATGGGATATCGCTAGGGTTAATTTATTCTTTGAGTTTAAACCTTTTACCTCCTCCGTGTACTGAATCCAGCATTAGAGTCTCCTGTTAGATGTCGGGAGTTTGAATAGTTGGATGGTTGCAGACTAGCTGAGAGCAACATGGATGAATGAATGAATGAATTTCAAGGGTTTAAAGAAATCTAGAATGTGCTGTAAGAGGCTTTCCAGTTGTTGTACCGTATTTGGAGGCATGATTGTTGAAGACTTTTCTTGTTAGAGAATTGGACTGGGCCCATTCTGGTGGCAGAACTGAGACCAAAATTATGCCTGACAAGGGGTTTGGGAATTTTAGAAACCCAGTTCAAGGAGTGACTCGGCCCCGGGTCCATGGGAAACGAAGGGAAGGCATTTTGCACCATTTTGCACCCTGCACTAGTATGTAAAAATGAGTGTTCAAGTATGGTACCTATGTAAGCAATGGCCTGGTACATAATATGGATATATGCCTTAGTATCCAAGGAATTGGCAAGGCTGGAATGACATAAGACTCTAGACAACATTAACCCATATGCCCATATATGACCAAGGTAATACCAGCTTCATATCAGTATTGTCCTTGTATGACTTTATCTGATCCTGCCAAGGTGAACGAGTACCCCACATTGGTACCTTCACTTTTTTGAGCGAGGCCTCTTTGTGGCCATATTAAGCCCAAAAAATGTTAGATTTGAAATCAGAAACCCTGATTTAGTCTAAGAATGGGATATTTGTAATATTTAGAAATAATTTAAATGAATTTTTGGATATTTATCATGGTACCATCATGGGTGCTAGTTCACCCAAGGTGATCCAAGACCCTCCTTTCTTTTTCACTTTCTTGGTATGAGTTTGAGGTTTTACAAATGGATGGATGAATGGAAACTTTGCCCAAGTCACATCTGTTAACTTTCCAAATTCTCACATTTCACATTCTTAAACATAAATCTGTCAACAAATTCAGATCAAATGCTTCAGAAAAACATATTAAAAATTTAAACCTTTTTGGAGGAATCCTACTAAAAGCATCTTTCCAGATTTTCTTATAATCATTTTCAAACTCTAAGAACACAAGGACCATCAAAGGACTCAAAGTACACTAGCCTACTCTGTGGTCAGATTTGACATAGATTAATAAAATTTGAAGTGTTGAACATCCTCTGAAATTCCAAGGACACAACGTTGAAAGTGTAAAAAATTTCAAGACAACATTGTTTGATTGTTGAAATGTGAAAACACAATAGGTTTTGTATCCATGTCTCTCGAAGCCAAAACACAGACAACTTGTAGTCACATGAAATTTCGGATGTTTCTATTTACAATTGACTTGGCCAAAACAAAACATAATACTAAATTTTGCAAATTACAATCTGGAAAATACATCAAGCATCAATCCACACACCACACTTGGTCATTAATTTTGTAATCTCCACATCTTTTAAAAGCTTGTTGTCTACATCCAAGTCTTCAACATCTGCTTTGACATGTCAGCACACAAAAAGAAAGTCGTTTATTGATCTATCATTTGTAGAACTTGTCAAAATATTAAGATCTCATACGTGCTGAAAACTAGAAAAGATGAACTTGAAATGAGCTTCAAATACATAATAGGAGTCAAGGATTATGTTGACTTTCAAAAAACTTGCACCTTCATGATTTTGAAAATAAATTATATAATTTTTAAAAATTGAAATGTAATTTGGTTTCATCGACAAAGTTTTTATATTATTAAATTTTCATCTCAATAATTTTTGTGAAATTTCAAGATGTTTTATTTGCTCATTTATTAACATATGAACTTGGGTAAGTAATTGTTGATTGGGTCTTTTTTTTTTAATTCTTTTATTTTGTGTGAAAATAAACCATTTATTTTCAAAATGCATGGAAGCCCATATATTGATGATTATGAAGGCCTAGAATTGAAAAAAAATTGAAATTATGTTTTAATGTGTCAATACATTGATGTATTTTGAATATGTTTTTGACCCTTGAAAATACATAATTTAAAGACAACACACCTTAAGATGTGTTGGCTATAATGTTTTTCTATTGCAAGATTTTTGTTGTTTATAGGATGTGAGTTGATCTTTGTTTGAGACAAGAATGACATTTATGGATTGACACCTAGTTGCATTTATTCTCCCTTTATGCAATATCTCAATGGTTGTAAGAGATGGTGAGATGACCATGATTGGTGATCTTTGCCATTGGGTTATTTTTGGGATCTACTTCTTCTTTTTTTGTTGATTCATCAACAGTGGAGAAGCAAGTTGTTGAGTTTAACACAAGTAGTTCCTTCCTTTGGGAATGTAGGCTTGTCATATTGTGTTTTTTGTTACAATTGTAAGGACTTGAGTCATGTGGATGTTCAAAGATCCTTGCAAAATATTTCGAGGTGGTGGTAACCAAATGTTTGATGAATTTGTTGTTACTGTTGAATGCAAAATTCTCTTCTCCAAAGTTTGGTGGCTTATGGCAATCAACATTGGACTAGTTTTATTGTCACAAAAACATTGGGATAAATTTATTTGCTCCCATGTTTCCTTAAAACAAGGGTAGATTTTTTTTTTAATTGAAGCAATAAAAACATGGCAATCTATGTGTCATCCTCAATTGTGCCATCAATTGCCCAAAAATTGAAATTATTTAAATTCCTTTGTGACCTGCATTTGATTCTTCTTTTGTCAAATTGCTAAATATATTCATTGCTTTCTTAGAATGGATCTTTTGTCTTGGTCAAATTAAATGTGATCATAAAAAATTATTGAAAATTAAAAGAGATAAAGGAATTAGAAGGCATGGGTGAGGTTTTGTATGTTTTGACAAACACATTTTCTAAGTGCATGTATAGTGTTCAACTTGGTACTTGGTAAGGAAGGAGAGTTCCAATTGACACAATTGATGACATTCAAAGGCTCCATATCCATATAATCCATCTTGGTGAACATCCATGTTAGATCACCCATTAATCTAACATTCTTGCACATTTACAATATGTTTACCAAATGTTTTCATTCAAGCTCAAATTGGAAAAATATAGAGACCCATTACGTATGCTTAATTGATGATTGCATTTAAAATCATTGCATCATTTGCATTAAATCCCTATGAAAATGGGCATTCCATTATTTGCTCCATTACTAAAAATTTAATATTGTGTCCAAACTACATTTTCAATATTTACCAAAGGTTCATAATTGTGTGACTCTTGCAATGAAAACTTCATTTGTCATTTTTCCATCCATTCTTGGCTTAGTTTTAGCCCTAAAATGTTTGATGTGTGTCAATCAACAAAGTGTTCAATTTGTTCAATTTGTACAACAGTGAATATTTGCATTCATTGTTCAAGATAGGAAGTTATATGCAATTGGTGGCAAAGAAAAAGGCCAAGGGAACTATGTGTTACCTTAATGTACTCAATGGAAAGCTAATGGAAGGGATTTTAATCAAAAGATATAGTAGTACAAGTGGACATTCTAGGAAGATGGTGCTCAAGAATTGCAACATGAATATTTCACAATGGTCATATCTTGCTTTCTATTTATAGTCACATGGTGATTTCATTATAAACATGTGTTGGTAGCTCGGGGGACACTTAGTGTAAAGTTTGGGATCTACATGTGTCAAATGATCATTTTTAAAAGGTATTAGATAATTGTCCAACCTATTTGCTATCACCCTATTATTATTTAATTTTTAAAATATATACATATTAAAGTAACATATATTAATTATAATCCATTCTTTCAAATTATTACATATGTTCTATTATAATCAAATTGATTACCTAAATAAAATATACTTTATTTTTTAATTGATTAACTTATAATTTTTACCCAAGAACGAAAATATTACAACCTATATTTTACTCACATATTTTTTACTTTTTTTAACTAGTGTCCCACCCAGGGTTGGTAGACATGTTAGGAAATGTGGGTGAAATGGTGTTTACATTACTAATAAAATACAAGTGGTGGCTATTTGTTGACCCAACATATTCCATCTTTGCATTAGCATTTGTCATTGCATGAGTGGTGCCCCTTGTAAGGAACTCATCAAAAATATTATTGTAGTGAATGCCATGGGTAGCAAAAGTGCACCTTAAAGGAGCTATGAAAGAGGTAAAACAAAATTGAAGATATTTAACATTGCCAAAACCTAAACATATGGAGCTTACAAATATTGAGATTATGGGCAACTTACATTTGCATACTATTGTTCGAACTAATAAGTGGTAATCTACAACAAAGTGGCCCATATTCTCAAAAAAGTTGGCAATGGGGATCTTATTCTCCAAATTAAGAATGTGCAATCCTTGGTCAAATACAAAAAAATCATGAATGCCAACATCAAAACTATACATACAAGTTTGAAGGAATGTTGTAGCTACATTTCTTGGTAATGTTTCTTGGTTCAAAAAAACCAAAAAAATGTTTGACCTCCAATCATAAGTAAATTTGATCTCCCTTTTGAAATTGAAAAGTTTTTTCTATAAACTACATGTTTATGATCTGAATGTGTGTAGGTCCTAATTCCATGTGGCCATTATTGTTAGATTTAGAAAATAAAGGATCATTGCATGTTATTTGTTACATTGTGTGAAAGTTCATGTTTTCATGCATTCTACATTCATGTTGTGAACATTTTTCATTAAATATATCTAGTATTGGGAAAAGATTCTTGATTATTATTTACCATAGTCATGAACCATAAGGTGGAAAAAATGGACCATCGACATAGGTAATGTTTTGCACTTGAAGCATATTTTTTGAAACAAAAGTGAAGTATATTCTAGAAGACTGAACAAAAAATTAGACACAAAGATACCAACAAAATAATTTGTTATCATTTTTTCTTGGGATGGAAAATTTTTAACTAGTTTAGGCCACCATAAAAAGGTATAGGAGACTTTACTAGTTTGTCATATGGTAATTGTTTATGGGCTTCCAATAGGATATCTCCATCAATTGATTTTTTAATGCTCACATGGCTATGTTGAAAAGATACATTTGATGGAAATGGAGTTGACAAACAATTTTACACATTACGTTTTTAGATTTTCAATACATTTGAGTTGGTTTATTCAATTTGGTTTTTAATCTAAGTTCTCAAATTGGTAATTTTTATCTTTCTTATTTGATCAACAAAGTGCAACAATATGGTTCACAACTTGATTGTATTTGGTTAAACATTTCATTTGAACAATGAACAAATGAGGCCTTTTGGACAAATCATAAACTTATTTGCTATGCATTAAAATTACCTAACCATAATGAGTATATATGGTTAGGTTATACATAATGAATTTGCTTGAACGTGTGATAAAGGGTAGAGTCATTATAGGGCAAACCCATCCTTGGGTGGTATCACTAAAAACCTTCAATGAATGGTTAAGAAACCAAAAGTGGCCAAATCATTTTCTTGGGCGCTTTCCTTTAAATGTTTTCAAAACTATTAATTTTTTTCCTCATGTTTATCCATTGCATACACTAATACATGGTTTAAAATTTATTTTGAAATTTAAAAAAGTGAAATTGTTAAGATTTTGTATTCCTAATAAAAATGGTCCCTTTGGAAATCAACAGTATTAATTTTGAAGATTCATAATTAAATTATACTTATTCAATTAATTTCCTCACAAAAAATAAAAATAAAATGACTTCAAATTTATTTTAGAAAAAAAATTCTAAAAAAAATCTCGATCATGTTTCCAATATGTGTTCTTGACCAAAAAGTTTAAGAAAAGAAATCATCACCATGTTCTTGAAACTTTTTGAAATGCAATTATTAGAAACATCAAAATACACAATTTTTTTATATTATTGAAATTTTAAATCTATGACACTTAATAAATATACTCACTAAAAAAATAATGAAAATATTTATTTCAATATTTTTTATGATTTTTCAAAGTTCAATAGGTCTAGTAAAATCAAGGTGTGATGTTCCTAATGATACCACCCAAGGATTGGTCTACCTTACATGATGAGTTTTTTTATTTTGTACCTATTTGTTATCATTTTGTCATTAACAAAATATCTATAGATGTGCAATGAATATTATTTTCACCCATGAATAGAACAATTATGATGTTTTCATCCAAAAAATAATACGATCATGGAAAAATAGGGCCAATGAAACCTGATGATGATACCTAGAATTAGAATGATGAATAGTAGTAGGTCACTAATGAAAATTAAGGTCAAAAGTTATTGATTATAACTTGTGACTTGATAGCCAATCAAGTGGTCAAGATTCTTGTAACACCCAGTATGTAAGTATAACATCCCTTTCACTTCACTTGTAAAGAGCAAAATGTAGAACCCTCCTCCTCACACCTTTCATGTTGTACATATGTACACATGTTTAGGTTCATGATAACCTGGGCCCCATGCTTTATTTAGGATGGGTAAACCCAATGAGTGTGGCTGTGGGCGTATCACCTCCTCCTAGGCCCCCTATTTCGGGAATGCCCTCACCCTGACTTTCCCAAAATGAATAAAGCACAAAAAGAAGAAAAGGAACCAGCTACCATGGGAATTGAAGAAAGGCATTGAATATTCCACAAAACTGGCTTTTAATCATGCCATTGAAGTGGGCCACAGTGAACCAGCACGTTCCAGCACTACCATGAAGGATGGATGGTATGTGGTCAGGAAACAGTTTTCTGTTGGATTTCAGTTCATTAGCTAAACCATGGTGGTTAGCTCAGTTGCTTTTTTTTAATTACCTGCCTACTAACAACTCACAAAGCAGCTTGTTAATAGGTAGGTAGTAAAAACAGCCCTTACCTATGTATAAACCATCTGCTTACCTAGTAATCATCTATTTGCCTACCTATCTACCTATATCTGAGACCTATTTCTTAGAGAATTGGTTACCATGGTGAAACCATATACTAACACAGTTGAGGTTCATCCATAGCTGAGTAATGACAGTCATCCAGTGGATGGTGCACTGGTGGGTGCTGGTTCGCTGCGGCCATTGAAGTGGACCCTGGACTCAAGGCACTAGGGCCGCCTGTTAGCAGTTAGTAGTTTGGAAATTTTATGTGGACCTAAAGCCTTAGGTTGTGGGCTTAAGGGTCCGCATGAGACGGAGCTAAGCACAGGACCCAATTTCAGTACATCTTGCGGTCAAAGGTTTTATTGTGTGTAAGGACTTACTGGTAGGATTTATTTTTTAAATTGTTTCCCATTACACCCAGTGAGAATCCATCAAGTATCAAAAAGAAAACTAAATTTAAGGATGGTGGGCATTTCAAAACACTCCCCCTTCCAAAATGAAAAGTTACAGCTAGGAACGGGCCCTCCAAGGAGCCCTTTGATTATTGGCGAAATTTCACCAAAAAGTAATATTAAAAATTCGAAAATGAAGTGATCTTGGAGGTTTTCAATGGTCAAAAGTGAGGAATAAAATAGCAAAAAGATTTCTATATTTGGTTGTAATTGTGTAGCCAAAAATATAGAAGGATGATTAAAAGTTTTGTAGTTCACATATGGTTTATTGCCAGATTTGGCTAAATCCTCCTTGGAATGATTCCCACGCTTTCTACATCTTCCTAAGGATGAATGCCAATTCGGCTAAAAACAAAAAAAACATTGCAGCCTCCAAGAACAGTAACAACATCGTACGAGGTCTCTTGGTGCTGGTGAACTGGATGGTCCTAGGAACTACAAGGAGCCCAAAACTACCTTCTAAGCCCTTGATTCACCCTTCATGCCCGGCTGCACGC
>Ga0116229_10010866_pt1 | contig 13569 bp, 20 predicted proteins | sample S1TSphgellanicum_3_FD_87313 | JGI IMG/M metagenome (GOLD analysis project Ga0116229, IMG submission 87313) | Host-associated microbial communities from peat moss isolated from Minnesota, USA - S1T2_Fc - Sphagnum magellanicum MG | ecosystem: Host-associated > Plants > Peat moss > Unclassified...
CTAATTATTTTTTGGTAATAACCTTAGTTATGCATAAAGGTTAATTCTTAAATAATTGGTTGAGAATTGCCAATTATATTGCCGATTACACATTGGTTATAGAATTTTCAAAAGAAACCTACCTACCCAGTGGTTATTAAAAATATGGGTGCCAAGTACGTTATCAAAAAAACATGTCATAATAACCATTAGTTATGCATAAGGGTAGGTTATCAAATAACTAGCTAATGACCAACTGGTTAACCTGCTGGTTATGGGACTTTGAAAAAGTAAAAATGTTATTCTTTTTTCTTTTTTAATTTTTTAATTAGTATTTAAAGATTGACAACCTACCTCACGATAATTGGGTCATCTAAGTAAGTTATTAAATTATGAAAATTAAATACCAAGCAGTTATCAATTTAATTAGTTATCCAAAAAATTAAAAAAACCGGCTTGTAGGTTAGTAATAACCACCTTGATAACTGCATCAAAACTCAATAACTGGCCAACAAGTGATGATTATTACCATAGTAGGTAGTAAAATCACAACATAAGCTAACCATGGTGGCTACATATGGCAATGCGAGGCTAACCATAGTGATTAGCTAGGCAACTGGAATGAACTAGTGCCAGTCTGTCTGTCATTAGTAGGTAGTAAAAACAGAACCTGAGCTAACCATGGCGGTTACCAGTGGCTAGCCTAGCCCCAACTATGATGGTTAGCTTGGGTAACCATAGTGGTTAGCTAGGGAAACAGGAGTAAACCAGGGCTATAATAGGGGTATAAGTAGCTAGTAAATAAAACCGCGAGCTAACTATATTTGTGGTTAGCTAGGCTAACCATAGTGGTTACACCAATCATCCGGTATTATACCCATCTCAATCTGAGGCATATATTTGTTTCATACCCGTCAAAAAACCAATCTTGGACCCAATACCATTACGAGCTTGGTATGGAAAAAAGGGACGAAAAAAATCTCATAGTGACCAGGACCCGGCTGGTATGTTATAAAATAATAAATAAATAAGAAAGGAAAAATAAAATAAAAAATAAAAAAGAAAGGAAAAATAAAATAAAAAATAAAAAAGAAAGGAAAAATAAAATAAAAATAAAAAGAAAGGAAAAATAAAATAAAAAATAAAAAAAGAAAGGAAAAACACCTGGCAAAGGAAATAAGAGAAGAACAAAGAAAGGATCGAAGGCCAAACAAAAGACGACACTCGAAAGCAAACACAACAAGTGCATATTTGATACCAGACCAACACTCGAATGAACCAAGCCAGGGCTAGTGGGTGGGTTAACACGTAAAGGATAATGGCAGTCATCTTAGGCTCCTTCATGTTTTGATTTGGTCCCCAAGCGAGCCCTTGTGGTGGTGAGATGTGAGAGAACATCCGTGTCAGAACATGCAAGAGCGCTTGCTTATTGGGACCCAAAAACATGAAAGAACTCACGAGAACTGTTATTATCAGACATAATAATAATGAATGGGCAATTGTTTTTCATTCATCTTTTTTTATTCTTCATCAACCTCTCCCCCCCCCCAACCCCCCAAAAAAAGGAAGAACAGAGCACTAACCAACCTTACACCAGAGTAAGAATTCTTTCATCCACCATGTAATATAAGACGTGCAGTAAAAAAAATAATCCACCTGACAAGGGAGCTCCAAGTACAAAAGGAGGAAAAAAAAAATTTGCCCAATTTTGTAATAAGATGTGCAGTAAAATATTCCACCTGACAAAGGGACCTCCAAATACAAAGGGCAAAAAAAAAATTGGCCCATTCTTTACGTACGTAGTCAAAAACTACTACTATCTATCGATGTGAAAACATGGAAGAGGCCGGCTCATTGGGACTGACATAATGTGGCCATGAAGAATGGGCAAATTTATTTATTTTCCTCATTCATCTTTTTCTTTCTTCATCAAAATTTTTTTAAAATAAAAAATAATATAATTTAAGAGAGAAAGAAAGAAAGAAATTATATATATATATATATATATATATATATATATATATCGGAATGAGCAATCACCGTACACATTACATTAGTAACAATTCTTTCACCATGTAAGATTCACAACAAATATTCGGCCTGCCTGACAAGGAACGTTGAAATTAGAAAAGGTGTTTTAAAAAAAAAAAAAAGAAAAAAAAATTGCCCATACTTTTTACGTAGATGGAGTGAAAAACAGAACATGAATGAGTTCACCATGATGGGTTAAGTGAAAAACAGAACATGAATGAGTTCACCATGATGGGTTAAGTGAAAAACAGAACATGAATGAGTTCACCATGATGGGTTAAGTGAAAAACGGAACATGAATGAGTTCACCATGATGGGTTGGGTTGGTTAGGTAGGCAGGCTAACTATAGTGGTTAGATAGGTAGGCTAACTATGGTGGTTAACTATAGTGGTTACATAGGCTAACCAGAGTGGTTAGCTAGGGGGAAGTGGAATGAATGAAAATCATTACAGGGCAGCGAAAACACAAAACAAGGAGAAAGGGGAAATTCTGAGCCCAGTTTGTGTTGTTTTTTTTTGGTGACGTTTGCTTTGCAAAATTGCAGTGCCGTGCAAAAATGTCGTCTCCCAAATGTTTTTGCTCCAAGTGAATCTTTCTTTCTTTCTTTCTTTCTTTCTTCAACAAATCTTTCTGATTGTGTTTTGTTGATGAAAACGCTTTGAGCTTAACAAGAATCACAGGAATCATGTGTCCTGGGCATGATGATGATGATGATGACGATGGTGTTGTTGCTGTTGATGACAGTGACGATGATGATGATGATGAGCAGCAGCAGTAGCACCATCACCACCACCACCACCACCACGACAACAACAACAACAACAAGTATGACAAGTATTGTGGTGGTGGTGGGTGGTGGAGCCATGCTCCCTCCCTTCTTCACTCATGCGATGCTTGGGAGGAGCTTGGAAGAAGATTGCTCGGCTGGCGGAGGAAAGAGAGAGAAGGAATGGGGGTAGAGAGTGGGAAAGAGAAATACACACACACAACACATGCATCAACTGTGGGAAGTCGTGATGAAGCTCTCATGCATATATATACATACAAGGCAATATGATCTACTCTTCATCGTGCTCACCGCACTTGCACTAGATTTGGATCCCTTGGCTACTACTACCCATTTGTGCCTAAATGCTGCTGTTGCTGATCCCTACACCCATATTAGTTCAAATCCGTTGCTGATCGGTTTAATGGAAGCCAACCCGACATGTTTTCATTCCTGAAGAGGAGGGCGCAGCAGCAGCAGCAGGAGTAGTGGAATGAATGGAGGAGGAGAGGGATCATCTATAAGTATTGAAGTAGCCGTGCTTCTCTCTCTAATGGGTGCAGGTTCTGTTGGCAAGGGTCAAGGAAGAAGGAAGAAGGTCAAGCTCAGCTGGGTGGGTGGTGGGTTGGATTGTAGTTCTAGTGGTTGAGGTACCCGAGTGAGAGAGAGAGAGTGAGAGAGGGAGAGGGAGAGAGAGATGTCAGCTGCTGTGAGCCCAGCACCATTTGAACGATCTCGGAACCAGGAGAGCAATCTGGTAAGGTTGTCTTACACTTGCTTTCTTTCTTTTTTTTGGTGGTGGGTTGCTGCTGGATCTTGTTTCTGCCGGGGAGATCAATGCAGTGTTGTATGTGGGATGGGGAACTTACACATTATGCAAGTATGCTCAAAACCAAGTCCAATAAAAGAGGACAAAAGAATAGAGCTCTCTACAGGTTTCTTTTTTCAGAACAGAGGGTTCAAGTGTGTACTGGAGACAACGGTGAGAGCAGTAGTGAATGATGAGGGGTCATTGTGAATGGCATTATGGGTCATCAAGCTCCAGGAATATGGGAACTAGTTCAATTTTCTGATCCCTCTAATTGCAACAATTTTAGCTCAACTGAAAGAGTGAGGAGAACATCTGTGGATTGAGTTGATGGGGGTCACGGGTGGATTGGGGTGGATGACATTTTCAGGTTTACAAGAGTGGGCCGTTGTTTATTTCATCAAAAGGTAAGTACTATCTCTGAATCCTGCCATCAATCTCTGACTTCCTCCAACATGACCTATTTGTCAATATTGGCTCAAGCCCCACATCACACTGAATGTTTTACTCAAAACTGCGACAATTGCCAGATTTGCAACACAATAGATACCCTGTGCCATGACACTGAATTGTCGTGGCTTCTATGATCCATGGAGTATATGTTACAGTATATCAGTGTATGGAATCTGACTAGTATTCAAATGTGCTGGTTAGATGCAACTGTCATCTTATTCTTCAGTGCACAGATACAGTGGTTGTATTGTTTCTGTTAGGGCACCACGACCTTCACCTGTATGTCCAGACAACCAGGGGGGCCTGACAAAAGTGCTGCAGTAGGTGGAGTATTTTTTTATGTTCACGGTTTTTTGTGCTGCAGTGATTGAAGGGATTTGATTTTCTTATGGGATGGGTTGTAGGACTTGGTTGGAAGTCATGGAAACGGAGGTGGTTTATCCTCACACGCACTTCATTAGTTTTCTTCAAAAATGATCCAGTGAGTTGGGAAGCCAACTTAAACAATGTTGCTCTGCTTTTTGGCCATGCTAGTGACATGTGTAACAATGCTGAACTCATCAGAGGCAAGAAGAGTTGTTGAAGGAACTATGTCAATATCTTACCATGTTCATTGTCATGGTACCTTCATAATGCTGTTGGGGAGATTTCTCTGCAATTTCATATATATATAGATATAGATATAGATATGATGTTGTGGCATGTTCCTTGAGATTTGTATCTGCTCAAAGATTAGAGACTCAGAACTATGTATGTCCCACACATAAGTGCCAAAGAAACAAAGGAACAGGAAAAAATAAAACCTCAAAGTACCAAGATGTGCCAGAAGGCTTCATATAATCTGGTAACAATCTGGCTAACGATTCTTGCTTTGGGTGGAAGCTGGCAAAAGTGTGGTTCCATTTGGTCTGCTCACCAGGCAGAACCTTTTGGCACTTGGGAGTGTTGAATCTCCTCCCTGACAACAGTTCCTACCTATGCCATGCTCTGCATGTCTCTTGTGGTTGGACATGTTAGAAGACTAACAACTGGAGTATATGGATTTGTAGAATGCTGTTCTTCACAAGGGGAGTGACGTGAACTTGACACTGGGTGGCATTGATTTGAACAACTCTGGCAGGTATGCAAGCCAAACTGTGGTTGGGTTGATTTGATTGATTGATAAGCTGGGAGATTTCATTTGGGGAGTCTTTTCTTCTTCTCATGGCCTTTTTGTGTAAGGGGCGCAGACAGGAGGGATAGAGAGATGATTTTTTGACCAGCATTGTGGGGAAGGGGACAGTGTTGTTGTTCGAGCAGAGAAGAAGTTATTGACTGTGCTGTTCCCTGATGAGCGTGTGTATACTTTGAAGGTGCGTCCTTTGCGATAGATGTCCCACCCATCCACCCACTCTGATATTGGAGGAGATCTGCTCTTTGTTTAGTAATTAATAACTTTTTCAGCAGCATATTCCTTTCAGAGGTATTGTTGACAATGTCAGAGGCTTCTCTTTCCCCTCTGTCCTGCCCCCACCAAAAGTAAAAGGAACAATCAGAATTTTTTTGGGGGAGTTGTGGAACAGGCAGAGACTATTGAAGATGTGGATGAGTGGAAAGATGCCCTGGAGAGAGCAATTGAGGCAGCCCCAAATGCAGCTCTGGTGGCAGGTCAACATACAACCTTCCGCCACAACTCCCATGATGTGTTTGAAGGTTCAGCAGAGCATAGTGACCCAGATTCCAACTATGTGATTTTGTTTCGGAATGTAGTTCTGATATGATCAGACCTGTTTGGCAGACCAAATCATCTTTTCCTTCAATTGCCTATAGGTAGGAGTGAGCCTATAGTTTCTGGATCTCATTGTTAATCAGCAGACTAGTCCTGTGGGTATCGATTTCTGATTTTCTGGTGATTCAGTTTCTAAGTGTATCTGATTTGATAACGTTTTTTCAGGAAGAGACCGGAGAGCTGTGAAGTCTTTGGTCATTGGGAAGCCTATATTGCTAGCTCTTGAAGATATTGATGGCAGTCCTTCGTTCTTGGAAAAAGCTCTCTCTTTCATTGAGATACATGGTATGATGGTTTTCTGGATCTTGTGAAGAGCAGATGTATTGATACTGGAACTGCATATACTTCCTCTTTCCTGAGGTCTCTCCCCAGGCAATGTTATATATTCTGTGTGGATGCAGGAGTTGGAGTGGAAGGTATCTTACGTCAGTGTGCTGATGTTGATGATGTTGATCGTAGAGTCAAAGAATATGAGCGAGGTATGTGTGATTCTGAGAGCCTGAAGTTCCTTTTGGCATTCCCTCAGTAGTAGTTTTGATAAAACTCACAGCAATGGGTTGTGTTGCTGAACAGAATAATGGGTTGCCGCCGTTGCTGGCCCTACTTTCTTTCTTGGGTGACAAAGTAAGAGGGGTTAAAACAGAGGATTTCTCTAAAATTATGAACTGCACTTTCTTTGCTTGCTGTTCAGGGCGGAACCAATTTACACCTGATGAGGATGCACATGTTATCAGTGACTGTATTAAGGTGAAGCTCACAATTTCATATTCTCTACTTGTGGGATGTTCTTGTGGACCCACCTTATAGAGACTTCATCCTCAACATCTCAAATAACTGTGTCTTGATTCAGTGGCTTTTGGCTGGGATTCGTTTGCATGAACCAACTGTGTAGGGAGGCTACAGGAAGATCCATTCAAAATCTGTCAAGTTCTAGATGTTCAGTCTTAGTGGGGGATCTGGAACATCTGCTGTTGTTTACCTTGCTCCAGCATTTTCTCTTTGCTGGAAACCCTTCTACTACCACACCTTGGTGAATACCCCCACACACTATACCAAGGTCTACAGATTCTTCACTGAATGACATCAATGATTGGGTGGATGCAGCATGTGTTGAGGGAGTTGCCATCATCACCTGTATCTGCACCTTGTTGCACTGCTCTTCTAGAAGCTCACCGTAAGATTTTTCCCCTCATTCTTGTTCTGCTTCCTCCTTCAAAGATTATGGTTTTGATCTTCATGCTTCCTGGATTGTTTCCAATGGATCTTGCCTGTGAAATCCTAGTCTGTGGCAGCTAACTCCATAAGCTGCATTACTACATCTTGCCATCTCCTACTCAGGCTAGCTTCTTTGGCCGAACTTGTCTCATAACATCATCATGCCTCCTACCCTATGTTCTGCTTCAATTCAACATACAACACAGTCAGAACCTTGTGGGGGTTAGCAGAGCTAAAAGATGGAAGTGCAACTATTGCAACCAAGTAAAGAGTGCAGGATTAGTCAGACACTTAGGATATACCTGTTGTATGTTTCATACAAAGGAATCAATCTATGTAGTCATGCTCCAGTCCCTCTCCCATCTCCCCTCTCTCTGTTTCTCTCTGTCTCTCTGTGTCTCTCTACAAACATATATATGACCTGGATCCAGTTGCTTCATGTTCCTTAAGCATCTCTGTTTGTTAATCTATCTGGGCTAGGGCTAGAAGGAAAGGAAAGTCGTGTCAATGCTATGCGTAAAGCTATTTCCAACACTTCTCCAGAACCTAACCGTCAGCTCCTACAGAGGTATGCTCAAGTTTGAGAACTCCCACCACAATGATTTCTTGTATTCTCTTTTGCAAGTTTGTGCAGTGTTTGGAAACCTACATCTCTTTGTTTATGTGCTGTTGCTTGGATGCAGCATGTCATTGTTGTTTCACATGGAAAATGCAGACTTAAAAAAAAAAGATGGGGTTGGTTCAGATTGTTGAGGATGATGCGAGCAGTGTCAGCTCATGCTGCACAGAACCGAATGACTGCATCAGCTGTAGCAGCCTGTATGGCACCATTGCTGTTGCGTCCTTTGTTGGCTGGTGAATGTGAACTTGATGACAATTCTGATGTTACTGCTGATAGTGAAACACAGCTCTTAGCAGCCACAGCAGCTGCCAACAATGCCGTGGCAATTCTGACAATGTTGCTCGAGGATTATGATTCTATATTTGAAGTAAGTCACAACATGCTACACTCCTCATCTTTTTTGTAAGCATGCAGGAGTGAGTGGCTTGAACACCCATGATAACATATTGGGATCTGAATGTCACATGTGAGATCAGGAGGAGGATGTGCAGCAAGGCCCACTGTCATCACAAAGGTATGGTGGGCACATGGAGGCCAGGGCCAGTGATGCCTCCTCAGAGGATGATGATAATGATGATGAAGCATCACATGTAATCTGTGATGTAGATGGGGGTTACCATGATGCTCCCAACAACCTTCAAGAGGACATTGATGTGGATGCTGAACGAGCATTATCTGGCACCTTCAGTGAAAGCAGTGGAAACCTTGGCAGCAATCCTTTTCATCACAAGGTGAGTCACAAGATGAATATCCGAATCCCTTGTTTTCCCTTCAATTTCAGTAGCATTCAGCAATCAAAAAATTCCCACCTAGCATCTCCTCTTGTGCCTGTCAAATATAGAGAGTTTGTAAGGAATGTCATCAAGAGAGTAATCTGCTATTCCTCCAGAAACGTGAGTGATGCTTGGAGAGAGTTTGGTTCTGAGGTAACCTTCAAGCATGTCTTTGTTTGGCTTTGACCTCGCAAGGTCAAGCAGTATTCATAGGATAGCAGGTGCAACCTGGCTAGGTGGACACACAAGATCCCATAGAAACTCTGAAGTTTCGCACCTTAGCTGAAAAAAGCCTTGCAATGGGTGACTCCCTAGATATCTGTGCAGCAAAGACACCCTTCTCTATCCAGTGAGCAGGAAAATGGTTTAGACAACTGGGACAGGGCAGTTTCCATGAGAATACAGGCCTTGAATATCATGATCCAGTTGACATTCTGGTTGATCCCTCCCTCCAGGTGTTTGAACATCGTAATTCAGACTATGAAGTTTCTGCTGGCTTTGGTTCTTTGACCAGTCGTAAGGGGAGCACAAAACCATGGTGTCAATCAGTGAACCTGGGGATTGATGAGCAATCTAATGTAGCACCCGCCCTTCGCCTGGAAAACAGGGGGGGCTTGAACATCAGCAAAAAGGGCTGTGAAGGGTCTCCATGGGGTGATAGCAGATCCCCTCCTTTCAGCAACACCCAATCCAGAGGGAATGGCCCAAATGTAAAGGTGAAACCATGTGGATCAACGTCAAGCCCCAAGCAGACATCTCTTTGGGGATTCTCTTCAGTAAGCTCCTTTTGTCTCTTGCAGGGTGCACAAGGTCACAGTCCAAGTGGTGCTCTCAGTAGTTTCTACAAGTCTTTTTTTAACCTTCAATTTCCAGGAACTTTGGATATGAACCTGGAAGATCTGCACATTTCCATGAGCTGATGATTGAGGATTGAGTTTGGATTTCAGTTCCATCGATCCCTGGAATTGTTAGTTAAACTACTCATATAAGATCAAGCAAGTAAGCCTCACATTCTCCCTAGCTGTAGATAGTTCTGCACCAAGCTGAGTTATAGTGGCTATGAATCTGCTAATGACTGTGTCATGGTTCACAGGCCAACACCAAGACTTCAAACATGGATGTCAATGACTCATCTGGAGAAGAAGAGTAAGTTCTAAAAGTGCTGGTTTGGATCTAGAGCAGCAGTTTCTTTATTCATTCTTCAGAAAAATCTTTCCACATGGAGGAACATCTACAGGAGCATCATGATGGCAATAATAGTTTCCCTTCACCACCTTCATGCAGTGTATGTCACTTGGTGTTCCACAGAATGTCCTGCTGCTTCCTGAGAGATGCCCATATAAGAGTTGTCTACTTGAATTTGGCAAAATATATACTTTGGTTCCATGTGAGTTAGTGGTCTGTCATTCTGCAGTTTGGCCATACATCACTTGGAGGTCATACGAAATGATCTTCGCAATCGGATTGCCAAAGAGGTATGTGCCATTTGTATTCTGTCATTTTTTCTCTGCCAATCAGCTAGAAGCATAACAGGTCTTTATTTCATCTGTTCTTGTGCAGATCAAACTAATGACACTGACTTGTACCCATTTATTAGTTTTAGCATACGAGATTTGAGGATTCTGCATGACATTCTCAATGTATCAGGTCAAAGACAATGCATCTCTGCAAGCCCATTTGGAGAGAAAAAAACAAGAACTGCATGAGCGACGTGTGGCCCTTGAGCAAGATGTGAGAACCTAATGCACTTATGTGCCATTGTTTGTGTGTTTTTCCTACTCAGACTGTGTGTATCAAACCCATGCCTTGGGTATATGAACATGTCACAAATGATTGGGCATAAAATAAAAACTGGAGTGTGGGTGGGGCTTTTACCAGGTTGCAAGATTGCAGGATCAACTGCAAACAGAGCGAGACTTAAGAGTGGTTTTGGAGACCGGCCTTGGGGTGTCAGCTGCCCAACTTTCTGCTGCAGAAACCTTTGATTCAAAGGTTTGTATTTGCCCCTAAAAACTAGCTGCAGAATGACTGAATGGATTGCAAAAAGAATGGAATTCCAAATTCATGCAAGAGTGCAAAGCACACAAATATAGTTGCCACAGATTTGCTTTGCCACCCTTTGTTCTCAGTGTGCTGCAGATTGACAACTCTCAATCCTAAAGGTGTTTTCCTGTGGGCTTTTTTTCTGGAGTAGACGCAAGCAGATGTGGAGGAAATAGCAGCTGTTGAAGCTGATGTAAAACGTCTGAAACAGAAAATGGCTGATCTCCACCTCCAGTTGAACCAGCAACACCAATGTGTATCACTGGCAGGTTCATCTGATTATCAACACCATGTACAAAACTTTCAATCTGAGCAGTATGTCACAATTTCACTAACTTGAAATATGCTCCCCTTATACATCTGGGATTTTCAGTTTGGGTCTTTTGTGGTTTTTGATGTAGTTGATGAATCTGTCCTCCCAGAAAATGCCCAATCCTCCTCCCTCCCACCCTTTATCTGCATTATGATAGTAGGGTATGATTTCTTTGTGAGTTGCAAGATTCTGATTGATATGTGTGGTACTTCCTCATTGGCTCAGTATCCTGCTAGCTTGCTTGCTTGCTGGCTGTGGACTCAGCATTAAATCTCCTGCATGAGGATTATTGGTCTGAGACAAAATTTCGACTTTTCAGGAGAACACTGCAGCAGGAGTTGAATGCCACACTGGTGCTCTGCCATCATGAGAAGCAAAGGAATAAGGTGCAGATTTATTTTCCAATTTTTCCCAGTGCTGCAATCTTGAAGTGGGCTACTAGAATTTAGCAATCATCTTATTTTGACAATGGAATCAAGAGTGACACAGTCTAGTGGAAGGTGCTATGAAAACTTGTGCTTCTTGATTTGACCCCTCTGGATTTCTCTTGTGTGAAATTCTGATATGCTCAAGACTTTGCTCATATTGATCCCAGCAGGACTAACATTACAGGAAATTTTGCTTGGCTGTCGGGGGGCCTGCTATGCTGTTTGTTGTTCAAATCATGCAGCAAATGGAGTGTGAAGGTGGGCAACAAGACGAAGAGGCAGCTGCACTTGAGCACATTGTGGCCCAACAGAGAAATGCACTTGCAGAAGCAAAGGTAGTGGTTCTGCACTTCCATCTCTTTCTTTCTTTCCACCTCTTCTTCATATATCATTCTATCTTCTCTCCTTGTTTCTGACTATATGTGGTAACCCTTTAGATGTGAGCCATGCAGTATGGGTGCAGTCCAAGATGATTCCTCTGACACTTGTCCAATTGAAATTTTTCAGATTGCCTGGCCTTTTGATAGAGGACCTGGTTGTACATCCAGGTTGCATATTCGTGATTGTAGTTTTTAAACTTGTCAATTCTGTATGTTCTTAATTCAACAAGTACCTGAAGAAGCCAAATCTGGGAATAGGGAGAATGTACAAGAATTGGCTTCCTCATCTGTGTCGGTCATTGTGCAGGAAGCACTCATGGCTGAGAGAGAACGGGGTGCAAATTGGCAGTGTCATAGTTCCGCACAACCTGGTATTTCAGTAACAAGTGATCGTCAAACACTTCAGCCACCAGCAGGGCCTTCAGCTGCCGGCAGGCAGTTTGCCTGGAGATACCAACCAGATCCCTCGAACGTTTTGGATAATTCCAATGCTGATCATAAATGTGCATCTCCAACGAATGCTTCTGAAGTGGACCATGTGAATGGAACGAGGCTCCCGCTAGATCCAGAGGTAATGTTCATGGAAGAGGCTTTCACTGCTCAATATAGTGTTTGAATGTTGTAGAGTATGAGACATTGTCTCCTAGTAGGTTCCCCAATGTAAATCCATCAGATATAGGAATTTGTACAAATGTTTGGATGACGGTGTCTTTTTGGTCAATATACTTTATAAGCTAGACATAATGTAGCAATTCTTACTCTCACAACTGCAGGTTCATGTGCCTTCAAAGCAACAATCTCCAACTGCATCAGCAGCACTCCTTCAACTTGCCGCACGCCTCAATTTCTTCAAGGAGCGCCGCTCCCAACTTATGGATCAGCTGAATAGCTTGGATCCAAGCCTGGTACCTTCCTCTCTCAGCAGTCATGACCTCATACCCACTCCACCATGACTAGCCCATGAATGTTCTGGCAGCTGGTCTAAAAGTTTGCAACTTTCTCATTATTTGGTCTCCACCTACTTGGTTCAGGTTTGAGCCATTGTCAAGTTGTACCTGATTCACATTGCAGTGAATCAGGTACAACTGAGGTTGTAGTGGTCACTACTCCATACTTACATTCATTGTCTCAGATTAAGGTAAAGATGACAGGTGCTTGTTTTGGATCCCTAGTGTTAAAACAACTTACAGTTAGCAGATGTCTAGGTTGAAATGTGCAGCTCAGAAATATGTAGAGAAGAAGATGGAATATTTGATTGGCTGGATGTGGGTTGTGGAACATGTAATTCCATTTTCTATGTTCCAAGTTTCACAAGGTTTGTGGAACATGTAATTCCATGTTCCAAGCTCCAGAAGTGAACTTGTGAAAAGCTGGTTTTACTGAACTTTGCTCAATATGTTGTGGAGTCCTTGATGATTCTTTCCCTGCCTGCTGATCTGCATGATTGGAGAGACATGTAGCTATCATGCACAAGCTATCGTACAATGAATTTCAACATGACTCATTCTTGCTTGGTGTGGCCAAGTGGATTGGTTTTGTGAACATTCTTGTATGAACAAACCTTAATGAGATCCAAGAATTGTTCCAGTTCAGCTTTTGTGAATCCCGAAATTATTTTAAGTATGCAACCCAGAACCAGGTTCCTGGTTTTGATTAGTGTGTTGAACCAAAAAAACAACTAAAAAACTAGAGTTGGGGGCTAATTGGAGGTTAACTAGTAGTTAACCACCAGTTCCAATCCGGGTTACCTAGAACCTGAGTAGTAACCACATAGTTTTGCTATGTTTCAGATTGTTAGTGGTGGTTGTCAAGAATAAAATGATCGTCAAGTTTTGATGGGTAGGTGCTTACAACATGGGGTTTACCTTGTTCAAAACTCCTAAAAAGGGTGAAAATGAATGAGGAAAAGATGAAAATAGTTTTCCTTGTTGGGGAAATCCATGGGATAACTTTGCATCTTGCAAGCAATGTATCAAACATTTGTGTATC
>Ga0116229_10010868_pt1 | contig 13568 bp, 12 predicted proteins | sample S1TSphgellanicum_3_FD_87313 | JGI IMG/M metagenome (GOLD analysis project Ga0116229, IMG submission 87313) | Host-associated microbial communities from peat moss isolated from Minnesota, USA - S1T2_Fc - Sphagnum magellanicum MG | ecosystem: Host-associated > Plants > Peat moss > Unclassified...
AAGGGGAGAAACGGAATCAACATCGAGGAGATCGGGAAATCGGCCGGGCCGCGCGCGATCGCCGTGAAGAAGGCGCCGCGCGTCGAGATCGCCGGCTTCTCGCTCGGCCTCGGGGCGACGATCGCCGAGGCGATCGCCTGCATCGACCACAGCCGGCGGATCTCGCTCGCGCTCTTGACGGACGAAGCCGGGCGCTTGGTCAACACGATTACGGACGGCGATATCCGTCGCGGCTTGTTGCACGGGCGTAAATTGGACGATCCGGTGAGCAGCCTGCTTCCGATCAAGGCCAACACCCCGAATCCGATGCCGGTGACGGCGCTCGAGGGCACGGACGACGAGACGCTGCTCGAGCTGATGCAGGCGCGCTCCGTGCGCCAGATTCCGATCGTGAGCGCGCACGGCCGCGTCGTCGACGTGGTCACGCTCGGCGATTTACTCCCCGAGCAGCCGCGCGCGCTGCAGGCGGTCGTCATGGCGGGCGGGATGGGGACCCGGCTGCGTCCGCTCACCGAGACGCTGCCCAAGCCGATGCTGCCGGTCGGTGGGCGTCCGCTCATGGAACTGATCATCGATCAGCTGCGCGAAGTCGGCGTGCGCAAGGTCAATATCGCTACTCACTTTCAGGCGCAGAAGATCGTCGATCATTTCGGCGACGGCCATGCGTTCGGCGTCGACATCGCGTATACGCGCGAAGAAACGCCGCTCGGTACGGGCGGCGCGCTTGGGCTGATGGAATCGCCCGACGACCCGGTCCTCGTGATCAACGGCGATATTCTCACCGACATCGACTTTCGGGCGATGCACGCCTACCATCAAGAACACAACGCGCAGATGACGGTCGCGGTCCGGCGCTACGACGTGCAGGTCCCCTACGGCGTCGTCGAGTGCGACGGACCGTTCTTGCGCGGCTTGCGCGAGAAGCCCGAGCTCGGTTTCTTCGTCAACGCGGGCATCTATCTGCTCGAACCGCAGACGTACGGCTACATCCCGCACAACGAGCATTTCAACATGACGGATCTCATCGAGACGCTCTTGCGCGAGAAGCAGACCGTCGTGAGCTTCCCCGTCCGCGAATATTGGCTCGACATCGGGCAGCATGCCGATTACGAGCGCGCGCAGGCCGACGCCGAAGGCGGCAAGTGGCGCTGAGACGCATCTGCGTCGTCACCGGATCCCGCGCCGAGTACGGGTTACTGCACGGACTGATGCGAGCGATCGCCGAGGATCCCGCGCTGGAGCTGCAGGTCGTCGTAACGGGGATGCACCTCGCGCCCGAATTCGGGTCGACCTATCGGGCGATCGAGGCGGACGGGTTCCTCATCGATCGCAAGGTTGAAACGTTGCTCTCGAGCGATCGTCCGGCGGGGATCACGACCTCGATGGGGCTTGGGATGATCGGCTTTGCGAGCGCATTCGACGCGCTGGCGCCGGACATCGTGCTGGTGCTCGGCGACCGCTATGAGATGCTGCCGGTCGCGGCCGCAGCGCTCGTGGCGCGAATTCCGCTCGCGCATATCCACGGCGGCGAGATCACCGAAGGGGCGATCGACGAATCGATCCGGCACGCGATCACGAAGCTCGCGCAGCTGCACTTCGTGGCCGCGGATGCGTACCGGCGGCGCGTGATCCAACTCGGCGAGGCGCCGGAGCGGGTCTTCAACGTCGGCGCGCTCGGTCTGGACAACATCGAGCGCCTCGCGCTGCTCGATCGCGCCGGTCTCGAGACCGCGCTCGGCATGACGCTCGGTGCACGAAACTTCCTCGTCACGTATCACCCCGTAACGCTTGCGGATGTGCCGCCCGACGCGGCGCTCGCAGCGCTCTTCGGCGCGCTCGATGCGTTCCCGGACGCGCACGTGATCTTAACGAAAGCCAACGCCGACGCCGACGGCCGGGCAATCAATGCGCTCATCGATGGTTATGCGAACGCGCGGGCGGGCCGGGTCGTGGCGTTCGCGTCGCTCGGGCAGCTGCGGTACTTGAGCGCGATGCGGCTCGCCGATGCGGTGATCGGCAACTCATCGAGCGGCATCATCGAGGCGCCCTACCTGCGCGTGCCGACCGTCAACATCGGCGATCGCCAGCGCGGACGTTTGCGCGCTGCCTCGATCGTGGACGTCCCCGACGACGCCGCCGCGATTTGCGCGGCGATCGAAACCGTCAGCGCGCCCGGCTTTCGCGCAAGCCTGCCGCCAGATCTCTCGCTCTTCGGAACGGGGAACGCGGCCCCCCAGATCGTCCGCGTGCTGCGCGAGACCGATCTGCACCGCATCACCACCAAGCCGTTCTACGATCTCCCGGTTTCGGCCGGACCCTAGCGTTTGCGTAGGGCGAGTGAGGGCTGGCGCGTGTAGCGGACGTTCTGCATCTCGTAGCGGTCGCCGAACCGGGCCAAGAACTCGCGGGCCGCGAGCGTCTCCCCGGGATACGTCTCGTAGTTCCACTCATCGAACACGAAGAGGCCGCCGCTCGAGAGACGCTCGTGCAGCAGGTCGAGCGCGAGCTTCGTGGGCTCGTACAGATCGAGGTCGAGGTAGACGAACGAGAAGCTCAGATTCGGTGCGGCCTCGAGTGCGGCGGGTAAGGTATCGCCGACCAAGCCTTTGTGGATGACGATCTCGTCTTCCATGTCGTAGAGCTCGATCACGTCGAGCAGCGTCTCGTACGACCCGCGATACATCCCGCGATCGCTCGCAGCGGCGCCGTCCTCGGGTGCGAACGTGGTGAGTCCTTCGAAACCCTCGAAGCAGTGGACTTGCTTCTGGCCGTGCGGATCGAAGATCCGGAGCAGCTTCGCCATGTAGAGCAAGTTGGCGCCCTTCCACGAGCCGAATTCAGCGACGTGGCCGGGGACGTCGAGCGTCGAACGCAGCAGATCGCCGATGATCAGCTCGCGCGCCAAACTGAAGATTCCGGCGTAGAGGGGCCAATCGTTGACGATCGGCCAGAGCGACTCGTACGCGATTCCGCGCTTTTCGCAAAACGCGCGCTTCTTCGCGCTGTAATCGCGATCGATCTCGGCGAACTTCACCGGCGCGGCCTTCGCTCCGTTCGCAAAGGGCTCCCGCGACCCCGAACGGGAAGCAGCCGCCATGGGCACTTCCGTGATCGAGTTTGCCGGGCGCCGCATCGGTGCGGGTGAACCGTGCTTCATCATCGCCGAAGCGGGCTGCAATCACGACGGCAGCATCGAGAAGGCCCGCGCGCTGATCGATCTTGCGGTCGAGGCGCGGGCGGACGCGGTCAAGTTCCAGACCTTCGATGCCGACCGGCTCGCGATGAAGACCTCGCCCAAGGCCGCGTATCAGTTGCAAACGACCGACGCCGAAGAGTCGCAGTACGCGATGCTGCGCAAACTGCAGCTGCCCCCCGAGTGCTTTCGCGAACTCTCGGACTACGCGCATACGCGTGGCATCCTGTTTCTTTCGACGCCCTTCGATGAGGAGAGCGCCGCGGTGCTCGCCGCACTCGACGTGCCGGCGTTCAAGACCGGTTCGGGCGAGTTGACGCATCTGCCGCTGCTCGCGACGATCGCGGCGTACGGGAAGCCCATGCTCGTCTCGACCGGGATGGGAACGCTGGGTGAAATCGAAGCCGCGCTGCGCGCGATCCGCGGCGCCGGCAACGATCGCATCGCGCTCTTTCACGCGGTGAGCTGCTATCCGGCCGAGCCGCCGGACGTGAACTTGCGCGCGCTCGACACGATGGCCGCCGCATTCGGCATACCGATCGGCTATTCCGATCATACGATCGGCATCAGCGTCGCGCTGGCGGCCGTGGCGCGCGGCGCCGCGCTGATCGAAAAGCATTTCACGCTCGATCGCGAGGCGTATGGCCCCGATCACCGCGCGTCGCTCTCGCCGCAGCAGTTGCACGATCTGGTACGCGAGATCCGGGTGGTCGAAGCGGCGCTCGGCGACGGGCGCAAGGAACCGCGTCCGGCCGAACTCGACACGCGGACGATCGCGCGGCGCAGCATCGTCGCGGTCGCCGACATCGCGGCGGGCGCCGTGATCGACGATGCGCAGATCGCCGTGTTACGGCCCGGCACGGGGCTGCCGCCGCAGGAATACGCGAACGTTCGCGGTCAGCGTGCCCGTACCGCGATCCCGCAAGGAACGCTGATCAGCTGGGACATGATCGCCTAGCGTGGATGGCGCGCGGGTAGCATCGTGCGTCGTGATCGGCGGCGGCGGCCACGCGATGGTCCTCATCGATGCGTTGCAGGCGTCGACGTCGCACACCCTCGCGATCACCGATCCCGATCCCGCGCTTGCGGGTGCGCGCGTCTTCGGCGTGCCGGTGGTGGGCGACGACGAACGCTTGCCGGATTTGGCACGGGCGGGGACGCGTTATTTCACGATCGGACTCGGCAGCATCGGCAACAATGCGCCGCGCCGCCGGCTGTACCAACTCGCGCTCGCCTGCGGGCTCGAACCGCTTACCATCGTCCATCCGCGCGCGATCGTCTCACCGCACGCGACGATCGGGCCGGGTGCGCAAATTCTCGCGGCCGCCGTCGTCAGCGCGAGTGCGGTGCTCGGGGCGAACGTCGTCGTGAACACGGGCGCGATCGTCGAGCATGAATGCCACGTCGGCGATCACGTTCATATCTCGATCGGCGCAACGGTCGCGGGCGGGGTCGCGATCGGCGCCGGCGCGCACGTCGGAGCCGGTGCCGTCGTGCGGCAGTTTCTCTCGATCGGCGAGGCCGCGATCGTCGGCGCGGGCGCGGTCGTCGTGAAAGACGTCCCGGCTCGCGTCGTCGTCGCGGGCGTGCCCGCCGTCGTGTTGCGTGCCGTCGAAGGCGGCCCGGTCCCGGGCGGCGCAAGCGACGTGCGATGATGAAGGTTTCCGAGTACGTTGCGGAGTGGCTCGTCGAAGCGGGAATCCGGGACGTGTTCCTGGTCTCGGGCGGCGGGATCATGCATCTGCTCGATGCGATCGGCACGCATCCGCAGTTGCGCTATTTCAGCCACTACCACGAACAGGCGGCGGTCGTCGCGGCGGAGGGCTACGCGCGACGCACCGGCCGTCCGGCGTGCGTGCTCGTGACGGTCGGGCCCGGTGCGGCGAATGCCGTCGCGGGCTTGCCGGGGAGCTGGGTCGATTCGGTGCCGCTGCTGGTCCTTGCCGGCCAAGTGCGCCAAGACATCATCGCGGATTACCGCGTCGCGCGGCAATTCGGACCGCAGGAAGCCAACACGCTCGACATGGCGCGTCCGGTGACGAAATATGCACAGCGCGTGCGCGAACCGCGGCGCGTCCGCGCCGAGCTTGCGCTGGCGTTACATCATGCAACGCAAGGCCGGCCCGGACCGGCATGGCTCGAATTTCCGCTCGACGTACAGGGCGCGACGATCGATCCCGCGGTCCTCGAGGAACCCGATCTGCCGCCGCGCACCGATCTTGCGGGGCCGGCGCTCGCCGATGACGTCGAACGCGTCGCGGAGGTCCTCGCCGCGGCGGAGCGGCCGCTGATCGTGCCGGGCAACGGCGTGCGGCTGGCCGGCGCGGAGGCGCTGCTGGACGAGTTGCTCGCCGTAACGGCGATCCCGGCGGCGGTTGCGTTTACCGCGAAGGATCTCTTGCCCGAGGACCATCCGCAGAATGCCGGACTTTTCGGAACGGCGGGTCAGCGGCGCGGCAACTTCGCGGTCCAGCAATGCACGGCGCTGCTGACGCTCGGCGCGGGGCTCAACGTGCAGAAGGTCGGCTTCAATTTTGCCGGCTTTGCGCCGCACGCGACCAAGATCATCGTCGACGTCGACGAGCAGCAACTCCGCTATCAAGCCGTGCGGCCCGATATCGCCGTACACAGCGACGTCCGCCCCTTCTTGCGTGCGCTCATCGATCGGCTGCGCGGCGCGCGCCTGGCGTGTGCGCCGCGCTGGCTCGCAGCGATCGCCGGCTGGCGGGTGCGCTATCCGCTCATCACCGACGACTACCGCAGCGATCCGGCACACGTCAACCCGTATCTCTTCATGGACGAGCTCTCGCGCGTTACACGCTCGACCGATACGATCGTCGTCGGCGCCGGCATCGATGCGGTGAGCTGCTACCAAGCGTTTCGCGTCCGCGCCGGGCAGCGCGTGCTGATCACGGGTTGGGGGTCGATGGGCTGGGACATTCCGCTCGCGATCGGCGCATCCGCGGCCGCCGGCCGGACGATCATCGTTGCCGGCGACGGCAGCGTGCAGTGGAACATCCAGGAATTGATGACGATCCGGCGCTACGCGCTGCCGGTCAAACTCGTCGTCTTCAACAATCGCGGCTTCGGCAACATTCGCGCGACGCAGAACGCGTTCTTCGCCGGCCGTTACGTCGGCGCCGATGAACCCTCGGGCGTGTCCAACCCCGATTTCGCGCAGCTCGCGGCGGCCTACGGCCTTACCTATGCGCGAATCGACGACGAGGCTGCGCTTGCACCCGGGCTCGCGTCGTTCCTCGCCGATGCCGAGCCGGGGCTATGCGAGGTGAACGTCGCCTTCGACGTGCCGATCTCGCCGAAGGCATCGTCGTTCCGGCGCGCCGATGGTACCTTCGAATCGCGACCGCTAGAAGACATGGCGCCCTTCCTGCCGCGCGAAGAGGTCGCCGAGAACCTCGCGCTCTTCGCGTCCGAAGACGCGCGCACTTAGCGCGCTCCGATCGTCCGCTCGTAGAGGAGCGCGAGGCTCTCGCGGACGTACTCGTGCTGCACGTGTACGGCGTCGGCAGAGTACCCAGGCCGTACCAGGCCGCCGTCGGTAAAATCCGCCCAGCGGTCGATGAAGATGAAGCCTTCGCGTTCGCAAAAGCTCTTCATCATCGCGTTGAACCGCATGATGACTTTGGTGCGCACGAGGATCCTCGTGTCGTGCTGCAGCTCGCGTTGGTATTGTGCGTCGTCGGGCGTCGGCGGCGAGATCGAGTGCATCGCAAGCGACGTGAGCCCCGCGTCGCGCAGCAGCGTGAAACAGCGGAACATCGGCGCGAGCGTGGTCGAGATGACGTTCTGCAGCGATTCTTCGCTGACGGTCGCCGTCGCGGCGAAGCCCGGCACGTTCGCCAGCGCCTCGGGCGGAAACGCCGACGGAACGTCCGCATGCGGCGGGATCGCCGCGAATACGAGCCGCGCGTCGACTTCACCGCTCATGAAGAGAATCGGCACATCTCCTAGCAGCGGATTGCGCTTCCAGTTCGGACCGCCCTCGGGATTGAACTGATTCTGGCCCATGATCGCCGGCGAAATCGTCTTCGGATCGGACGGCACGCAATAATAAAGAATGCGCAGCGCGCACAATGCGGTCACGATGCGCGGCCCGATGCGTCCCTGCGGGTCGAGATAGTAGGCGGCTTTGAGCGCCGGGATATGCGCGTACGGCACGACGGCGAGCGGCATGCCGTCGTCGGCGCGGACGTACGCGCCGATGAACGGATCGGCGTGGCTCTCGCCGACGACGGCGATCCAAGGTAACGTTGCGGTCGAGGGCATGGGCTAGCTCTGCGCGATGACGTTCGCCAAATAGCCTTCGTCGCACGGATCGTTCGGCGAGCGCGGCAGCGCGGCCACCCGTGCAACCGCGTCGAGCGAGAGCTCGATCGTCGTGCCGTGCCCGGCCGGCGCGTACGGCGCGACGGGCCGCGCACCGTCGGCCGTGAAATGCCGGAAGAACGACTGCATCACACGTTCCACGCCGCTCGCCGAGACCTCGCGGCGGTCCGCTTCGTAGTGGTCGGTGCCGTCGAATGCGGTTCCGACCATCTCGTAGGAGGCGAAGTAGTCGACCGCCGGATGGCGCGAGCGAATCGTCTCGGCGGCGACCCGCAGCACCGATTTCGAGTAGACCGTCGATGCGATCACGTGCTGCGGCTCCATCGTGGCGGCGAGCGGCACCGGCGAAACGGTCAGGATGACGCGCAGTCCCGGATTGAGCTCCCACGCGATGGCGAGAAATGCTTCGAGCGCAGCGACGTTCTCATCGACGCTGAGATTGCGAAAGACATACCGCTGCTCGTCGAACGTCCCGATGCCTCCGGTCCCGGGGCACAGCGGGAGTGCGGATCCGTCGCTTGCCGTGAACCAGCCTTCGGTCAGCCCGAGTGTGAAGATGAACACCTCGCTCTCGCGCAAGAGACGCCGGAACGCGGTGAGATGACGGTCGCGATCGGCTTCGAGCTCGGCGACGGTCGCAAACCCGCCAGGTTCGACCCGCGGGCGCAGCGGATCGACGTAGCCGCTCGAGACCGCCCAGGGTGCTTCGTCCGGGACGAAACGCCCGATCGCACGTTCGGCGAGCTGCTGCAGATGCACGGTCGTGTAGATGTCGCCGTAGCGCGCGGAGTAGCGGCCGAAATTCCGTTCGACCGGGCCGGGCTCGGTGACGAAATAGGTATACCCGGCGAGCTGGAGCGCTTCCGCGATGCGTTGGGCGAAACAACTGCCCGCCGACGCGATGCGCGCCGTGCGATCGAACGTGAAGCGCGCTCCCGCTTGCGGATCAATCGTGGCCGGCGCAACGCTCGAGACGGCGCGCTTCCAGATCTGATGCGCGGGCAAGCCGGCGTACGGGAATTTCACCTTCTAGTCTTCGGCACGGCGAATAGCGGCCGCGAGGCGTGCGCCGAGTTCGGCGTGCGTTTCTCGGTCGGGATGCAAGCCGTCGTAGGCGCGGTTGGTCCGTTCGGCGGCGGTGTCCCCGGCGCGCATCAGCCGCATCTTGGTCTCGCGATCACGATCGAGTCCAACCGCGACCGTGGGCCCGAGGTCGATGAGCGTCGCGCGCCGGTCGCCGCTCGCGCCGCGGTAGGCGGTGAAGCCGGCCTGCAGCGCGTCGCGGCTGAATCCGCCGAAGGGGATGACCACGTGCAGGAATGCCTCCGGAGCCGCGATGCGCAGCGCGCCGAGGAAGCCGACGACGCTGCCGCTCACGTCGCCCGGCACGTGCGCGTTGAAGCCGTCGTTCGTCCCGATACAGATGATGATCCGCGCCGGCGCGGGGTCGAAGCAGCCTGCGCGGAGCCGCGAACTCCCGGCGCGGTACCATGGCCAGGTGCAGGCTGCGGGATCGAGGTCGAAAAGCGGCGGAACGTGATCCGGGCTCTCACGATAGCAGAGCCCCTGCCCGGCGAAGCACACCGCCCCGACGGGCGAGTCAAGGGCGAGCTCGAGGACCGCCGGAAACGCGCTGCGAGCCGAGGTGACGCCGATCCCCAAATCGTAGGCGCCTTCCCCGATCGAGTCGCCGAAGAGCAGCGTCGGCGAACCGGCTGGGTGCGGCGCCGGCTCCAGCGCGCCGCCTGCATCGATCACGAGACCGTCGATGCGCACGAACGCCGCGGGCAAGCCGCCGTGCCAGCGTTCGGTCCCGAAGGCCGGCGCGTCGATCACGATCTCGACATCGTAGGCGACGGCCGGGTCGAGGTCCGACGCGAGTTCGCGCGCCGCATTGCTGCCGTCGATGGCCATCGTCGCCCAGGCGCGTGCGCCCACCCGAACCGCGATCACGGGCGCCGGACCGTACGACGATGAACCGCGGCCGGCGCGAAGCGCCACGCGCGATGTCCCCCGCACCGTGGCACGAAGCCAGGCCCCGCCGTGCGACGATCCAAGCGCCGCGCCGGCTCGCTCCCATACATACGGTGCCGCCGCGATTCGCGGATCGGTTGCGGCGAATGCGGCGGGTGCGATCACGCCGGGCGCTTCGCGCCCCGGTCGGGTGCGCCTCTCCGCGCGCCCGGGTGACGGCTCAGCAGCGTCGAAACTCCGTGACGATGATTTCCGATCGTCCCGATGTCGTGCTGCCCCAGATGCTCGAACTCGATGCCTATCGCCGTTTCAATCCGGACATCGCGGGCCTTCCCGATGCCGAATTGATCAAGCATTACATGGCCCGGGGCGAGCGGGAAGGGCGGCGTTCGAACGCGCTCGGCTCGCGCAACGATTTCGTCGCACTGGTGCCCTCGATCGTGACCTCGGGCGAAGCGCTGGAAATCGGGCCGTTCAACAACCCGCTCTTGATCGGCGAGCACGTCCGCTATTTCGACCGCCTCTCACGCGCGGACCTCATCGAGCGCGCGATATCGCTGGGGCTGCCGGCCGGGCGGACACCCGAGATCGATTACGTGTCGACCGACTGCGATCTGACCGTCGTCGATCGCAAGTTCGATGTCGTGCTGAGCAGTCATTGCATCGAACACCAGACCGATCTCATCGCGCACCTGAACATCGTCGAAGGGCTGCTGTACGAGGGCGGCCGGTACTTCTTGATGATCCCCGACAAGCGCTACTGCTTCGACCATTTCTTCGATCCGAGTTCGCTCGCCGACGTGCTCGAAGCGTATCGCGAGCGGCGCACGAAACACTCGTTGCGCAACGTGCTCAATGGCAGTGCATTCCATACCCACAACGACTGCGCTCGCCATTGGGCGGGCGATCACGGCGTGTTCCTCGAGAACCTTCGCGCGCGCTGCGAGGCAACGCTCGATTTCTACGATTCGTCGAGAGTTACGTACATCGACGTTCATGGCTGGTACTTCACGCCGGCAAGCTTCAAGATGATCGTCCTGGGGCTCCAAACGCTCGGACACACCGCGTTTGAACTCGAGCGCATTTATCCGACCCGTCTCAACTCGAACGAGTTCTGGGTTGTGTTGCGTAAGCGTAGCGTCGCCGCGCGGAATCACGCATAGAGCGTGATTACGTCGTTCACGAATCGTCCCTAAGGATGGTTTCGGATCGTCCCGGCGTCGTGCTGCCCCGGGTGCTCGAACTCGATGCCTATCGCCGCTTCAATCCCGACATCGCGGGTTTCTCCGATCGCGAATTGGTCCAGCACTACCAGACCCGCGGGATCCTCGAAGGACGGCGTTCGAACGCGCTTGGCTCGCGGGATGATTTTGCTGCGCTGGTGCCCTCGGGCGTAGACGCGCTGGAAATCGGGCCGTTCCAGAGTCCGCTGTTGGCCGGCGAGCACGTCCGCTACTTCGATCGGCTCTCACGCGCGGGCCTCATCGAGCGCGCGCAATCGATGGGGCTGCCGTATGGGCGCGTCCCCGAGATCGACTACGTCTCGGCCGAGTGCGATCTCACCATCGTCGATCGCGTCTTCGATGTCGTACTGAGCAGTCATTGCATCGAACATCAGCCCGATCTCGTCGGGCATCTGCAGGTCGTCGAAGGGCTGCTGTACGAGGGCGGCCGCTACTTTGCGCTTATCCCCGACAAGCGGTATTGCCTCGATCACTTCGTGAGCCCGAGTTCGCTCGCCGACGTGCTCGCCGCGCACCACGAGCGGCGCACGAAGCACACGCTGCGCAACGTGCTTGGCAATGCCTTGAGTACCCACAACGATAGCGGCCGCCATTGGGCGGGCGATCACGGCGTCGTCCTCGAGAACTTCCGCTCGCGCTACGAGGAGGCGCTCGCGTCCTACGATTCGTCGAACGATACGTACATCGACGTTCACGGCTGGTTCTTCACGCCGGTGACGTTCAAAATGATCTTCCGGGCGATCCAAACGCTGGACCTTACCGCGTTCGAGATCGAACGGCTCTACCCGACCCGCTTCAACTCCAACGAGTTCTGGGTCGTCTTCCGCAAGCGCGGCGGCCCGGTCACGCCCTAGCGCAACCCGGCCGACGCGGCGGAAGTTCAATGGCCCGATGATCGAACTCGCGGGCGTGCACAAGACCTACCGAGGTCCCGGTGCTGACGTCGAAGCGCTGCGCGGGGTCGACTTGCGGGTCGAACGCGGCGAAATATTCGGGGTGATCGGCCGCAGCGGCGCCGGCAAGTCGACGCTGCTGCGCTGCATCAACCTGCTCGAACGGCCGACCGCCGGAACGGTTCGCGTCGACAACGTCGATCTGACGGCACTCGCGCCGGCCGCGCTGCGCGAGCGGCGGCGCGGGATCGGGATGATCTTCCAGCACTTCGCGCTGCTCTCGTCGCGAACGGTGCATGAGAACGTCGCGTTGCCGCTGGAACTCGCGGGGCGGCCGCGCGCCGCGATCGCGACGGCGGTCGACCCGATGTTGGAATTCGTCGGCCTCGAAGCGATGCGCGATCGCTATCCCGCACAGCTCTCGGGGGGCCAGGCCCAACGCGTCGGCATCGCCCGCGCGCTCGCCGCGCGGCCGGACGTGCTCTTGTGCGATGAGGCGACCTCGGCGCTCGATCCCGAGACGACCGCGTCGATTCTCGCGCTGCTGCGCGACGTGAACCGGACGTTCGGCACGACGATCGTGCTGATCACCCACGAGATGGGCGTCATCAAAGAGATTTGCGATCGCGTCGCCGTGATCGACGGCGGCCGCATCGTCGAAGCGGGCCGCGTGCGCGAGATCTTTCTCGCCCCGCACGCGGCGATCACGCGCACCTTCGTCGGCGAACCCGATGCGGCGGAACTCTCGGCGATGCTCGGCGCGACGCTCGACGAAGCGGGCAGCGGCGGTAACGCCGTCTGGCGGCTCGGCTTCTCCGAGTCGGCGCGCGAGTCGGTCGTCACCGCGCTGATCCGGCGCTTCGCGCTCGAACTCAACATCGTGAGCGGCGCGATCGAACGCGTCGGCGGCGAGCCGCTGGGCACGCTCGTCGTCGAGATCGTCGCCGATCCGGCGACGCAAGGAGAAGCGCGGCGTTATCTCGATTCCGTGGGCGTCCGGGTGGACGTTTTAGGGTATGTGGAACGAACTCGTAAGTCTCTTTCCTGAGGCGCTTTGGGAGACGGCGCAGATGGTCGCCGTCTCGTCGCTCGTCGCGCTCGTGATCGGCGTTCCGCTCGGCGTCGTGCTCGTCGCGACCGATCGCGGCGGCATCACGCCGAATCCGGCGCTCAACCGCATCCTCGGCGCGATCGTGAACGCGACCCGGTCGGTTCCGTTCATCATCCTGATGGTCGCGATCATCCCGTTCACGCGCCTGATCGCGCAGACCTCGATCGGCACGACGGCCGCGATGGTGCCGCTCTCAATCGCCGCGATCCCGTTTCTTGGCCGCCTGGTCGAGGCTGCGATCCGCGAAGTCCCGCGGACCTTGATCGAGGCCGCGCGCGCGATGGGTGCCTCGCCGCTGCAGATCGTCGTCAAGGTGCTCTTGCCGGAGGCGCGGCCAGGGATCGTCGCCGCGTTCACGATCACCGTCATCTCGTCGATCGGCTATTCGGCGATCGCCGGGGCGATCGGTGCGGGAGGCCTCGGGGCGCTGGGGGTGCAGTACGGCTACGAGCGCTTCGATACGCCGGTGATGGTTGCAACCGTCGTCGTGTTGATTGCCATCGTGCAGATCATTCAATTCGCCGGCGATCGGCTCGCGCGCCGGCTCACGCATCGTTAAGAGAGGATTCCGTTGAACCGCATCGCCCGCCTCACCACGCTCGTCGCGCTCGCCGCCGCGATCGCCATCCCCGCCGCCGGCAACGCGCAGACGAAAGAACTACGCGTCGGCGTTACGCCGGGTCCACACGCCCAGATCATGGATCAGGTCGCGGCACTCGCCGCGAAGCGCGGTCTGACGATCAAGGTAATCGAGATCAGCGACTACGCCGTCCCGAATCAGGCCCTCGATGCCGGCGACCTGGAAG
>Ga0116229_10010869_pt1 | contig 13567 bp, 13 predicted proteins | sample S1TSphgellanicum_3_FD_87313 | JGI IMG/M metagenome (GOLD analysis project Ga0116229, IMG submission 87313) | Host-associated microbial communities from peat moss isolated from Minnesota, USA - S1T2_Fc - Sphagnum magellanicum MG | ecosystem: Host-associated > Plants > Peat moss > Unclassified...
CGGCGGGCGGCGGGATTAGCCAGTTGACGTCCCGCAGATGCACCTCCCGCCGGGCGGCCTGGCGCGGGCCGACGGTGATGCGGCGGGTGCCGGGCTCGATTTTATGCACTACCATCGCTTCGCCGGCGTGGGTCGCGGCCGCGCCGAGGCGCTTGGCCTGGCCCACCGTGTAATGGGCGATGCCGGCATGGGTGCCGAGCACGGTGCCGTCCCGCGTCACGATCTCGCCGGGCGCGCCGGCATCGGGCCGCAGGGCGGGGACGATCCCGGCATAGGAGCGGGGGGGGACGAAGCAGATATCCTGGCTGTCGGGCTTTTCGGCCGTCGCGAGGCCGAAGCGGGGGGCATGGGCGCGCACCGTCGCCTTGTCGGGCATGTCGCCGAGCGGGAAGCGGCAGAAATCGAGCTGGGCGCGGGTGGTGGCGAACAGGAACCAGCTTTGGTCGCGCGCGGGGTCGGCGGCGCGGTGCAATTCGGGGCCGCCTGGACCTTCCTCTCGGCGGACATAGTGGCCGGTGGCCAGCGCGTCGGCGTTCAGGTCCCGGGCCAGGGTGAGCAGGTCGGTGAATTTGACGCCCTGGTTGCAGGCGATGCAGGGGACGGGGGTTTCGCCGCGCGCGTAGGCGTCGGCGAACGGCTCGATGACCGAGGCGCGGAAACGGGCTTCGGCGTCGATGACGTAGTGCGGGATGCCGATATGGTCGGCGACGTTGCGGGCGTCGTGGATGTCCTGGCCGGCGCAGCAGGCGCCTTTTTTCGCGGTGGCGGCGCCGTGGTCGTAGAGTTGCAGCGTGACGCCGATGATATCGTGGCCGGCCTCGGCGAGCAGGGCGGCGGCGACGGAACTGTCGACGCCGCCGGACATGGCGACCACGATACGCACGGCGGGGATCCTGTGGGTGTGAGGCGCTAGATGGGCCGGCGGCGGTAAAAAGGCCAGCACGCAGGGTGCCGGGTCGAACAGCGCCAAAGTTTTTTGCGTCTTTTTTTCAAAAAATAAGACCTTGTTTGGATCTCAAGGCGGTGGGCTGGAGCCCGGCCTCCATTGCCGCGGCCGACGATGTTAGGTTTATTTGACATGTTGTACGCTACAATATACATGGTGGATGGTTAAGTTTACATAGGTGGTGGCATGTCTTTTCGGGAAAAGAGCGCGTGGATCACGCTGGTGACGACGGCGGTGGTTTATGGGGTGTATTTTGCCCGCGTCGGGCTGGGCGGGCCGCCGGCGGGGTTTCTGGGGCCGCTCGGGGTGACGGTGCTGCTGCTGGTGGCGCTGCAGGCGGTGCTGCACGGGATCGCGGCCGTGGCAGCTCCGCGGGAGGCGGGGGTGCGGCGTGACGAGCGGGAGCGGTTGATCGACCTGCGATCGCTGCGGGTAGGGTTTTATACCGCGCAGGCCGGGCTGTTCTGTGTGCTGGCGGCTTTGCTGTGGCGGGCGGACGTCTGGTTCGTGGCCAATGCGGTGCTGCTGGCGATGGTGGTGGCCGAGGTCGCGCGCGCAGCGGCAGCGGTGGTCGATTTCCGGCGCGCGGCGGCGTGAGCGGGCCGCCGCCGATTGCCAACAGCATCAGGCGCCTGCGGTTCGAGAATGGTGAGATGACGCAGGCCGAACTGGCGGCGCGCATCGGCATGACGCGGCAGACGGTGGCCGCGATCGAGCAGGGGCGTTACGCGCCGTCGCTGGAGGCGGCGTTCAGGATTGCGCACGCGCTGGGCGCGCGGTTGGAGGCGGTGTTCGAATGGCGGGGTGAGGGGTGACGGGTGGTGTTGAGGGTTGGGAGGCGGATCTCGCTTCGCTCTTCCGCCCTACAACATTTTCCGCGGTACACCTTCCGCGGGGGTTACGATTGGGCGTTGCGGGTGCTGGCGGGGAGTTTGACGCGGAGGCCGTCGAGGGCGGGGGTCATGACGATCTGGCAGCCGAGGCGGCTGGTGGCGGTGAGGCCGAAGGCGAGGTCGAGCATGTCTTCCTCGTCCTCGGTGGCTTTTGCCAGCTTGGGGTACCAGGCGGGGTCGACGATGACGTGGCAGGTGGAGCAGGCGAGCGAGCCCTCGCAGGCGCCTTCGATGTCGACGTCGTTGGCGTGGGCGATCTCGAGGACGGAGAGGCCGAGCGGGGCGTCGACTTCGCGTTCGGCGCCGTTCTTTTCGACGAAAATGAGCTTGGGCATGCGGTGTTCAGGCCTCGGCGGCGGCTTGGCGCGCCGGCGCCAGGGCGGCGTAGGCGGCGCAGAGTTGGGCGATGGCGGTGTCGATGTCCGCCGGGCTGTTAAATCGTCCGATACCTATGCGCAAGCTGGAGGCGGCCTCGGCCGGCGTGAGGCCCAGGGCGGTGAGCACGTGGCTCGGCGTGATGTCGGCGGACGTGCAGGCGGAGCCGGTGGAGATGGCGAGGTCCGGGCAGGCGGCGATCAGGTCGAGCGCGCGGACGCCGGGGAAGCGGGCGGAGATATTGCCGCCGAGGCGCGGGGCCGTGGGGGCGTTCATCGCCAAGCCGGGGACGCGGGCGGACAGGCCTGCGTAGAGGCGGTCGCGGAGGCTGGCGATGCGGGTTTGCTCGGCGTTCATGTCGAGGCGGGCGATGCGGCAGGCTTCGCCGAAGCCGACGGCGAGCGGGGTGGGCAGGGTGCCGCTGCGCAGGCCGCGTTCCTGGCCGCCGCCGGAAAACAGAGCGGCGAGGCGCATGCGGGGGCGGCGGCGGACATAGAGCGCGCCGATGCCTTTCGGGCCGTGCAGTTTGTGGGCGCTGAGCGACGCGAGGTCGATGTCCTGCGCGTGCATGTCGAGCGGGATTTTGCCGGCGGCCTGGGCGAGGTCGGTATGGAGATGGGCGCCGGCGGCGTGGGCGCGGGCGGCGATGGTGGTGAGGTCGTGCAGGACGCCGATTTCGTTGTTGGCGGCCATGATGCTCACCAGCAGCGTGGGGGTGTGCAGGGCGGCGGTCAGGACCTCCAGGTCCAGGGCGCCGGCCTCGGTGACGGGCAGGATGATCGGCTCGAAGCCTTCGGCGGCGAGGTCGTGGACGCTTGCGAGGACGCATTTGTGTTCGGTGGCGGCGGTGATCAGGCGGCGTCGTTCGGTGGCGGCGGCGAAGCGGGCGGCGCCCTTGATGGCCAGGTTGTTGGCCTCGGTGGCGCCGCTGGTGAAGATGATTTCGTTCGGGGTGGCGCCGATCAGGGCGGCGATTTCGGCGCGAGCGGCTTCGACCGCGTCGGCGGCGCGGCGGCCGGCTTGGTGTTCGGTGCTGTGCGGGTTGCCGGGGTGGTCGGCGAACCAGGGCCACATGGCGGCCAGCACGCGGGGGTCGCACTGGGTGGTGGCCTGGTTGTCTAAGTAAACCATCAGGACGAAGGTTGGGTGGGGCGTGCCGCCCCCGCCACGGTGCCGGCAGCAGATATGCCGCCATGCGAAAGACCGGCCGATCCAAGCGTATGAGAGACGGAGGGTTTGGGGGGGGCGGCACGTCCCACCCGAGCTTTCTTCTGCGCCATGGCGCAGTATGCCTCAATGAACGCGTCGACGTCGGCTGCGGTCGCGTTCCATGGCAGCGAGACGCGTATCGCGTTCGCCGCCAGGTCAGCCAGGCCCATGGCGGTGAGCACGCGGCTTTCGGTTATTTTGCCGGAGCTGCAGGCCGCCCCGGCGGAGACGGCGATGCCGGCGAGGTCGAGCGTGATGACCTGGGTGTGCGCTGCGATGCCGGGCAGGGCGAGGCAGCTGGTGTTCGGCAGGCGCGGGCCGGTGCCGCAGACGATGGCGCCGGCGTCGATGGCGGCGCGTTCGAGACGGTCGCGCAGCGGGGCCAGATGGGCGGCGTCGCCGGCGGCCTGGATGGCAGCGGCGAAGCCGGCAATGGCGGGCAGGGCGGGCGTGCCGCCGCGGCGGCCGCGCTCCTGGCCGCCGCCGGCGATCAGGGCTGGCAGATGCAGGCCCGGCTTTAGGACCAGGGCGCCGGCGCCCTTCGGGCCGCCGAGCTTGTGGGCGGAGAGCGCCAGCGTGTCGGCGCCGAGGGCTGCCATGTCGACCGGGATGCGGCCGGCGGCCTGCACCGCGTCCACGTGCAGCAGGGCGCCATGGGCGTGGCATAGGGCGGCGGCTGCGGCGATCGGGTGCAGCACGCCGGTCTCGTTGTTGGCGCGCATCAGGCAGACCAGCGCCGGGCCGGCGGCGGCGAGCGCCGACTCGAGCGCGGCAAGGTCGAGTGTGCCGTCCTGGTGGACAGGCAGGATGGTCGCACATGGGCCGGCGGCGCGGACCGCGTCGTGCTCGGTGGCGCCGATCAGGAGGGTGCGGCCAGGCGAGAGGGCGGTGATGGCGGCAACGTTGGATTCGGTGCCGCCGGAGCAGAACACGATTTCGGACGGCGCGGCGCCGACCGCTCGGCCCACGGTTGCGCGCGCATCCTCCAGGACGCGGCGGGCGGCGCGGCCGGCGGCGTGGATGCTCGCAGGATTACCCATAATGGTTAAAGATTGGACAAGCGCGTCTCGTGCTTCGGGGCGCATCGGCTCCGAGGCATTCGAATCTAGATAAATTTCCTTAGTCTTTTCCTGCATCTTTATTGAGCACGCATGCGCGTTCCGCCGGGCTGTCGTGACAGAATCTTGCATTGCATTGCGCGATTCTGGTGTCGTTTGGGCACGCGCTCTGTTTATAGTCCGGCCCGCTGCTGCTTGGGGGCTGCGGCACGTATGATGAAAACGGTGGGCCGGCAAGGCCCGCGTCGCGGGAGTTATGGCTGAGTCTTTTGGGGCAGTCTGGATTTACGCTGGTTGGATGATCGCCTTTCGTCTTGCGCTGCAAGGTTGAAAAGTGGTTCCGGGTAGTGGGGCAAATACAGACAGTACAGAGCTCAAGAAAAAGTGAACGGCGTGCTGGGCATAGCGCGCACGGTCGCAATATTTGTCTTTGATCAGGTTCGCGCCATGCACCGGCGCGGCCACAGGAATGAAACGAAGAAACGCATGCCTGAGGTGATGTTTGCCGGACCCGATGGACGGCTTGAGGGACGCTACCACCATAGCAAGGAGACCGGGGCGCCGCTGGCGCTGATCATGCACCCGCATCCGTTACATGGTGGCACGATGAACAACCGGATCACCTACACGATGTATCAGAGCTTCCAGAAGCTCGGGTTCAGCGTGATGCGGTTCAATTTCCGCGGCGTGGGACGCAGCCAGGGCCGTTACGATGGCGGCATTGGCGAAATCGGCGATGCGGCGGCGGCGCTCGACTGGATGCAGATGGTCAATCCGAGCCATGGCGGGTTGTGGATTTCGGGCTATTCGTTCGGTGCGTTCGTCGGCATGCAGTTGCTGATGCGCCGGCCGGAGGTTTCGGGCTGGATTTCGGTGGCGCCGCCGGCGAGCCATTACGATTTTGGATTCCTCGCGCCGTGCCCGTGCGGCGGGCTGATGCTGCATGGCGATGCGGACGAGCTGGTACCGGAGCCTTCGGTGCGCAAGCTGGTGGACAAGCTGAACACGCAGAAGAACGTTTCTGTGGATTATCGGATTGCCGCCGGCGCCGACCATGTGTTCGCGAGCCACGCGGATTATGTGGCCAATGCGCTGGAAGATTACGTGACCAAAGTGCAGGCGCGCAAGATCATGGCGCTGGCAGCCGATTAGTCTTGCAGCATTCGTGGGGCGTGACGGTGGTGGGCCGCAGCCCACCCGGCATGTGATTGGGGGCCAGGGGGCATAGCTCCCTGGCTTTTTTCATGCCGGATATAAGCACGCGAATCATTGGCCTGCTCATTGCCGCAATTTTCGTGGCACTCGTGGCGCGGCGTTTGCGGCTGCCTTATACGGTGGGGCTGGTGCTTGCCGGCGTGGCGTTGGCGCTCAGCCCGCTACGTACGGGCATTCGTCTCACGCACGATCTGATCTTTTTTCTGCTGCTACCGCCGTTGTTGTTCGAGGCGGCACTGAATATCCGCTGGCCGGCGCTGCGGCGCGATCTGCTGCCGGTGCTGGGGCTCGCGGTGCTTGGGGTTATCATTGCAGCTTCATCGGTGACGGCCGGCATGGTTTTGTTGCTGGGCTGGGCAGTTGCGCCTGCCGCCGTATTCGGCGTGCTGATTGCGGCGACCGATCCGGTTTCGGTCATTGCGCTGTTCAAGGACCTCGGCATCGGCGGCCGGCTTCTGCTGCTGATCGAGGCGGAGAGCCTGCTGAATGATGGCGTCGCGGCGGTGGGGTTCGCCGCGCTGCTCGCAGATGTCGTGGGCGGGGCCGGCATGTCGGCCGGCGGTGGGGCGCTGCTGTTCCTGGTGTCGGCGGGAGGTGGACTGGCGGTCGGGCTGGCGGCGGGGCTTGCCGCGATCGGCGTGGCCGGGCGGACCAGCGACCAGATGGTGGAGACGGCGCTGACCGCGGTGGCGGCGTATGGGTCGTTCTATCTTGCCGAGCATTTGCATGTGTCGGGCGTGCTGGCGACAGTGGCGGCCGGGCTGGTGATGGGCAATCTGGGGCTGCTGCGGCCGGAGGATACACGCCACTTGTCCGAGGCCGGGCGTGCGGCGGTGGGTGTGCTGTGGGCGTTTGCCGCCTTCCTGGCAAATTCGCTGGTGTTCCTGCTGATCGGGCTGGCGGTGGCGGATATGTCGCTGGTGCGGCTTGGTGCCGGCCCTTTGGCGGTGGTGGTCGGTCTGGTTTTGGCCGGGCGGGCGCTGAGCGTTTATCCCGTCTGTGCGCTGTTCGCTGCATCGCGCTGGGCGGTGCCAATGCGCGCGCAGCATGTGTTGTGGTGGGGCGGCCTGCGCGGTGCGCTGGCGCTGGCGCTGGCGCTGGCGCTGCCGCCGGACCTGCCGCGGCGCGATGATATTCTGGTGGCGACGTTTGCCGTGGTGGTGTTTTCGGTGGTGGTGCAGGGGCTGACGATGCGGCCGTGGATGCGGCTGGTCACAGGACGGCAAGGTGTTCTTCTTTGAAAAAAAGAACCAAAGAACTTTTGTCGGTTTGGTTTCGCGCAAGGTGATGTCAGCGCTGGAGGAAAAGTTTTTTGCTTCTTTTTTCAATAAATTAGTTCGTCTGCTTGTTACGAAACATCATAGCGCTTGCATGAAAGCCGTTCCCAAAGCACGTTAGCGACGTTGCGTCGTGCGCCGGACGCCACATTCGCTTTCGACGGGGATGACGCAATGCCAGGCTTTACCGTGTCGGACGGCAGCGCGCTCGGTTCAGCTGATTTGCATGGCCGGGAGCGTAACGCGGCGATTGCCGCTATGGGACAAAGACTAGCGGCGGCCAGGCTGCGGAGGCGGCAGCGCAGCGTGGCGCTGGACGATTTCGATCGGGCCCATGGCACTGACGTGTCGGCTGTCGCGCCGGTCAGTTACGAGGATCGGACGCCGTTTGCGCCCGATGTGTGGGTGGATCGGGACCTGGCCGAATGGGCCGCGCGGGTGCCACCCGCGGCGGATATGGACCAGGCTGCACCGCATTGGCGCGACTATCTCGGCACCGCGCGGCAGGTGGCGATGCTGGGCGCGACCGGCGCGTGCGGGTTCGCGCTGGTGATTTTTGCACTGCGCTTCGGTGCCATACCGGAGCGCACCGGACCGGCCCCGCGCGCTGCGAACGTCGTTCAGGCCCAGCCGCAGACGAAGACGGCGGATGCGGGCAGCAACGCGATGCCGGCAGCTTTGGCGCCGGCGGCGCCTGTGGTGGTGCCGCGCCAGGTGGCGCGCGCTGCGTCGGCACAGTTGCGGTTGCCGACCTTTGTCCCCGCGCTGGCGACGGCACCGGTGCGGGCGCCGGCACCGACTGGGGCACAGGCGGCGCGCATCGCGGCGCTGCACGTGCAGGCCCTGCGGCGGGCGGTTGAGACAGCGCGAAGGTCCGAGACAACCACCGCGCGGGCGCGTTTACGGCGCGCGGCGCCGGTCACTGTGGCTCACGCTGCGGCGCGCCCGCACGCCGCCGCGGTCCGCGTTGCGGCGGGGCGAGACGATTGGCCGCGTTGGCTGACCGAGGATCAGGCGTCGCGGCCGCGGGTTATCATGTCCGAGCCACCGCATAATTTGGTTCAGCCGGCCAATATGGGCGGAGCGGGCGCGGTGGCGGATGCGGCGCCGGCGCCGGTCCGGCGGGCCCCGGTGGTGGTCGCATCCTCCGGCGATGGTGCGGCCGGCGCTGACCGCGGGCCGGTGTATCGGCCCTATTACGGTAGCGTCGGGGGCGGGTACTCGCCGTATCCGTACGGCGCATATGCCGGCGGTGGCTACGCGGCCGGGGCGCCTTAGGAAAAAGAAAGACAGACTTCTTTTTTTAAAAAAAGAAGCAAAAAACTTTTGCTCTTGCGCGCTTGCTACCTGGCGTGGAATTGGGCCCGATGACGCGGCTTGGATTTTCCGCGCAGCAGGCGGCGGAATCCGGCGGCTTGTTGTTGCGCCCACGTGCCGGTTACCATGGCGGGATCGGCCGAGGGGTCGCCGGTTTCGGCATAAGCGCGCGAGAAATCGGCGGTGCCGAACAGAATGTCCCAGAACGGAAAAATCGCGCCGTAATTGCAGCTGCGCTGGCCGGCGGCCAGCACGCCATGATGCGCACGGTGGAAGCGCGGTGAAATCAGCAGGCGCTCGCCGATCGTGCCGAAATGAACGCGCGCGTTGGCGTGACTCATGCTTTCGAGAAACCGCAGCAGCAGAATGATCAGCGGGAACTGCATCGGCGGAATGCCGATCAGCAGACCCAGCGCCAGGAACCAGGTGAAAGCGATCAGGTCGTCGAGCACATGATTGCGGTCGTCGGCCCAGAAGGTCATCTGGCGCTGGGCGTGGTGGACGGCGTGCAGCGCATACCACCAGCCGAAACGATGGCTCAGCCGGTGGCGCCAATAGTCGGCGCAGTCGAGGATCAGCACGTAGATGATGAAGGTGAGGGTTTGTTTGCCCATGAGGAAGGGGAACAGGCCTTCGAGCGTGGGGGGAACGTAGCCGCGGTCGGTAAGGGTGCCGTTGAGCCAGACCTGAAGCTGGTAGAACAGCACGAAGGTGACCAGCGGCATGACGCCGATGCGGTTGATGAGCGTGTAGACGATGTCGACAGTGACGGCGCGGCTGTCGGGCCAGTGTTCGAGGCGGCGGAACCGCTCCATGGGCCAGCAGATGGCAAGCATGAGCGCCACCTGGGCGACGCCATAGAGGGCGAACAGGACCCAGCCGAAGGCCGTGTCATCCCACTGCATCATGTCAAGCCGGTAGAGCAGCGGCAGGATGAGATGCTCGTGGAGCCAGCCGGCGGCGGCGGTGAACGGGTCCGTCATGCGGATGCGGTAGCATGGGGTTCGGGCGTTTTGAAGTGAAACCGGCGTAAAGGGCCCGCCGCGTTAGCGCTTTGTTAAACCGCATCGGCGATATGTTCGTCTTCCGGACATTTCGTCACCCGGGAGCTTACATGACCACAATGATTATCCGGCTCGCCTTGCTCGGCTTTTTGGTGCCGCCGTGTGGCGCGACCGGCGGACCGCGGACGACGATCCGTCTGGCGCCAATCGCGATCCATGGCAATAATGATATCGCTATCACCGCGATCAACGGCAGCGGCGCGGTAGCCGGCGTGCTCACCGATCCAGCCGGCTAGCATGTGCTTGTCGTGACACCGGACGCCGTGACGGAGTTAATGCGGCTGCTGCCTGGGCTAAATGGCTGTTGCGCACCGGTGGTGCGGTTCATCGACAATTTGGGCGACGTCGGCGGCACGAATTGTGAAAGTATGACCTGCTTCGGCTGGATTTTTCGTCATGGCAAGCAGATTGGGTTTAGCTTGGGCGACTATGATGCGAGCCGGCCGTCGCTGATGGCCGACGCAAACGGAGATGTCGCATACGACAGCGTCGCGCATGTGATGCATACACCCTTTATGGGCCCAGATCATAAACCGGAAATGGATGTTGGCCTGCCGGGCGGCGTCTCGAGCGTGCAGAGCATGAACGCCCGTGGTGTGATGGCAGGCACAACGCTCGCATTCTTCGGCCGGTTACTGCAATGCGCGATGTTCGTTGGCCGGAGAGGGCACTTTGCATTTTCGGCGCCGCCGGGGGCGACGTCCATCAGCGTGGGGGGTATCAACGATGCCGATGAGGTTGCCGGCGGGTTCCGCGAGGAATCGGGTTTGGAGCATGGGTTTCTCGAGCGGCACGGCGCATTTCAGTTCTTTACGTTGCCGCAAGGTGCCACGGAGGTGACGGTGACGGCCATCAACGATGCGGGGCGCGTTGTCGGATCATATCTTGAAGGCACAAAACAAGCGCGGCATGGGTTCTTATATGACAACACCTCGATAATCATTCTTGGGGCGTTTGCGCCGAACGATGAGGTGAACGTTGCGATCAACGATCGCGGCGACATGGTGCTGTCGGCAACTGGTTCGCACGGTGCGCGGTCGTACTGGGCGACATGCTCGGTTTCCGGCTGTTGACATCACGTGACGAGCGCGAGTGCCATGCCGTCCCAGCCCTTGCTGCCGACGGTTTGGAGCGCGGTCACGGTCAGGCGCGGGTCGGCGGCCAGCAGGTCGAAGCAGCGTCGGATGCCTTGGACGTCCGGGTCGGTGCTGGCGGCGTCGGTGATGGCGCCGTGGCGGACCACATTGTCGATGACGATCAGCGTGCCGGGGCGGGACAGCTTGATCGCCCAGGTGAGGTAGCCGGGGTTGTTTCGCTTGTCGGCGTCGATGAACACGAGGTCGAACGGCGGGTCCGGCGTCAGCGTGGGCAGCGTGTCGAGCGCTGGACCCACATGGATGCGGACGGCGCCCGCAAGGCCGGCGTGGGCGATGTTGGCACGGGCGGTCTCGGCGTGATGGGGGCTGAATTCGAGCGTGTCGAGGTGGCCGCCGGGGGGTAGGGCGCGGGCGAGCCAGATGGTACTGTAGCCGCCCAGCGTGCCGATTTCGAGGATGCGGCGGGCTCCGACGAGGCGTGCAAGAATGTGCAGGAATTTTCCTTGCGGCGGCGAGACGTCTATCGGTGGCAGGCCGGCGTCTGCGTTCGCTGCGGCGACGCGGTCCAGCGCCGGGTCGGGTTGGATGAGACGGTCGGTCAGGTAGATGTCGACGTCGGACCATGTTTCGGTGGTCATGGGGTGGTGCTCCGAATATAAGAAGAAAGGCCTTCTTTTCTGAAAAAAAGAAGCAAAAAACTCTTGCTCCTTGACATACGCGGCGCATGTCGCAGTTGGCCGCGTGTGCCAAGGAGCAAGAGTTTTTTGGTTCTTTTTTTCAAAAAAGAACATTTTTCCTGACTGTTGTCTGATTCCACGTCTGGCGCCTATCGTGATCGCGGACGGCGCAGGTGAACAGGGCATGATTTTACGATCGATGGCGGCAGCGGCTTGCATGCTGCCGGCGGCGTCTTGGGCCGCAACGCCTGATCCGCTCGTGGTGTTCGCGCCGCTGCAATTGCCATCGCCCCCCAGCGCCACGCGATCGGCAAGCGGGGTGCCGGGGGCGGCTTATTGGCAGAACCGTGTCGATTATAATATTTCAGCGAAGATTGATCCGGCGACGAAGAGTCTGAGCGCCGATGAGACGATCACTTATACTAATAATAGTCCCGATCCGCTCGGCATCCTGTGGATTCAGCTCGATCAGAACATTTACCGGCGCGACGCACGCGCGGCCTTCATGCCGCAATACGAAGTGCGGACCGCGGACGAATTCAGTGCGGGATATCAGATCGATCGCGTGACGGTGGAGGGCGGGGCGCATGCCTATGCGCCAGGTGTCGTGATCAGCGATACGCGCATGCAGTTGCGTCTGAGCGAGCCGTTGGCGGCGAAGGGCGGTTTGGTACGGGTTCATATCGTATATCATTACACGGTCCCGGGCGCGTGGGGCGGACGGACGGCTGCGACCGGCAGCAAGAATGGCGAGATATTCGAAATCGCCCAATGGTTTCCCCGGATGGCGGTGTATGACGATCTGCGCGGATGGGACACGCTGCCCTATCTGGGCTCCGAGTTTTATCTCGATTACGGCGATATCGATTATGCGGTGACGGTGCCGTGGGATTATATCGTCGCGGGATCGGGTGTGCTGACGAATCCGCAGAATGTTTTGACGACCGTGCAGCGGTCGCGGCTGGCGCAGGCGGCGTTGAGCGACAAGACGGTGATGATCCTGGGGCCGGACGATGTGGGTAAACCGGCAAGTCGGCCGACAGGTGCGGGCGTGCAGACCTGGCGGTTCCATATGGCCCATACACGCGATGTGGCGTTCACCGCGTCGCCGGCGTTCGTATGGGATGCGGCGCGGATCAATCTGCCGGCGGGTGGGCACGCGCTTGCGATGTCGGTGTATCCAGTGGAAGCGGTAGGCGCGCAGAAATGGAACCGGTCGACCGAATATGTAAAATTCGCGATCGAGCATTTCTCGCAACGTTGGTTTACGTATCCGTGGCCGGTTATGGTGAATTTGGGCGGGCATGGCGCCGGGATGGAATATCCAGGCATCGTGTTCGACGATATGCACGATGCGGGCAAGGATCTCTTCTGGATTACGACGCATGAGGTGGGGCATAGCTGGTTTCCGATGATCGTCGGTAGCAATGAACGTCGCGACGCGTGGATGGATGAGGGGTTCAATACGTTCATCGACGTCTACGCGTCGGACGCATTTAACCATGGCGAGTATGCGCCGAAGCGAGATTCGGAATATGCGGTGCATGGCGGCAATCCGGTGGATGAGATATTGCCGATATTGGCGGACAAGGCCGGGCCGACGATCCTGGCGCCGGCCGATCTGATCAGTGAAAAATACCGGCACGCCGTTAGCTATTTCAAGCCGGCGCTAGGGTTGGTTTTGTTGCGCGAGCAAATTCTCGGGGCGGCGCGATTTGATCCGGCGTTCCGGCGCTATGTTGCCGCGTGGGCGTACAAGCATCCGTCGCCGTCGGACTTTTTCCGGTTCATGCAGAGCGAGGCGGGCGAGGATTTGTCGTGGTGGTGGCGGGGGTGGTATTTTTCGAACGCGTCGCTGGATCTGGCAGTGGGCACTGTCGCCTATGAGGGCGGCGATTACCGGCGCGGGCTGCATGTCGATGTGCTCAATCAGGACCAGCTCGTGCTGCCCGCGGTGATCGAAATTCGGTTTGTTGATGGGACGGCAGAGCGTGTGACGCTGCCGGTGGAGGCATTTTTCAAGGGTGATACGGCAGGTTTGGACTTGCCAACGAACAAGCCGGTGCGGGACGTGACGATCGACCCGGATCATGTGCTGCCGGATGAGGATCGGGGGAACAATCAGCGCGCGGTGAAGTAAGGTTTTGGCAAGATGCGCCTGATATGCATAGCCACGTATCGCTGCTATGCTTCGCAAGCATGGCGATACCCCGAGTCGTGACTGTCATCGTGTTGACATGGGGGCGGGCGGCCTCTAGAAGCCGGGTCACCGCAGCGAGAGGTGGCGACGCCTCTTGCAAATCAGCGCGGGTTGAATTAGCTTCCTCGGCCTGGCTGAGAGGCGGGCTGTGATTAGGCGTGTTGTTGCCCTTTGGAATGGGGGTAGCGGCGCGGCTGGTCTGGTTTTGTTCTTTGACAATTGCATCGGAATGGAAGGGA
>Ga0116229_10010870_pt1 | contig 13564 bp, 10 predicted proteins | sample S1TSphgellanicum_3_FD_87313 | JGI IMG/M metagenome (GOLD analysis project Ga0116229, IMG submission 87313) | Host-associated microbial communities from peat moss isolated from Minnesota, USA - S1T2_Fc - Sphagnum magellanicum MG | ecosystem: Host-associated > Plants > Peat moss > Unclassified...
ACTGCTCACCGCTCAACTTCTACGCCCTCGCAGCCAGCCGCCAGCATGCGCACCAAATCAGGCAGGGCCAGCGCGATGCAGCCGTCGGTGGGCGCGTAATCCGGGCGGGCGACATGCAGAAAGATCGCGGAGCCGCGGCCGCGGACCACGGGCGCGTCGTTCCAGCCGAGGACGCCGATGACGTCGTAGAGGGCGTCGCGGCGCCAGAGTTCCTCGTGGCGGGCGGCAAACGGGAGCGTCACAGGGCGGTTGTAGAGAGCGTCGGCGGGGTCGTCGCACCAGGCGTCGGTGGGAGCCAGCGGTTCAATGGGCACCGCGGCGTGCGGACGGGTCACGCGGTCGGCGCGGTAATAGACGCGGCGTAACGTCAGCACGCCCGCGGGGGTGGCGCCGTCGCCCTCCTGCTTGTCGGCGCGGATGAAGCCGCGACCGTAGGCCGCGCGAAACCGCAGATCACGCAGCGCAAGAATGCCGTCCGGGGTGAGCCGGGCGAGCGCGGTCATTCGAGCAAATGGCCGAAGCGACGGGCCTTGGTGGCCAGATAGGCGTCGTTCACGCCGTTGGCGGCAATCGCGTGGCTGACCCGGGCGGCGATGTCGATGCCATGGTCGGCGAGCGAGGACAGCTTTTCGGGGTTGTTGGTCAGCAGACGGATGCGGGTGACCCCGAGCGCCTTCAGCATGGTGGCGGCCGGCAGAAAGCTGCGCTCGTCGGCGCCCCACCCCAGCGCGCGGTTCGCATCCAGCGTGTCGAGGCCGGAATCCTGCAGCGCATAGGCGCGCAGCTTGTTGACCAGGCCGATGCCCCTGCCCTCCTGCGCCATATACAGCAGCACGCCGGCACCCTCGGCGTGCATGCGGCGGATCGCCTGGTGCAGTTGCGGGCCGCAATCGCACCGCAGGCTGCCCAGCACGTCCCCGGTGAAACATTCGGAATGGATGCGCACCAGCGGCGCCTCCACCTGCTCCGGCCGCCCGATCAGCAGCGCGAAATGCTCCTGGCCGCCGTCCGCGGGGCGGAACGCGACCAGACGCGCGTCGCCTGCCTCCGCGACCGGCACGGAGGCTTCGGCGACGCGCACCAGCGATATGTCGGCCAGCTGCGGTGCCGCGAGCAGGTCGGCGGCGGCGACAGAAAGCAAGGCTGTGGCGTCGGCGGCACTGGCGACCAGCATAGCCGGCAACAGATGGGCGAGCTTGGCCAGCATCAAGGCTGCATCGGCCATGGGTGGCGCCGCCGCCACAGTCAGCGCGCCGGAGAGCTGAGGTTCGGTGGGATCCGCCAACGCCCGCAACGCCTGGGGATCGAGGTGTGCCGGCGGCAGGGTCACGGCGAGGAGCGCGCCTGGTGATACCGGCTGGTGCAGGATCGCCGCGGCGCGGATCGGCGCCAGCAACAGAAGCGGAGGCCCGGACGCAGCCGTCGTGAAGGCCGCGAGCCCGTCCGCAGTCGCAGTTTCAGCCGGAATCGCCACCAGCGTGGCGGTTCCCTGTAGCGCGACAGGCACACCGGCCCGCGCATCGCGGATCGCGCGCTGCACCCGGCTAGGCGCCGCTTGCTGTTCGGCTCGGCCAGCCATTATGGGTGGTGCTGCCTCAAAATTTGAGCGAGAGCGATCTATAGACACGGGCATACGACATAGGTCGGCGGCAAACCGCCGGAAACAAGCCGCAACGCGTGGCAGAGCGGCAGCATTTGCGCGCCAGCCGACTCGGCGTGTGTCACCTAAGCTCACGTTCACGTGACAGTAGCGACGATATTGTACATGGTGAGCACGGAAATTCATGGCCCGACGCGCAAGGCGCCGGGTCCCGTCCAATCGGGACGCTGTGGGGAATAAAATTTGATGGCCGGTGAGCGCCCGATCCTGCTGGTCGATGACGACGAGGTGCTGCGCGAGGAATTGGCGTCGCAACTTGGCCTCGACGGCGAATTCCAGGTGGTCGAAGCCGCCTCCGTCGCCCAGGCAGAGGCGCGCATCGCGTCCGGCGACCCGCGCTATGACGCACTTATCCTCGATGTCGGCCTGCCCGATGGCGACGGCCGGGACCTCTGCGCGTCACTGCGCAAGCAAGGCGTGCGCACGCCAATCATCATGCTGACCGGCTCCGATGAGGAAGCGGACGTGGTGCGCGGCCTCGATTCCGGCGCCAACGACTATATCGCCAAGCCGTTCCGCCTGGGCGAGCTGCTCGCCCGCCTGCGCGCCCAATTGCGCAGCTTCGAAAACAGCGAGGACGCGGTCTACACCATCGGGCCCTACAGCTTCCGGCCGTCAGCCAAGCTGCTGCAGGAGCCGCAGCGTAACCGCCGCATCCGGCTGACCGAAAAGGAAGCCGCAATCCTGAAATTCCTGTATCGCGCCGGCAGCAAGCCCGTCGCGCGCCAGGTGCTGCTGAACGAAGTGTGGGGCTACAACGCCGCCGTCACCACCCACACGCTCGAAACCCACATCTACCGCCTGCGTCAGAAAATCGAACCAGACCCCGCCAACGCCCGCCTGCTGATCACCGAAGGCGGCGGCTATCGGCTGCTGCCTGCTGGGATGCCGGACTGAGCGTTCGGCGTTCGGCTGGCTCTCGGTGGAGAGGAAGGCGGGCGCGTCGTGCGTAGCACGCCTTCGCAGCGTCGTGCGTAGCACGCCTTCGCAGCGTCCTGCGTAGCACGCCTTCGCAGCGTCCTGCGTAGCACGCCTTCGCAGCGTCGTGCGTAGCACGCCTTCGCGGCGTCCTGCATAGCACGCCTTCGCGTGACGCCCCCGCCTTCCTCTCCACCAAGATCCAGTCCAAAAGCCGAGCGTCAACCCGGCACCCAGGAGGAAACAATGATCGTCAGTGTGGCTTATCCGAAGACCGCTTCGTCCAGCTTTGATCTGGACTACTATGTCAGCAAGCATGTGCCGTTGGTGAACAAGCTCTGGGGGCCGCTGGGGTTGCGCGGCGCGCAGGTGTTGCAGGGCACGGGGTCACTGGGTGGTGCTCCGCCGTTCGAATTGATTTGCTTGCTCGATTTCGCCAGCCAGGAGGCGTTCAACGAGGCGGCAGCGGCGCATGCTGATGAGGTGATGGGCGACATTCGGAACTTTACCAATGTACAGCCGATCGTACAGTTCAACGAACCGGTTGCCGCTTGATCGCCTGGCGCGGCGCGGTTTGCGCGCCGCGCCAGAACCGGGCCTGTTTCACCATATCCCAACGGCGGTCGACGCCGCCGCTCGCGTGCGTCCGGGACCCTAAATGCAGCGTTTTCCGTGACTTGCACTGGGGGAGTGGCGCTGGCACGCCGGCTGCTATAGCTCCAGCAGGACGTTGACCTGCCGCACGGCAGCGTATCCTGCGAAAATCGATCTGGAGAAACATATGAAGCGCCGCGCCCTTCTGCTGACCGCAACCTTGTTGGCATCGGCCGGTTCGGCTCTGGCCGAGCAAAAATTCGATTTCGACCACACGCCCGGCCAATTGCCAAAAACGGTGGTTCCGGACGAATACCATATCGATCTGGTGCCCGATCTGGTGAAGCTGACGCTGGCCGGGCACGAGACGATTGCGGTGAACGTGCGCACGGCGACGGACAGCGTCACACTCGATAATCTCGGCCTCACGATCGGCCATGCGGCGCTGGAGGACGGCGCCGCCGCAACCGTCACGCTGGACGCCAAGCACCAGACCGCGACGCTGCATTTCGCCAACAAGATCGCCCAGGGCGCGCACACGCTGACGCTCGATTATACCGGGCCAATTCCGAACACGCCTGCCGGCATCTACTATAACGACTATCGCACCGCGGCGGGTCCGGCCAAGCGCATGCTGGTGACGCAATTCGAAACGGCCGACGCACGCCGCATGTTCCCGGGCTGGGACGAGCCGGTGTTCAAGGCGAAATTCCGCCTCTCCGCCGTGCTGCCGACCGATTACGCGGCCATTTCCAACATGCCGATCGTGTCGCGCAGCCCGGCCGGCGCCGGCCTGACGAAGGTGCAGTTCGACACCTCGCCGCGCATGTCGACCTATCTGCTGGCGTTGATCGCCGGCGATCTGGAAGCGGTGCGCAGTGCCGCTTCCGGCACGCAGCTCGCGGCCTGGGCGCCGCGCGGCGAGGCCGGTCAGGCGCAATACGCGCTCGATGTCGAAAAGAATGTGCTGCCGTTCTACAACGAATATTTCGGCGTCGCCTATCCGTTGCCGAAGCTGGATCTGATTGCCATTCCGGGCAATTACGAAGCAGGTGCGATGGAGAATTGGGGTGCCATCACCTTCATCGACGACGCCATGCTGTTCGACCCGAAAACCTCTTCCGCCAGCACGCGCGAGACCATTCATATCGATGTCGCGCACGAAATGGCGCATCAATGGTCGGGCGACCTGGTCACCATGGCGTGGTGGGACAATATCTGGCTGAACGAGGGTTTCGCCACCTGGATGGAATTCAAGGCGACGGATCATTTCAACCCGACCTGGCAGGTCTGGCCGCGCCAGCACGAAGCGCGCGAACAGGCGATGACGCAGGACGCGCAGCCGACCACGCACCCGATCCAGCAGCTGATCCGCGACGAAAGCGAAGCGGGTACCGCATTCGACGGCATCAGCTACCAGAAAGGCTCGCAAATTCTGCGCATGATCGAGGATTGGATCGGCCCGGATAATTTCCGCGACGGGATGCGCGCCTACATGAAGGCGCATCAATATTCCAGCGCCACCAGTGCCGATTTGTGGGCGGCGCTGGGCCAGGCCGCCGGCCGCGACGTGGCGCACATGGCCGCGGGCTTCACCGAACAGCCGGGCATTCCGCTGGTGCATGTCACGCGCAAATGCGCGGCCGGAAAGGCCACGTTGACGCTGACGCAGGATCGTTTCGCGATCCATGATCCGAAGGCCGCCAAGCTCGCCTGGATCGTTCCGGTGACGCTCGCCGCACCGGGGGGCGAGGCCACGCGCGTGCTGCTGAACGGCGCGCCCGTCACCGTGCCGTTACCGGCCTGCGACACCCCGGAGAAGGCGAATTTCGGCGAAAACGGCTATTATCGCACCCAGTACGATGCCGCGTCGCTCAAGCCGCTGGTGGCCAGCCTGCCGCAATTCGGGCCCGCCGACCGGGCCAATCTGCTCGGCGATCAGTTCGCGTTGTTCCTGGCCGGACGGGCGCCGTTGCCGAGCTATCTCGATATGCTGCCGCAACTGAAGGGCGAGACCAATATCGCTGTCTGGACCGACACGCTGCACCATCTGCGCCGGCTGGACGGGCTGGCGCGCGGCACCGCGGTGCGGCCGGTGTTCCGCGCCTATGCGCGGACACTGCTGCGGCCGGAATTCGACCGGCTCGGCTGGGATCCGAAGGCGGGCGAATCGTTCCTCGATGCGTTGCTGCGCCCGGATCTGATCGCCGCCCTCGGCCGTTTCGAGGACGCGGATATTATCGCCGAGGCACGTGCGCGGTTCGAAAAATTCACCAAGGATCCGGCGAGCCTGGCGCCCGATCTGCGCGAGCCCGTGCTCGAAATCGTCGGCCACCGCGCCGACCAGGTGATTTACGCGAAACTGGGCGAACTCGGCGCCACGGCGACCAGCACGGAGGAAAAACTGCGCTATTTCGGCGCCATGGCGTCCGCCGAGGATCCGAAACTGATCCAGGAGACCGTGGTGCTTGCCGCATCAGGTGAAATCCCGAACGGCCGCGTCGCGCAAATGATCGGCCAGGCCAGCGTCAAGTCCGACAACCCGGACGAAGTGTGGCGCCAGGTGCTGCCGCGCCAGAAGGATTTGCGCGCGCATCTGACCGAGGAAAGCCAGAATTACCTGCTGCCGGCCGCGGCCGCCGGCAGCACCAGCACCGCCATCGCCCGCGCGCTGCTGGCCGACCCCTCGGCCAAAACCAGCATCGGCGCCACCATCATCGCCAAACGCTTCGCCGACCAGATACTGACCCAAGCCGACCTGCAGCAACGCGCCGTTCCGGCGCTGACGGCGTGGCTGGCGGCTCGAAAGTAGGGCCAGGAAATCGGGGGGGAGCAAGCATGCGCGTGACGCCCCTCGGCCAAGCTGGGGCGTAGGATGGGTGAGTGCCGCGTTACCCATCACGATGGTTGATGGGGAACGCGGCACTCGCCCATACTGCCGGGGCCCACCGCACCAAAGCGGCATGGGAGGCAGGCATGATGGATCGGCGCAAATTTCTCATCGATGCAAGTATGTTGGCGTCTGCATCTGCGTGGGGTCCTATGGCGCGTGCGGCTGCAAGATCGGCGCCCGCGTCGGCCGCCGGCCGCAAGGCGCCCTTTCGCACGCTCTATAACAATGACTCGACGAATCTCCTGTCCTGCTACAGTCCATGGAGCAACCCCACCAATAATTCGCATCCCCAGGTCTTCAGCACGCGCCTGATCGAGGCAAGCGTTGCCGAAGTTGCCGGCAAAGTCGATGTGCAGCTCTTTTGTCCTGGCCTTTGCTGGGTCCCGTGGTGGACGAGCCGCGTCTATCCGGCGGCGGAGCATTATCGCTGGTACTACGACCTGATGGGCCACCCGGACGGACCGTTCGACGCCTATGCCAGGTACATGCTTGCCGGCGGCGACATGATCCGTGACTTCCTGAACGCCTGCCGCCGCCATGGCCAAACGGCCTTCGTGAGTTTTCGCCTCAATGACGTGCAGTTTCTGGAAATAGCCGGGAACGTCGTTACCACCACGTCGAAGATGTGCAAGTTCTGGTATGAAAACTCGGTCTATGTGAACACCGACAGCTTCACGCTGGGGAACGATTACGTCCGGAGCCCGCAGCGTGCACAGAATTGGGCGATTCCCGAAGTACGCGCATACAAGCTCAGTTTGATCGAGGAGATCTGCACATACGATATCGATGGGCTTGAGCTCGACTTTAATCGTTACGCGAACTACTTTCCCGCTGCGTTCGACCCTCAGGAAAGTCAGCAGATCATGATGGGGTTCATCCGCGATGTGCGTGCGGCACTCGACGCGAATGTCCCGTCAGGGCTGACGGGGGATGCGCGGTTCGCGGCACAGGGCAAACCGAAACGCAGATATCTGTGCGTGCGCGTGCCGTCTTTCCTCGACGTTCATGCGAAGCTGGGAATTTCCCTGCCGGCCTTCGTCGCGGCCGGTGTCGATATGGTGAACCTGTCCGACGGTTACTACACCACGAACGAAAGCGATATGCCGCTTATCCGGTCCCTGATCCCGCGGACATCGATCTACTTCGAAGCCACGCAGACGACAAACGTCACTTCGACATTGCCCGATGGCAGCAGACCGTTTCTGCGTACGACGGACCAGCAATTTCATACCGCCGCCGATATCGCCTACAATCAGGGTGCCGATGGCATCAGCCTGTTCAATTTTGCCTATTATCGGCAGACAAGCAACGAAATCGCCGCCGATCCCGGCGTCGGGCCGTTCGACGAACCGCCCTTTCATATCCTGGAAAGCCTGCGCCACCGGGATGCGGTATCGCATGGTCCGCAGTGGCATGTTCTGGCGGTTGACCACGATAGTTATATCTCGCCTTCGATGCAGATGCCGCAGACCCTGCACGCAGGAGAATCATTTACGTTCACGCTGTCGATGTTTCCGCGCGGGCAGCAGCCCGAGGGGCTGCTCAGGGTGCGGGTCGCACCGCCGGCCGGCTATATCAGCGGCCCGGTTCCAGCCTGGGTATCCGCGGTGGAATGGAACGGCACGCAGCTCGCATCTTGCGACTTCGTCGCAACGCCGTTGCCGGATCGCTACAAGGCCAATCTCGCGGTCGATCCCTCGCGTTTCTGCTGCTTTACATTGGCACGTGGTGCGGTCAGCGATGGTCAAAACGCCATCAAAGTCAAACTGCTGCGACCGAATTCCGCGAGCGCCAGCAAAGTCACCCTGGATTACCTCGATGTCGCCTGGCGGTAAAAGTTTGAAAGCGGTTGGTGGACGCACCCGCAAACATAGCATGGGTGAGCGAGGCCGCACCCATCAACCACGGTGATGGGTAGCGCTTCGCTCACCCATCCTATGTTGCCTAAGCCGGTGACACACCACCCTCGCTGGTGACAATGGCGTTGCCAAATTCGTCCGTCAGCGGTTCGTTTTGGTTCGTTGTTATTGCGTTGCCCGGAACCGGCACGGTCATGTCCGGACCGGCCGTGCTCGCCTGGGGAATGCGGCCGGCGGGGGCTAGATCGTTGTCGGCATGATGCTGGCTGGTGAGACTGGATGGATCGGCGCTCATGGGTCGGCAACTCCATAAAATGCCGCCCCGTCAAGAGATTTGGCTATCCCGATCCCGTCGTCAACAGCTTTGATATGCGGGCCCCGGGCAATCGGGTGAAGCCAAAATCAAGGCAGGCGGAGCGCGGCCACCACCCGCACCGCCGCCTCCGCCGCCGCGCCACGCCGGGCCGCGCCCGCCCGCATCGCCCTACGTTGGATTGGACGTTCCCTTTACAGAGAAAGGTGGAATGTTCTTTTTTGAAAAAAGAACCAAAAAACTTTTGCGCCTGGCGGATTGCACACAACGCGGTCGCCGGAAACGGCAGGCTGGCGCCTTCTGCCGCGTTGGCGCTTCTCGCCAAGCTGTGGCAAAACCGGGGCGGGAGGGTCAGCGTGCCACGTAAACAGGCTAAATCGGACACCTCCCGCGGCAAGCCAACCGCCGCCGAGATCGCGCAATGCGACCGCGAGCCGATCCAATTCCCCGGCGCCATCCTGCCGCACGGCGCCATGCTGGTGATGGACCCGCAAACCCTCGAAATCCTGCAACTGGCCGGCGATGTCTCCCCCTTGCTGGGCGCGGCACCGAAAAAGCTGCTCGGCCAAACCGCCGCCGCCATCCTGCAACCGCATCAGACCGCGATGCTGCGCCAACTCGCCGCCAGCGCCGATTTGCGCAAACCGCGCCATCTGCTGGATCCGCTGCTGCGCGTCATCGCCACGCAGCCGCTCGATGCCAGCCTGCATCGCAGCGGCGACACGCTGGTGCTGGAATTCGAGGCCGCCGATCTCCAGGACCGGTTCGCATCGGACCCGCTGAGCGGCGTGCAGGAAATGGTGCAGGGGCTCGATGCCGCCGGGTCCCTGCACGCGATGTGCCAGCATGCGGCGGATCGCGTACGCGATGTCGCCGGCTATGACCGCGTTCTGGTGTATCGTTTCATGCAGGACGAGTCCGGCTGGGTCGTGGCCGAAAGCCGGCAGCCGCATCTGGCGCCGTTCCTCGGCATGCATTACCCGGCCGCCGACATTCCACGGCAGGCGCGCGCGCTGTACGTGCATAACTGGCTGCGATTGATTACGCAGGTGAATTACGATCCGGCGCCACTCATACCGGCCCTCAACCCGCGCACCGGCGCAACGCTGGACATGAGCCAGGCGATCCTGCGCGACGTCTCGCCGGTTCATCGCGAGTATTTGCGCAACATGGGCATCGATGCGTCGATGTCGATCTCGATCGTGCGCGGCGGAAAATTATGGGGGCTGATCGCCTGCCACCATAACAGCCCGCGCATCCTGCCACGCCATTTGCGCGCGGTGTGCGAATTGTTCGGATCGATGTTCTCGCTGGAGCTGGAGGCGCGCGAGAAAGCCGAGCGGTTCAATGAGCGCCTGGCCAGCCGCATGGTGCTGCAAGCCCTGATGCTGAACCTGGCGAGCGCCGACAATTACGCCGTGGGACTGACGCAGCAATCCCCCAATCTGCTGGACTATATCGTCTGCGGCGAGAAGCAGGCCGACGGCACGCGGCAGGGCGGTGTCGCGGTGGCGGTCGATGGGCATCTGACCTCGCTGGGCAACACCCCTGGCAGCAGCGACATCGCCGCCCTGGTCGCCTGGCTGGATAGCGGAGCGACGCGCGAAGCGGGCCTGTTCGCAACCGACCGGCTGGGCGAAATCTGGCCGCCGGCGCAGGCATTCGCCGGCATGGCCTCGGGCGTGCTGGTGATTTCGGTCTCGGACCAACCGTCCGACTACATCATCTGGTTCCGGCCGGAATTGGTCGGCACCACCACCTGGGCCGGGGAACCGGGCAAAGTGCTGGAGGAGGGCCCGGACGGACCACGCCTCGCGCCGCGTAAATCGTTTGAACAATGGAAGGAAACCGTCCGCGGCCGCTCGCTGCCCTGGACCGAGGCCGACATCGATGCGGCGTTCGACCTGCGGGTTTCGCTGCTGCAGGTTGTCCTGCGCCGCATCAGTGAAGCCGCGGCCGAGCGCCGGCACGCGGCCGAACGCGACAAGCTGCTGATGGCCGAGCTCGATCACCGGGTCAAAAACACCATCGCCAATATCCAGGCGCTGGTCATGCAAACCAGCCAGAGCGCCGACACGCTGACCAGCTTCGTCAAAGGGCTGGACGGGCGGATCCAGTCCATGGCCAAGGCGCACAACCTGCTGTCGGAAGGCCGCTGGGAGGGTGTCTGGATCGACAAGCTGCTGCATGAGGAGCTCGATCCCTACGCCGGCGCCAATACCGGTATCGGGCTGCATGGCGCGCCGGTTCTGCTGACATCGAAAGCAGCGCTCGCGGTGTCTCTGGCGGTACACGAGCTCGTGACCAACGCGGCGAAATATGGCGCGCTGTCCAGGCCGGGCGGCCGCATTACGGTGGATTGGCGGCGCCAGGACAGCGGCGGCATCCAGCTCTCCTGGCGCGAATCCGGCGGGCCGCTGGTCACCGCACCCACGCGGCGCGGCTTCGGCTCCACGTTGATCGAGCGTGCGCTGGCCATGGAGACCGGCGGCCACGCGTCGGTGCATTACCTGCGCGGCGGCGTGGTGTGCGAGGTGTTCCTGCCGGCCGCCGCCGTGGCCGCCGCGCCCGCGGCGGCCAGCCTGCCACCGGCCGCCACGCCCGCGCCGGCAGCCATGAACCCCGCCCCGACGCGGCCGGCGGTGACAGGCGCCTTGCGTGTGTTCGTGGTGGAGGATTCGGCGCTGGTGCTGCTCGGGCTGGAAATGGTGTTCAAACATCTCGGCTGGGTCATGGTGGGTCCCGCCACCCGGCGCGGTGCGGCAATGGCATTGGCCGCATCCGACTCCGAACAGTTCGATGTCGCACTGCTCGATATCAATCTGGATGGCGAGATGTCGTGGGAGGTGGCCGCGGCGCTGCGGGCGCGCGGCATTCCGATCGTGTTCACGACGGGCTACGACGTGCACAGGGTGCTGCCGCCCGCGTTCCGGGACATCCAGGCGTTGAGCAAGCCATTCAGTATGGAAGATATGGAACAGGCGCTGCGACGCGCGATCGCAAACAGGAAGTAAGGCGTTCTTTTTTTTGAAAAAAAGAACCAAAAAACTTTTGCCACTTGCCGATGGCACCCATGATGGTCGCCCGAAGCGGCCGATTCCCGCAAATTGCAAATGTTTTTTGCTTCTTTTTTTCAAAAAAGAAGTCCTTTCTTTTCCTGAACGGGATGGTATTCCCAACTCATCGCCCGCGTTGCAAGGACCCCTGCCCCATGGCCCAGATCCCCGCCACCCTCATCCCCGGCGACGGCATCGGCCCGGAAATCATGGAGAGCGTGCGGACGGTGTTCACCGCGCTGGGCGATCCGTTCGCGTGGGAGGAGGCGGCGGCCGGCCTGGGTGCGATCGCGACCCATGGCGATCCGCTGCCGAAATCGACCGTGGACAGCATCAAGCGCACCAAGCTGGCGCTGAAAGGGCCGCTGACCACGCCGGTCGGCGGCGGCTTCAAGAGCGTGAACGTGGAAATGCGCAAGGAGTTCGAACTCTATGCGAATCTGCGGCCGGCGGTGACGCTGATCCCCGGCGGCCGTTACGAGAATATCGACCTGGTGCTGGTGCGCGAGAATCTGGAAGGGTTCTACGCCGCGTTCGAACATTATTTGCCGATCGAGCATGACCCGAAGGCGGTGGCGTTCTCCGGCGGCTTCAACAGCAAGGCCGGATGCAAGCGGATTCTGCGTTTCGCGTTCGAATATGCGGTGGCGCACGGCCGCAAGAAGGTTACGATCGTGCACAAGGCTAATATTCTGAAGGCCCTGACCGGCATTTTCCTCGATGCCGGGCGCGAGATGGCGCGCGAATATGAAGGCCGGATCGCGGTGGACGACCGCATCGTCGATGCCTGCGCAATGCAACTGGTGCTGAACCCGTGGCAGTTCGACGTCATCGTCACCACCAACCTGTTCGGCGACATCCTGTCGGACCTGATCGCCGGGCTGATCGGCGGCCTGGGCCTGGCGCCCGGCGCCAATATCGGCGAGAGCGCCGCGATCTTCGAGGCGGTGCATGGCTCGGCGCCGGACATCGCCAACAAAGGGCTGGCCAACCCCGTAGCCGTGCTGATGGCGAGCGGGCTGATGCTGGACCATGCCGGGCTCGGCCCGCTCGCCGCCCGCTTGCGCGCGGCGATCCACGGCGCGGTCGTAACCGACGGCGTACGCACCCGCGACCTCGGCGGCACCGCCACCACATCGGACATGGCCCGCGGCATCATCGACCGCCTCCAATGACGCCACTCAAATGTCATGACCCGGATGAAATCCGGGTCTCCCGCACCCACCGAGGTGAAGTTTTCCTAAAAAAGACTATTTACCTATGAACGCCTGTGATGCTATACTCGTACGTCTCAAGCCTTCGGCCACGGTCAGGCGCACCTAGATGCAGCACATCACCTCAAACATCGTCCAGGACCGCACGCCTGCCGCGCCCGCCGCAGCCAAACCCAGCCTAATCTATACGAAACCGCAAAGGGTTGGCCCGGGCCAACCCTTTACGTAAAGACAACGAACGCACCAGCCCAGACCGCCGCTTTTCATCGATCGCGCCAGGATGTGCCGTTCAGGACCGGCCGACGATGCTCAGCACAAGCGCACCGAACAGCGCGCCACCGGCGGTGAACGCCGCCAGGCCGATCAGCATGCGGACGCGAATATTATGGGCCTCCTGCGCGAAAGCCGCGAACATGCGGGCCCGCTCCGCAGTGACGCGCGCGGCGAAATCGCCGGGCCCGCTGAGAATATGATCGGCGCTGTCGTCGAGTGCCGGGCGCAGCGCATCGAGGCGGGCTGCCGCGTCAAGGCGGGTAGAGTCCGCCAGCGCCTGCGTCAGCACCGCGTCGCGCGCCATCGCGTGCTCGAACGGCACCTGCGCGCCGTAAATGCCCGCCGCACCCACCAGCCCGACCGCGCCGAAGGCAGCCAGCAGAAAACCGGTCCAGCCGGCATTATCCTTCGGCACGTGATACTCCTTGTTGCAGCAGGGCAGCGCCCGCCCTGTAGCGCCTGGCGGGCAGCGCCCGCCCTGTAGCGCCTGGCGCGGCGGGACGCGAACGCCGGCATCATTCATTTGGCAATCCACAATGGTTTGTTAACCAAACGGCAGCATATTGCGCGCGAACCGATCGGGTGACGCATGCAGACCGGGCACATGGTAAATTGGGTCGGCAACGGCGCGCTGGACGATTTTGCGGTCAAGCCGCCGCGCGGGGTGGTAATGCCGCCGGCGCCGCCACGCCCACGATGGCCGGCCCGGCGCGTCGCGGCGGTGCAAGCTCTATGGGGCGGCGGTTTTACCGGGCCTGGCGGCGCCGCGGAAACAGTCAAGCTC
>Ga0116229_10010872_pt1 | contig 13562 bp, 10 predicted proteins | sample S1TSphgellanicum_3_FD_87313 | JGI IMG/M metagenome (GOLD analysis project Ga0116229, IMG submission 87313) | Host-associated microbial communities from peat moss isolated from Minnesota, USA - S1T2_Fc - Sphagnum magellanicum MG | ecosystem: Host-associated > Plants > Peat moss > Unclassified...
CAGTCAGATTAGGGTTTAGGGTTTCAGGCACTGAGTAAGTACTGAAGCTTGCTTGCTTTCCTGGCTTTCGTTCCTTCCAAGTTTCAGGCTCAAGCAGGTTTGTTTTGATGGGGCAAAAGAAAATGTTGTGATGACACACACACCCAACCAACCTTTTTCACCTCCTTTTCTTTTCTGTCCATGCACCAACATTAATTAAAAACTGAGTGAAGCCAGCCAGCGGCCAACCTGCCACAACTTTTTCCTTTCATTGCTCTCAGTATGTAAACTTTTGATGATTAGTAGAAAAATTTAGTTGGACACGATTTGTTACAAGAGAATTTTTTTAAGTCAGTTTTTAAATTACAAGCTTTCAATTTTTTTTAAATTCTTTTGCGAATCATTGATTTTCTGTTTCTAACTTTTGGCGACAAAGCTCTATAGGGGAATTGAACCTGACTCAAAAAGGACCTGCCCATTGTAGCATAAAGCTTAACCTGCACAAAAGAAAACTTGGTCACACATGCTCATTGTCAAAAAAATAAGTTTTCATTCCTGATTTGTAAAGGCCCAAAAGGGGTCGGAAGAAGACACATGAGTCACCCTATCCAAACAAATGGATCATGGAAACAAAGGGCAATTATAAAATTTAGTAAATCCTCCATCATTCCTTATAACGAATTTTGTTGTATTTCCAACTTTGGATTGTTGTTCAAAAAGGGAAGTTTTCCATGGTGAAATACTTTTGGCTAAACATCTGATTGACTAGCTCCAAATGCACAGTGAACTGGTTTCTTAGTTTAGTTTTCATAAAGGTGAGCTTTGAAAAACTAGCTCATTCTCTACTAAACCAATAACTTGCACAACAACAAGTTCAACCAACTTAATGTACTCAGGGATTTGATGTTCAAAAATCCATGATGATGAAAGGAACCTCCAAAGTTTAGTAAGTGGGTTGAGATCAAATGATTTTTGCATTGTCAATTTGGCATTGTTTTTCATGGTAAGGACAAATAAAAATCTATGCAAGTCAAAAATAGTAGTTAAAAACAATGTTGGAACCCATACCTCATTAGGCCCCACCTTCTTAGGCTGGCAAGGGCAGCTTTTAGAATTGCCAAATGAGTAAAAAATCTCACTTTAGGTTCTAGTTGCAATTAGTATTGGGCGTACACAATCCCAAATGCATCCATCAACTCCTAAGATGGGAATCAACATTGCATCTCTATAATAAGTTGATTCCCAACTTTCACACATTGTTGTTTCATGGAGGCTATAATCTCTTCAAACATGGGCCTTGTAGCATAACTAAATCCCCCCATCCAATCTACAAAAATATGGCCCAAATGTGTTGCGCAACCAATTCAAATGCCAGATGATTGATTCCAATATTTAGATTTGTTATTTGGTGAAAACAAATGTTCTCATAAATGAAATTGACCAAGGCCAAAAAGTTAGTAAACACATCACCTTGGAAACAACACTAACTATCACAATACATGTGATACACCTCTCCATCACAAATGTTGATTGTTGTAATAAAATCACAAATGAACATGTCACACAACTAAACAAATTTAATCAAAGAACGAATTGTTTCTAGGAGTGGCATAATGGCATTCAACCCCAACAACGTCTTTACATAAGTTAACAAACATGTTAGATTGAACAGAGGGTTATGGTGGGTGCATCCAATGTCATTTTCATTATAAAAAATGTGATATTCAAATAACACACATTTGATAGGACTGTGTCACGAATGCTAATGCCATGGAGTTCATTCATTTGAATGTTCATCCATATATGTACCTAACTTTTAATTTAGTTTCAATTCATTTTTAGTTAACTTCTAGTTAAATTTGAATTCATTTTCATTTGACTCATAATTCACTTCCAGTTGATTTTTAGTTCATTTTATTTAACTTTTAATTCACTTTTATTTAAAGTTTACTTAAGTTCGAATTAACTCCCAATTGGTTTTTGGTTAAGTCCCAGATAACTTTTAGTTAATTCATAATTGATTTTCAGTTATGAAGGTTCTTAAGAAGCTTCCTTACTAATGCACACATAGAAGCTTCCTTGGAACCTTCTTTGAACTAAATCCCCAAAAGGATATAAATAGAAATAAGACCCTTCATGTGATGAATGTGAACACTAGACACCATCTTCCAAAGGATGAAATTCATCAATAATGTTCATCCATAATTCTTAATTAAGTCTTAGTTAATTTTTGGTTGAGTCCCAGTTAACTCTTAATTAAATATCAATTAAATCCTAGTTAGCTCCCAATTAAGTCCAAGTTAACTCTTAGTTAACCCATAATTAGTTTTTAGTTAAGTCCTAGTTAAATGTTAGTTAACTCCCAATTAAGTCATAATTAATTTTTAATAAAATTTTAATTAATTTTTAATTAATTCTAGTTAATTTTTAGTTGACACCTATTTTCAAATAACTCATAATCAACTTTTAATTAAGAAGGTTCTCAAAAAGCTTCATTACTTGATGCACACGTAGAAACTTCTTTGAGCTAAGTCCCCAAAAGGGTATAAATAGGAGTAAGACCCTTCATTTGCTTCAATTTGCTCAACACCAATCTTAAGCATGATCTTGCACCATAACCTTGTCATGTTCTTTTCATGTTCATGTTTGCATATGTTAACATAATAAAGATTTGTTTCCATGTTTGTCTTGCACATCTTGTGTTCTTATTTTTGAATTACATAATATTATTTTGTTCTTTGTTAGACTTTTCCTTTAGCTTTTGTTCTTGTGATTTTTCATGTCCTTGAAACTTCATTTTTTTCAATTTGTTCAACACTAGTCTTCGGCATAATCTTGCATCATAACCAAGTGTCATGGTTTTTTCATGTTCATGTTTGCACATGTCGACAAAATGAAGATTTATTTTCACATTTGTTTTACACATCTTATGTTCTTTTTCATAGTTCTTATGTTCTTGTTTTTGAATCACATAATATTGTTTTGTTCCTTATTTGAAAGTTAGATTTAAACCTTTTCTTAACCTTTGTTCTTGTGGTTATTCATGTCCATGACAAATTGATCATGGATATCCACCTAGTTTTTATGTTTTTCAAGATTTTATTACCTTTAGTTTCCATGATCTCTACCAATTTTGTAAATTCCATATGTTTTTTATGGCTGTGGTTGAAAAAAACATACAAAAACTACAAAAGACTTTCAATGAGAAACACCAAAGAAAGGTTTGAAAGGGCTTATATTGCCAAACTTGTCCAGTGAACCATATAATGCATACCCATGACAAATGGAGCATATTGATGTTGGATTTAAACTATAACTCCATATCTAAGGTCTTAGAAGGTACTAACCCCATCAACACCAAAACAAACTAACCTTGAAGCAAGTTCCTCTTCTTTAAAACCTTCTTGTGTCATCAAAAAGTTCATGATCAAAGTTAAATTAGGATCTCCAAATCCAAAAACAACATGTTATACATTCAACAACAAAGGTATGCAACACTAATCCTACACAATATAACCATGTGCACATTTGCTGAACTTGCATTATCCATATTGGAAGTGACCTCATCACAAGTTTAAAATACAAACTTGGCATTTTGGATAATAACTTTAGTGTCATTTTTCACCTCATGGTCAACATGTGTTCTACCATTTGCCAACCAACCCCATCAATCAAACCAATGTTTTTTGGGGATAAATCGAAGTTTCAAGAACTAAAACAAAGGCAAGAAATTTTCATAATCTATCATGGGCTTACCTTTATTCAACAAGCTGAAAATAGTGGCAAATTGGATAAGTTTTCATTTGTCTTTAACTATTTAACCAAGATCAAGCTGTTAGAAGATAGTTATTGAAGATAGTTAATCATATGTAATTTCATTTTTTGCATGCCCACATTTTGGATCCATATACCACTTAACATCATGGTTTTTCTTCTCCCCTGCATGTTTCTTTATAGAATCTCATTTAACCACTAAAACCTTTTCCTTCCTCTCAATTCTAATATAAACCCAACATCTAATAAAAGTTATTGAGCCAACATCATTTAGTATGGGCTCTACCCATGGCATTTTCAAAGCCTAAACCTCCTAAAACTTCTAATTCACATTGTAATTTCATACTTCTTTTGTTTCTTAGGATTGGGTGCATGCCCACCTTTAGTAATAACATAAATTTCAAGGGGTTCAAAACCTTCAAAGTTTGCGTCCAAAATCAGAAGTGGATTAGGAGTCTGTAATTCATAAGAAGGCATATAATTTCTTTTTGCACCCATGTTATTTAGATTCAAGTGCATCATAATAGTGAAGTTCATCAAGTATCAAAACTTCTCCAAGGACTCAAGCACTAAAGAAATATTTGAATTAAAATGGGTCGAAACTTGTGAACACGGGGGCATGATTGAATGAAACCAAAAAAAATTAATCAAAGCACTAAAATTTCAAGAGTATGCTCAAAAAACCTACCTAAATTGCAAATGCACAACAACACTTGCTTATGGCGTGGATGTTCATCAAAATCCAGAATCTAAATTGTAGACTTCACACAAAAAAACTACAACAAATGTTGAGTAAATGTCATGTCAATGACTTCCAAAACATGGACACAAGCTACATTGGTGCAATAGTTGCATAAAATCCAATTATAACAAAAATCATGCACATAATAAAAATCGTGCATAGAAAAACAAACCTCACACAAAGAAGTTGTAATAGATGTTGAACATCTACCAACAAGAGGTTGACGATTCCAAAAATATGCACATAAGCTACATTGGTGCAACAATTATGCAAAGTCCACTTACAACAAAAACCATACACACAACAAGAGCCATGCATAAAAAAATTAACCTCCCACAAAGAAACTACAACAAATGTTGAACATTTACCAATAAGAGATCAATGACTTCTAAAATATGCACAAAAATTACGTTGGTGTAGCAATTGTATGAAATCTAACTACAACAAAAGCCACACACACAACAAGAGTCATGCACCAAAAAAAAGACCTCACAATTTTTTTTTATAGTAGATGTTGAGCAACTACGAGCAAATGTTGATGACTTCTAGAACATGCATAGTGCAAAGTGTGCAAAAAATGCCTTGAGAAGGTGGGGGAGTTGCAACTTATCATTCCACTATGGCATCATTTGTTTTCAACATTCATACATTATATAACTTTTCATCCATATTATGCAACAATTTTCTTCAACCTTTCATTATGAAATGTCGCATAATATGGATGAAAAATTGCATATTGAATGAAAATTTTGGAAAAAAGATAAATTTTTTGTATAATATGGGTGAAAAATATTCATTTGCCCCAAGAACCATGGTTTCCTCATAGAAACATGGTTTTCTAAGTGAATGAATCCAAGTTTTCAAAGAAACTTGGTTCCCAAGGCAAATGAGCCCAAGTTTTTGAGGAAACCAATGTTTTGCTAATAACTTCAACACATTTCCTTGGGGACATTATGTTTCACCAGTAATTTAGGTTGCCCAGGAAAACATAGTAGAAGGGGAACTTTCCTTAAGTTTGACAAACTTTGAAAAAGAAACTTTCTCCTCTAGTATAAGAACAATAGGTAGATTTAAGATTAAGTCTTCCTATCATGACCCACCCACCAATTGGTAACTTTTTAAATTAATTTTTGGTTTTTTCTTCTTCAATTTGTGGTAATTGTGATGCCCTATTCTACCTTGGTGAGGTTGTACTCTTAGTTCTTTTCTTTTTTTACAAAGGAATGTGTATTTCATTTGTGCCAATTTTTTATAAAAAAATTGTGGTGTGAATTTATTAAAATTATCCATAAAGTTAGGTGATAAAGGGGCAAAAACCGTTAGTTTTGGCGTAACAAGGCATCAAATGTGTAACTAGAATAAAATTGTACCAAACAAAATAATTAAGGCCCAAATTAGTTTTTTCCACCAATTTTGGTGGTAAATCAAGTTTCATCCCTTATTTCCTTATTCTGGAGCACCTCCACTACTACTACATATATTTTCATTGCTCTTACTTATACATGAACACAATCTTGGGTGACAATGGAAAAATTATTGACCACAACATCACAAAAGATTTTAAAATGTTTACGTTGGTAACCAATCATAGGATCAAAATACATCATGAAGAGATGAACTTGAGATATTTTTATAACTACCACAAAATCACAAATGAAAACATCCCTTCCTTGAACAAATTTGATGAAAACATTAAATATTTCCAACAATGGCAACAAACAACACAAGGCTAAAAATGTGTGAATATCACAAAAAAGGTCAAGATTCAACCTTGCTTAAACAATTGAAGGATTGTCTTGTGACATTTTCACAATTAAAATCTTGTTTCGTACCATGACTTGCTTCAAAAGCTCCAACATTGATATCCATTGAGTCTTGACATTTCTCAAGATCTTAAATCTTGTCATTTCCACAATTTTAGCAAGCTTATTGAATTCCAAATGTCATCTAAAGGATTCTTTTTATAATGTTTTTAATGTCAACAACAAAAGATAGTGAATTTTTTTCTATGTATAAAAAATTATTGGTATTTCATTGCATTGTTGTATCTATAGTGGAAGATGTCAATGCTTGGACAAATAAATGATGGAGGGACCATGTGGAGAGGTTACCAAATGTTGTTTTTATGGCTAGGTGGATTCTTGGCATACATGGATTGCAAATTAAGACTAAATGAGTTTTCTTAGTTGTAGGGTTGTTCACAAGCTTACAAAGTTTTCTTAGGGGGAAGTTACTCTCAAATTTTCCAAATGACATACAGAAAACTATAACAAGAAACTTAATGAAAAATAAATAAATTATAATTCAACTCAATGTAAATAGGGTGCCAAGATTTGAAGTCCCCTACAACTCTACCAAATTGAATTTTTAAAAATGTGACAAAATTTGAGCTACGAGGAGGTTAAATGGTTACAACTCTCTTTTGTCACTTGACAATGGTTTGGTCAAACGTCAATCAAAGGTTAAATTCTAAAGCTATGCACTCTTCATTTGATTGGTAACCTGCCTTCATTCGCTGTCATCATTCATTCAACCCCAAACACAAAGCCCTAAGACCTAGATTCATATGGATTTGGCAAACGATCTCACTTTTAAAAAAAAATACATGCTTACAATTTGTAGGCCTTTTAATTTATGGGCCTTTTGACAAAATTTCACACAAAAAAAACGATGGTTTGAACTCCAAAAGGTTTGGACCATGTTGATTGGTTATTGGGTTTTCATAATTAACCATTTGTTACTTTTTTTTTTTTTTTTACCACACCAAGTATCAATTAATTGTTTTGAACAATCAATTATCAGTTTCATTGTCAAAGTAATATTCTTGCTTATCAATTTATTCAATTTTTTTGGTAATAATTGTCAATCATGCATAAGAGTTAGTTCTCAAATACCCACCTTGAGAACCATCAATTATACTACCTAGATAGGTTTGTATTTAAGTTTTCAATTCTGTTCTTTTTTCTATCATGAACATGTTTATTAGGATTGGAATTTTTCATTCAAGTGGATCACCCTACCTTGAATGAAATTCCAATCATATGGGTGGGTCATTAAAATTTGAAAATTCAATACCCGACCCGTAAGGGTCTTGTCAATTCTTCAAATGATATGTACAAAGTGAATAGGTTATCAACTTGGTCTTCAAAATAAATCAATAACTGATTGGTAGGTTATCAATAGTTGGGTTGATAGCTAGATTGATAACTGGGTGTTTTCTTGATAACCAGCCAACATTGGTTTGGACTCCACCTCTGGGATAAAATAGAATGTCCAAAGCAAAAGAACAAGATCGAAATTGCATAAACCTAAAAACCTCTTAGAATTTGTTTAGTGTATTTGGAGATCACATTACAAAGTTCAATTCATCATCTCCACCAAGAGACTACACTCTTTGAAATGCTCACCTCTCTTTATTTTTTTTGCCATGGTGGGTATCACAAGGAAAAATAAAACATAACAGTTTCTGACTATTTTTTAGGTTTGGTAATGCCCTCAGAGCAGGGTGTTCCCAAAGTAAGGCCTGCCCAAGGTAACATGGGAACTTACTTTGGGATCACACTGCTCTGAGGGTGGTGGTATTGTACATGTACCCGATGGGCCATCACATGTTTGAGGAAGTTGGCTCGACATAGTTGCTTTCATTCCTCTTGGGCTTGTTCCTTCTTTTTCCAAAACTTGAAGTCAGATTAGGTCTTGCAAGGTTTGGGGTCATAAGTCTAAACTGAGTTTCGCCTCATTCTCTCTCAAGCATGCTCAACCATGTTTGAGTTACATAGACAATTGAATGAAAACATTTTAGAGTTTCATGGTGAAGTTTTTGCCTATCTAAAGTGTGTTAAAATCATGAGGTCTAAAACTGGAGCAAACTTGTCACACAAATGACATGCACCAAGTTCCAACACAATAAATTAAATTGAACTGAATTGTATTAATACATTGAGGGTTGGTGGGGGCACCATTGTGCGGTCCAACTGAATAGAGTGGGACCTGATGAAAGCATGACGCTGGGGACAGGCAAGGGTCATGCTGAGCAAACACATGATGACTACAAATTGAGGACTATTGTACCCCTAAAGAACTAAGAAATCTCCTTTGTATATGTATTGGACTTTTTAAAGCATGTCCACACATTCCCTATTGGGGGGTCAACCATCAGCTTTTACCAAATCAAACATAACAGTAGAGTTATCTGGAAAGTCACCCTGTCTTCATCCTGTCTTTGGCCCTGCTTTCACCCCTTATCCCCTCTTTCAGTGGCATCCACAAAGTAAGGAAAATTTATTAAATCTCAGTATGAAATGCTGAAACTCAGCATTTACTGCATAAAGTTCGAGACTAATTATAATAGTCGTACAGGTAGGAGCAGTGAAAAGATATGTAGCAGCATAAAGTTCGAGACTAATTATAGTAGTCGTACAGGTAGGGGCAATGAAAAGAGATGTAGCAGCACTGGAGGCGCTCAGGAAAATTGAAAGACGGGATGAAACTCAATTCACCTCCAAAATTGGTAGCAAAACTAATTTGGGTACCAGTTATTTCATTATGTAAAATTTTCATTCCCAGTTATGTGTTTGATGCCCTGTTATGCTGAAACTGGCCGTTCTCGCCCCCTAATAGTGTCACTTTACGGATAACTCTAGTGTTAATTATTCCCCCCATCCCGACTCTAGTGTTAATTGATACCTAAAGTGTTCAATATAAAGTGAAAGACTATTTAAATGTCACCCCTTGGGCCAATGAAAGAGAGTCATTTCCCCTCTTAGAAGGTGAAATCCTGCATGCATGTTGTTTCAATCTCCCAAAAAACCTACTGTTCTAACTTATTAGACAAGTCTTGAACAGTGTTTTAATTGAATTTTCATTTATTTAGTTATTTACTAATTTATTGTGATGTAGTCAAAGTTGCAATTATCTGTAAGAAAGATTTAACCAAATTTGTTGCAAAAATGATGTGAAAGCAAAAGAATTAAGCATCCATCCTTGTATATTGTTGGCTACCTACTGAAAACTAATGCAGACTTGTGGTGATATTTATTATTGTTATTTTATGATGTGGGTGATTAAAAACATCAAATACTAGTTTTGCATTTAATATTATAAAATTTTGTGACTGGAGAAATTTCACTAGAAACCAAAACCAGTTGAAGCCTTCAATGAAAACTTTGTTGGTGGTCTCAAACAGTTTTTGCTAGCCATCACAATTACTTGCTATCACATACTACACCCACCAGACTCACAAATGTCAATCACCTCACCTCAAAAACCAATCGTACAAGTGCAAGTATATTGTGACTTGGGGAGGACGGTAAATCAGCAATGGGTCCTTATTGTCCACTTCTTTTTTCCCTGACTGCCCAATTGCCCAACCAAGATGTGTCTGTTGATGGCCAGACACATCTCGGTGCTGCCCAGACACAAAAAAAATGTTGGGTCTTCTTATGCATGCCCAAAGTGTCAATAACAAGACCCACATTTTGTGTCTGGGCATCATCCATCCATCCATCTATTTGGGAAATAGTGAGGTGAAGTTTGAACATAGAAACCCTTTCATCCATCGATTGACCAAATTAACTGCAGTTGGGATAGTGGGTTGGATATAACACATGGAAAAATGTACCCTTACCCTTTTAATTACCCTTCCTAGTTGGGGTAAAAAAATCCAGTTAACTTTTTCATTACACCACCAGGGTTGGTGTTTTTTCTACTACCCCCTGTTTAATCATCCTACCCAATCAATAATTTTCTTAGAATTACCCCATCAATAACCCTACCCCCACTAGCAGTATTTTTTTGGTGCGAAATTTTTCCAAAATGAAAAAAATTTAAAATTAAAAGAGATGGTTCTGTCACAATATTCTCTGTTTTTTTGAAAATTTGGAAAACAATTTAGAATTTTTTTGCCACATTTGGATTCTCATTTTATTTTAGTAGCATTTTTATAACTAGTTTTTATTATTATTTGGACATGTTTTAGATTCCTATCTCCATTTAATGCTAAATCCCTCTTGGGATACTAGCCATTGACACAACATCTGAAAATTGAAAAAAAAATCACTACCCGTTTCTATGCATTTGAGATTTCCTTTTAAGCAAGGCAAGGTAACATAAAGTGTTGGTAATTTTGGTACACCTGTGTTGAATTAATTTTGGCTCTTGGTTAGGTTTAGCACCTTGTTTAAATTTTTTTAGGATTTCAGCACTTCCTATTTAAAATTATTTGACACCGGCTAATTTCGAGCAACCCAATCCATTGATCCTTTTACCTAGCTCCTTCATTTACTAGGTCAAAAAAGTGCTACCAAAAGTTGTCATATATATTAGAAATAATAATTTAAATACAAAATAAGCATATATATTTAGAATCTAAGTTAACTTAGTACTCATTACAAACTTCATTAGCAAACACTAAACATGAGCCAAATTAAAAGCGGCATTAGTCTTGAAATAGTTGCAAGACAATGCCTAGTTCAAGGGAAAAAAATGATCTAATGGTTAGAGTCTTCCCTTTCAACCAAAGGGTACATGGTTTGATTTCTTTCTCAAAAGTTTTTTTTTCATGGACAAAAAGAATGGGGGAAAAAACATATGGGTAACTTTTTCAAGCTAGATGCCTGAAGGGAAAAGGGACTTTCTTCAAAGAAAAGGAGACAAAATGGTAGCCTAACCATGTTCCTTCACGAACCAACTTTCCTAAGGAGAAGGGGATTAAATTGTTAAGTTGCTTTAGGGAGCAACTTCCCGAATGTTTGAGAAGAAAATATAGAAGGTAAACTTTTTCCAAGTCAAACATTTTTTATATCATTGAAAAGCTTTCAATGCATACATATTGAACATGATTTTGCATTTTGTCCCAAGTCTTATTGCTCCTCAAGAGGACTTGAAAAATTGACCCCTAATTTTTTTTATCATAACTTTTAGCTCATAGCCTCAAATCTAAAATGCAATATCATTTTCGATATTTTATGCTTTGAGAGTTTTCCAATGCTATAAAGAACTTTTGATTTGGACAAAGTTTATCTTTTATAATTTCTTTTCAAATGTTCGGGAACTTGTTCCTTGAAACAACTTAGTCTTTTTTTCCCCCAAGGAAAAGGGAATTTAGAAATTGGACTTTTAACTTTTCTTTACATCATAATTTTTAGTTCATAGCCTCAATTCAAAATGCAAGATCACTTTTGATATCTACATTTTGAGAGATTTCCAATGGTATTAAAAAACATTTGGTTTGGAAAAAGCTTATCATCTATATTTTCTTCTCAAACATTTCTCAAATCACTAACATCCTAGGTTAAAAATAAAATATTAACCCAAGGTTAACATAAGCCCCAAAAATACAACCGTGAAAACATTTGTCAAATTTTGGGAATTGGATCTTTTTACAATATTTTCAATTGAAAGCAAAATAGGGAAATAACATTTATCTTGAACATAATAACTATGCATAGAGATCCAAGATTGGGTATTGATGATAGTAACTTCATCTAGTGTTGTAACTATGTAAACTTGGGTTCCTTACAAAGGCATGGCAAAGGAATAGGCCTGGATAATATTCTTTGATTCAAGCATAGTTTCACAAATCAAGGAAAATTAATCCCAACATTGTTAAGTGGATTCCAATTTAGGAGTTGGAATTTCACAATGTCCTGAATTGTTGGGACAAGGTTTGGTACCCAAAACCTTGTTCAAATTGAACCCTCTTATTTAAAGTGAAATCACATTTTGCATAAATTGAAGATTTGAGACACAAGTTATGGCCAAAATAGAGGTTAGGAGTCAAATTGGTAGTTCAACCCTAAATCATTAAAAGGTTTGATAGAAGGTCAAAATGCCTCTAAGGCCCAAAACATGGTAAAGTGTACACAAAAAGTGAGTGTTTTCAATTTTATCAAGTATTGTGCATATATGAAAATGAAAATAAAGTCAAAATGGGTGGAAATACATTAAAAAAAAATTTGGACTTGTGTTGAATTAACGAAAATCTATTTGTAAAAATTAAAAATGAAATTAAAAATTAAATCAAAAGTAAATTCCAAATAAGATGAAAAATAAGGTTTGTTGGTACTTTAACACAAAATATTCAATTGAATATGTATGTATTTGGTTAAAATATAAAGATCAATATATTCTTGAGGCTCATGTCAAAAAAAAATTTAATTTTTAATTTGTAAACTCCATTCATATTTTACAAAAGTTCACATTTGCAAAAAATAAATTGCAAAAATGACTTGTATTTTGAAAAAACTACTTTCAACCTACTTTTATAATGGTAAATTTTTAAGTGAATGCATAATAGTGAAAACTATCTTGTCTTTGATCAAACATGTAAAAACATTTGACATATAATAACTTTATGTTATGTTTTGTTGTTATTTTCAATCTAGACTTGCATCCAACTTTGACAAGATAAATTTGGTGTTCACTGTATTATGTTTACACCTTCAAATTGGACTAATTGGAGCATGTCAAATGGAATTTAAAAACTCTTTTCATGGGTTAGAACTTTGCTTTGAAAAGTTTTAGAATAAAAGTCCATATGTGGGAATTATGAGCTTACAAAGTGACAAGCTTCACAACTTGATATAATTTTGAAAATTTTTAGTATTTTGAGTTAGGAGTCTTAGGAATTTTTGCAATTTTGATGTAGTCTTTATCAAACATGTGAAATAAAAGGATTTCCAAAGGATGTGAACAAAACATGACAAAAAAAAGGCCTAATTTTAAGTCCAAATATGGAACACAAAGACCAATGATAAGAACATGAAATGTGCAAAACATAGGTTTAAGTGGAACTTTATTATGAAAACATGAAAAAACAAAACATGGTTATGGTGCAAGATTATACCCAAAATTAATGTTGAACAAACTAAAAGTAAAATGAGGAGAATTGTGTTCATCTATACATTGTTAGAGACCCAATTTAAAGAAAAATATTTTAAAATATCTCAAATCAATTCAAAATATTTCAAGGAATCTTTTTGGGCATGTTTTTTTAATTCCATTTTAAATCTATAATGGATGAAAGGTGGACATTCATGGATGAATTCCATTCATGATGATTTTGATG
>Ga0116229_10010874_pt1 | contig 13562 bp, 7 predicted proteins | sample S1TSphgellanicum_3_FD_87313 | JGI IMG/M metagenome (GOLD analysis project Ga0116229, IMG submission 87313) | Host-associated microbial communities from peat moss isolated from Minnesota, USA - S1T2_Fc - Sphagnum magellanicum MG | ecosystem: Host-associated > Plants > Peat moss > Unclassified...
ATTTTGAGTGAATTCACTGGTTGTAGTGAACAAGGATTAATGAAGAAGCAGTGAATTCATTAGTCTAGTGAATAGGGATTAGTGAACTGCACCCACATTTTGTAGTAATGTTTAACGATATGCCATTGATTACTTACTTAAGTCATCATAAATAATTAATGTGTCCATTCCACTATCTTGAAAATATTTTCCCATAGCACAACTTGAATATGGTGCCAAGAATTATAGGGAACAAGATCTAAAGTAGTGGTTACTACAATAATGTGATATTCTAAAGCACCCACTTCTAAAATAATCTTAACCAATTATGCCATGGTTGAACATTTCTATCTAATTGCTACATACACACAATACAATTTTTCACTATCTGAAATGTCTTGTGCATTGATTTGCTTTTGGTTTAATATGGTATTAATAATTATAGTAGTCTTTCCAATTTGTCTGTCTCGTATTATAACTTCTTTTGACCATGACCTATAGGAACCAAGCTATCTACTGCTTTCAATCATGTTTACATGGGTTCATGCACAGATTTATGTGCAATAATCCCAAGGGCTTTAACTTCTACATGTCTTCATGTTGCAACACTTAAAACACCTTTCCCATCATTAGGTACTCCAAATGCATCAACCACATGACCTAGCAAGGCCTTTCCTACAAGAATATCCACAATAGATCTAGTGCATTTGACAATATCTCCTTCTTTGATGGCAGTATCACTACCAAATATAACAATTGTTACATTTTCACATTTTAAATGTAAAGCCATTCCTTTCACATTGCTAGCAAATTCAACCATTTCCCCAACTTAATTGAATCTTGTTTAATCCACAAACATGTGCAATTCCATCTCCAATTGAAACCACTCCCCCAATCTCATCTACTTGCAATTAATGTAGTGATTGGTTATTTTTTGTTTTGATAATGTAGATAGTTCTACTCCAGCCAATTTATTTCTAATCAATGTGTTCGTAAAGTAATCAAATCGTCTACCAATAAATTAAATAATTCCATGATTTAAACCCTAATGCCTTGGCCCCTAATTCCAAGAATGCCCTCACTATGGAGTTTTACCCTCCACATCTCATATTACATCTCAATCTAATGCTAAGTAAACTTGTGGAGAAAATCTTGTGAGTAGTTCATCATCAGCATCTCTAAAGGAGGAGCATCTAGTTCATTATTAGCCAACAATAGAGTTGGCCAAGGTATGCAATGTTGCTACTAGTCATGTATAATGGCTCCTACCTTGATCTTCTAGAAGTTCAAAATGTAGAATTTAAGGGCTTGTAAAACATACATAGGATATACATGCATCACGAGCTCTTGTTCACAAATTCTTACTTTACAAAAGATTTTGATAAGCAAGAGTGGTTTGACACCAAAATGCATACTTGTACTTGGATTCATAAGATCACAAGTGAATTTGATTTGTAACACAAAAGAGGAGACTCCATAGACACAAGTTGGGAATAAATTCCTCAAAACAAAAGAAATTGGAACCTTGTTCACATTGAACTGAGATTTAACAACAAACAATTTTTGAACATTAATGTTCTACAATAATCATTAACAACTTTGTTGTGTACATAAACCTGCCACATGGAATGATATGACACTTAACACCATGTTAAAAGGCTAGTGGACAAAAGGAGACCCAAAACAATAAAGTTAACAACTTTTTATTCTTCACAAAAAGAAATATTTTCAATCTCTCTACAATAGAAAATCACACAAACACCAGAGCTATGATGAGGAAAGTATGGCTCTAGTAGCTAAATTGTTGTGAAACATTTGAAAACCAAAATGAAGTTAGGGAAATTCATTAGGGAATTTCTATGAGGCTCTATTTTCACAATGACACTCACCTCATGGGTTGTACTATGGGTAAAGCCCATGGGTGGAGGCATTTGCAAAATAGGAACTTAGACTCAACTACCGCCTCATCCTAAGCCCCTTATTTTAGGAATGCTTCCATCCTAGGGCTTTACCTTACATGTTACTTTGTTTGCATCTTTTTTTCAACACTCTTAATTTTTGCATGTTATATAAAATTGAGGCAAGATAAATTGACATTGTTTGATGTACACTGCATAAACAACTTACAATTGTTTCAAACCTTATTGAATCATGTATGCAAAAGATTGACTCAAGTGTCTATCAATGATTCTGAAGAGAACAAACAACTATAATTAACCCCATATTGAAATTGGTCCAATCAACAACAATAGAAAGGAAGCTCACATTCAAGTCAATTCACAAAATACCTTTTCCTACAATGATGATTTTGATCATTAAATTATCTAACATTGGCATTTTGATTCTTAAAACAATAATGAATTGGAAACACAATAAAGATTGGAATGTTTGAATTATATTTTTTAATGAAGCTAAATTTGAACTCGTAAAGCATTCCAATAAAAGTTTTAGTACATTTGGAGGGTACATTATATCCACAAATATTCACCTTAGAAAAGAAAAAGGATATTATGATTACCCTTTGAGAGAGGAAGATAAATTATGCCTAGTGGTAGACATAAGATCCCTCACACTCCTCTTGAAGAGTATGCCTTTTGACTAGGTGTAAGAACTCTCCCTCTCCTACACCTTATGATTTACATATGTTAGGTTCACGACAACCTTTTCCCTAATGCTTTATGATGAGTAGAATAGATGGGTTAGGTAAGTTCCACAAATGCAAGGTTGGACTTGGTTGTTGCCTTGTCCTAGGCCCCTTATTTTGAGAATCCCCTGACCTTTGGGCTTTACCCTATACATATGACATTTTAATTAGTGTAGATTATTGACAATGTCCATGCCAAGTTTTTTATGTGGACCAAAAGGTTTTGACAACAATTTATTTTTATTTTGTTGAATGTAAGTTTTTTTTAAAAATTACAATTACATCATAATTGCAAGATTTAGCAATGGTAGGTTTTTTGTCTTCTTTCGGGGCTATTTCCACATTTTAAGTTTTTTTGCCAAAACATGCTCGAAAATTCCCCAAGTTTTCTTTATCTATAATCGAAGAGAAATTTTGCATGTAAAATGTAGAGAAAATGTTTCCCTCAAAAAAGCTTGTACTAGAAAAAATCATGTCCTTTGCAAAAAGAAAAAACATAATGATTAGAAATTCTCACTGACTTTATGAATGACTATAGACATAAAATACAACTTTGAATTCTAAGGTAGTCATGAATTAGTTGATTATGTCATTAATAAATGATGATGTTATAAATGAAAACACACAGTCATTATTTCATTGAATGTATTTCATCCTTATGACATCCATGAGGGAAAACAAAATGATGTGGACTCTTAATTATTATTTTTATGACTACAAAATGATTAATGTGGAAAGGACATGGATAATGATGACTTGACATTTTAGTGCAATTGTAAAATGATTAGAAAATGGCACGGGTGCATTCATGGTTGGGGTACCATAACAAGAACCATGACACCTATTTGTTTGTGTCCTAAGTTCTAAAACAAAGACTTAACAAAATGAATGTTTTGATATGTTAAACAATGAAAAGTGAATATGTATGTTTAAATAAATGTTATAAGAAATGATTCAAATCAATTGAAAGTTTTTTGAATGTCCTATTCAAACATAAACCAAAAAGGAATGTAAGACTACCTAAACATTTTATAATGATATACTTTCATTTGGAGTGCTAAATCCTATTGAAAACATTAAATAATGTCCTATTTTTTACACCCACGTCTCTTGTATTTCTTTCCAACCCATTGGAATATAAATTTGTAATTATCAAAATTAATTTAATTGTCCTCATTAACATATCATTTTTATGAAAAATTCCAAAAATCTAGCATCAATTCCAAAAAATTTGGTGATTTATCATATGAAAATTTTTTGCCATCATATAAAACATACTTCTTCTATCTATGGTTAAAATATGGAGCAATTTGAACAAATATTGTTAGTCCTATTGAGTCCTTTTTTATAAAACTACATAATGGGACATGGTTTTTGAGCCATCTTTCACGACACATAAGGGCATGTTTTAACCATTCAAATCACAAAAAATCACCACCATTTTAATCAAGATGTATGTGAATATCTAATGAAAAAGAATCATTTACCAAATAAATTATTTGGTAAATGTAATGGTCATTCAAAGGTGTGTCTTGAAAATGATTTTGGGGCAAGACATTCCTTTTGTGTACCCCAACTATGACTACAACCACCTTGACTTAGCAATTGTTATATGACTACATAATTTAATTATCTTGTAATGACAAGATCTAGCATTTTATTACAACTATAAAATGACTTTGAAAATAAACAACATGGTAGTTATCTTATGAGTACAAAATGATTATTGTGTTGGCCTTCAATATATAGACCCTAGGTAGCTTACATAACCCTATGATAGCCTCTAGGTAGGCCTACATGACCTTTAGGTAGCCTATGTAACCCTGTAACTTACATGACCTACTACAAGGAATCCTATCCATTCCAACCCATTTGTTTGTGTCCAAATCAACCATTTTTGCAATTGTCATTTATGACATATAGTAAAAATGACTTGTAATCACATATTTGACTACAAAATGATTTAAAGTTGCATATGCAACTACCACTTGTGACTAATATCAATTTGGATGAAAATGAAAATGAAAAATGCATTCATTTTTGGTAGTTGGGTAAAAATAGATGAGAATGTAATTGTTTGTGTGATTCATGATGTGGTTCATGGGCCATTAAGGTAAATGCAACCTATAGTGACTCATTTTTGGACAATTTAAACTCCTTGCAAGTCCTTAGGAAATTCATAAAAATGTTCAAATGCACATGGTTATTAATTTTTAAAATGTCATTATTGTAATCTTTCATTAATAAATGTTCAATCATCTAAAAATCCTCACAAATTTACATTAACACTTACATTAATAGAAATTGATGTTAGTTTTCAATTTGGAAATCCTAAAAGGACAACCCACAAAATCCATATGAATAATGCCCCAAGTAAAACTTTCAAAAACATATGTTTTTGGGACAAAAAAAATTGAAAAAAAAGAAAAATTGCAAGTCATAAAGACTTATGAAAATATGGTTCAATTTTAACCATTCAAAAGTCCTTAACTATTAAGTGGTTAAGGTTTTTAAAGATAAGATTCCTCATTTGAGTTTATCATCTCATAATACATCATACATTGAACCCCAATAACAAATTTAAAATGTGCATCAATATAAGTTTTTTCCATTTTGTGATGTTCTAATCAAATAACTAGTCCATATTTTTCAATTTCAAAAGTCCATTACTTCTAGCAAATGATTTTTTATCAATAAACAATCACATAGTTATCTTCATAATAAAGTTGTTAGTTTAAATCTAAGTCCCAATTAGTAGATTTAAGAATATATTAATCACCATATGCATTTGAATGAAAGGTACCTAAGAACAATTGTTCATTTTGTCGCAAAGGTGAGGCACTCAACCATGCATTCACCCACTAAACACCATGTGATGTCTTATTCAACTTGAATTGCAACTATAGATCTTAATTGCAAATATACATGTAACTAAATGTGAAAAAAAAAAGAATTGGCAAATGACATTGCAAGATTTAATGGTGTAATGTTTTCCTTTAGTGTTTTCAAATGAATTAAGTGTTAGATGTGCAATAAGGTTTGGTGTGTTTGTGAAGATTTCATAGGATTAATCAAAATGTTAAAAATGGACCATTATTTGCAAATTCTAGCATAATAAGGTTTTGTGTACATAGGTATGAACATGTTTGTTTTCTAAACATTAAATGGGATTGTTGGATTAGTGATTTTATTTTATTTTTAGTTGTTTTGAATGAATCTAACAATTCATTGTAATTGTCATTTAAGTTGGATAAGGTTTTTACACATTATTTGAAAGTGCACTTTTTTTCAAATTGCCAATTTTGTGTTGGAACCAAAGTTCCATTGATTAAAAAACAAATTAGCCAAATTTGGCTACAAAAAAAAATGAAAATAATTTTTTTAAACATCTTTTCATATTTTTGGATACCTACTTGAAACATGTAAAAAATTCTAACTTTTTAAATTTTTTTGTCAAATTCTAGCTATTGAAAAATCTCCCAAAAATGACATAATTAACATTTCTAACTTTTTAAGTTATATATAAAGTCATGAAAAAAAAAAGAGTTATGATTGATGGTTGTTTAGGATATTAGAATATTACAAATTCCACACACACAAAAATTCACTAATTTAATGCATTTGCCATATAATTAATTTATTAAATAGGCTAGGTAGTAAGGTAATTAATTAAGTAAGTAGACTAAGTAGTAATTAGTATGTATGTAAAAATTATATTGTGTTGATATGTGATAGTGTTTTCATATTAATTATTACTTAACTCTAAGTAGGCTATGTAATTAATTTATTAGATAGACTAAATTCAAATTTATAACTTTTCAAAATTTGCAAACTAATTATAATATAATGTGGGACTCCGAAGGCTTTGGAAAAGATTCAAAAACTAAATTGATCCACTGTAATTGGATTTTTGGGCTTCCTAAATGGGTTTGTAAAACAACTTGAAACTCCCATTGTGACAACCCAACAAGATTTTTAAGGGTGCAAATTTTTTAAGGTGTACCAAAATCTTGTCACAGTGTCACCATTTTTTATCTTTTTTACCTAGTCCTTTTTAAACATGTAAAGACACATTTATGAATGAATATGATGGAATCTATAATTTTATTGGTCTAAAATATAGTCCTGAAATTTTTACAACTTTTAATTCATCATTTTTTATGAAGATCCAAATATAGGGTAAAAAAGGACTACAATAAAAAGTAGGCCTTTTTCATCCTATGTGGTACACCTTAAAAAAATTTCACCTTCAAGTTTGTTACATTTTCAATGTGCTTTAAAGTTAATATAATCAATTGTGAATTTATTGTTACTATGTTTTAATAACAATGCAAGAGACTTTTGTGTCATCTTCAAAATACCTTGGCCACCTACAACAACATTAAAAATACCATAAAATATTAGGTTTGGGCATTCACAATCCTATTTCAAAATTTTCATTCAAATACCATGGTATCCATTTATGTTGTAATAGTGTAATTGTGACATGCAACTAAACCAATTGTGACAAAGCAAGAAGCTTTATGGCCATCTTCAAGGTAAAAACATTTCCTAATGCCCTTGCAATGGCTCTACAAAAAACCATAAAATATGACTTGAGGCCTCTTTAATCCAACTTCAAAATTATCCATAGCAAGTGGCTTTTTCGCCATGCTACGTTAAATTTACAAAAGACCACAAAATTTGAATCTTAAATCCTATTTGAAAATCTTTTGTCAAACAATACGGTTTCCTCTAACAACCCAATTGTGAAAATGTAGTCAAAATTTCATGTTGTCTTTGGTTTGTATGTGTTTTATAGTTGAAAATTTTAATGTGGAAGATAGACCAAATAAGCCAATTGTGATATCAATTTTTTCGGCATCTTCAAAATAACAAATATTTCTTAAATGGACTACATTAACAAATTGTAAATCACCACATAATGTGGTTCTTGGGCCTTTAAAATCATCTTTTAGAATCCTCTTTCAAATACAATGCCTTATTGCAACAATATTTAAATGTGTTTTCCTAATCATATTTATAAAACTAATGGTATAGGTTATGGCACATGAAAAATATTTGGGGACTTTGAATCCTACATAATATCCCTACTATGATGGTACAATTGGCTCTTTGGGTCTTCATTATTTGTTTAGTTTTTATTTTAAGTTAATGTTATGTTAGTCCATTGTAGCCACTACAAACACTAAGACTACTTTTTTCTTTTTGGTTGAAAATAGTCTTTGTATATTTTACTTTTTGTTTTTTTTCTTGATTTTATAAATTTTCAATGGATAAGGGGAAGAACAAGGCAAATGAAGTTATTGAGGTTCATGAAGGAAAAAATGTACCACATTTTGATTGAAGAACACATGATAGCTAATATGGACACCATTCCTAAAGTGATGCATCAAACTATAAGAAATCATGGCTCATTTGACCAAAACTTTAATTAAAATCAACCTATTTGTGACAATTGCCAACTTGACTAGTTAATCATATTGGACAAGTTGACATGAACATGGCCATTTTGATTGATGGTCTTTTTTCCAAGGTAGGGATGGGTATTTTGGCTAGTTAACTTGATCGCATGTCAAATTTGATTAACAACCAACATGGACAAATGACAATTTGACCATGGTCAACATGGTAGTCAAAATGGCCATTGCATGTGGCATAATCTTGGTGCATTTTGTTTGACACTTGTCATTGGATGCTAGTGGATTAGTTCATTACCATGTGTCATCATGTAGTTTAATGTTTGATTACCACGTGTTACTATATTTATGCTTTATAATCATGGCTTCTATGTGTTGATTGTGTGACCTTTCATAATGATACATTGTTTATTTGACCAAATCATGTCATGAATAGCCATGTTGTTATTAACTAATTTTGGTTGATAATGCGATGACTTATTTGACACAATCACATCATATAGACCACGGTTTATTTGACTAGTTTTTGATGGCAATAATTGAATTATTTGACCAAATGACATCAAATTTATCAATGTTTTAATTGAGTAGATTTGGATGAAAAAATAATGTTCAATTTGACCAAACTCTATCATACATCCCATTCATAACTAGCTAATTAGATGATAATTTGAAGACCTTTTTGACTAAATCATGTCACATCTATCTAGGACTTAAATTAACTAGATTTGGATGAAAGCATATTGTCTAATTTGACCAATTTTCATCAAATACATCCATGTTTTAATTGATAGATATTGGATGATAATTACATATTAAACATTTTTGACCAAATCAAATCACACATGCTAATGTTTAAATTGACTAATTTTTAATGTTTTTTCCCTATGGCATTTGTTTTTCCCAATTACATTTTGTATGAACAAATCTAAATTTTTTTACTAACCCTAGTGCCAAAATTGAAATCTAGTAGTATTTATCTTAACCATTCATGGTCTAAAAGATCACAAACTTTACATTGGGTTTTAAGTGGCATTGGTTTTATGATATATATGTTCACTTTAATTCAAGTTGGTTTATAACATGTGGTTAACAACTATTTGAATTTTACAAATGGTAAAAAATGAATAAGAAGTTTACATGTTCAAATTGTCACAAAGGTATTTAGTTGAAATTGAAGTTACATATAATGCCAACATGTCAACAATATGCTGTTAACATTTGTAATTTCAAAAGTTGTCCCATGTATCAACAATTTTCAACCATGGTTTATTATAAATTAATGAATGTATATCATTAGCTACCTTAAGTAAATTGCAAGTTCATGTTTTACTTGCATATAATTATATCTTTCTAAAACCAAAGGACAATGCCATTTTCCATGTCTTTCACCTTTGTACCAATCAAGGTTGGAAATGGTAACTTTACTGCCCTTTTTTTAATACCTATAACAACTATTGTACAACACCTAGGTGGAATAGGAGTACCAAGGAATTTCATGCCTGGCATGCCACATATTTCTCCTATTGCAAATGGGAATTTGCTAAATAGGTCAAAGATGTCCACCTTCATCAAGTTGGTTTTTAAATCTACATGTAAACAAGCCACATTCAAGACTTTGTCATAATGATTTTCTCAACCACGTACCATGGTGATACAAAACAATCTAAGTGGATAACCTATACTAGAAAGGAAATATATAATAAATAAGTTCATCGAACTAATAATACATGTATTAATTGTCATAGGTTCTAAAGATCTAAATTTGCAATTGGGAAATAAACTAAAAGCATCCTTTAAACTTTTGGCACCCTACCCCACCTCCAATGACAGTTTGCAAATTGTAGTAACCATGATAAGATTAGTCATGGAAACAAGAAAAAATCAACCATATACTTCAACCTTCAAATTTGTAGATTAAAACAATGCATCTACCAAGTTGTATTACTAGACAATGTGATTTGGAAATGGATAAGTGTTTAATACAACATACTTGAGCTTCCACAAATCTCAATTCACAAGGGGGGAGGGGGGGGGGTTAATTTAATGGTGTTTCCCTCAAAGCTTTTGTTACCTTGGACTTGGAAATCCAAATACAACAAGTGACTCAACAATTACTAGAAAGTTGTGGAAACAAAAAAAAAAGTACTAAAATATCTATAAAATCCTTTATCAACAATAAATAATCAATTTGGAGTTCATTTTTTAAAAAATCAATAAAACACATAATTCTCTAAAAAGACCAAGATTTTGATATTCCAAAAAGTTGGTTATATAAATTTTGTCTTTCAATAACTAGGCAACACCAAAATATAGTGCACCTTTTACATTAAGAAATGGATTTTGATGGACTTCATGAATTGTCATTTTTGTTTCACCTTAAAATGCTTATACTTAGTGTGCAAGTATAAGGACTTGAACCGTTCATTTACATGAAAATAAACCAAGTTCTTAACCATTACATCACACAATTATACAGTGATGAATTTTGTCAATTTATGTATTTGACATCTTGTTATATAACCCTCCCCAAGGAACTATTGGACTTCCCTAGGGAAAGTTTAGAGCAACATTCCTCATGGAGAGTTTAAAGCCCTCCTTAAAGGACTTTTGCTATTGTTTTAATTTGTTATTCCTCCTTGGCTCACATCTTCTCCCTAACCCTATCTTTTCCCCCTGCCCACCTTTTCCCTAAAGACACATCTTCTCCCCAAAAAATATCTTTTCCCTAGCCCCATCCCCTCCCTGGGCCAGCCTTTTCCTCAGGGAATGTCTTCCCCTTGGCCCCATCTCCTCCTTGATCCCTGTAACATGGTTCTACATGTTTTTATTATTCTGAAAAAATTATTACAATTTAAGGTTCTTCCCAAAACCCTTATTCATTAAGAGGACTTCCTCCTATTGTCTACTTTGTTTATTCTTTTCCATGCTATGGCAAGCAACTATCATTGTTTCTAGGACTAATAAATCCCTATAGTTGAATAGAAGGTTTCATTATAGGGTGAAAATCTTTTAAAATGTACCACACATGACGAAAAGGGCCTAGTCTTTATTGCAGTCTTTTTTTACCTTATATTTTGATCCCCATAAAAAATAATGAATCAAAAGTTGTCAAAAATATCAAAAGGACTATATTTTAGACTATTACAATTCTAGATTCCATCATAATCATCCATAAATGTGTCTTTTCATTGTAAAAAAAGACGAGGTAAAAAAAACAGAAAATGGTGATGTGTGACAAGATTTTGGTACACCTTAAAAAATTTGCACCTTACATGAATATGTCCTTTCTAATGAAACAAATTAATTATGTGAGTAATTAGGAAGGTAGGTAATATTGAGGTAGCTTGCAAGTGGGTAGATATGTAAGTAAATAGATAGGTGGCTTACCTACCTACCTATGGTAAAAATATGGTGAAAGGAGCCAGGGTGCTAAAGTAGTCATTTTTGATGGATTGCATCTAACACATGGCATTTTTGTGTTGGTCTATAATTTTAAATTTTAAATTTTTCATACCCAATTCACCATGATGTGTTAAATATAAATATGTTTTTACTACATCTTGATCCTATATCATGTATATTATGCATCAATACCCTTTCCCACATAAAAGTGAATAACTTAAATTGTTAAAGTTACATTATCAAAATTCGTACATTTTGAAGCCAAAAACATGTTTAAACCAAATGCATTCAAATGTGTTATAAAACAAATTACACCAATTTCAATTCCTTTGTTATTTTATTCATCGTTGTTAAAATCCTCTTCAATTTTGAAAAGGAATGTGCACATTTGATAAGGCAGTATGATGTTTGGAAGAAAAAAAAAGATCATCCACTTCCTTAATGAGATCAATTCAATTTTATTCCAAATGGAATGTAAAAAATATAAGGTACAACTTATTAAGAAAAAAAGTAATAATATACTTAAATATAAATAGGGGCCTTATAATTCATTATGAAAATATATTCAAAATATACCTAACATGTTTTTAAATATACTTAAAATATATTTAAAATATGTCATTTTCATAATAAACTAAAAAAATACCATTTTATTTAAGTTGTTTTTAAAATATATACAAAAGCTGACCTTGTCCACTTTACATCACAAACTTAATGGGTCATGATTTGGCAATAATAGTTGTGTAAAATCGGTTTTTTATAGGTTCATATGGAATAAACATGGATGTCACTCAATTATTTGTGTTGTTTGAACATCGATGTTGTGCACATTGTTTAAACATGAATGTTATATGCATATTTGTATTGTTTAAACACAAATGTTGTATGTCTATTTGTGTTGTTTACACACAAAAATCGTGCACATGATTTTTATGTCTTAATAAGGCATGACATTCATATTTAAATAATACAAACCTATGAGAAAACAAATTTCACACAAATTTGAAATGAACCCATGAAGCCTGTAAATTTGTGATGTAAAGGTTTGAATGTTGTAAATGTGTAAAAAGACTTTTGATATTCATCAAATTTTGAGCATCGAAACTTTGCAAATAATGGAATTTAATCCAAAAAAATATTGAAAATCTAAACTATTGTGTTTCTTTTGTGAGTTTCAAAAATATAAAAATATAATTTTAAAGAATGTCCACCCACTAGCTCTTTTGATTTTATTTAATTCACCCCCTGGGTGAATGGCCTACTTAACCCTAATTGATGGCATATTTACCTACCTACCATTTATTGTTTACCTACATACATACTTAAGTAAATGGCCTACCTAGCCTAAATAGATGACCTACTTACTTACTTACCTATCCAATTGAATGGTTTAAATCTTAGAGTAAAAACACAGTCAAAGGAACCACCCAAGTGAGTGGACACTCCTTGAAACTAAATTTTTGTATGTTTAAAATATCACAAGGGAAACATAATAGTTTGGATTGTCATTAATTGCAAAGTTTATATGTTCATAGTTTAACGCAAATCAAAAATGTTTTTGCATATCAAAGCACCCAAACCTTGAGAATGGATGTCCTTATTTTTTCAAATGTCTTTTTTTCCTATTAAATGTTCATCATTCCTTCTAAAAATTGGAAATGATTTTAACATTGATGATTAGAGGGGCAAAAAGACTTGAATTAATGAAAATCATTTATACAACCGATTTGAGCACATTTGGTTCAAACATGTTTTTGACCCTCAAAATTATGGATTTTGAAAATGTGGTGTAACCAAAAAGGAGGATCCAGAAAACCCGCAGAATTGACGCGATCTCCCACGGACCCTGGTTCTCACACTCTATCAATCCACCTCAGATCCACAGGCACCTCACCTTTCTTGACTTGGACTATATTCTTGCCATCGCTCATCGATCTACTTGCAACTTGAAGACTGACAAACCCAGCAACGCATCACCCGACACAACACACACAGCTCTGGTCATACATTACACACAGATGCCTCTGAGCGAAAAATACTCAGACATCATTCATGGATTGTATACATAGTCCGAGAGCGCAAGCACTGCCCTCGAACACAATTTCTTACAAAAA
>Ga0116229_10010875_pt1 | contig 13561 bp, 9 predicted proteins | sample S1TSphgellanicum_3_FD_87313 | JGI IMG/M metagenome (GOLD analysis project Ga0116229, IMG submission 87313) | Host-associated microbial communities from peat moss isolated from Minnesota, USA - S1T2_Fc - Sphagnum magellanicum MG | ecosystem: Host-associated > Plants > Peat moss > Unclassified...
CGTCAGTGCCCTGGAATGCCGCTGGGTATTTTGTTTGTGCAGATGGGCTTGGCTCGTCTCATGCACAGCTTCCAATTCTCTCTTCCCGACGCCGCCGACCCCGCCACTCTCGACATGAGCCACGGCTTCGGCCTAACTGCGCCGCGCGCAATTCCACTCAAACTTGTTTGCAAACCCCGTTTGCCTAACCACCTCTATTAATTAAATAAGCCCGCAAACTGCTAACTCTCGTAGTTAGTTAACTGTTAGTTAACTGATGGATTCTTAGTTCACTCATTACTTGTTCGTTTTTATTAGTAACGGATGAATTAATTTATTGGTGGCTGCTTTTAGTGGGTTTTATTATATACTCTCTGGCTTGATTTCTTAACTGGCTAAATCAATGTTTAGGTACTTCATTTTATTACATATTTTTAATTGCCACTTAATTGATTTTAGTTAACTAGTGGCTACTTCCCAGCAGTGGTTTTCTTTTTGGGTGAAAATTGTTGCCAAAAATGTGAGAAATAAAACTAAAAAGGGGAATATTGTTGTAATATTCCCATTTTTCATCTGAAAAAAATCACCAAATTTCGAAAAGCAAAGTTCTGAATATTGTTTTTGTTGCATCTGGACTCTGATTTTAGTTTGGTAGTTATTTTTTATACTAGTTAGACAAGTTCTAAAAATGTGTTGCCATTTAATGCTAAATCCCTTTTGGGATGCTAGCCAATATCAGAAATTTGAAAGATATATCGCAAGTACCAAGTAGCTTTTTATGAACCTCTGTAGCTTAATTATTAAGTGGCTAATCAACAAGGAGCTAGTCAATTTTATTTTCTTATTCAATTAACTACCAGTTAATTGATTGTTAGTTAGCTAGTACCTGGCACTAGTGTTGTTGTTGTTGGTTTGTTTTTTCCAAAAAAATTTTATAGCACAAGTTGCAATCAATGGATATGATGATCTAGCCAAATTTGGCTACCAACAGAATATATTTGAGCTCCACGGTGCTGTGCACTATCAGTGATAATTGAATTTTTTTTTCCTTATGTTTTCATATGGTTTTTAATAATTTATCATTATTTACGTCTATATTGAATTAAATTAAAATTAATATACATTTCATGGACTTGAAAAAATATATGTTAATTTGGTTTTTCATATCCATTTTGGTGGATAGCCTGGGGGAAAAGAGTGAGGTAGTTATAAAAGGGAGGCAGTTATTAGGAAAGATGAGAGATAATTATTAAGAAAGTTAATAAGAAAAGAAAAGCAGTTATTTAGAAAACAATGAAATAGTTAGGCTTGAAAATGAGGTAGTTATTTTTGAAATTGTCTTTGAAATGGTCCATGGACAAACCATACGAAGGATTCCAAAAAACAATTCTCATATATCAGTTTCGATTTACTCGTCAATGAAATTATGAAAACACAAAAGATTTAAACATCCTTAAACTTTTTGGCTACATTTTGGAACCTGCCGTAGAATCTTGGCAATCAGAAAATCTATAAAGATTTGCTCTATTGCATTCTTCCAAAAACAAATTGTGAAATTTGGCACCAAATAAAAGTTTGGTGGCTATACATACGGTCAAGTAGTTTTTATGAACCCTCTTCTCCAGGGCTTAATTATTAACTGGCTTATCAATTATTGAGCTACTTAAATTAATTAACTATTAGTTAATTACAAGTTGATTTGATTGTTAGTTCTATGGTTGTGTAGCCCAGTGGTTTCTATCAGGGTTTCTTTTTCCAATTTTGTGACGTAGTCAAGGTGGCTATCATCTCGAAAGTGATTTAGCCAAATTTGGCCACATGTACTAATAGGAAAAAATAAAAATCTTTCCATATTTTTGGCTACCTACTGAAACTAATAATAAAAAATCTGATGATTGGTAAAAATTTGTTTTCAAAATCTAGTGAATTTGGGCCATTTTTTTCATGGAAACTCCTTCCTATATGTTCAAATCATATTTTGGCCAAAATTCGCCTGTAAAAGAAAAACTCGTTTCTATGAACCTCTTTGCAGTGTTCTATTTTCTCCATTTTGTCAAAAATATTTTTTAAATGAATTCTCTGTCACAAATTCACTGTTATTTTATTTTTAAAAACCGCCAAAAAGAAAAAAAATTACCAAAAAATACTCTTCAAAAATCGTTACAATTACGGGCATGTGGGGCATTTGAAATTTTGATTTTCATGTTCTCAATGTGTTTCATGTGACTATAACAAGTTTTCAATACCTTCCCATCAAGTTCTCAACATGTTTCTAATGTTCTTTTAAAATAGATTCCCAAGAGTTCCCCAAGATGTTCCACATAGCATCACATTTTATCCCATATTCTTTGCCCAAAGTTGTACTCCTGTAACTCATGAATAAGCCAAAGAAAAAAACTATTCCAATTCTATCTCCAGGGCACCAACTCCAAACTTCTATGTTCTTAAAGTCAAAAATTTGAAGACACTTTTGATGAAGGGGCAATTAAAAAGGCTCATTGGAAAGAAATAAATAAATAAATAAATAAATCCCCACAACTAATCTATAACACACTATGTCCATTATTTGGTGCATAGGACATTTTGGCAAACATTTATGCAATCGGGATGAGTACAACCATAACAAGCTTGTGTAACTTGGGCTATTTCACAAAAGTATATTGTTATGTTGTAACTAGATTCTACTCAATTGTAGGCATCATTTTGCATTTTTTTTCACAAATACATTTTTCTGCATCTTCAAAATTTAACCTTTACCAGATATGCTATCATGTTAGTTGAAAAGTAATCAAGTGAAATCCCAACCTTTTCCTTGGGAACAAATTTTCACATCTTAACCACATAAAAAGAGTCAATGCTACTCATATAAAGGGGAAAGGGCCAAAAGTCCTCACATTATGAGGAAAGTTTATTGGAATCATCATATTGAGACAATAGCTAGGTTTCTAGCATGTTCCAAAGTATAGCAGAATTCTTAAACTTTTTCTACTTTTCCATATAACCTGTAGCCAAATTTGGCTAAAGTCCTCTTTGTGGAAGATTGCCGTACCACCTATCTCACAATTTTTTTGAAAAAAAAACACTGAAATAAACTAAACAAGCAAAAGCTTTAAAGAAAATTCTGACTCTACACTCATGTACAAGCAAAAGGCAGATCAAAACTGAGGTCCAGAAATTAAGGTGTGTCAATCATGGTAAGTAACCTAAGACGACACTTGGGCTTTACTACTGCAGTTCAGAAGTGTACCATGGGTCACCTTAGCTTCATTTTCTCATATTAGTGAAGTTATACATGTTTCACTATGAAAAGGAAACAAATAGAACACTAGTCTTCAAACCTTGGATGTCAATTGGGTTGAAACTTCAAACCATTGTTGGGCGATTATTTTTTCTTTTTCATGATTGGTTGGAAATTAATATTTTAAAAATTATACCCATCAGTTATCAATCTATTTGTTAAAGTAATGCCTCAATTATCAATTTTTTCAATTTTGTTTAGTAATAACCACCAGTTATGTATAAGAGTCAGTTCTCAAATACCCACCTTGAGAATCATCGATTATATTACAAGGTAGGGTAGGTAATAGGGTTCATTTTTTATTTCTTTTTCTATTTTCTTCTTTTTTCATAAACATTTTTAGGGTTTTAGGATCTATTACCTACCTAGATGGGATTCCAAAAATGTAGGTAGGTTATTAAAATTTGAAATTCAATGCCAATTGATAGGTGGTCTATCAATTTTCAAAAAATAAATAATCAACCAATAGGTTATCAATAATTGGCTTGAAATTCATGAGAGAATTGGCCACTTTCATGAAATCAAAAAAATTGAATTTTCTTTTTCTGGTCACATTTAAAGTGCCTTTAAAAATGATACAAAATCAAAATTTCCCTTGTTCCAAATGAATATGATCTGAAAGAAATAATCTTAAGTTTAATTTGTGATCCATAATTGAATTTCAAAAAAAAAAAATCATGAATGATTTGTAACTTATGTATAAGTCAATGCATATAGATCTTTGAAAGTTCTTAAAAAAGAAGGGTCCATTTCTTTTTTGGAGGAAAATACGAAAAGGAAAACATTTCAAAGTTTGGGTAAACAAAAAAGAAGATTTGATATTGAATCATGTTTGTATCTAAATGTTGACACAATTTGTCATAATTTAAAATTGTAATGGGTTGGGTAAGGATTTGGCTTGTGACCATTAAAAAAAAATGAAAGATACAATTCTCTCTTGTGACACAATAACCTCCTAAACATGCCCTCCTAGGAGAGGCCTGCACACTCATATGGCTAAACCTAGAGTTTACATTGTATATGGCTTGGTAATTTCATTGGTTAGTTTATGGTACCCTCGCACAACTTCATACCAATGCAAATGGCTACATAGTAGCCTCAAAGCCTTCACCACATTAAATCCATTACATTTCATGAACAAACACATCAATAAATTGCTTGAAATGCATTTGAAAGTTGAAAACCTTTGCTCTAAGGCCTAAGATGCTGAGTAGAGGAGTTAAGGTGACCCTCCTAGTCACCCCAAGCCTACATAATATACGCATATATAACCAACCTTAAAGCACCAGGTTTTTGTTCATTGACTCTAGAAGATCTCAAATTCTTGGATGACTTTGCCAAATAGGTAACTTAATGAGACATTAAGGTCATTGTGTACCTGGATTCATTGGACTAATATAATTTTTTGTTCAACATTGAGCAATGCCAAAAGAATATAAACTTATGTGGATTCTCAAAGAAGGGAGGGGAAAAAAAGGCAAGCTGAAAGCTTTGTAAAGCAATAATAATAATAAATGACCCATTTATGTATGTTTGGTGTGCCACCTGAGGAGAGCACAAAGGGATAGAAATGAAAAGTTCAAACTCATCATCACTCTTTGGCTAGCCAACCCATTATTAGCCCCAAAACCAAAATTTGGCTATCTTGGACCTCGGGTTGGTCCCATTCTAGCCCTATGGAGAAAATAATCATAATAGTTTTGGGTCATGTGATTAAAAGAACATAATGAATGCATTGGGTCTGCTTTCTTCTCTATCATGGCAGCTTTGAAAACCGAAGAATCACCCAAGATCTTTGAGAATGCATCACCACCCTGGTGCTTTTACACTAACTAGCCTACACATAACCTTCTTCCTCAGAGAAGGTGCTGTCCTCTCATCATGACTTTGGGCAGTATGACAAACATGGTCAGATTACTACTAACATTTTGGGAGCAGCAGCAACTAATGATGGATGGTGTTAGACCATTTCTTCCAAAGGTACTAAATGGAAAGTTAATTTAGCCTGGCACATTTGATCAGGGAGGAATTACGGCTAACAAGTTGTCACAAAAGCAAAACTGACTTGCTAAGTGTACTGTGATCTGTGTCTGTGATCTGACGCACTGGTAGCCTAATGACACAAACACCATCCAGCTTTGAGGGTACTTAGCCTACTTGGTGTCGCTTGATCCAACAGCCAGCCACAATACCAGTCTTATTATATACCATAAGTGAATTTAGTGTGGAAACATGGGAACATAATAAGTAGCATGTTTGGTTGTGTTGGTTTGGCAATGTGATAGGCTTCCACTTAGGATTAATCATGTTGTCTAGAAGAGTTGGGTGGTCACACTAGCCCAATCTATCTATGAAGCAATGTAGATTGTTTTGTTTTGTTTGTCATGTTGAGATCTCTCAGAGCATGGCGCTTCATGCCATGCTCTTGGTGTCTTTGCAAAGCTCTCAATGAGTATGGGTGTACCAACTTGGTTTGAGACTGTTTGAGATCTCCCAAACCATGGAGCTTCATGCCATGCTCTTGGTATCTTTGCAAAGCTCTCAATGAGTACGGGTGCACCAACTTGGTTTGAGACTGTTTGTAGCTGTGGTGTGGAAGCTATTGATTATTGAATCATTTTCTCAATGCGAATTAAATTTTTGAAAATTGAAAACTATATTGGAATTTGGGGTGTTGTTGGTGTTGTTGGAAAGCCCTCGACAAGTCAGGTTTAATAGAGTTTATTTCATAATTTTCAGAACTATGGTGTGGAAGATAATGATTTTTGAGTGAGTTTTGTTGGTGGAAAATTCAAACAAATTGCAAAAAATTGGGTTTGGAATGAAAAAATCAGTTGAGCCTTCAATGTGTTCACATTGCTGAATTTAGCAATTTTCAATTCTGAAAATGTGAAAAATAAAGAATGTGTTCACACTTGAGCTAAGGGCCCAAGGTACACCAGTATGAGCAATGATATAGATTGTCTTGAAATTTGTGGGGCTTCAAAATTTTATTTTGTGTTTTTTTTGCAATGACCAATAGAATTGGCTAGCACATCAAAATAAAAATTGAGTAATTGGGAAGGCACCCAATATACTAGTTTAGATGAATAGCCTCTATAAATAAATAAAAGTTGACATGACTGAAAATGTCTATTCCAATGTTGTGCAATTCTCATTTTTTTTTAAAAATCACCAAGTCTAGATTTTAGGAAGGATTTCAAGAACTTCCTTGATTTATTTACTTTTTAATTTAAGCTCTAGAAACCAAGGCAAGGTATGAGACTCTTTTATTTTTTCATTAAGCCAATTCTCAAAATGTGAATTATGTGTGGTTATTTAAGGCAGCCCTCACAACCCAGTTATGATTTTTTTTTAACTCAACAAACTCAATGTCAAAACAATTTTTGCAACAAAAAAAATACCAATTATACTTGTTAGAAATTGATGGAAATGTGCCAATAACAATTTATTTTCCACAATTTCATAGTTCAACAACTTTATTTTGTTCAAAATATTTTCAAATTCTGCAACCTCTTTTAAATCTTCATCCATCTCATTGAGTTTTACAAAACTAGAAAAAGATTCACGACCAACCCAAGAATCATTAATTCAATTTCTTTCACAAATATCAACTTTTAAAAATTGTTTGATTCTAAATGACATCTCTTTAAATTAGTAAAATATTCTAACTAAGAAAAAAATCCTTTCTATCTCTTGTGATCCAATAATTTTAAGATTTGGTGAGAAAAAACTCAATATTTAAAAACATTGATTCATATTTCTCCCACCATTGGAAAAAACACTTATATTCTTCGCACTCATTAATCAAGAAATTCCTATTGACAATTTTTTACATTAATTCACTTGTACTAGCAATTTGCTCAAAACTATTCTTCGAATAATCCTCATCAAGTCTATAGTCAACAAATTTGTGTACAAACTTTCAAGGGATGCGGATGGCAATGGCATTTCACTAGCATAAAGTACAAAGATTTCCTATCATACTTTGAACAATTACACCACCTTATTCCTAGCCAATTATGAAGATATTAAAAAAAGGTTTTTAAACCTAATTCCTAGCATCAAAGAGAACATATTATTGAATTTTTTTTCCATATTCCTTATGAATGAAAGCAAAGAATACAAAACACCACAAAGTTCCTTTCTGATGTTAAAAGCAAGGAACCCAAACTACACAATAAAATTTAAACCTTCTTTCGTTAAGTGATCAAAAGATGATAAATCTTCATTTTCTTCCCTAAGTTTCAAACTCTTTGAAATGGCAAAATGTCATGTATCATTAAACAACAAATGCCCATGAAATTAGTTTAGAACACAATAATGACAATGGGTGACAAACATTAAATAATAATTTGAGAAATGTGACATAGTACAAAAGCTCACACTTGAGCAATCCCCCTCACAACATTCTATTTACTATAACAAATAATACTAGTCTTCTAAATTACAATGTTTATTGAAACATGATTATTTTTGCTAACAAACATTTACAAAACAAAAACGAATACGAATCAAACAAGTACCCTCAAAATTTTCCTCCAAACTCAATGTTTCACAATTCATAATTGATTTTAGTGCATTAGCCATTGCATTACGGTTAGACCTATCAACTTTCACATAAACCATGATTTTTGCCTTTAAACCATGTTTATTCAAAAAATATATCAAACTTGTAACCAAAGCATGTCATATAATATGCGTAGTTTCAAATAGTTTAATAGTGATATGCTTTGGTTGCCAATTAACCCCCAAAAATTTAATAACTAAAACAAATACATCATGAGTTTCTTTTCACATAAAAAACTTGTAGTTGTAAAACTACATTCTACCAAAGCTGATAAAACATATAATTGTTTGATTTTCTCCATCGAATGATTTGATAATATTGTTTGTGAAAATTGCTTTACAAAAGGAAAAAAATCCTTGAACACAAATGCAAAGTTAAACATTCAAAGCAAACATTTCAAGCAATCCTTTTGGCAAGGTTCAAACAAATAAAAAGGGCCAAGGTTTTAAAGGATTGCATTTAACATGTGGCATTCATGTGTTGGTCTATAATCCAATTTTCTTCATTTTTCATACCCAATTTAGCAATGTGTGCTAAATATAATTTAATGTTACAAATTGATCTTGTATATAATTCATCAATGTTTTTACCACCTAAAAACCAATAGCTTATGTTTAGGACACAACTTCAAAATTCATAATTTTTAAGGCCAAAAACATGTTTGAATTATAAGCGCCAAAATGTGTTATAAACATGACTTTCACAAATTTCCACTCATGTTATTTTAATCATCATAAATCCTTTCCAATTTTTAGAAGGAAAGTTGCACATTTGATATGAAAAAAGGACTTTTGGAAAAAAAAAATTGTCCTGAAATCTTTTTTGAGTGTTTTGAAAATGCAAAAGGACTATTAAAATGTCATTGATTTTAATAAAATTTTGATCATCGAAAATTTTCAATTAATGGAACTTACTCTAAGAAAATTTGATGATCCAAATTATTGTACTCCTCTTCTAATTTTTGAAAATTTCAAGATTACAATTTTAAGCATTATCCACACACCTTGTGGCTCCTTTTATTGTGTTTGCACCTTGTTGCATATCATCTATTTTTAATTGGAATGTTATATAACAAAAAAATTGAAATCAAAATTCCAAACTCATTCAACCTTTTTTTTTTTAACTACCATTTTGCATTCCCTCTCATTGGATTTTTCAATTCTTCCACAACATTTTTTGCAATAATAAAATGGTTTGCATCCACATTTTTCAATCCTATTATTCCATTTGTTTTATAATATAAAATTAAAACTTTTCTTACCATGTTATCATATTTGATGCATTGATTAAATTATTATAATAAAATTTGCAACACAATCTATGAATTTTTGCTATCATTTACACAACAATTTTTGCCATGAAGTTTCCACAATTTTTTTTGAAATGAAATGTGAAAAGATTACATTTCAATGTGTTTTCTTTGTTTTTAAATTTTTGTTAGTTGAATAGTTTATAAATTAGAATAATCTTTAAACCTTTTCTCAGTTGGTTATTATTTCATAAGAATTTCTTTCATGAAAACCTCATGTGTTTCATTTCCACTAACCATGTTTTCATTTCCAAAGGACTAATCCATATGTAAGAAAGTATTTATCAAGGAGATGAAAGGAAGAATAAACATATAATTGTTCTACCAAAATTAATTAAAATCCTACAATATCAAAATGCACATAATTATAGGGAATAATAAAGAAAGGATGAAGGTTGAGAACAAATAAAAAACCTCCCTCATTTCTTTTCCTTTCATCATCATGCAAAAAAATGTAAAATTGTAAATTGCAATATAAATGTTGGTATGTATGCAATCAAAAACTTGAATTTAATATAAAAACTTACACACAAATACCAATAAGCATTTATATTAATTATAAACAAACTACAAACAAAAACACAAATCATACACAATCAAAAACATTAACATTCCTTGTAATAGTTGTCCAATATTGGTTTATATTATTTAATAATAAAATTCATCTTGTACAGTGTAGAATTTAAATCTAATTGAAAATTAACTATCCTTCCATTGTTTTTATCCATATGTTGGAATTTATTGATAATGGTAACTAAAAAATGTCCATCTTGACCCTTCTTACCAACTAACAACCAACCCCCCTTACCTATCCTTATTTACTTACATACCTACCTACCTACCCATGACCCACCCTTGTACTTACTTAACATTTGCATGTTGCCAACACCAATCAATGAAGTTGTAATGTAAAATGTAGGTATTACAATAACTCATCGATAGTTATTTTAATCCAATTTGAACCTTTATTAAGGATAAATTGTTATTATCAAATGTGGGTATTGTAATCACGGGCAATTTTTGAAATTGATTCCAAACTGTTACCTCCATTTTAAACCATTTAATGCATGATGTACTTAATTTATTTAAGGAATAAGTACCTAATTTAATCAAGCAATAGACAATATATTCAAACTTAGGATAAAAACATGACTTTATGCCATGTCGAATGCAATAACCAATGAATATCTTATAACCCATATGTGGGTATTGTATATTTTGGTAATTATTACTTGAAACTAAAATAGTTGAAGGCCTAATCCCAAAATGCTACAAGGTTATTCACCAAACATGATGGGAACATTGTTGAGCTTGGATCAATGATGGCAACAAGGGCATGGACATGGGCAGCTATCCAACAAAACATGAAAATAACTACTTTTGGTTTGTCTTTTTCTTCAAATCAATTTTTTTTCTTTTAATTTTTTTGTTATTTATTTTGTAATAAAAAAAGGAGACATGCATAACATTGTAGATCTCAATCATTCAAGATTGACTTCACAATACAATATCATAACAAATAAAATCCTAGAATTATTAATAATCAATATTCATACATAACAACCATAATCACATAACAAATGGAAACTATATCTACACTCCTTAGCATGGACATAGTCACCCATGTCCAAACCTTGAATCATTCATAAATATCTCATTAGAGTCCTTAGATTTCTCAATTTGTTATCACCTTAAGTGAGCTCCATTCACTTTTATTAAATCATAGATTTGGAACCTATTAAGCCTACCACGGCATAAATTCAAAAAACTCATGAAACAACAATGTTGCTCATCATACCACCTAAGGTAAAATCAACTCCCACATAGCATCCCCAAGACAACAAACCTTAAAGACACCAAACCCCAAGACAACAAACAACAACAAAATTACAACTTGCAATCCTAAACACTCTCCTTTTAAACATATCACAAAGTATCATTATTCAAGCAAGTTTGGCTATTTAGATTCCTTCAGTCCCCATATTTTTTAGTAGAAAAATTCTTTCATTCACACCATTTTTGGGTTAAGTTCATCTTCTTTGATTTTGTTCTTTTCACATTCTTCCAAGTCACAAAAAATTATGGTTTCGATTAATTCAAAACCTTTGCAAAACCAATGGGTTTTAAATTGACATAGAATTGAAAGTTTTAAAGAAGGTTGTTTCATTAGTTTTTATTTTTTGAGAACCATGTTTAAGTATATATTAAATTTTCTTCTTTAATTTTTTTTGAAGATTACAAATGTGAAATTAGATAATTGCCTAAAAATGGTGTGGGAAGTTTAAACTAACCTCTCAATCACAACCACTTTAGTTCATGTTAAAAGCATTCTAGTTTAATTCCCTTATTTTTGTAGTTGTTAATGCAATAATGTATCATAAAAATTCAATATGATATTCATATGGGGAACTTGAAAGAAAACACTAACTACCAGCCATATACCTAAGATTAAAGGAACCTACAATTCCATATTTCCAAGAAAGTTCATGTTAGAAGGAAAACTACTTTGAGTGACAAGGAACATCAAAAACCTCCGAAAAAAAAACGTGATTCTTAAAAAATTAAAACCTTCAAACATGCAAAACTCAACAAAATCAAGGTGGTAATGAAAACATATCAACTTATAACAAATGGGATGTCTTTTCAAAGAGTTTAAAAAATGGTGCCCATTTTTCTTTCTTTTAAGAGAGTTAGTTTAGTTGTCTAATTAAATCACAATTAGTTTAATGATTAATTGGGTTAACATAGTTAATTGTGTTTTAGCTTGGAACCAATTTAAGTGTGAATATGGTTCAAACTATTTGATGTTTGAAATATAATTTCAAGTTGTGAAATTTTCAAATCATCAAAAATGAGTTAAAAATTTTAAAATATAATGTGTTTTTTGTTTTGCATGTTTTTATATGTTTTATACAAGTTTCTTTTGCACACGATTTTAATGTTGTTTTCTATTTTCTATTTTGGGCTTGGATTCATATTTTTTGAAACTAAGTCAAATTTTGAATTTTGTCATAATGCGTCAATTAAGGTGTTTCTACATTATATTGTGTGATGTATGAACAATGATAGATGTAAGCATCAATATGGTAGCACATGACATTTGCCTAAAATATTATCATAAAGACCCCCTACATGTATATGGGTAGACTTACCATTGGAAATTAAACACACCATTACCTTAAACTAGTATGGTGGTACTACATTTGAACACCTATCCCACTAATGGATCAGGCTTTACTTGACATGCCCTAGCCAAAGTTTCGAACACAATGGCTTATACCCAGTATGCTCTATTATGTAATCGTTCTCATGTGGATTTGCAGAATGTGCCTGTGGATTTGTGAAGTCATGCAGATTTTATAGAAGGGTCATCTGTATTTTGCATAATGGTCATGTGGATATGCATAATGGTCATGAAAAATTTGCAGAATAGTCGTGTAAATAATTAGTCTTGGCACATGTCTGGGTTATGTCATGTGAATTTTGCAGAATGCTCGTGTGGATTTGCAAAGTGGTCATGCAGATTCTATAGAATGGTCATTTGTATTTTGCATAATGGTCATGAAAGATTTTGCAGAATAGTCGCGTAAATAATTGGTCTTGGCACATGTCTGCGAAATGTCATGTGAATTTGCAGAATGCTCATGAATGTTATAGAATGGTCATCTGTATTTTTTTTCATAATGGTCATGTGGATTTGCTTAATAAATGGTCTTGAAAATTTTGCGGAATAGTCGTGTAAATAATTCGTCTTCTTCGCACATGCATGGATTACGTTCGGCCGACCCCACAAGACCCCTTACATTCTGCGCTGTAAGGGGACAGAGAAAGAAAAGGCAGAAAAAAAGGGCCCAGTAGTGAAAAAGACGGATTGCGTTGCGTGTAAGTGTAAAACAACAACGACGACGACGACAACACCGCAACACTTTGACAAGTGAAAAAACACAACACTTTGACAAGAGTGGACAGCAGCCTATCCGTGTTCGTAAAGTAGCCGGAACTTACTTACAACCTGGCAAACCACGAACACACACCGAACACAACTGACTGACAAGCAAAACAAAATGCTTTATTTATTTATTTACACCTATGGTTTCCGAAAGCTCCGAAACGGTGACTTTTTAGAACCATAAGAGACAAATGCGAAGAGGCCGGTTGGTTGTTGAGAGGTCCCCCCCCCCATTGCCCTTCCCCTGAATTTCAGTCAGTGCCAGGTTCCGACTGATTCCTGACAATATCGGAAGCTGCAAAAAAAAGTTGGGTTGGACAATTTGCATGGGGAGTTTGTTTTCGTAATCGAGGTCTGTTTTTTTTTTTTTTTTTGGGGGGGGGTGGGTTGTTTTTTTTTTTTTTGTTTTTGTCAGCGTGGATTGTTAAAACTTTTTTTTTCCCTTTCGGAAAAAAG
>Ga0116229_10010876_pt1 | contig 13560 bp, 11 predicted proteins | sample S1TSphgellanicum_3_FD_87313 | JGI IMG/M metagenome (GOLD analysis project Ga0116229, IMG submission 87313) | Host-associated microbial communities from peat moss isolated from Minnesota, USA - S1T2_Fc - Sphagnum magellanicum MG | ecosystem: Host-associated > Plants > Peat moss > Unclassified...
AGTGAAGATACCAGTGTAGGTGCTGGTTCACTGAGGCTGACTTTACCTTCCCTAGTAATGGGTTTCACCAGGCCTGTTCCATAACTGGAATTCCTCACCATTGATTCCCATCTCAAGCATGTTGTTCACAGTCAATTCACATTACAAGCAAAACTGGTCACACCAAATGTGGAACCAGCAGATCTCTGCCTGAAAATGCCTGAAAAAGTGCCTGAATAGACACCTAAACCAAAACCAGTTAGGTCAACATGCCTATCACTCACATCATGTAGTTCATGTGTGGTTGTGTGTATTTGAAAACAAGGCAAGCATTGAACAAATATATCACCAATTGCTAAATATGAAATGAGCTACTCTTGGTGGACCCCATGAAGTGGTGTCAAACATGAATACGATCCACAAAACAACCTTTGCGCAAGATAGGAAAATTCGAAGGTTTAGTTATATATTCATATTATTGGTGTGTCAATTGATGGGTTGAAACATATTGACATTGTAATTGGTCCAAAAAATTCCTCTCACAACTCTAGTTTTAATATATGTGTGCAATTTTTCAAACTTTGTGCCAGATATTAAATTTCATCACAAATATATTCCACATATTCAATTTTTTCAATGTTTGTTGAATTGTTTTTAAAAAACATTGACTAGATTAAGTTTAAAACTACTCAAATATACTTAGAACACCAAAAAACAAATCCAAGAACTAATGTCCATACATTACCAAAAATTTTAATTTTAAAAACATTAAATACTAAATATTACAATATTTAATGTGTTTTCACCCATACCTCTTATGGAATACTACAACTAAATGATGTGTTTCATTCAAGTATTTCACATGCATTGAAGGTTTATAAATTCAAAAAAACTCAAAAGTAGTGGTTGATTAATAATGCCCATAATTTAATGACGCACTCCTAAGTCCCTTGTTGAACCCATTTGAGGGTCCAACTATGTAGAGTTGCGGAAAGTTGGGACTTGGGGGTTGCTCCCGACTTCCAGCACTAAAAGGGGGTAAAAGGGTGTGCTAGAGATCCCAAGATTAGACTAGGAAGAGGGACTAGATAATCAAGCTTGAATCTGCATCCAAAAACCAACCACAAAGGGTTAGTTAGCATTTGGGAACACCCTTGGGTGTTAGGACAAACCACGAGCACTTTGACACACAAGACTCACCACGGCCCGGACTCAGGGAAAGCCACCACCTTCCCCATAATAATATTCTCTGCAGCTCTCCGCCAAGGCTACATCCAAATGGCACTTTTTCCCGGGACTCCCAAGTTGGAGTCTCGAAACTATCCTGAGTTGGAGTCCCGGGACTTTGGACGCTCATAACTCCTCGCCCCGAACTCGGATCGGGATGAGGTCTAAACCAAAGTTGTAGCTCTCCTCGAGAACTTTCCAACACCGTGTCGCATTTTTTCAGGCAACGTCGGGAAAAGGTCGATTCCCGACCTTTAGTGGTCGGGAATCAAACTGGCAATTTGATTCTCGACCCTTCTTTTGCCCATAACTTGGGCTACATATGTCCAAATGGCTCATGCGAGGCCATTTTTGACATCTACACTTCAAGACCTTTCAAATGAAACCAAGAACACTCCAATGCGAGGAGATTTGACCCCTCAAATCGAGCTCTGAATTTTTGGAAGTCCCGGAGGACTCCATTTTTCCCACTTTTAAGAGTGCGAGTTGCATTCTCACACTTAGCCCCAAAGTGGGGTTGCGACATTTGATGTTTTCACAAAGATAGTTTTTGTATTTTAACCACATTGATTTACTAAGGTACAACAACATGATTGTAGCAAAGTATACAAGAACATGAGTCTTTAAACAACAAATACCTCCGCCATGAGAGGCTTTGTCCTAAAAATATATATTACATTAAAATTATATTATGAAATCATGAAATAAGAGTTTGTTGGCATTACAAAGGATTTTGATTTTTTTTTTTTTACATTTTTATTAAGAATTATTTTTTTCTAACCCTCTTGAAAATTCATTGTGCATATTTGAAAATTCCAACCATAGTTCCATTTTTTTTTCTTTAACATACAAATGAATATAAAGTTGTAAATAACAGTATTATATCAAAATTCAATCCAAGTTTTTCCCCCAAAAAAGCATAATTTTTTTTTCATAATGGGCACTAGGTAAATCTAACTACTTAGATGTTTGAAACAAACATTAATAATAAATGGACATCATTTAAATGCAAAGAGTTGGGAAAGTTATCCATTTAATTTCTAATTTCATTTCACTTTCAAGTTTAAGAATTTGACATCTCTTGTAATTTTTTGTCACATTTTGGCTTTAAGATTTTCGATGAAAGGTGTTTTGTTATTGTGCTTAATGGGTGTACATGTGAATAAAAAAAGATGCAATTTTTTTTTCATCTTATGGTTGATAATTATGGTTTTTTGTTTGCACATGGTCCATGAAAATTGATAAAAATAAATAAATTTAGGCCATAAGGTGCCACCATTTTGGGTGTCATTAATTAGATGGAAAATGCAACATTCATATGCTGCACTTTAAAGAAATGGAAATAATAATGGTTTCTTATTACACATAGGAAGTGTGTTTGGTAATTTGAATGCAATATATAAATCTGTTTGTGAAAATCTAATCAATATGCCTCTATTACACTAGATTTACATTCATTTCCAGGGACATTTTCTCATATATGGTTTAATTGAAATCCAACTTTTGTGGTGCTTTCACTAAATTATGATTTCAATTGAACTTACCCATGAAATCTAATACATATTTTTCATTCATTAGATTAATTCCAAATTTCTATGATATGTACATAATGTATTCACAATAACTTCTTTTTTTCTTAAGTTAATTTTTCTCACAATCCAAAGTTCAAAAAATTAACCAGTGGTTATGACTACTTTTGGTACATGTTAGTATGATTACACCCACATATCAACTTATTTACCTACATACATACCCACCTACTAACTTACAAACCTATTTACCTATTTACCTCGTGTTTCCCACTTACCTACCTTCTTACTTCATACTTCCCCACCCACCATCTTACCTACCTACCTACTTACCTACCTTATATTTCCAACCTACCATCATAAAACCCTATTTACTTACCTCCTATTCCCACCTACCATCATACAACCCTACCTACCTACCTCTTACTTCCTACCTACCATCTTACGTCCTTACCTACCACCTACCTTTTATAGGTACCTACCTCCTACCTTTTATTTCCCACCTACCATCCTACATCCTTACATACCCATTTACCCCCTACTTCCCACCTACCATCCTACATCTTTACTACCCGCCTACCTCCTATTTGCCACCTACCATCCTACATCCTTATATACCCACCTACCTCCTACTTCCCACCTACCATTTGAAATTCCTACCTACCTACCCACTTACTTACCTAACTACCTACCTCCTATGGATTACAAGCTACGTACTTACTTACCCCTTTACCTATTAAGCATCATGCAACCTACCTAAGTTAATGACCTAACTTTTCTTGTTTACCTACATAACTAGTGATGTGAATTAATAAACAAATGATATAAAAAACTTGGCAAATTTTGTCAACTTTGGAAGGTGCAGTCCATTGATAAGGACTTGGTTTAAAATTGGGGAGGTGAAGGGTTCAAATTTTAATACTTATAACCTATATACATGTTTAAAAGGTTAGGTTAAGTAGGTTAGGTTAGGTTAAGTTAGATTACCACCTACTTACTTGCATTTTTACAACCTACTTAAACATATATTCAACCTACCTATCTACCTACCTAAATTTACCTACACAAATTTGGTTTTTTGGTAATTATCAAGAAAACAAATTGGGTAGATACTTGACCAATCAAATGATCCATTATATAGTAGTCAAAATGACTAGCCACATAGTCCAAGAGTTTGGTAGTCAAAACGACCACCCAAATCACATAGGATAGGTCCAAATCAACTTGTCCAGATTGACACGATGGTCTTTTTGACATTTGTCCAAATGGGATCCTTTTTTACTAAATTCTTTACTCAAAATAACCCATTTTTATGGTAGTGGGTGTAAAAAAGTTGTATTCAAAGCTTGTATAAATACATGATGATTATGTAAAATTTAAATTGAAGAATTAAATGGTATCCAAGTTACAATTGTTTTTAATCTATTCAATTCTATATGTACTCTTGGATCTAAATAGAAATTTTCATGTTGGAGAGGAGTTAACAAAATAATTTTTCTTTTGTTTGAATGTGGTACAATGTGGTATGCATTAACCCATTTTCTTAACATTACTAGGATCAAAAGCCAATTCATATGTGATAATCCTTGAGAATGATGGATGGTTTTTGGTGCTACAAGTTGAATTGGAAATTGAATACTTATTATGATAAATGATTGAAATTTATCAACTCTTATATCTTTGATGATAGGTTCAATTGGTGTCCCATTTTTATTCAATGTTGTTGTTGTAATAATGATTATATTTTCTCTTGTCAATGTTCTAATTTTAGAATTTTGAAACATTATCCATATGTTGGTTTTGTCACAATATGTTGTTGATGCTTTTAAAATGCCATCAATTCCATTCACAAGACCATCATACATTGTTTTGTTACCAACACATAATTCAACCAACATTTTTTTTTAATTTGAATTATATAATGCAAACCTATAATTGTACTTGGATCATTTGAGAGTTTGTAAAATGGTGGGCATGATTGTTGATTAATGTCCATTGCTTTGAAAATAAATGTGGGACCTAATGTATTAATGAACACATATTCATTGTGTTTTTGCACAAGTTTATTTATATAAAATAAATATGGAATAGTAAAATTATTGGGTGGTTATTGTTAACAAATTGAATTCATAAATTGAATATCCTTTATATTTTCTATTGTAAGGAAAATTTTATTCAAAGTTTGTATGAAAACCATATCAAATCATTGCATAATTATATTTAATTCATAACATTGGACATATGTTTGCCAAAAATTTGGTGTTAATGCATTAACATTGTTTTTGATATTTTGAAAGATTCAACTATCTTTTATGGGGGATTTTTGAAAGAAATCATTTGTCATGACAACATCCACACCACTAAAAAATTTGTTGTGAATATATTTTATTGACCTTAATTACCATATTATTTATAACATTCAACATTCTAGAATCAACAAATGATATTTCATTTAGAACAAGTATGTTCAATGTTGAATATATTGTTAAACCATCAATATCGAAGGCATCTTTACCTATTGATGCCATAAGTAAAACCTTGGTTTTGTTTGTATAATCATAATAATCTTTGAATTATAAACTTTAATGTAAAAAATTTACTAATTCCAACACTTGTTGTCAAAAATAAACAAATTAATATATCAAGGTATAATTATTTTCTATGCATATCATCATCAAATATCAATCTTTGTTTTTCATTTAATTGTGTAAGCAAACTACAACATTCAAATTCTTCTATCATCATAGAATATCAAAATTTTGTGAATTTTTCAACTTCTAAAGTTTGTGATTTTTGGTTTAACACATTATGTGATTGAATCACAAAGTCAAATCACAAATAATTATGTTCAATATTGATTATGTTTGTAATATGAATTGCAAGATGTTAGTCATTTACTTCATTATTTATGTCATTATTCCAAATGTTAACTAGATGCAATGGTTTTGATTTTGAATATATTGAATCATTCATTTCTTGTGTATTTGGATATAACATTTAATAATTAAAAATAGATTTAATTCTAAAAATTTCATCATGTTGTTGACAATATGCATCATACCATGTTACATTAATTCCTAGTTGTGAATTTTTAAAATTTTGAAATGGTGATTATAATAAAAATTATTTTTTCGACAAATTTTTAATATCTTTATATTTATTATAATTTAAAAACTTAATAATTTTGGGTTTGTTTTAAAAAGTTTTTTTTTAATGTTATAAAAAAAAACTAAATTTTGTTAGTGAAAATATTCATATTGATTAGGACAATTAATATATTTGTTTATGGATTACGAACACATTACATCAATTAAATCAAGTTCTAATTCATTTAATGCAACTTGTGGTTTTAATACAAAAACACATTCTTCAAAAAAAAAAATAGTGATAAACTAAAATGTTCAAAATGAATGATATAATGGCAAAAAAAGCACAAAATAAATAGCAAATTGAATAACTATTTGTTAAACATTGAGCATTATTCAACTTTTGAATTATTGTATTTACATTTATATTATTTGTGATACATTTTTGTATGATAAAATGTAGTTCTTATGTTATTGATTTGTCTATTTTTATCATATATGATGTGTTATATGTTGTAGCTACATATGGGTCTAAGATAAATTAAATATTTATACTTACAAACCACAAATGAACAGCATGTGTACTAAATGCATTAGTTTTTAAGAGTTTTTTTTTTTAAATGTGCAACTTTGTTAATTTTCTTCTCAAATTTAATATATATGTATTTTCATCAAGGTTTCAACAATTTAGAAAATCTGAAAATGATATATCTTGATTTCTTTTTAAATTTTTCAAAGATTGAAATATAGTTTTTGTTTGTGTATGGAAGTATTGTTGTGAAAATGGATAATTCCCATCTATTTGAAATGGTTCTAAAATTTGTGTTTCACACATGGGTGGAAATGGATAATGAAATCTATTTACATATGTATCCATGGGTTGATGTTGTTATGCATTTTGTAATGGATTTGATAATAATGATACAACACAAGAAATATATATGTTTACAAACCATTCATTGTTTTCAATTGTGTGCATTCCATATATAGGTGCATTTTTAATCCATAAAAGTCCATGGTCATCTTCATTCCCACGGTTTTGGAATTCAATGATGAAATAAAAATTGGATATATGTCCCCAAAAAATAATGGTATTTTGTCAAAAGTTTGTAGAAAGAAGATGTTTTATAATCGTAATATTTTGCACATGTGGCAAGGTTATTTTGTATCAATTTTGCTATATGAAAATATTGTAAGTTTTCTATTTTATTTATTTGATAAATTTAATCTCGAAGCATGTAATGTGTGCAAAGCTTTAATGAAAGGATCCCATAATCTTTCAACAAATGTAAAAATGACAAAGAATGTTGGAAGACCAAGTTGCCTGATCATTACAAATAAATTATGTTATAACTCAAAATAATTAAGTGAATTATGTAAGCCTTGAAAATCATGATAACCTAAATATGATTTGAAAATATTATCTAAATTTGGTTTATTTCGTACTTGAGAAGTTTTTAAGGTTCTACCACATAATTTTTATTTTTGTATCCACATCCAACTTGAACCTATGACTTTTTGTATGGAAACTTTAATAGCTTTAAAAAAAAATTAGAATTATTAGTTGAAAAATCCTTGGATTTATGAAATAATTCCCATTGAATTATTTGTTGGTATGAAAAACCTTTTAGAAAATTATCGAAGTTAGACATAAAACAATGTTGAAAAAAATTTGTTCCTTTAAATGTTTATCTTTAAATAAACCTAAAGGGTGAAAATGTTGATTTGGGGGAATAGAATATGTAATATTTTCATAATCTATTAGTTTTGGAGCTTCCAAAAAGTTATGTATCATCAAGTGTATTGGTGTACAATGGAATTTTGAATTATTGAAATCAAACTTATCAAATGATGCAGCACTAAAATTAAAAATTTGAGATTTTGAATCCACATGCAAAATAAACAAACTTGTCTATTGATGATGAATGGTAACATTCAAATCTTTGTATAATGGTGTTTCAATTAAATCTTGTAAAGTAATCACCACTTTATTTAGAAAAACATTTCCTAATATATAAAGTGATTTGTATTCAAAATGTCATTTAAGAAACACACCTATTATTACATCATTATGTGGTAGACATGGTAGTATTGATTGAGTTTCATTCACATGTGCAAAGACATTAATAAGACTACCATGCATCCTATATTGCCCATACCCATATAATTTATAAATTTAAGTAAAAGCAAGACATGATAAAATAAGACATTCTTTTAATTGTGTTAATTTTTGGACTAATGAAATGATTTTGTTTTTGGAAATTCTATTTGGTACTTGATATAAAAGAGGTTTATTTTCATTGATATTATGTTAACAACTTGTACATATGTATGATGTGGAGTTAGTTATATTTGAATTTGAAAATATGTAGAAAATTGTTTTGATAATGTGTTTGAAAAACACTTAAGTTGTTTTTAAAAACATAACCCTTCACAACTAAAACATGGAATTATGGGAACATCTTAAATTTTTTTATTATAAATCTCAGTGTATATTGATTTTTTGAATTTTCATTTATATTAAAACTATGTTTTACTTTATATGATTGAACATCATGTTCCAAAAAAAATCTTTGTTTAAGATCTAATTGTTTTGTTTCCTTTGGAATGCATTCACTATATGATGATTGAACTTTGTCATTTATGGAAGATCCATCTGATTTTTTTGTATATATATATATTTCATGTGATTCATTTGTGATCTTGTTTGTTTAATATTTAAAAACACATTGTTAATGAATTTCAATGTTTTTTTAGAATAAGTAAGATTTGGACAAACATCTAATAATTCAAAAATATCATTGTCATAAAGTGCCCAATGAATTTTATTTTTTTATGTGTTATATTAATATCAACAATTAAATCTTGGAAATATTCCATTTGAACTTTAAGTGTTTTTTAAACTTTGGTTTTAGACATTAAGGTGGATGGACTAAACAAAATGTCATAATTGATAGGAAAATTTATATTTTTTTCATTTTTTTAATAAATATTGAATGTGATTTTTATTTTTTAAATAATATTTGTATTGCAAGAAGTGTTCAACAAGGAAACAACATATTACAATTGTGAATCCCAATTATTTTTCAAATTTTCCATTAATGTATAACCAAGTTTTTCATTTTAATAGAAATGTGTAATTGGCTATGAGAATTGAGTTTGAGGTTTTTGCATCATTAATTTCGAAAAAGATGGAAAATCATCCAAATTTATATGAACTTTTGGATCATTCCCCTAAAAAGTAAGTGAAGACAGAGATAGACGATTAACATATTCAATTGGCTCGAAATGTTGAAAGTTGTAAATTATATGTAAAAGGATAGATTGAAAATCCATTCCACATTGAAAAATAATGTGTTTTGATATTTTATTTCAAATGTAAATTAGCCTTTGTAAATACTCAAATATCTAAAATATTTTAGTGAAGTCTCCATACAAACCTCCATTCATAGGACATAATGCCATTTTTGTCAAAAATATTGATGTTCATTTGTTACCATACCTTGATGTAAATCAAACAAAAAATTAAGATTTAATTTTTGAATACGACATTGTTGGGCTTTTTCTATATTCAATAAGAAACATTCATTTAAATGTGCCATGTTATTTTGCCTCAATTGAAGAGATGACAAATGATTATCTAATAAATAAATATAAAATTAGAAAAACAATTTTGTATTTCATATTTGTATGTTGAAACCAAACAAAGACCATATGAATGTAATACATGTTCAAATGATGAATCAACAAGATTTGATAAAGTTGTTTCCATTATTATTGACTTCAATTTAATCCATATTTATAAATAATAAAAATTGCCTTCCTCACACATACACATTCAAAATGACAAGTAATCAATGATTCATTAGAAAATTATTTACATTGAATTTTTTATTAATTATTTTTTTAAAAAATATTTATAATAAAAAAACTATTTATATTGAAATATATATTTATATTAAAAATTGATTGCATTGAAAAATTACTTGTATTAAAAAGTTGATTATATTGAAAATTATTTAAATTCAAAATTTGATTTGATGAAAAATCTACTTACACTTAAAAACTTCTTGAATCCAAAAATTAATTGGGTGAAAAAACTACTTACATTGGAAAACTACTTGGATTCAAAAATTGATTCGATGAGAAAATTCCTTGTATTTAAAAATTGCTTGTATTCAAAAATTGATTATATCAAATAATTGTTTGTGCTAAAAATTTATTTGCATGGAAAAACTTCTTATATTGAAAAAATTTCTTACAATGCAAAACTATTGGCATTTTAAACTATTTGAATTCAAAAACTGGTTGTATTTTGAAACTATTTATATTTTAAAATCACCCCAAACATCCAAAAAGAAAAAATCACAAAAACCATGGTATAGGAAGTTTTCACATATATGTCCAATATTTGTATATTAAAGATAGTTATAGAAACGTTGCACAAAAACTATAATCAACAACCATAGTGTTTAAGAGGGTTTTTGTTTAGAAACTTACTTCAACTAATCAAAGTGAAGCTTGCATTTCACATTATGCTAGACATCATCACTAAAAATAATTGCCAAATGAGCAGCCAACCCCTTAACATTCAAATTTTTTTCCACTTTTGGGATAAATTGTTATATGTCTTTTTGGAAAACAAAAAGGGTAGATGTAGGTGACAATTGAAATTTACCACAAACACAAATTGAAACAAGGAGTTGAACTTGTTTTAAACAAACCAAATTCAGGAATTCAAATCTATCATATGCACAATTACTTCAAGCCAATGTCCTTCAATGGTCAATAATATAGGTCCATCATTGGTTGCAACGGAACCCCAAAGGAAATTTGATTTATGAACTTTTGGTTTTGAACAACAAACATTATAATGAATATCACTCGTTTAATAAATGATGACATCTACTACATGACAATTTTCACACACTTTTTATAATGGAGCTGCAGTAGGATTGATTTATGGAAAACACTTCGGTCACCTTAAAAATAAAACCAAATTATGTTAAAACAAGAAAGGAAATTTGAATAATGTGAAAAAATAAGCGTTTTATAAAATATTATAACAAAAAATTTGAGGAAAAAAAAAATTCCCTTAGGAAAGACATAATCAAGCAGCTTATCAATTATAAGAAAAAAACATTTCTCCTACGAAGGACACAATTGGGTGGCCGCTTGATTGGTAAGGAAATTTTTTAAATAAAAAATGGTTTTTCCCCCCTTGGTATGGACACAATTGGATACCACCTAATTATTTATGGAAAAAAGTTTTTTTTTCCTTAAAAACACAATTGGGTATGCACTTGATTGGGCCTTAAGGACTCAATTGGATGGCCACCCGATTGTGTCTTGAAGGTGTAATTGGGTGGCCACCCAATTGTGTATATATTTATTTATTTCCCTAGGTACACAACTGGGTGACCACTTGATTGTGCCATAAAAACACAATCGATTAGGCACGTAGTTGTTAAAAAAAACAAAAAACAAAAGATTTTTTTTCCCTATTGACACAACCGAATGGCCATTAAAATGCAATCAAGTGGCCACCCAATTGTTAGAAAAGAAAATGATTTTTTTCCCAAGGCCGAATCGAGTGCCCATAGATTATTATTATTTTCAATTATTTTAAATATTATTTAATTTTCTAAATTTAATTATCTTAAATTTTTCATTATTTTAAAAATATAAATGACTTATAGATGAACATTCGGCACCATTGAATTTTGTTTCCTTCAAAAAAACTTTCAAAATGTCTTTTTAAAAAATGAGAAGAAAGGAATTTACCTCTTTTAATGCAAGTCAAATAGTTGATAGTTTGTTGTGCAACTTGAAAAGACAAATTCGAATCACCTCATCAACAACCTTTGTGAAAATTGTGTACTACTGTGTTCTCAAATATTGATCTCTTTTGGATGTTGTAGCCACATTCTTGATCAAGACCATAGCACATTGGCCTCCATTATATGATTCAAGAAGCTATTCATATTATGGTTTGAAATTATTGCCAAAAACAATAACATCTTGGTCAAATTCACCTTTTCCATTTTCAATTAATAATTGTTTTTCACCTTTGTTATTCTCTCCTCCCCTTACACCAACAATGGTGATAGCAATAGTAACAAAACTCCAACCTTAAAGAAAAATTTAAAATTATCTAATGGAATCCATGTGGGAAAACATGGAAACCAACTTTGGTTCAAAAATAGTGATTAGTGACACAATGGTCATTGACTCAATCGTAATGACAACATGCATGTCACCTTTCTCAAAACCCCTTTTGGACTTTGACTCAATGCCAAAATTTTCAACCTTCACAAACTTGTTTTTTTGCAAATATTGTTTATATATATCTATATGAAGTGATTTGACTTTAAGACCAATTGTGGTCAGAGCTACCATGTTCAATAAATCACAATGCAAATATGCATAAACTAGATCTTCCATGCTTCTATTTGCAATTTGATCAAAAGTGCCATGCTTATTGAACACCTTTGCTTCAAACACAACATCTTTAATTCCAAAATCCAAATCATTAATCGCAACAATTAATTGAGCTTCTTTCACTGGAACAACAACCATTATGTTACCAGGAAAATAAAACTTACCAAAATGAATTTGACAACCAACAAATGAAGTAGTAGAAAAATGGGACTTAACAAACACACCCTTGAAAAAGCTCAAACTTGCAAAAAACATCAATACATAATGAAAGTTTGAATCAAGCACAATGTTTGTGTTCATTAGAAAAAGAAATAACAAACATACAATGTAGTCTTTAGTATGGGACAAAAAAACTTGACTAAAACCTTAAACTTGTTACCTTACCTAAACCTTTTACTAATTAATGTTCTTTGGCTTTAATTAATTTTGACTACATGGTTGACTACAATTTAACAATAAAAAATCATCTTCCTGGTTTGACGACTAAGTTATGGTCTAATAATGAACAAGGTATCCTATAAATTTTAATTATGCAATCCAAGGGTACATTGGAACTCTAATTGTGTCAACTCAAATTTGAGATACAACACAACCCTAAACTTTTTTCCATTGTTTAAACCATTCTTTTCATTTTCACTTCAACATATATCTATTTGGTAAACATGTCACTATATATATATATATTGGTAAACATCATTTTTTGATCACTTGCATGAAAATTTTGATCAAAAAGTTGAAATTGAATTGTTTTTCAATTTGTGGTTAAATGTATTCAATGTTTGATTTCAAACAAGATTTTGTTCTCTTGTCTTTTAAAAAAAAATTAAAATTAAAATTGTGTTGAAATTCTGTCATGTTTGGTACCAGAAAAAAATGACATTGATTTTTTTTAAATATTTTCTTGGGAAAGTATCCTTGTTGAGTCACCATATTATGAGAAAGGAAAAAAAGGGAGAAAAAGGGAATACCCCCCTTTTTTCCCCACCCAAGAAATAACTCCTTTAAAAAAATAACTCCTTGCCCCTCCCAACACCACTTAATAAAACTCTTTCATTTTCCAAGTTCACTAGAACCCCACATCTAAAAATAGCCCTTTGATAGAAGAAACAAATTTATATATTTTAACCCGAATGCTCTCCTCACACAACTTTTTTCCTTAAACTTACACCTAAACTTATCCATTCAGCCTACCTTTGATTCTCCAGCCCCTATACCCGCTCAAAAGGTGTTCCCACAATGTCTCTGTAGGACAGAGCCAACAACAAAATGTCACATTCTTCATCCAGAAAGATCTGCAT
>Ga0116229_10010877_pt1 | contig 13559 bp, 9 predicted proteins | sample S1TSphgellanicum_3_FD_87313 | JGI IMG/M metagenome (GOLD analysis project Ga0116229, IMG submission 87313) | Host-associated microbial communities from peat moss isolated from Minnesota, USA - S1T2_Fc - Sphagnum magellanicum MG | ecosystem: Host-associated > Plants > Peat moss > Unclassified...
TAGCGCCAGCGGTATTCCCGGTGTGATCGAGATGTCGCCCTATTCTACCACGATAGCCTGGCATGAGACCGCGCTGGCGGCATTCGAGCGCGGTTACGTCAAGCTGGAACTCCCCGCGCCGCTGGTTCTAAATCAGCCCGGTCGGGTCGAGATTTTCAAGGACCCCGGCAACGGCGCCACGCCCGTGACGATCCGTCCCGAGATGCCCTGGGTCCATGCGATGAGAAATCAGGCGCTCAATTTCATCAAGGCGGTGCGCGGCGAAGCGCCCGCCCCCTGCCTGGCCCCGGAAGCGGTGCAGGATCTCCGCGTGGCCCGCGATTATGTCCGGCTTTTGAAAGGAGTGTAGTTTATGGCGCTCCAATTCCGAAAAGTTTTTCTCGACGCCGAGCGCTACGAGTCGGCTGCCGTCATCGATGTCGATGGCGACGGCGTGCCTGATATTGTGTGCGGCGCTTTTTGGTACCAGGGTCCCGATTTTAAGACGCGGCACAAGATTGGCGGAGTCAAGGCCTACGATGATTACTTTGATGACTTCTCGACCATCCCGCTCGATGTCAACGGCGACGGACGGCTCGATTTCATCACCGGCGGCTGGTGGGGAAATACGCTTCGCTGGCGCGAAAATACGGGCGAGGCAGGCAAGGACTGGCCCGAGCACATCATCGCCGAGACCGGCAATATCGAGACAACCCGCGCCTGGGACATTGACGGCGACGGGGAAATCGAAATTGTTCCGAACACGCCGGGCGCCCCGCTGGTGGCCTACAAGCTGATTCGCGATTCGGAGGGCAAAGGCACCGGTAAATTTGCCGCGCACAAGCTCAAGTTCAAGGGGCGCGAGAACGACCACCAGGGCCATGGGCTCGGCTTTGGCGACATCGCGGGCAACGGAAGAGGCGATTTTGTTTTACGCGACGGCTGGCTGGAAGCTCCCAAGAATCCGTATGTTGACGAGTGGATCTGGCATCCCGAGTTCGATCTTGGCTGGGACGCGAGCGTGCCGATTCTTGTCGTTGATTTGAACAATGACGGCAAAAACGAACTCATCGTCGGCCAGGGGCACAGCTATGGTTTGACCTGGCTCGAACGCATCGTTGCGTCCTCGGGCGCGGTCGAATGGAAGCGGCATCCGATCGATCCGCTGAGCAGCGAATATCACGATCTCCATTGGGTGGACCTCGATGGCGATGGTCAAAAAGAACTCGTTACCGGGAAGCGCTTTCGGGCTCATCCCGAAGGCGATCCGGGCGACCGCGATGCTTACGGCTTCTACATGTTCAAATGGGTGGGCGATGCCTTTGCCAAACACGTCATCGACTTCGGCCCGCTTGGCTCGGGGAAGGGGATAGGCATCCATGCCGCGATTGCCGACCTCAACGGCGATGGCCGGCTCGACATTGTCGCGCCCGGCAAGGACGGCCTCGCCATTTACCTCAACCAGGAGAGCGCATGAAATTCGGGATGAATCTCCTGCTCTGGACCACGAAGGTCACGGAGCAAAACCATCTCCTGCTGAAAAAGCTCAAGGAAATCGGTTTCGACGGCGTCGAGATTCCGGTCTTCGAGGGAACCTCGGCGGAATACAAGGCGCTCGGCGCCGTGCTGCGCGATCACGGTCTGGGCGCGACGGCGGTGACGGTCATGAATGCCGAGACCAATCCCATCAGCGCCGATCCCAAAATCCGCCAGGCGGCAGGCGACCGCCTGCGTTGGGTGCTCGACCGCTGCGCCGAGTTCGACGCCGAGGTTCTTTGCGGACCGCTTCATTCCGCGCTCGGGGTCTTTTCCGGCACGGCGCCGACCGCTGATGAGCGGAGGAGCGGCGCCGAGTTCTTCCGCGACATCGCCGACCGCGCCGCCGGGGCAAAAGTGCAGTTGGCCATCGAGTATCTCAACCGTTTCGAGAATTATTTTCTCACCACCGCTGCCGATACGCTCGCCTTTGTCGACGCGATTGATCGCCCGTCCGTTGGCCTGATGTGGGATACGTTTCATGCTCACATCGAAGAAAAATCGGTCGCGCCCCTTGAGGCGATCCGGCGGCGACTGGTCCACGTTCATCTCAGCGAAAACGACCGGGGCACACCCGGCACGGGCCAAGTTCAGTGGGAGGCGACTTTTGCCGCCCTGCGCAAAATCAACTATGATCGCTGGCTGGTCATCGAGGCTTTTGGCCGGGCTTTGCCCGATCTCGCCGCCGCGACCCGCGTCTGGCGCGATCTTTTTGACGATCCGCACAATCTCTGCAACTCGGGCCTCAATTTTATTCGCTCCGGCCTGGGTCGATGACGCCGCGTGTTGCTCGCGGCGGAGGGGAACGGTTTACGGGCCGATTTGACAGGCCCTGCTAAATCACACGCTTGGCGGTACCGAGGTCGCACTTGTACGCACATTGAGCGGGGAACACGTGCGGGCCATCGATCTTGCGATAGTTTTGCCCGGAAATATCGTAAGCTATCCTCCTGGCAATTTGATCGAAATCAAAGTTAAGAATATCCACCAGGATGGAGCGGCCCGCAAAGGCGCCATGATAGACGATTCCCTGGGCCAGCAAAGTTCGCCGCTCCTTGAAGAGACCCGCCATGGCCTTCCAATCCTCATTGCAAAGCTCCTCGTAGTGGAAGTATTCCAGAAAAACGATGCCGGTCTGTTTCAGCGCACGGTAATCGCCCACCGCTTCAAAAAAAGCCTTCGCATCCACTTTTTTATCGTGGACGACGAAGCCGGAGGATTGAAAGGCCCGCCACGAAAGTTGCCGGAACTGCGGCGCGAGGGACTTCTCCGGACCGATCAAAAGAATTTCTTTAATTCCCAGGGACCTCCACTTGTCCGCGACGCCGGCAAACCCGCCGGCCAGGTCGAGCACGTACTGCTGCACGGGAAACATCCCGGGCGTGTCCCCCACGACCACCAATTTAACCCCGAGGTCGCGCAAGCGGAGCTTAATCTCACCCGCCGCCCGCACGGGAGACATCCAAAACGCAATGTCCATTTCGTGGTCACGCAAGCGATCGAGCAATTCCCCCTCATCGGCCTCCAGCACTGAATAAAAAATAAAATCGACCACATAACCGCGATGCCGCAATTCATTCTCAAGCTTGATAAAAAACGAACGCGGGTTAGGGCCAAAGACAAAAGAGGGGAGTGCCACGGGAATACCGACCACTCCGCGCAATCCACTCTTGGGCGCCGTACGGATCCCCTCCATAACGGTATGGGATCCGCGGATAATCGTGAAATAGCCCTCTTTGCTCAAACGCTCAAAGACGACGGAGACGGATTTCAACGAGATGTTAAAAAAGTTGGATATCTCGCGCATCGAATAGAAATTCATTCGCTCGGTACCGCGCAGGTTGAGCACAGCCTCCCTCAGCGCCAGCTCGAGCTGGTACCGCTTGTTGGCGGTATTCTCAAATCCGGAAAAATTGGGAAAGAGACGATCAAGCCCGGGAAGGTTTCGGGGAAAGACTTTTCGGCTCATAAAGGAGCTTAAAGCTAATACTTTTTAGCCTGCACGCTGTCAAAATGTATTCTTTCTGTTCCCCTCCCCCTCATCTTGCTAAAAAGGACATGTAAATTATAGTAAATCTGTGACTTATCGGCACCCAGCAAGGTTTTACTCGAACCGAGCCGGTCGCGCCGGCCAGTCGCTGGTGGAGGTCGTCTTTGCTCTGGGTGTCGTCAGTTTTTGCGTACTGCCCCTTCTGGCCCTCCTTTCCGTCGGTTGCGTCGGTTACAACTCGGCGATCAAGCAGAGCGTGCAGGCAGATATCGTCCAGCAAGTGAGGGTGCTGGCCGGAAGTCTCAGCAGCGCGGGGGGGCAGATACCCACCACGTATTATCGAGCGGACGGAACGGCGACCACCCAAACGGATACGACCGCACTTTATAAAGCCGTGGCCCAGCCTGCCGCCAGCCCCAGCCTCACATCTCCCGCTCCATCCGTGCTTCTCGTCAACCAGGTGCAAATCATCTTTATTCCCTCCGGGCAGGTTTTGGCGAACGAGGTGATTCACGTTACTCCGCGGCTCGCCCAACAGTGAACCCCTTCTTCAGTGCAAACGCTCGGGCGGCGGCGCTTTGAACTTCATCACTGTAGCGTTTCTGTCTCCCACGACTGAGTCTTGACAAGAGGCGCAGCGGAAAGAAAATCTCATCATGCTGTCAAGCTCAAAAGCAAGCCGGGGCTTCAGTTTAGTTGAGCTTCTCGTGGTGCTCGCCATTATAGCCGTGCTGGCCAGGCTATCGTTTCAGAGCCTCTCCTCCATTAACTCCTCTAAGTTGACCACGGCTGCCATTGAACTGCGAAACGCCGCCGAGCAAGCCCGGCAGACCGCCGCGGCTTACGGATATCCGGTCGAACTGCGCCTGTACGAACCCACCGGCTCCACCGGCTACTACTCCGCCTTCCAGATCGTCGAAATTAACGGCCCGGCGCCGCAGACCCTCCATCTCATGCGGTTACCGGACGGCATCGTCATCACCAACGCCGCGAATGCTTCGTCGATCCTGACGGCAGCTCCCACCACCAATGCCGCCCCGGCAGGATTTATCGCCGCCAACACCAGTTGCATCCGCTTTGTCCCCCTCGGTAGTATTCAGGGTCTTTCGTCCACATCTCCCCAAACTCTGTCGCTGGTGTCGGTCCATGCGCCGGTTGTTTCCAATGGTCTGCCCAACGATTATGCGACGATCAGCTTCGATCCTGTCCTGGGTTCAACCGCCCTTTATCGCCCGTGAGAGCCGATCGGGCCCATGCACGGTGGAAGCGTGGCTTTACGCTGGTGGAGATGCTCGTCACGGTGGCGATTACGCTGATCATCGTCGTCGTTCTGGCTAGCATACTGACCATTGTTTCAAAAAGCTGGAAGCAGGCCGACACGCGAATCACAAGCTTTGAAAGCGCGCGTTTCGCCTTCGAGCGGATTACCCGAACTCTCAGCCAAGCCACTCTCAATCCCTATTGGGACTTTGTGGATGCCAGCGGCAACCGCCGAACGACCGCCAATGCCACCACCTTCGTTCCGGCAAGCTATGCCCGATGCTCCGACCAGGCGTTTCTCATCGGGCAAGCCTCCGCTTTTTCCACCACGGGACAAAACTGGGCTTGCTTCTTCCAGTCGCCTCTCGGCCAAACCAACAACCAAAGCCTGATCCCACTCGACAACCTGCTGAATTCAGCCGGTTTTTTCATCGAATTCAACAATGACGCGGACGCAACGACGCTTTCCTTGAAGCCATCTTATATCACAGCGGCAAGGTGGCGTTATCGACTGATGGAATTATTAGAGCCCACCGAGAACCTATCGGTATTTAACTCATATACACCCGGCAATACGGCTACCTATGACCAATGGGTGATCAACGCCATGAACACCTCGGGGAACAACCGACAAGCCCGGCCGATTGCCGACAACATCATCGCTCTCGTCTTTCTGGCCGAAGACACCAATGGCAAGCCCCTCCCCACGACCGCGCCCACCTATTCCTACGATTCGAGAACTCAAACGACTCCCACCACGTACAACCAACTTCCCGCCCAGGTTCAGGTGACGATGGTCGCGATCGACGAGGGCTCCGCTGCGAGACTTGCGACTACCAATGGCACCACCCCTCCCCCGCTCGTCAAGGCCAGCTACTTTACCGATCCGGGGACTGTTACCGCTCAGGGGAATCCCGCTACCCAATACGCTACGGACCTGGCTGCGCTGGAGGCCGACCTGACCGCCAATCCCGCACATGTAACCTACCGCGTTTTCAATACCACGGTCCGGATCGAGGCCGCCCAGTGGAGCAGCAATTAGAGCCAGTTGACACGCTAAGCTGAAGCGTCCGCGCCAACCAGGTTCCAGCGGTTGAAAGTCGCCTTGGCGGCGTACTCGGGCGGTCCGAGATCGTCTTGCCGCCTCGCGCGCCATTCTGTTTCCCATCTGATTGCTTTGAATACTTTCGCGCGTTCGTGCCAATGTTCAACCATATGAGTAAAAGAACGGTTAAAGTGGGAAATTGCCAGTTTGAGCTATTGACTCTGGATGGTCACTTCTTCGGCCTGGGCAAGGTTTGGATCGGCAAGACGCTGGTGCGTTCCGGTCGACTGCCTTTGCGGCCCAATACCCAGACTTTTACCGGGTGGGGATTGAGCCATCTTAACCTGCGCGACGTAGCCGAGTCGTCGGACTCCGTTCGTATCTCCTTGGAGGCGGTGTTCAGCCCGCTCCCGATCAAGATGCTGCGCGACCATAGTTTCGATCCCATCCACGAAACCGGCGATTGGGACGCGCCCGAAACCCGCCGTGGGCGGATTGACCTGGTCATCACTCCGGCCCACGACACGTTTGGCCCGCACCATTTTGAGGGGTTCGCCTACCACTATGAATATGAAAGCGCCGATGTTCCACTCTTCTTCCTTTATGATCAGGCGTCGTGGGAACTCGATGGCGACATCACGGGCGCGACGGTTTACAATCAGTCCGCCTGCTCCAAGCCGGTCGAAACATTCGCCAAGGATACGTGTTGGAGCACCGAAGGTTATCTCCACTTTCTCGATCCGGCTTCGCACTTCAACCGCTGCATGACCCATAACCTGCCGCGCTGGACGGATCACCAATGTTTTGATTTTCAGTTTAGGGGAGATCAGACCCTGCTGGGCGTCTACGCGCGGGTCGATCTCATTCGCTCGCTCCTCTGCCGCGATGCGGGCAAGGCCGAACTCAAGTGTTTCGACAAACACATCTTTGATGAATCGCTGACGTACTCCACCGTGCCCAAGGCCATCCTGCTGAATAGCGCGCCCAAGAGCGTGACCGCGCAACAGAACCTTTGGACCTGGATCTATGACGAGACGGCCGAGCGCGCACGCGCGGAGTTTGGACTAAGGGAACAACCTCCGGTGCCGACCTTGGGCCAGCACCACTGGACGAATTACACCATTGATACCTACTACAAAGATATTCTACCGGCCTGTGTCGCCGTGGGCATCCGCCAGATCTTCGCGGAGAACTTCAAGCGCTCGGACGCCGCGGAGCCGCAGCGGCTCATCAGCGGGAACATGTGCACGTCCCATGAATTCGAAATCGCGCCGGAGCATGGCGGGACGGCCAAGTTTAAGGAATACATTGAGCGGTGCCACCAGCACGGCATCAAAAATTTCATGTGGACCAACACTTATATTTCGCTCAACGCCAAAATGAACACCCAGCAGCGGGATGAACGCGGGTGGTACATGGCGATGGAGGACACGCGCCTCAAGTACGCCGGCGCCTACACGATGGTCGCCAGTAATCTCGACCTCAAGAACCCCGAGGTCCGCCGTTACTGGATTGACGCGCACAAGAAGATCGTCGAGGAAACCGGGCTTGACGGCTATTACATCGACAGTCATTACAATCTCTTCTTCATGCCGGTGAACTTCAAAACCGGGCATCCCCGCACCAGCTGGCGGGAATCGCTGCAAGTGATGAAGGAATTGCAGGACGCCGGCGTGGAATGGATCATCGAATCCTTCGGTCCGTTCGGAATGCCCGGCCATGGCCACAGCGACACTTACGATCTGGGCCGGGCTTTCATCTGTTACCATGTCGGCTTGGGGAACAATGCGGTGACGGTACCCGTGCCGGGAATGGAAACAGACCGGAACACCTGTCACGATCCGGAGTTCATCTACTACCTGCTGGCGCACAAGGTGCCGTGCGGGCCGCCGCTCTTCATCGATGGCAAACGGATAGACGAGGTTTATGGCCCGGAACACCGGCGCATCCTGCGCGAATACCACGAACTGCTGCCGCAAATGCACCGCCGCTTCCTGCAGGAGGATGGCCAGTCCGTGGTGTGGCATAACCGTTCTGGAGATCGCGCTCTCTTGTGGAATTTCACCGCGCGCGAGGCCGTTTTGCCGGGCGAGGTCACGGATCTGACTACGGGAAAGATATTGGCATCGGCCAAGTCGTATCCGTTGCTGGCCCATCACACCTATCAGGTGGTCTCCCTACCACTGCCAGAAGCGGTCGCTTCTCATCGAACTTGACCCGTACAGTTTATGCCATAAGGAAACGTCTGTTCCATACTGTTTCCCATGTGATTCCTTTGAGTGCGGTCCTGCATCCATGCAAATGTCCGGTAATATGAGCAGAAAATTGTTCACCTTGGGAACAGTCAAGTTTGAGATTTTGACCCGGGTCAACGAATTTGTCGGCCTGGGAAAGGTTTGGATCGGCAAGACGCTGGTGCGCTCCGGTCGGCTGCCTTTGCGGCCCTCTACGCAGACTTTTACCGGCCTCGAGTTGGCCGGGTTGAAACTCCTCAAGATCAAGGGTGGCCGAATCGAGTTAGAGGCGCAGTTTCGCAAGCTGCCGGTCAAGCTGATGCGCGATCATTCCTTCGATCCGATCCACGAACTCGGTGACTGGGGCCGGGACGAGGTGGCCGCGACCGGGCGCCTGGACCTGGTGATCAAACCCGCCCGCGATGCCTTCAACGGGGTGCAGTTTGCCGGGTTTTCGTACCACTGGGAATACAAGAGCAAGGAGGCTCCGCTCTTCTGGTTGATGGATCAGGCCTCGTGGGAACTGGGCGGCAACATTACCGGCGCGACCGCAGTGTCACAGTCGGCCTGCTCCGCGCCGGTGGCGACGTTCGACCGGAAAAACAGCTGGTCGACCGAGGGCGTTCTCCCCTTTCTGGCCGAGAAGGGCGTCGAAAACCCGGTGATGACCCATAACTACCCGCGGTGGGCTTCGCATGGTTCGTTTGATTTTCAATACAAGGGTAACGAGACGCTGATCGGCGTGTTCGAACGGGTGGAGTTGATCCGGTCGGTTCTGGTGCGGGACGCGGGCAAGCCGGAACTGAAAACGTTCGACAAGCACATCTTCGATCAAGCTCTCCAGATCAAGACAGTTCCAAAGAAGATGTTGCTCAACACGGAACCGAAGAGCGAGACCGGCCAGAAGAATGTCTGGACCTGGATTCACGAGGATGTCGAGGAACGCGCCCGCAAGGAATTCGGCCTTCAACAGGAACCGTTCACACCTACCCTGGGCCAAAATTATTGGAATAACTTCACCGCCGACTCTTATCTCAAGGATCTCGTGCCGGCGGCGGCGGCAACGGGATTCAAGCGGGTGTTCGTCGATAATCTCAAGAAATCGGCCATGACCGACCGCACGCCCTTCCCGGGCAAGTTCCACTGGAACATGTGCTGCGGCCACGAGTACGAGATCGCGCCCGAACTTGGCGGAAACGAAGGGGTCAAGAACCTCGTTAGCCAAGCCGCCAAACTCGGGATAACGGTCAAGTCCTGGACCAATAACGACCAAGCCTTGTCCAGTCCGATCAACAAGAGTGAACGTGATGACCAGGGGTGGTTTGTGCTTTTGGAAGATACGCGGCAAAAATACGGCGGCGCTTATGCGGGCGTCATGAGCGTGCTCGACATGGGCGTGAAAGAGGCTCGCGACTATTTCGTCAAATCGCACATCGAGATCAAGAAGCTGACGGGACTGAACTGGTACCTCTTCGACAGCTTCTACAATCTTGGTTTCATGCCGATTAGCTATCGGGGCATGAAGCCGCGCACCATGTGGCGGGGATTGCTGCTGGCGTTCAAGCAACTGCAGGATGCCGGAGTGCATTTCACCATCGAATCGTTCGGCCCGTTCGGAAGCCCCGCGCACGGCCATCCATCGTCGTACAACTTCTCGACGATTTTCACCTGCTATCGGGTGGGCATTGGCAATGACTACACCACCGTACCGACGGCCGCGCCCTTGAAGGACCTGACGCCGAAAAGCGCGTCCGGCGTTTACTACGCGCTGGCCCACATGGCCTTCAGTGGCGCGGCCTTGTTCGAGGATGGAAAGCGGATTGACCAGGTGTGGACTCCCGCGCACCGGCAGGCCCTGGCCGACTTCCATGCCGTCCTGCCACGGCTGCATCGGCGCATTCTGCAGAAGGACGGCTTAAGTGTGCTCTGGCGCGACAAAACCGGCAAGAAAGCGACGCTCTTCAACTTCGAGAGCCGCCTCGCGGCCCTGCCCGGCAAGGTCGTGGACATCACCACCGGTAAGCCCCTGCCTCGCGCCGCCCAATATCGACTCGAAGCCAGCCACACGTATACCTTCACCGGAGACGGGACAAAAATCGGGTAAGGGTCGACTAAGCCGCTTTTTTCCCCATCTCTTTCAAATAAGAATCACGACACCAATCCAATCGTCATGCTCAAACACCGCCAACTCACCCAGGAACGTATCGCCAAATTCGTCAGCACTTTCGAAAAACTTTTCTGGAAGGAAAAGCTGCCGCTCGAAGCCCTGGTTTCCCCGCGCACGAGCCGCATTTCCCATGACGAAGCGCTGCGGCTGAAATATCGCCCGGTCAAAAAGGGTGAGGTATTCGGCCCGCGCTTCGCCACCTACTGGTTCAAATTGCGCGGCGCAATCCCTGCCGCCTGGCGGAAAAGTCCCGTGGATGTGATTTTCAACACCGGGGCGGAAGCCACCATCTGGCTCAACGGCAAGCCGGTTCAGGGCATCAATCTGGCCGACCGTCAACGTTCGTATCAAAATCGATTTGATTTCCGTCTTCCCGCGGAGGTTTTGCGCTCCGGCAAGGTCGATATCGCGGTGGAAATGGCCTGCAATGAGCTCTTCGGCTACGAAGGCCCGTCGGAATTCAAATTTGAAGAGGCTTCCCTGGCGTTATTCGACCGGGAAGCATGGGAGCTGTTCCATGACCTCTTTGTGCCCTTCAGGCTGATTGAATTGCGCGCGGATAAAAACAAGCTGACCGCGTGGGAGGGAGCGCTTTTTTCCGCGCTCAATGAAATCTGCAACCGGGTTGATCCCGCCGACCGCTCCACCTGGGCGCAGGCCAAACCAATCCTGAAAGAGATCTATGCCTCACGCAATCCCACCACGGCGGTCAATATTTCCGCCATCGGTCATGCCCATATCGATACCGCCTGGCTCTGGCCGCTGGCCGAGGCGCGCCGCAAGTGCATCCGCTCTTTTTCTTCCGCTCTCAAGTACATGGCGGAATATCCCGAGTATAAATTCTCCTGCTCGCAGGCCTTTCAATATCAGTGGATGAAGGATACAGCCCCCTCCGTCTTTGAGGGAATCAAAGCCGCCATCAAGCGCGGCCAGTGGGTGCCCGTGGGCGGCACCTGGATCGAACCCGACTGCAACATTCCGACGGGCGAATCCCTCGCGCGCCAGTTCCTGTACGGCAAACGCTTTTTCCGCCAGGAATTCGGCTGGGACTGCAAGGAGTTCTGGAACCCCGACGTCTTCGGCTACAACGGGCAGCTCCCGCAAATCATGAAACTGTCGGGCATCGATTATTTCCTGACGCAAAAATTATGCTGGAACCAGTTCAACAAACCTACCCATCAAAACTTCATCTGGCGCGGCATTGACGGCACGGGCGTTCTGACCCATTTCCCTCCGGACGATACTTATAACTCCATGGTTTGGGAATGGGGCGTCGCGTCCTTACACAAATGCGAAACCAACCATCAGGACCTCGAACGCACCCGCGAAGCGATGCTCCTCTTCGGTTGGGGCGACGGCGGTGGCGGCCCCAACCGCCACATGCTGGAAGTCCTGCGCCGCGCAAAGGATTTCCAGGGAATTCCGAGAACCGAACAACGCACCTCGCTGGAATTCTTCCAGCGGCTGGAAAAATCGCTGACCGATGCCCCGGTCATACTCGGCGAACTCTATTTCGAACTCCACCGGGGCACCTATACCACCCAGGCAGCCAACAAACGCGACAACCGCGCCTCGGAACTCGCCCTGCGGCGTGTCGAAATGCTGGGCGTTCTGGCCGCCGCGGTGGGCCAGTCCTACCCGCAGGCCGAAATCGAACGTCTTTGGAAAATCGTTTTGCTCAATCAATTCCACGACATCCTGCCGGGCTCTTCGATCGCGGAGGTCTATAAAGACTCCGCCCAAGATTACGCCGAGGTGCTCGGATCATGCCAAAAGCTGGAAGCTCTCAGCCTTGGAAAACTAACCTTGAAGAAAGAAGGCCAAATGTCGGTCTTCAATCCCCTCGGCTGGGAACGCCGTGGATTCGTCAAACTCTCCAAGCCTGTTGCGGAATCGCAAAAAACGTACGATGGCAAACATCTTGTTTTGATCGAGGCTCCGTCCCTTGGCAGCGCACCATTGGCGGCGGCAGATCCGGGCAATCAGGTGAAAGTCACCGCGACCGCCACGGGATTCGTCCTGGAAAACAACCAGATTCGGGCCTCGTTCGCCCAAGGTGGACAACTGACCGACATCGTGCATCTGGCCACCGGACGCGCGGTGCTGGCACCCCAGGCAAAAGCCAATCAATTCGTACTCTTTGATGACCAGCCGGTGAATTTCGACGCCTGGGATGTCGATGCCTATCATCTGGAAACGAGACAGGAACTGCCCGGCGCCACCCAGTCTGGCATTTTGGAAAGAGGTCCGCTGCGCGCCGGACTGGAATTCGCCTATAAATTCGGCCCTACTTCCGTCGTCCAACGCGTTTTCCTGACCGCCGGATCGGGCTATCTCGAATTCGATACCGAAATCGACTGGCAGCATCGCCGAAAGTTCCTCAAGGTCGAATTCCCGCTCAATATCCATGCTCGGGAAGCCAACTACGAAATGCCCTATGGCCTGGCCAAACGCCCGACGACTTTCAATAACTCCTATGAAATGGCGCAGTTTGAGGTCTGCGGTCACCGCTGGGCCGATCTCTCCGAGCCCAATTTCGGCGCGTCCTTGTTCACCGACAGCAAATACGGATACGCCTGCCGCGGCAACGTCCTGCGGCTCTCGCTCCTGCGCGGCACGACCTACCCCGATCCCAAAGCCGACGAAGGCAGGCATCGCTTCCGCTATGCCTTCTATCCCCACGCCGGTGGCCTGATCGAAGGCAGAGTCGTGCGTCTCGCCCATGAATTCAACCAACCGCTCGTCACGGTCGCAGGCGCGTTCGTCCCGCAGAGTTATTTCTCCGTGGACAGCCCGCATCTGATTATCGATGCGATCAAAAAGGCCGAGGATTCCAAGGCGGTCATCGTCCGCCTTTACGAATGCCATGGAGTCCGGGGCAAGGCGACGCTGACCACCAGCCTGCCGTTCAAATCCGCCCTTCGCACCAACCTGCTCGAGGAGCCATTCGGCAAGGTCTCCTCGAAAAAAGACTCCATTCCACTGGACTTCAAGCCGTTCGAAATCATCACGATCAAGTTGGAGACCGACTAGAAATCGAATGCTCATCCCATCTCGGGTGCCTATCGCAAGCGCTCCTTAAAATCGTGTGGTTCCTTACAAATCTAACCAAAAGTCCAAGTCCCCCGTGCAGACCCCCTCCCGTACATGGCTCGTTTGCGGTCTCTCGATTATGAGCGCCTTGGCAGAAGACCCTTCAACGGTTACGCCTGCATCCATCGACTCAGCCGTGGATATTCCACGTCTGAATTCCATCAATCTTGATGGGGATGCCGCCGATTGGGAAAAAGCGGGTGGCGGCTTCCGCCTCAATGTGCTGGTGCCGGTTACGTCTCCGCCGAACCCGCA
>Ga0116229_10010878_pt1 | contig 13558 bp, 17 predicted proteins | sample S1TSphgellanicum_3_FD_87313 | JGI IMG/M metagenome (GOLD analysis project Ga0116229, IMG submission 87313) | Host-associated microbial communities from peat moss isolated from Minnesota, USA - S1T2_Fc - Sphagnum magellanicum MG | ecosystem: Host-associated > Plants > Peat moss > Unclassified...
ATAATTTTTTATTATATTATAATATATATATATTATTAATTTTTTATTATATTATAATATATATATATATATTATAATATATATATATTATATATATATACTATATTAATAGTATATATATATATATATTATAATATATATATATATTATATATATATATACTATATTAATAATAATCTGCTAGAATAAAATTAAAATGTGTAGCATATATACGCTAAAGTAAAGTTAAAACGCACACTAAAACAAGAAGCCGTATTATTTGTTTAATAAAATATAAACTATTAACATTAAAATATATGTATATACGCACCTAACAAAACCCAGAAAGCGCACTTAATGTGGACGTTGTACAATAATTACACGTATACTAAAACCGCGAACCTATTAAACCCTAAAAAGCCATAAATTTAAAAAAAGGAATGTATGTTAAGTAAAACGAACCCAAACAAACGGGCCAAGACCTAGGTAAAAAACTTGAAAATAAACCTTAGGGTTTTGTACGCAGGGAAAAGCCAAAAAATTAAACGGAAAAAATGCCCGTATTGCAATAAAAAAAAAACCCACATGCTTTTAAATAAAAAAATTTTTTTTTGTTAAAAATAAAACACACACATAATTTTTAAGTTTGGCCTTTAGACTTACAAAAACATTACCGTTCCATCAATATTTAAAAAAATTTCAGCTAGGAGTTCCCCAAAACAAAATAAAACTTACTCTTAAAAAAGTTGAAGACGTTTTTAATTTTTACAAATTAATAACATTTAATAGATATCTTTTTACCCAAAAAAACCCATATAACTTTTTACAATTTATTTTTTTAATAAAATCAAATACTAAGCAATATTTTTTATCTTTTTTAGGCTTTAATTTTTTTTATTTTAAAACTGTCTCGACAGGTAAGCTGTTAAGCAAAAACAAATTAATAACAAAGTCTTTAAAAAAATCCTCTAAAGCGTTTAAGTATATTTTATTATTTTTTAAATCAATTAATGATGTTGATACTAACTCAGTCGCCTACTATTTATTTCATCCTGTAAACAGAAAAAACCTTAATCTATTTTATCTACTTTATAAAAATTGTAAAATAAACCCTGAATTTATTGGGTATAAAAACTATTATAAAAAAACCCGAAAAACCGTACGAAGAATAAAAAAAAGAATAAAAAAGACCCTTTTAAAAAACCATACCTATTATGTGTAATTGTTAAATTTGTATTATTTTTGTTTAATTAATTATTTTTTTGGGTTTTTTTACCTGTATTCTTTTAACCTAAATAATTTTTATAATTCCTATACTTCATATACTTTTTTATTAAATATTATTTTTAGTAATTTTATTTTAATCTTCTTCCTCCTTCTTTTTTTTTTTGCTAATAATATTAAAAAATTTTTAAATCTTATTTTTTTTATCATATATATTATTTTTTGTCGAAAACTTAAACTTTATAGTTTAAATTTTTTTAGAAAGTTTAAAAAAAGCGAACTAACATTTGATTTAATGGACGGCCTAATACAGTTCCATCCTGTAATTTTTTATCTATCTGTTATTTTTTTTCTGGGTTTTTTTTTAAAAAAAACCCCCAAAATTTTTAAACTAAATCTTTTTTTCCTAAACAAATCTTTTTTTTTATTACCTATTATAAGCTTAATTAGTGGAGGTTATTGAAGTTATACTCAATTAGTATGAGGTAACTGGTGAACCTGAGACATTATTGAACTTTTATTATTTTTTTTTTTAGTAGTTAACATTTATTGTATACACTCTAAAAAAATAAAAAACCACTTTTATATATTAAACATTTCAATTTTATTTTTTTTACTTGCTCTGTTTATTAGAGTTGGGGGTCTTGACTCTAAACATGCTTTTTTTAATCTGGTAAACATACTATCCTTAATGCAAAACTTTTTCATCCTCTTCTTTTTTTTAAATTTATTTTTATTTGTTATATTTAATATTATTTATATTTATTTATATTTAAACTTTTATAATTTTGCCTTTAATCTTTTCTTGTTTTTTTTATTACCTTTTTTTATTATTTTTTTTACTTTTTTTTTTATTAAATTTAATATAAATTTTTTTATTTATAATATTTTATTTTTTATTTTTTTAGCAGCTGGGTTGCTATGTAATAATTTAATATTTTATTCTATTACTAGGCTATTTCATGTAGCTTCGCTATTTATTTTATTTAAAATTTATTTCATAAAAACTTTTAGTTTTTTATTTTTCAATTATTCTAGTTTTTATTTTAAATTAATAAATTACCAAACAAACTATTTATATTCTAAATTTAGTATTAGAAAATCCCAAAATACTGTAATTTTCTATAAAAAAAATAAACTTAAATATGGGTATTTAAACTCTGTTTTTAAAATAAAGATGTTTAATTCTTTAGGGAGGCTTTTTGATCTTTACCCTGAGTTTGAAGTGCTAAAAAATCAACCTAATTTTTTGTATAAAAACCCGAGTACAATTCATATAAATTATTTTAGCTCGCAAAATATTTTATCTTTACAAAAAACACAAATTACGTCTAGAAATATTATTTATTATAATGTTTTATATTTTTATATTTTTGTATTTATTTCTTTATTTCTTTATTTTATATTATGAATTTAATAAAAATTTAAGTTTGAAGTTTAAGAAATTTAGTAAGACTAAAAGAATTAATTTCAAGCAGAAAAAAAACAAAAACTCTAGAGTTTTTGTTTTTAAATTTGGAGAGAAGGCTCTAGTTAATAAAATGCAATTACGAATTGAAAAAATATATATTAAAATTGTACGAAGAATACTAAGAAAAAAATTTAGAAAAAAAAGAAAAAAAAATAAAATATATAACCAATATTGAATAAGGTTTAGCCAAAACCTGTTTTTAACTAAAAAATCTAAAAACTCAAGAATGGGTTCTGGTAAAGGCAAATACCTAAGAGCAGCCTTTGTTTTAAAACCTTATAAATCTTTTATTGAATTTAAAAATTATGATTTTTTCTTAATAAACCAGATAAAAAAACGTATAAAATTTAAATTGAATATCTTTTTAGTGGTTTTACTAAAAAGTTTTAAATATTTAAAAGTTACGTAATTCTTTAAAATAACATTTTGTTAGAAATTGCGATTAATAGTTTAAAAATAAATCACTTAAACTACTATAACAAGTTAGTTTTAAAAAAAAACCTTTTACCTAAAAACAAAAAAAACCTACAAAGCTACGTATTACTAAAAAAACAAAAAAAAAAAAAAAACTCAAACGTTGTCACTCTTCGAGCCCCAAAACATTTTAAAGTTGGTAGGCATCACTATAATGTAATTACCCAGCAGTCAACTATTTTTTTTAAATTTTTATTAAAAACTAATAAAATCTTTAGTTTTAGTCTATATAAGTATATGTTTATTATTATGAATTTAATAAAAAAAAAAAAACTAGCTAAAACCCTCTCGTTAACAACTCAAATTAAATTAACTATAAAAATTATAGAGGTTTTTAAAATTACTTTTTAAGTGTGTAACTATAAAACCCATACTTTTTATAAAAAACTGGGCCCTAACCCAAGAGTAATTATTAATTTAAAAAAAAACAAAAAACCAGTTTTATGTATAATAAATACTTTAATACCTTGTTTTAAAACTTTTACAATATTATCTTTACAAAACAACTTTAAAAACAAAATAATATGTTCTACACCGGCACCCCTACCACATTATTTGAAGAGTATTTACTCAAAAATAAAATAACAGCATGTTTACTATACAGTTCTCTAAAATACTAATATTTTTACCATTGCTTTTTTTATTGTTTCTTACACTTGCTTTGCTTGTTTTAAATTACTCTTTTTTTATAAAATCCTCTTTAGTAAAAAGTCATCTGGAAAGAGAAAAAGAATGGGAAAATAGAGAAATTATTCCTGTTTCTGGAGATATTTTAAATATAAATGTCTTATTAATCAGTTATTTCTTTTTCATCATTAAAGTTGATTTATATAGTTTTAATGATAATTTTTATTTTATCTATAATAAGTTTATCTTTTTTTTTATAATAATATCATTAATTTTTTGTTTTTTTTTAAATCATTTATTTAAGTTCTTTTTTAGTCTATCAAGTATACCTGACTACTCAAATTTTTTAGGCCTATTATTTATTGAACTCATTTTTTTCTCCTTATTTAGTAAAAATCTTTTAGTTTTTTTTTTATTTATAGAACTTTTTGGATATATTTTTTATCTACAATTTGTACAAAACTTTAATAGTTTTAAAAATACTAACACTGTAAAAACATCTTTGGATACTCTTTTACTTTATTACTGAATTAACTTTTTCGGAAGTATTATAATCTTGTATTCTACTATTTTATTTTTGTATAAATTTAATACTAGTAACTTTTATGAGTTAAGTTTTTTTAGATCTTATTCACAAAATACTTGAGTACCCCTTTTACTTTTATTTTTAGGCTTTAGCCTAAAATTAGGGGCCCCTGGGCTTCATATGTTTAAGACGGAACTCTCTAAAAACCTTAGAATAGACTCTATTATTAATTTTAGTTTTTACTCTGTTTTTGGTTATTTAATTTTACTAAAATTTATAGTTCTTTCTTTAAATATTTTTATTATTTCTAGTAATTTATTATTATTTTTAATAATTTTTTCTATTTTTTTTTTTATCCCATATACGCTAAAACTAAATAACTTTATTCTCTTTTTTGCTTATAGTTCAGCTTTAAACGTAATACTTTGCCTTTTTCTTATTTTTTAATTAAAGTAAATTCTTGGCCGTTCCAAAAAGAAGAAGATCAAAAAAAAAAAACCTAAAAAGAAGGGGAAATCTTAATAATAACAAAAAAAAATTTTTTTTATTTAATTATAAAAAAAAAACCAATGTTTTTGATTTTATTTAAATTAACTTATTGTTAAAAAAACCCAAAGATTTAAGAGTTGAAATTTTATCATATCTAAATGAAAAAAATGAAACAGAATACTACCCTAGTTGTGGGTTTCCTATAGAGGTTTTTGTAATAAATGAAAATACTTTAATAAATCTTTTTACAAAAGAAAACTTAAATTCCTCAAATTTTTTTTTCCTGGCGGAAGCTAAATACACGACAGACTTGGCTATAACCTTAAAAAAATTAATATTTATTGGCTCTTATGCTTTATACGATCATTTTTCTTGAAATTTTTATAATGAAATTCCATTTTATAAAAACTCTTTTATTAAATCAATTACTAAATCTTTTTTTATTACAACGTCAACTACCTATTTATCTTATTTTTTAGATATAAAAATTTTTCAATTACAAGCTATGTCTAAAAGTAAAAAAATACAAAGTGTATCGAGAGTATACTCAAACGCAGTCTGATTAGAGCGAGAAAATAGTGAAATGTTTAATATATTTTATAATAGTTTAATAGACTCAAGAAGATTACTTCTTGACTACTCTACTCCGCGCGGAGTTCTTGATAAGTCTAATAATAATACCCAATATTCATACTTTTATAAAAATTATTTAGGTGTTAATTTTATTTAGATTAAACTTTAAGTGTTAGAAGTTTTAAATTTTTTAAATCTTTTACTTTTATTAGCACTACTTATATTATTTTTAATTAATGAAGACATAATTTCTTATTTAATTATTATTGAATTTATTTGAATTTTAATGTATATTATATGTGTTTTTTTAGGGCTCTCCTTTGATGTACCTAACCTAATCTGCTTAACGTTTTTTATATTAATTTTAGCTGGACTAGAGTTTGCAATTGGCATTTTTATCTATTATTACTTTTAAATCAGTAATTAAATTTTAGTATGAAAACTAGAACTATAAAAACTTTTATAAACTACGATTATAATAATATTAGTAATTTTTTGATTAATTTTTTGAGCTTAAGAAAAATTAAACATATAAGCTCTGCAGTTCACTACAAAAACAGGTTTCTTTTAAATAAAAGATCATCGAAACTTCAGTTTATAGGCTTAATTCTTAATAATGGTTATAAGCTAAGGTATTTAAAAACTGTAAATTCTAGCTATAAAAACTTTTTATACTATTTTCATTCAATAAATGTTTTATCAAAGTATCACAAAATTTTTAATAGCTATGATTTTAATACGGATGAGTTTACTACACTATATAAATCTTTTAGTCTCTTTAAAGACTGGAGTCAAGTATTAGCTTGAAGGGTTGAGGAAAACCTACCATTAGTAAAAGTAATCACAAAAAAAAAAAAACAAAAAAAAAAAAAAAAAAAAAAAAAAAAAAAAAAAATTAACTTTTAATATAAATAAAAAAATAAAAAAAAAAATAAGAAAAAAAAAAAAAAAAAAAAAAAAAAAAAAAAAAAAAAAAAAAAAAAAAAAAAAAAAAAAAAAAAAAAAAAAAAAACAAAAAAAAACAAAAATTTACCTTTGAGTATAAATACATAAATAAAAAATATAGATTCCAAGTAGGGTTAAGATGAGTTTCTTTACTGGTTAAATCCTCTTCTACAAATATTTTAGTAGGTCTTTTTGATCATTTTATTCCGTTTTTAGTAAGCCCAAAAGAAAGTAAGTTTAAAGATCTAAAACTAAAAATATACACCGGACTTTTAAAAACACTCTAATTAGAATGTTAATGGTTTTAGCTGCTAAGGTTTTAGTTTTTGGATTTTGTATGTTACCAATTGCTGGAGCTGCTATAGGTACTGGTTTTTTGTTTGCTTCTTATAACTTAGCAGTAGCTAGAAACCCAGAAGAAGTTGAAAATATTTTTAATACAACTTTAATGGGATTCGCACTAATTGAAACTTTTGTATTTTTATCCTTTGTTTTAGCCGCAATTGTTTTTTTTTTATAACTTAAAATAATAAAATGATACTCCTTATAGGCAAAACATGTATTTTATGTATTTTTGGTATAGTTGTTAGAGGAAGTTTACCTCGATACAGAATTGACCAATTAGTACTTATTAATTGAAAAATTATATTATATTTATTAATTTTATCTCTTACTTTTTTTTTCTTTACTATTTTTTTTTTTAATGGCCTTTTTTAAATTTATGTATATATTTAAAAAACAAATGCCGGGGTAGCTCAGCGGTAGAGCGTCAGACTGAAAATCTGAAGGTCGGCGGTTCAACTCCTCCTCTCGGCAATAGCTTTAAGTTTAAAAACTAAGTTTATGTTAAATAAAACCATTATAGCCTTGTTTAAAAATCAATTAAATTTTATTGTAAACTTTGACGACTTTTCTTTTTTTATAAATATATATAAATATATATATGGTGTTGAATTATTATTAATTAAACATAAAAAAAAAATAATACCCCCGTTTATAAAAATATTAAAAAAAAAACGTGTATCTAAGTTTATAAAGTATACATTTAATAATAATGTGTATAAAAAAACCCTAAACTTAGCATCTAATATTAAAAAACTCAAAGCAGTAGTAAAAAGTAAATTAATAATAAACAGGCGACTGAGCCCGTCTCAATTAAATAATAAAACAAAAAACATAAAAACCATACAAATAAAATATTATTCAATTTTTTCTAGCCTCTTTTCTAAACTATTTAAAAAAAATATCCAAATAATAAATTATAATTACTATTTAAAAGTTAAAGTACTTAAACTTAGCTCTTTTGTTAAAAAAATACAAAAAAAGTTTTCTTTTTTTAAAAAAACACCATTTTTATATAAAATTATAAAAATGTTATTAGCGTCCTTAATTTTCAAAGACTCAAAACTTTTAACTAATATTATTCGAGAAGTCTTTGAGTTTGTACATTACTCTAAACATAGGATGTATTTTATATTTTGGAGAACTATTATAAAAAATATATTTTTTAAATATTATAAAAAACTTGGTGTTTTAGGTGTTCTTTTAGAGTTTCATGGAAAATTAGCTGTTGGTGGAAATTCAAAAAAAAGAAGCTATTACTACTCTTTTGGAAGATATTCTAACTCAACAAAAGATTTAAAAGTTGACTCATCAAATAATTTTTATAGAACTGAAACCGGGGTTTCTGGCTTTACATATTCAATTTTTTACTAACATCTTTACTAATTTATAAGTGTATAACTTAGACGTTTTTAATAGTATAATATTTAATAATTTTTTGTTTATTATATTAATAATATATTTATTAACTTATTTTATAAATATATTTTTAATTTTTTTATTAATAACCAGCTTTACTTTTGGCTCTAATAACATTCTTAAAGTTATAAAGAATTTAGTACTTAGAAAAAATTATTATTATTTTTTGTTATTAGTTTTTGGGTGTTTAGTGGGACTACCTCCTTTGAGTATTTTTATTTCTAAATTTGTTTTATCTTTTTTTATTTTTTATAAATTTAATATATTTATTTCTTTTAGTTTTTACTTATTTATTATTTTTAATATCTTTTTTTATGCACAAGTATTTAAATTAATAAAAAAGGTAGAGTATACTGCTAATGAGCTGCAGAAAAATCCACAAGGCCTTAAAAATACTTTAGTTTTAAAAAATCTTTTAATAACTATAGGCGTATTTTTTATTTTTTTTTTTATCCTTTTCTTCAAAGACATTTTTTTTATTTTTTATTTTTTATTATTTTAAAATAACTATTTGGCTACAAAAGGTAATAAATATAAAAATAAAAACAATTTTTTGTATTATAGGCCAAAAAGACCTGTATTGAAGGGGTCCCCCCAAAGAATGGGGACGGTTATTAGACTACGAATATGTACCCCCAGGAAGCCTAACTCTGCCAGAAGACCAGTTGTTAAACTATTCTTGTCATCAAAAAGAAAAACAATAGCCCATATACCAGGATCTGGGCACTCTTTAAAAAGATATTCAAAAGTAATGATATCAGGCGTTGGCCCTAGAGATCTTCCTGGCGTGCATTATACATGTATTAGAGGTAAATTTGATTGTGAGCCTCTTTTTGAAAAAAAAAAAAGGAGATCGATCTATGGTGTAAAAAGACCAGCTATTGAAAAAACCCACGTTAGACGTAAATTAAGAGAGTTACAAAATAACTAACTAATAAGTGGGAATGGACTATATAAAAACAAAAATTAATAATGTAGTATCTTGATCCAGAAAAGGGTCCTTGTGACCTTTAACTTTCGGCCTAGCTTGCTGTGCTGTAGAGATGATGCACGCGACTGTTAGCCGTTACGACTTTGATAGATTTGGTATAATTTTTAGACCTACCCCTAAACAAGCTGATTTATTAATTATTGCTGGTACTTTAACCAATAAAATGGCGCCCGCTTTAAGAAGACTTTATGAGCAAACCTCTAACCCGAAATGAGTTGTTTCCATGGGCAGTTGTGCTAACGGTGGTGGATATTATAATCATTCTTATTCAGTTGTGAAGGGGTGTAATAGAATAATACCCGTTGATTTATATGTACCCGGGTGCCCCCCCACTGCTGAATCCTTATTTTTTGGACTTTTACAAATTCAAAAAATAATACATAACTATAAATAAATTAAAAACCTGCCTAAAATTTTTATTAAAAACCTTTATAAAAAAAAAACCCCAATAAAAATTAAAATGTTCTTTTTTAATTATACTTATTTTTTTTACTTTTTGTTAAAAAGTGGATATTTTATATTAAATAAATTAAAAACAAAAAAACTCTCCCCCCTTAGTATTTCTAAAAAAGAAGCAGTAGTAATAAAAAAAAGACTAAAGTATAAAAGACCAAAAACAAGAAAACAAAAAAGAAAAGTCGCTAAAAAGTGATGATTTTCAAAAAAAAAGCGTAGGGTTAGTAAACGTTTTAAAAAAATAGATTTTTGAGTTAATTTAAAAAACTACGGAATTACTAGGTACCCTGCAAAAAAAAATAAAATTATACACGAGAAAAAAAACATCTTAGGTGAGTATTATAGTTTAGATTATTGGTTAGACACAACGTACGAAAAGCGTAGCGAATACCTGCAAAGGCTATTTAGCACTCCAGCTGAAACTGAGTTTTATAACGTTGATCTAACGGCCTTTTATATAGATTATAAAATTACTTTTGATAAAATAGACCATCTTTTTAATTTTAAAACCACTTATAAAACCCCACAAACCATAAAAACAAAACTAAAAAACATATACTTATACTACTAAACTTTAAACTAAATTCTTTGATTATTAATTTTTTAAAAAAAGTAACTTCAACTATGCGATATAGAAATAGATTAATCTTGTTTAAAAATAAAAAGTTTAAAAAACTTAATAAAACTGTCTTATGTAGTTCTGGTAGGAATCAGCCCGGATCAATAACTGTTTTTACTAAAAAACATAGAAATAAATTAAAAACTCCTATTTATAATTTTTATACTCCTTTTTTAAAAAAAAGTTTTTATTTAAAGTGAATAAACTTTAATACAATAACAAAAAAAAAAATCGGGGTTTACTCCACCTGAGATGGAGTGCTTTTTAGTCTTCCAGGTGTATATGGAGGTACTGTTGGAACAAAAATTAAAATGTATGGTAAGTTTATTAAATATTTTACGGTTTTAAAATTTGCTATACCTTGTTTCCTATCCCTAATACCCAATTTTTTTAAAATTAGTAACGTTATTAATTTAAAAATAAATAAACCAGGCATAGCTACAGCAAGTGGTACATTTTGTACAAAAATTCCTACAAAAAAAAGAGATAAAATGTTGAAATTGATATTACCATCAAAAGTAACGAAATTTTTTAGTCAACTAACTATTTGTTTTATTGGGAAAAATGACGTGTCTTATAAAAATAGTTTACAGCCTGGAAAAGCTGGAGTAAATTGCAACTATGGAAAAAAACCTAAAGTAAGAGGGGTTGCAATGAATCCTGTAGACCACCCTAACGGAGGTAGAACAAAAAGCTGCTCGCCAGAAAAAAGCCCCTGAGGTTGAGTAGCTAAACTTAATAAATAATTGCTGAGTATGCCGTATAAACTTAATAAAAAAAAATATAAAATATCTTTTTTACATCTTTTTTCTTTTCTTTATAAAAAATTTAGGCTGTTTAAAAAAAATAAAAAATTAAAACCGAAAAGATACGAAAAAATATCTAGAGCTATAAGTAAAAAAAACGTTTATATCCACCAAGGAAAACTGTGAGTTAAATTAAGGCTTACTAAATACCATGTTGGCTATAAATTTGGAGAGTTCTCTTGCACAAAAAAGCCTTTTCTTTTTCGGCCCAAAAAAAAAAAAAACAAAAGAGATAATCGTAGATAAATTTTCTTTTTTAAATTAATAATATTTGGCCCAAAAGAGATCTATAGCCTTACATCGCATCCCATTATCTATGGTTTGAAATTCGTCAATTTTTAAAAAACAAAATGACTGGTTTTATATTTTTAATTCGGAGTTTTCTACTAAGCTTTTTGAATCCTTTTTATATTACTCCATCAATCTTTCTTTTCAAAATTGAAAATGAAAAGATACCTTTTTTATAAATACCTCTAAAACTAGTGAAATGCAAAATATATCTATATTTTCGAATAGGATATCTAAAATATCTTGTTCTAAAGATAGCATCCTTAAAAATACTAACAATGGTAGTAATTATAGTGTACAGGGGAAAGTAAATTTTTTTAGTGTAAATGACATTATATACTGCTTAAACGGGTATTACTTTCAAAACTTTATAAAATTAAAAAAAAAATCCAAGGATAAAAAAAATTCTAAAAAACCCAACCTTCAAATTAATAAATTTGTAGGAAATATCAAAAAATATCAAAAAATATCAAAAAATATCAAAAAATATCAAAAAATATCAAAAAATATAAATTTTCTTAAAATAAAAAGCTATAAAGCCGCTGTAAAAGATCAGTATTTACTCAGCTTAGCCTTTAATTTTTTATTTTATAATTCATATTTTTACGAAATGTATGATTATATACATAATAAGCTAAAAAAACCCGAAAACTACCTTTTTTTGTATAAAAAACCAACAAACCAACAAAAAGCTAAAAATAGCTTTAAGGGTTTAAATAAAATAGCTTATGATAGCTTTTTTAATAATACTGAATATTTTATAAATACCCTTTATTCTCCATTTTTTTCTTATTTATTTTTTAAAAAAGATATCAGTTTAATAAATAATTTTAAAAACCCTATAAGTTCTGTGATATTAACAAAAATAATTCAACTAAACGAAGAAACACAAGGAATAACCAGTAATCTAGAAACCGATAAAAAACCCCAACTAAAAAAAAATAAAAGCTACTATATAAATAAATTAAAAACTATAAAAACTGGCTGCACTGTTAGACCCCTCTTTTTTTTCTCTATTAGCCAAAAACCACGGGGTACGCAGTTAATGCTATTAAAAATTATTTTTGATACTAAATTTGAAACTGAATCAAAAAACTATATAAAAACAATATTATCAAAAAACCCAGAAAAAATTGAATTTATATATGATCTGCTGGCTTGCTGCCCCAATACCGAAATTTTTGAAATATTAGCATTTTCTGATCAAGAACTAATTTTTCAAAGTTTATTAGAATCCTTTTTCCAAAAAAAATGCGAAAGTATTGAAGTATTTAGCCTATTAAAGCAAGAAGCCAGTGCTTGGTTAGAAGCTAACAAAGATACAGAAACTATTGTTACCTTTGCCTTAAGACAAAAAAAAATAAAAAAAGTTGTAAAGCCTGGTAGTTTTCATAAAAATCTAAGCAGGCAAAGGGATTTTGAATTAAAACGGTTTTTATACTATTATTACGTAAAAAAATAAAATTTAAGTTTGATTGATTTAAACAGAATTTTTTTAGAAAAAAACAAACAAACAAGCTTAAATTTTTTACCAAAAAAAAACTCAATAAAAAAAAAAACCCTATTCTCGCTATTTGAGCAACGTAGTAGTTGACATTTAAATAAAGTTGATAAAATTTTAAATGTTTGTAAACTTTATAAATATAGCCTTTTTGGCTATATATATTATAATTTAGAAAAAAGATTAGCTATTAATCTCTTATTTAAAGATATGATTAATAACTATAAAATATGGAGGCATATTAGGGGCTATCCAGTTAACGGTCAAAGAACAGCCTCTAATGGCAAGTCTTGTACTAAAAATAATACACTTTTTCGAAATTTTAGAATTTTTCAAATTTTGTCTGCATATGGAAAAAAAAGAAAAAAAAAAGCAACCCAATTAGTTTTGGGGGAGTATATAAATAAATTATGAATGCTTACTTGAGTTTCTGAGTGAACACAAGCCAAGAGGTTTAATTTAAAACGAGCTAAAAGACGTGGCAGGAATAATACTATATCTATTGATATTAAAAGCTTATCTCTTGGAATTACTGGAGGTTATAAAAGAACTGGTAAAGCTATTAGGTTCAATAAATCAAAAAAAAAGTTTAAAAACATAACTGTTGGCTTACCCCTTTTTTTTACAAGATATATTTACACGAAAGCTAAAAATAAAAAATTTTTAGTAGACTTTGCATTAATGCACGAACAGCGAGTAATGAAATCAAAAAAAAAAATAAAAAAAAAAATAACCGTGAAAAAAAAAAAAAAATAAAAATAAAAAATATATCACATATCTTCGATATTTAATAACAGATTAAATATATTATTTTTTTAAAAGTATTAA
>Ga0116229_10010879_pt1 | contig 13555 bp, 12 predicted proteins | sample S1TSphgellanicum_3_FD_87313 | JGI IMG/M metagenome (GOLD analysis project Ga0116229, IMG submission 87313) | Host-associated microbial communities from peat moss isolated from Minnesota, USA - S1T2_Fc - Sphagnum magellanicum MG | ecosystem: Host-associated > Plants > Peat moss > Unclassified...
GCAATGGTTGAAGGACGGCACGATGTGCGTGATCACGCTCTGGAACGGGGTGCCGCTGCAGGTGACCCCGCCCGCGCACATGGAGTTGAAGGTCATCGAAACCGATCCCGGCGTGCGCGGCGATACCGCCACCGGCGGCTCGAAACCGGCGAAACTCGAGACCGGTGCGATGGTCCGCGTGCCGCTGTTCATCAACGAGGGCGAGATCCTGCGTATCGATACGCGCACGGGCGAGTACCTGTCGCGCGGCAAGGGCTAGGCTCGCTCCCCTAGGCACGCTCGATCGGAAAGGCGATCACCTCGGCGAGACTGCCGGCCCGCAGGGCGAGCGCCGCGAGCCGATCGAACCCGAGGGCGACGCCCGCACAGTCCGGCAACCCCGCCTCGAGTGCCGCGAGCAGACGACGGTCCACCGGAGGTTCCGCCCGGCCGTGCGCGCGGCGCGTGCCCAGGTCTGCTGCGAAGCGGGCGCGCTGCTCGTCCGCCGCGCTGAGTTCGTGGAAACCGTTCGCGAGTTCGATGCCGTCGAGATACAACTCGAAGCGCGCCGCCACCGGGGGCGAGCCGGGCGGTGGACCGGCTTTAAGGCGGGCGAGGGAGGCCTGCGACGCCGGGTAGTCACACAGGAAGGTGGGCTGCGCGATGCCGAGCTTCGGTCCCACGACCATGCCCATCAGGAGATCGAGGCGCGCCTCGCGATCGAGTGTCGCGGCGCAATCGATGCCGTGGCGGCGGGCGGCCGCATCGAGGTCCGCGTCGCTCGCATGCGCCGAATCGATGCCGGCATACCGCTCGAGCGCGTCGGCGTAGGTCAGATGCAGCGCGGGGGCGAGGCGCCGCTCCGGTTCGAGCACGTGACGCAGCAGTGCCTCGACCTCGTCCATGAGGCCCGCGTCGTCGACACCGAGGCGGTACCATTCGACGAGCGTGAATTCCGGGTTGTGCCAGCGGCCGCGCTCGCCGTCGCGGAATACCTTGCAGATTTGAAAGATATCGCCGATGCCCGCCGCGAGCAGCCGTTTCATCGCAAATTCCGGCGACGTGGCGAGAAAGCAGCGCGAGGCGAGGCCGCGCACGCCCGTGGACAGCGACTCGATCTGCGGATCCGTGGTTGCGCCCGCGCTCAAGACCGGCGTCTCGACCTCGAGCACGCCGCGCGCGGCAAAGAATGCGCGGATGCGGGCGAGCAGTTCGGCGCGGCCGCGCAGATTCGCGAGGCTCGCGGTCGGGCGCCAATCGTCCGTCATTGCAGGTCCCCGATCCGCTCGCCCAGCCGCACCGGGATTCCGGCCCGCAGTTCGGGCGACCAGCGGACCCGATCCCGCTCGAACAGCAGGATCACGGTCGAGCCCATGTTGAAGCGGCCGAGCTCGGCGCCTTTCGCGAGCGTGACGGGTGCCGGCGGCAGTCGCGTAACGACCGAGCGCCGCGCCGGCGTGATGTCTCCCGCCCAGACGGTCGCCATGCTGCCGACGTTGAGCGCCCCGACCAGCACCACGGCGAAGCGGCCGGCCGCGCCCTCGAACAAGGTCAGGACCCGCTCGTTGCGCGCAAACAGCCGCGGCACGCCGCGTGCCGTCGCCGCATTGACGCTGAACAGTCGGCCGGGCACGTGCACCGTATCGAGCAGGCGCCCGCCCAACGGCATGTGAATGCGGTGGTAATCGAAGGGTGCAAGATAGATCGTGGCGAAGGAACCGCCGGCAAAGCCGGCGGCCCAGGGCTGATGCGCGAGCAGATCGGACAGCCGGTACTCGTGTCCCTTGGCCTGCAGCAGCCGCTCGCCGTCGATGCGGCCGCATTCGCTGATCCGCCCGTCGACGGGGCTCGCGACGGCGCTCGCGTCGCCCGCCAGGGGCCGGCATCCCGGTTTCAGTTCGCGCGTGAAGAACTCGTTGAAAGTCCGGTAGCGGAAGGGGTCGCTCTCGCGCGCCTCGCGCATGTCCACGGCATAGAGCCGCAGGAACCCGGCGGTCAGCAGGTTCTTGAACCACGGCGTGCGCAGGCGCGTCGCGTGCAGCACGAGGCGCGAGATCCCGTGCTGAGGCAGCAGATACTGCAGCCACACGAACACGCGGTCGCGCAAGCTCGCCACGCTCGCAGAATCGCTCATGAGCGGGCGGCGGTGATGAGCTTCAGGTCGGCGGCAATGACGGGCGCCGTGTACGGCCCGGTCAGGATGGCGGCGACGCGGCCCTCGGGGTCGACCACGAAGATCGCGGCCGAATGGTCCACGCTGACGCTGCCGTCCGGCTCGTGATGAATGCTCACGGCGACGCCCAGCTTGGCGGCCACGGCCTCGATGCTCGGTTGATCCGCGGCCGTGACGCCGCGAAAATTCGAGTCGAAGAACGGCACGTACGCGGCCAGGCGCTGCGGCGTGTCGCGGGCCGCGTCGACCGAGACGAACACGACCTCCGGGCGGACCTGGCCGCGACTCACGCCGATGCGCTTGTCGACGGCCGCGAGCGTCGCGAGCGTGGCGGGGCAGACGTCGGGGCAATTGGTGTAGCCGAAGAACAGCAGCGACCAGTGTCCGGCGAGGCTGGCATTGGTAAAGCGCCGTCCGCGGTCGTCGATCAGGTTAAGATCCGGCACCACGCGCCGCGGGGTCAGAAACACGCCGCTGGCGAGCTCCGGCAGCGAGTCCGGGCGCTGACGCCACAGCAACCCGGCGCCGCAGCCCAAGACGGCGGCGCAGGCAACGAAGACGTAGGAAAGCCATTTCGATCGAGCTGCCATGCCCCGATTATCCCACACCGACCCTGACACCGTGGGCGCCGCGATCGCACGCTGCGCGGCCGCGCTGCGTGCGGCGCGGGTGCATTTCGGGCACGGCACCGACAATGCCCGCGACGAGGCCGCGGAGCTCGTGTTCTCGGTCGCGCGCATCGACCACGCCCTGGGCGCGGCGGCCTATGGCCGGCCGCTCGACCGGCGTCAGCGAGCGCGCATCGATGTCCTGCTGCGGCGGCGCACGGCGGAGCGGCTGCCGCTTGCCTACCTGACCCGCCGCAGCTTCTTCGCGGGTCTCGAACTCTACGTCGACCGGCGCGTGCTGGTACCGCGTTCGCCGATCGCGGCGCTCATCGTCGACCGGTTCGAGCCTTGGATCGACGCCGCTCGCGTGCGCCGGATCGTGGACGTCGGCACGGGCTCCGGCGCCATCGCGCTCGCCTGCGCGCGCGCCTTTCCCCGGGCGCGGGTCGATGCCTGCGACATATCGGGCCCGGCCCTCGCGGTCTGCCGCCGCAACGTCGAGCGCCTGCGCTTGAAATCCCGGGTGCGCGTGCTGCGCTCGGATCATTTCGCCGCCGTTCGGTCGCGGCGTTACGATATCATCGTGAGTAATCCGCCCTACGTCGGACGGCGCGAGTTCCGGCGCCTGCCGCCCGAATATCGGCATGAGCCGTCGCTCGGCCTGCTTTCCGGGGACGACGGCTTGGACTCGGTGCGAGCCATCATGCGGTCCGCGCGCCGCCATTTGACCGACGGGGGCATCCTCGTGGTCGAAGTCGGCAACACCGAGACGGCATTGTTGCGCGCTTTTCCCCGCGTGCCGTTCATCTGGCCCGAGATGTCGATGGGCGGTGGCGGCGTGTTCATCCTGAGGGCGGCGGACTTGGAGCGAGGCTAAGTGGCAGGCAATACATTCGGACACACGTTCACCGTGACGAGCTTCGGCGAGAGCCACGGACCGGCGCTCGGCTGCGTCGTCGACGGGTGTCCGCCGGGGCTCGCGCTGCAGGAATCGGACCTGCAGGGCGACGTCGAACGGCGCCGCTCAGGCACGTCCCAATTCACGAGCCAGCGTCGCGAGCCGGATCGCGTGCGCATTCTCTCGGGCGTGTTCGAGGGCAGGACGACCGGAACGCCGATCGGACTGCTGGTCGAGAACGAGGACCAGCGCTCGCGCGATTACGAGAAGATCAAGGATCGGTTTCGCCCCGGACATGCCGACTACACCTACCAACAGAAGTACGGCTTGCGCGACCACCGTGGCGGCGGCCGTGCGTCGGCGCGCGAGACGGTCATGCGGGTCGCCGCGGGTGCGATCGCGCGCAAATATCTCGCCGAACGCTGCGGCGTGCGCATTCGCGGCTACCTCGCGCAGCTCGGGCCGCTGGTGCTCGAGCCCGTCGATCCCGCGAGCGCCGCAGACAATCCGTTCTTCTGCCCGGATCCCGCGCGCGTGCCCGAGCTCGAGGAGTTCATCTGGAAGCTGCGCCACGAGGGCGATTCCATCGGGGCTCGCGTGACGGTGATCGCGAGCGGCCTGCCGCCCGGTTGGGGCGAGCCCGTGTTCGCACGCCTCGATGCGGACCTCGCGAGCGCGCTGATGGGGATCAATGCCGTCAAGGCAGTCGAATTCGGCGACGGGTTCCGCGTCGTCGAGCAGCGCGGATCGCAGCATCGCGATGAACTGACGCCGCACGGATTCAAGAGCAACCACGCGGGCGGCGTGCTCGGCGGCATCTCATCCGGACAGGATCTGATCGTGAGTCTCGCGCTGAAGCCGACCTCCAGCATCACGATCCCCGGCGACACGATCGACGTCGCGGGCCTGCCGGTGCCGATCTCCACGACCGGGCGGCACGATCCTTGCGTGGGGCTGCGCGCCACGCCGATCGCCGAGGCAATGACGGCTCTCGTGCTCATGGATCACCATCTGCGCCACCGGGCGCAGTGTGCCGACGTCGTCTCGCCGACCCCGGTGATCACTGCCGGACCGGGCGGAACGCGCCCATGACGCGGGACCTCGAGCAGACCGCCGCCGGCACGCCGCTGCGGATCGCGGTCGTCGGTGCGTCGAGTTTGATCGGCGAGGCCGTGATCGCGGAGCTGCGCGCGCGGCACTTCCCCATCGGCGCCCTGCATGCGCTCGACGATGCGCGCGACCTCGGCAAGCAGCCCACCGACGACGCCGTGCCGTTGCCGATCGGCGATGTCGCGCAGTTCGATTTCTCGCAGGTCGACCTCGCATTTTTCTGTGCGCGCAAAGAGGTGTCGCTGCGCCATGCAGAAGGCGCCGCCATGCACGCCTGGGTCATCGACGGATCGAGCGCCTTCCGCGACCGTACCGACGTCCCGTTGATCGCGGCCGACGTGAATCCCGGGGCCCTCGCCGGCCTCGCCGGGCACGGACTCGTGGCGCTGCCCGGCAGCGCGAGCGTCGCGCTCGCGACGGTGCTCTGGCCGCTGCACCTCGAGGGAGATCTCAGGCGTGTCGACGTCGCGACCTTCCAGGCCGTCTCGGGCAGCGGTCGGGCGGCCATGGACGGGCTCGCCGCCGAGACCGTCGATTTGCTCTCTGGCCGCAAGTTGAAGGCACGCAGTTACGGGCGCCAGATCGCCTTCAACGTGATCCCCGAGGTCGATACACTCGGCGCCGATGGCCAGTCTCTCGAGGAGCGGCGCATCCTCGCGGAGCTGCGCCGGGTCCTCGGGCTGCCGCAACTCTGCCTCGGGGTCACGGCCGTTCGCGTACCGGTGTTCTTCGGGCATAGCTTCGCGGTCCACGTGAGCTTCGCGAACGAGTTGAGCGTGGCTCAGGCACGTCGTATGCTGCAAAGCAGCAATGGTGTGTCGCTGACCCTCGACGATGCCGAGCGAGAGTTGCCGACGCCGGCCACGTCGGCCTTGGCGCCGGATCATGTCTATGTCGGACGCTTGCGTGCCGATGCCAGCCGTGAACGCTCTCTAAATTTTTGGATCGTGGCCGATAATGTTCGGAAATGTGCGGCGTATAACGCAGTTTCGACGGCCCAGATTTTGGTAAATAAGATCCACTGAGCTATAGTTGAGAGATCGACACGCAAGTCAGCAATCGTTGCCAAGCGACTTGAAGACAATGACTTAAGTCAGCTTGCTTGCCGGTACCCTTGGAGTGTAAATGTCCGCGAAGATGCCTCGACTGATCCTGATGGCATGCGTGCTGTGTCCATCGTTGGCTTGGAGTTTGGGCCTTGGCGAAATCCATCTGAGCTCGGCCTTGAACGAGCCTCTGAAGGCGGATATCGATCTGCTCGCGGCGACGCCGGAGGAATTGTCCGCATTGCGCGCGACGCTCGGCAGCCGCGATGCGTTCACTCGCTACGGACTCGATCGGCCGAGCTTCTTGTCGTCGCTCGCCTTCAAGGTCGGCAAGAACAAGGACGGCCGGGACGCCCTGCTGGTCACGTCGAGCGAGGCGATTTACGAGCCGTTCCTGACCTTCCTCGTCGACGTGAACTGGGCGCGCGGGCACCTGATGCGCGAGTACACCCTGCTGCTCGATCCGCCGGTCTACACCCCGGGCGAGAGCGCCGCCGATGCCGCGCCGGTCGCGGCCCCGGTGGTGGCGCCGACGCCGTCGAATGCGGTCCCCGCCCCGCGGTCGGCGGCCGTCCCCGATACGGTTAGACCGACGCCGACTCCGCTGGTGCCGCCGCCGGCGCCCAGCAGCCGACCCGTTGCGTCGAGCGCACCGAGGGTGCCGTTGCCGCCCGCGGATCAGGCGGGAACCTACACCGTCGTTCGCGGCGATACGCTCTCGAAGATTGCCACCGATTTGCATGGCGGCGATCGGGCCCAAATCGATCAGACCATGGTGGCCTTGTTCAGGGACAACCCGAGAGCCTTCGAGGGCAACATCAACATCTTGCACCAGGGCGCGATTCTGCGGGTGCCGGGCGCGGACGAAGTCGCGGCACTGAATCAACGCCAGGCGATCGCCGAGGTGGCGCGTCAAACGGCGGCGTGGCGCAGCGCCGGGCCGGTCGCCGCCGAGGAGGGCGGCCGTTTGCGTCTCGTCGCGCCCTCCGCGGCATCCCGGGCCGGCACCGCGCCCGGCGCCTCCTCGACCAGCACGGGCGCCGCAGGCCCCTCGTCCGCGGAGACGGCGGCCCTGAAGAACCGCGTCAAGGATCTCGAGTCCCAATTGGCCGAGTCGCGTCGGCTGCTCGACGTGCAGAACAACGAACTCGCCGCCTTGCAGCGCAAACTCGCCGCGGCCTCGAACGGCGCCTCGGCCCCGACCGGAGCCTCGGCCCCGACCGGCGCCGCGACGGCACCGAAGCCGCCCGTTGTCGCCGCGTCCCCGCCGCCGGCGACGACTCCGGTGCCGCCACCTGCGACGACGAGCACGGTGCCGACGCCGCCGCTCGGCGCGACGCCCCCGGTCACGCCGCCGCGTCCGGCCGTCAAGACGGTGCCGCCGGTACCGGCCGGAGACACCTGGCTCGATTGGATCGCGAGCAATTGGTGGATCCCGGCCGCCGTGCTGGTCGCGCTCGCCGGTGCGCTCGGCTTCGCTGCGTTCCGGCGCCGCCAGAAGGCCGAGATCAACGACTTCACCTCGATGGCCGCGACCGACATCGCGGACGATTTCGGGTCGGGCTCGACCTCGAAGATGCTCGGGATTCGTCGCGGCGACGATTCCTTCGTCGTCGAGGAATCCGGCGAACACAAGACGCCCGAATTCGCGGCACCCGCCGAGGTCAAGCCCGCTGACGATACATTGTCGAGCGACAATGCGGTGAATCTCGACCAGGGAGATCCGCTCGCCGAGGCCGATTTCCATATGGCCTACGGTCTTTACGACCAAGCCGCCGATCTCGTGCGAATCGCACTCGAACGCGAACCCGAGAGGCGCGATCTGCGCCTGAAGTTGCTCGAGATCTACTTCGTCTGGGGCAACAAGGACGCGTTCCTGCAGACTGCGAAGCAGCTCGAGTCCACGCGCGATCGTGCGGCCCCGGGCGAGTGGGACAAGATCGTCATCATGGGCAAACAGATCTGCCCCGACGAACCGATGTTCACGAAGTCCACGGGCGGCGGCCGCGGCGCCGCGGCGCTGGTCGACCTGAACCTCGAGGGCGGCGAGAATCGCGTCGACATCGATTTGTTCGGCGATCCGGAAGGCGAGCGCAGCAGCCTGGATCTCCCGCTCGCCAATGAACAGGACACGGTCGCGACCGGCGAATCGCCGGACCTGACGAGCGCGCCGCCGCTCGATTTCATGCTCGACGCGCCGGAGCGCGGCGCCGACGAATCCCCGACCCGCGAGATGCCGCCGCGCGACGAACCGACGGTGGAATCGGAACTCATGCCGTTCATGGACTCCCCGACTCAGGAATCCCCGACGCTCGTCAACCTCGCCACGAGTCAGGCACCGTCGGCTCGCGATCGCATCGCGGCCCGGCTGCGTGAACCTGGCACGGAAGCCACCGCCGAGGTCGCGATCGACGACCTGGGTCTCGACTTGAGCGGCCTCGATGACAGCACCGGCACCGTCGGCGATCTCGAATCGCTGCATGAAACCGATCACAACGCCGATGCGCCCAGCGACGAGCCGACCGACGTGCCGATCGAGGCGCCGACGGTCGTCGCCGGTCTCGACGAGCACTCGCGGCGCATGATCACGGAAACCGAGAGCCGTCCGCAGGAGGGCGACATGACGCAGCTCGAGCGCGAGCTCGAGGCGTCGTTCATTTCGGAGCTCGACGCGAGTCACGACGATCTGAAGGAGATGATCGGCGGCCCTGAGTCCGCCCCGACGATGCAAATGCCACAGGTGCCGCGCGACAGCGATATCGGCGCGACATCACGGCTCGTCAACAGCAGCTTCACGGACACGCAGAACCTGGAACGCCTGGATCCGGAATCGACCTCGAAGTTGCGCGGATTGAACGTCGATAGCATCGATCTCGATCTCGACCGCCTCGCGACGGCGCTCGGCAACGGCGTCGACACCGTGGAACAACCGCGTGCTGCGGAGGAGCTGTTCTCGAGCGAGGTATTCGAGGCGCCCGAAGACCCCCGCTCCGTCGATCTCGACGTCGGCGACGACATGAACGGCGCGGCCGCGGCGACGATGACCACGAAGCTCGCGTCCAACGGATCGAGCAAGTCGATCGACGTCGACGACGTGCCGGAATTCGAACCCGTCACGATGAGCGAAGTCGGCACGAAGCTCGACCTCGCGCGCGCCTACATGGACATGGGTGATCCCGAAGGCGCCCGTAACATTCTGGACGAGGTCGTGCAGGAGGGGTCGGCCAGCCAGAAACAGGAAGCGCAGCGCCTGATTCAATCCCTGCCGGGGTGACATGTCGTCCGCCGGGCCTCATCCATCCGGGTCGGGTCGGATGGCGGCGGTCGTGGAATACGACGGTTCCGGTTTCGCCGGCTGGCAGTCGCAGTCCCACTGCGTGACGATCCAGGATCACGTGCAGCAGGCCCTCTCGTTCGTTGCAGGGCATCCGGTGGAGGCGATCTGTGCGGGACGCACCGACAGCGGCGTACACGCGATCGGCCAGGTCATTCACTTCGACACTCCTGTGCTGCGCACGCCGCGTGCCTGGGTGCTGGGCGCCAATACGCGGCTGCCCCCGGGCATCGCCCTGCAGTCGGCTGCGGCGGTCGGCGCGGGCTTTCACGCCAGACACTCGGCCATGCGGCGAACCTACCGCTATTACATCGTGAATCGCAGCGCCCGACCGGCGTTGCAGCGCCTGCGCGCCGCCTGGATGCATCGCCCGCTCGATGCCGCGGCAATGCATGCGGCCGCACAGGTGCTGCTCGGCGAGAGGGACTTCTCTGCCTTTCGGTCCAAGGAATGTCAGTCGAAGACCACGGTTCGCCGGCTGCACGCCGCCACGGTCAGCCGGCACGGCGACGTCATCTGCTGCGAGATCACCGCCAACGCCTTCCTGCACCACATGGTGCGCAATATCGTCGGCACCCTCGTCGAGGTCCAGCACGGCGCGGATCCCGCGGCGTCGATGGCCGAGATCCTCGCCGGGCGTGATCGGCAGCGCGCGGGCGCGACCGCGCCGCCTGCGGGCCTGTATCTGTGGCGGGTCGACTATGCAGACAGCCACGGTGTTCCGGCACCCTTGCCGGGCCTTTTGCTGCCGCCGCTGTACGGTTCTGGTTTACACTAGGTCATGTCCTGGTTCGAGCGCATCGTTCCCTCGCGTATCAAGACCGAGCGTCGCACGCGCTCGGTTCCCGAAGGACTGTGGACGAAGTGTCCGGCCTGCGATGCAGTGCTCTACCGAGCGGAGATCGAGCGCAATCTGCACGTCTGTCCGAAGTGCAGTCATCACATGCGCATCAATGGACGCGAGCGGCTGTTGAAGTTTCTGGACATGGGATCGACCGTCGAGCTCGCCGTGAAGATCGAGCCGGAGGATCCCCTCAAGTTCAAGGATTCGAAGCGCTATAAGGACCGCGTGGTCCAAGCCAAGAAGCAGACCGGCGAGCGGGACGCGCTGATCGTCATGACCGGCAAGCTCGCGGGCCTCGACCTCGTGGCCTGCGCGTTCGAATTCCGCTTCCTGGGCGGCTCCATGGGATCGGTCGTCGGCGAGAAGTTCGTGCGCGCCGTCGAGCACTGCCTCGAGCATCGCATGCCGCTCGTCTGTTTTTCGGCCAGCGGGGGCGCCCGCATGCAGGAAGCGCTCTATTCGCTGCTGCAGATGGCCAAGACCAGCGCGGCGTTGAAGCGCCTGTCCGAGGCGCGTCTGCCGTTCATCTCGGTCATGACCGATCCGACCACGGGCGGCGTTTCCGCGAGCCTCGCGATGCTCGGCGACATCAACATCGGCGAGCCGAAGGCCTTGATCGGTTTCGCCGGTCCCCGCGTGATTCAGCAGACCGTGCGCGAGACTCTGCCGGAGGGGTTCCAACGCAGTGAGTTCCTGCTCGAACACGGTGCGCTCGACATGATCGTCGACCGTCGTGAATTGCGCGAACGTATCGGCAGCATGCTGCGGATGATGACCGGCAAAGAACCCGCCGCCGTTTAATGCCGGGCTCCCATGGCGAGTCTTCCGTCGACCCTCGATGAGTGGCTTGTCTACCAGACACGGCTGCACCCGCTCAGCATCGACCTCGGACTGACTCGCCTGCAGGGCGTGCTCGAGCGGCTGGGCTGGAGGCGGCCGGCCGTGCCGGTCATCACGGTCGCCGGTACGAACGGCAAGGGTTCCGTGGCCGCAACCTGCGCGGCCGTCCTCACGGCCGCCGGCTACGCCGTGGGCAGCTTCACCTCGCCGCACCTGCGCGATTACCGGGAGCGGATCCGGATACGCGGCGCTCTGGCCGACGCCGACCTGCTCACGCGCGCGTTCGCGCGCATCGAGGCGGCGCGCGGCGATGTCGGGCTCACGTTCTTCGAGTACAACACGCTGGCGGCGCTGCTGCTGCTCGAGGCGGCCGAGCTCGATGCCTGGGTGCTCGAAATCGGCATGGGTGGGCGACTCGACGCCGTCAACGTCGTCGACCCCGACGTCGCCGTGGTGGTCAGCATTGGACTCGATCACACCGAGTACCTCGGGGCGACGCTCGATGCGATCGGCCGCGAGAAAGCCGGCATCTTTCGCAGCGGCAGGCCGGCGATCCTCGGCAGCCGGACCCTGCCCGCGGTCGTCGCGGCCACCGCGGCGGCGAAGGGCGCCGCGACCAAGGCCCTGGGCCTCGACTTCGACGTGCTGCGCACATCGGCCACACCGGGATCCCCCTGGCAATACCGCGGTTCCCACTGGCGGCTCGATGAGCTGCCCGCGCCGCGATTGCAGGGTGCGATCCAATACGACAATGCGGCGACGGCGCTGGCGGCGATCGAAGCGCTCGAGGCCCGCCTGCCCGTCACGCCGGCAGACATCGCCGCGGGCCTGGGTACCGTCGAGCTGGTGGGCCGCTTCCAGGTGATCGCACGCCCGGGACTCCCCAGCGTCATCCTCGACGTCGCGCACAATCCGGACGCGGCGCGGGTGCTCGCCGCCAATCTCGCGCAATGGCCGGGCACCGGCCGCAGTCTCGCCGTCTGCGGCATTCTGGCCGACAAGGATGCGGCCGCGATCGTCGCCGCATTGCGCGGGCGCATCGACGCCTGGTGGTTCGTGTCGACCGATGGCGAGCGCGGGCGCAGCGCCGCCGCGCTCGCGAGCAGCGTGGCAGCCGAACTCGCCGCGCCTGCGGTCGCGTGCGCCGACGTCGCGGCCGGCTGCACGGCCGCACGCGCCGCGGCCATGCCCGACGATCGCATCGTCGTGTTCGGTTCGTTTCACGTCGTCGGCCCGGCGCTCGATTGGCTCGACGCGCAGGGCTGGTCATGAGCCGCATGGAGCGACGCCTCAAGGAGCGCATGGTCGGTGCGGCCATCCTCGTCGGGCTCGTGGTGGTGATCGTGCCCGAGTTTCTGGGCGGACCGCCGGCCGCGGTGGATCCGCCCGCACCGACCGCGGGCCGATCCCTGCACACGGTCACACTCGACATCGCGCACGGCGCCGCCGCCTCTCCCGCAGCGGTGCCGTTGCCGGAGCCGAGCGGTCCGGCGACGCGACCGGCCGAATCCGCCGCGACGCCAACGCAGTCGACGGCATCGAGTGCGGATGCCGCGGCGGCGGGCGCTGTCAATGGCACGGCCCCCGTCGATCCTGGCGTCGCCTCCGCCGACGTAGGCGCCGACGCACGGCGCCATGCTTGGTCGGTGCAACTCGGCAGTTTCGTGAGCCGCGCCAATGCGGACAATCTCGTGCACACGCTGCGATCACAGGGGTTTTCCGCCTTCGAACTGGCCGATGGTGCCGGCACCGCCGCCCGCTACCGCGTGCGCATCGGACCGCTCGCGGAGCGTGCGGCGGCCGAGGCCATGCAGGCGAAACTCAAAGCAGCGGGCCACGTCGGTGCGACCGCGGTGCCACCGGGTCGATGAGTTCCCGCAGCCGATCGGCGGCGACTCATGGATAGGCGTCGACTGATGCGCGTTTCACGCCTGGCGAACGCTGCGCTACGGTAGAATGCGAGCCGGTGCCGACGAGGCGCTCTGACGGGATCGACATCGACGGTATGGGTGGTAGTTTCACTGGGGCTGACGTCCTGATTTCCCTCGTGTTTCTCGTCTCGAGCCTGGCCGGGCTGCTGCGCGGGTTCGTCCGCGAAGCCGTCGCCCTGGGGTTCTGGATCGTGGGTGTCTGGGCGGCCTGGGCCTTCGGCCCGCGCGTCGAACCCTATCTCGGCGGCTACCTGGCCGGTCCCGCCGTCCGGCCCTGGGTGGGCCGCCTCGTGGTGCTCGTCGCCGTGTTGTTCGTGAGCTTCGGCGTGGGCGTGGTGCTCAACTTCTTCATGCGCGGTTCGGGCCTGGGATTGATAGACCGCGTGATCGGCCTCATGTTCGGCATGGCGCGCGGCATGGTTCTCGTGGGCCTGCTGGTCATCTCGGCCGAATTACTGCATCTGAACCACGAATCGTGGTGGAGTCGTTCGACGTTGATCCCCTATGGTGAAGCGCTGGGCGATTGGCTGCGGGCGTTGGTCGGCGAGCGGGGCGAGCCATGGGCGAAGCTCGAGCGTCTGACCGGGGTCAAAATACGGTAGACCGGGGGTCGTATGTGCGGAATCGTCGGGATGGTCGGAGTCGGTGCGGTCAATCAGCGGATCTATGATGCGTTGACCGTGCTGCAGCATCGGGGCCAGGATGCCGCCGGCATCATGACCTGCGACGACGGCGAACTTTTCATGCGCAAGGACTCGGGTCTGGTGCGCGACGTCTTCCAGCAAAAACACA
>Ga0116229_10010880_pt1 | contig 13554 bp, 7 predicted proteins | sample S1TSphgellanicum_3_FD_87313 | JGI IMG/M metagenome (GOLD analysis project Ga0116229, IMG submission 87313) | Host-associated microbial communities from peat moss isolated from Minnesota, USA - S1T2_Fc - Sphagnum magellanicum MG | ecosystem: Host-associated > Plants > Peat moss > Unclassified...
AAATTATTAATTATTCATCATAAGTTCATTATTAGGATGATTTTCAACACCTCAACTTCAATTAACCAAAGTTGGTGATATTCAAAATATGAAAGTAAGAAAATCATGTAAGTAAAATGCCATTTTACTCGTGTTGTTGCTCCGGAGATCATTTCAAGACTTTGATTAAAATAATTGTGACAAACCTAGTTTCCAAAGTTGATTTTTTTTGGGTTTTGATATCGAAATGTTTACTTATATAAAGATCATGCAACACTTTCGAGAGTGCAACTTTCTCAAGTAATAATAAGAGAATGTTGAACCACTCGTGGGCTTTTGATATTTTGCTTGATATTTTAGAACAGAACCGCGACAGACCCCACCAGCTCAGTGGCCAGCGTGAACCAGCAGCTACCAGCACACCATCCAACAGATGCTAATGGCTTTAGTTGTGGATGAACCTCAACTGAGTTGTTATATGGTAACCCATTGTGTAAGAAATAGCTCTTATAAGTAAGTAGGGAGGTAGGAAAAGAAGTGACTACTAGATAAGTGGATAGTTTGTACATAGTTAAGGCTATAATTTACTACCTACTAACAACTTGTGGGGTTGTTAGTAGGTAGGTAGTGAGAAAAGCAACTGGGCTAACTACCATGGTTAGCTACTAGGGAACTGGAACCCAACCAAAACCTCTTTCATAACCACTTACCATCCATCCTTCATGGACTGGTGAGTGATTGCTGGTTCGCTCTGCTCCACCTGAGTCTCCTTTGTGTGACTTGCTCAAGACACTGTTGAATATGCCATGGAATGGGCTTATTAGGGCCCATTCTAACTAGGAGAATGGGAAGTGGGGTTATAGATAGGGGTGAGCCACTGTTCCGGTAGGTGGAAACAGTCTCTTCTACTGGGTCCTATTCCAGAGCATAATATGCATCCCGTACCACGTAAAATTGCCTGAATTGGACACCAAAACCGGTTACGTGCTACGTAATGTAGGGCATGTTCCACCTAGGACACATGGACCATAGTGAGCCTGGAAGTCGGTGATGGAATTGAGAGACGCCATTCTGTCTAGTAGCAAGGGACTCCACAAGTGTTCTGTAACATCGGTTTATATCATAAGTGGGCCTGGCAAAACCAAAGTGGAACAAGCTGAACGACCACAGTCTGTCCCACTTAGGAAAACCCTGTAAAATGTTACCTGAATAAGACACCAACATGGGTAACATTTAGGTGGCAAATTAATTGTTTTTTTTTTTTTTTTTTCCCTTTTTTTTCTTTTTTGTGAGACAAAATCATCTCCTACCCCAACTTTTAAATAACTGGGCAAAAATTGTCAAGTTTTTCAGTTCTTTCAGGAAAATTGCAAGTTCTTTAAGACTTTTGAAAAACTCAAGATTGAAAATTCTTTGGTTTTGATTTGTTTCAAAGAACCGGACTCTACAATTCTTCGATTTTGAAATACTTAAAAAAAATCAAAACTAATGGTTCTTTGAAAATTCAAATAACTGCACAACATTAGATGAACCTACAATTCTTCGATTTTGAAATACTTTGAAAAATCATTAGTACTAATGGTTCTTTGAAAATTCAAATAACCACACAACATTAGATGAACTGGTTTTTTTTTGGTGAAAGTGTTTAGACTCTTTAGATTGGAACTGATTTTTTTGGGTGTTTAGAGTGTGGACACTCTAGAGTAGGTAGATGTACAACATCTTATCTATTGGCAGGGCCAGCGTGTTTGTGATGCCTTGTTTTAAGTTAGAAGAGTCATTCTAGCAAAGGTTTTACCAAAGACAACAAGAAGTTGTCATGTTAACTCTGGAGAGAGGCTCTTTGGTTTGCCCACAAAGGAATGTTATGCAATTAACCGTGCTACAACTATCTCTTTGTAACTTACACGTGTTCATTTACACATCTTTTTATTTTCTTGAGGCCCTCTAAAGTTTGAGCTACATGGTCATGATACTTTATCTCACTTTTTTTTTTGGATATTAGGTAAATGGAAAATACAATCTCCAATTCTTTAGTGTGGAACCTACTAGAAAAGTGGACAATCTCCAATCCTTAGTGTGGAACCTACTAGAAAAGTGTACAATCTCCAATCCTTAGTGTGAAACCTACTAAAAAAAGTGTACAATCTCCAATCTTTAGTGTGAAACCTACTTGAAACTAAGCATTGTATATCCATACATTTAAAGTAACTACTTTCTACAAGAGCTCCTAACTTTTCAAAAGGTAAATACGCATTCTATTATGCTTAGTTGGCAACCTATGTATTTTCCTTTTTTTTTTCTTGTATACAAATCTTAGATCTCACAACAATGGATCCAAGATTTTTGTTTTGTGAGTGGTTGGGGTGGGATGGGGTGGATGGTCCAAATCCCAAAAAAACTAGTGTGACTAGTCGTAGGGTTAGTTATTAGCATTTGTTGTATTTGTATAGTTTGGCCTTCTATCCATCCTTGGAGAAATTTCATCTTGGATTTACATACATGTAGAAGTGTAGACCTCAAAGTTGAAAAGTGTGTAGTGTGTACTCACCCTCAAAAAAAAAAGGTTTAATACGGGTTAGATTGGGGAGATTTGCTTGTCCAACCACCCTATGTCAAATGTCTTTTATAAGAAATCTTACCTAAGAGTGAGACAAATGTAGGTATGGAAAATGAAGAATAAAAAGGAAAGGCTAATTTGGAAACATGCATACTTTACAACACCTTTCTTGATTATTTGTTTTATTCATTTGTCTTCAATATTTTCATCCTTCATGGATCCTCACATTTTTGTTTCTATTGTCAACCTTTATTGGGAGCACATGGGAACATCATTGGACCCTTGGAACGATGACACAACAAGTCATTTGGAAACATAATTTACAACATATGTTTGGAGTTTTGGTAACATAATTGAAAAAAACCACGTTGTGATTGGGGGAATAAATTTGAGGATCTAATTGATAATCATGGAAACACCATGGGAATATACCAAGATTTATATTGAACTTTGGGGACACATGTTAATATATCATTCACTTAAGATGGCAAGAATATAATTTTGGAATAAATCAACAAACATAAAAACATGTATAATCATGCGACATTATTGAAAAATCTTTGGAAAATATCAATGACCATGACATGAGATGAGGAACTTTTGGAATGTCAACAATTGTAAACACCATGGTAGCAACCAACATGACCATTCACAATTGTAGTTCATCTACCACCCCATTTGAATGCCAATGACTTTGTAAACCTCATTAAAATATCATTTGGAAGAAGATTCAAATTGTGTTCATACTTACAATCTTATATGAACATTGAAATTGAAATCACCTTGGAGAAGCTCTTTCGGATATATAAGTAAAAAATATGGGAACATTGTTATGAGCTAAGTTGGGAACTTGCAAACTTATCATATGTTGGAAAAACCTTAGTGGAGGATTCACATCAACAATCTCAAAGTTGATAAATAACAAAGAGACCAAGCACAAAAATATTATGAATACCATTGGTAATGTCATCACAAAATTGCAATCCTTATAATATTCCAATTCAAAAAACTAAAAGAATGAACACATTTATGGTTAAGTTTGAGAAATAAAAAATATTCCTCAACAAAAGGAAACATCCCAATAGAATTGACTATAAAAGTTTTGCAAGGGAATTGAATTTTTTGATATCTTTTCAAATGTTATCGATGTTTTCTTATCATTGTTTTAGGTGGTTCATTTGGTTACAATCTAAATATTTTATAAAAAACTTTGTCACAAAATCCACCCACTACACAGTTTTCCTCCAAACAAGAAATTGTCAAACCATAAAGTTATTGAAATGGGTCCTATGATGAAAGGCATATTTGAGATGATCAAGGAGGGCTAAAAGCATTTGTAATGTGCACGATCAACCATTGAAAATGGTATTTATAATATTTTGAAAGTCCCATTAGAACTTCTTAATTTGATGTGTAACCAAATTGACTTTGTCATTGTTGCAAGGAATAAAAAAATATTACAATTGTCATCTAGCATTCCATTGTGCATCAACTCAAATTAGTCGGTGTTTGTTTTGAACTATTACATTTGTGGTGTAATGTCCAATATTACATGGCATTTAAAAGACCAAGAATGTTGTTTCGTTGAATGGCTAATCCATTTTAATACCTCAAGTTGGAGATGTAATGTGTAGATTCACATGAGAAAAATTTAACTTTCATTTGTGTCAAATTGATGCATATGGGGAATTTTTTTGAAATTTCAATTTTTCCAAGTAAGATGAATGGCTACCATGTGCCAAGATGGAATATATATATTTTAGGTTAATGATTCCAATTGGCTACATAAAATTAATTTAATTGTATAGATGGTTAAACGAAATGGTCTTTGTTACCTTTTGGTGAGAACCCAATAAATGATTTAGGTTCAAGTGAATACAATGTTTGTTATTTATAAATACAAGGGCTATTAGATGTGAAGTAAGATAAAACAAGTGGTGACAAAAGTTTGAACATGTTAACTTTTATGACTATTGAAAAATATGGATTTGTTTTTCCAATATGTATTCTTTATGAGTCTAAAGATGTTTTATGCAATTACTTTAGCACGAGTTTCAATGCAAATGATTATTATATTCAAAGCAACCAATCCACCTTCCTCCCAAGAAATGTTGAACTACTAATGTAAAGGTGTGGAAGGATTCACTTTTTAAAAAAATTATTCAATAGTTCAATTTCATCCATCCTAGTGTCCACCAACCTTTTGATTTTACATAGCTACCACATGCCAAATAACTATAAGAAAAAATGATGGAGAATACTCATTTAATAACACATGTCAACAAATGATGTGCTATCAATTACATCCAAGCCAAAAAAAAGGAAAAAAATAGTGCTTTTGTACCTTTCTTATTAGGGGAAAGAATTTAAGAGCATTCATTGGTTTTCCTATTTATTATAAAAATGTGTTAATTCAAAATCACCAAATGTAGTCAATGGGAATGGTTGAATAGCCATTCTTTTCATTGTTTGAAGCAGTCGTTAACTTGCATCCATTACTTCAATTAATGTTTTTTAAAAATGTGTTAGGTGGAATTAGGTGGCTTGATTTTAGCCACTAAAACAAGAGTTTGGTTAACTATGGAAAATTTTTGAATGATTATATAGTTTTGATTGCTACTTTTCTAAGACATTGTTAAGATACATTTTGTACCATTTAAGGGGTTTTTTTGTGTGAAGATATGAAAGTGTAAAGGAAAATGGGTGAAAATTTTAGTTAGAATAACACTTAGGTTGAATGCGTGCATGTGTTATAAAGTAGAAAGTTGAAGGAAGGTTGCAATAATGGTATTGAAACAATGCAATACTCCAACAATTCTATAACGTGTGGTTGTGAAAAAAATGCAAAATTTTGTGAGTTATACATTCATTTTTTGTGTGTTATTCTCACAACTAGAGTGTGTTTTAGCTAGGGGAATATATGTGCTGAAGTTTCTCTATTCATTAATGTTAAATCCTGGTAGAATAAATTCCAATAGTCGCTAGTGGGTGTTGTTGTCACATTGATGGAATTGTGATTACATTGTTGGAGTTATTGCAAAAGACTATTAGAGTGTTTTGGTGCTTGAAATATCCTTCACAATAAATCAAATTGACATGGGGTTTTCCATTACAATATCTATTAGGTAGCATCCCAAGTGTACATCAACTTCTATTCAATTTACTATTGTAGTATGGCTGATTTTCATATCTTTATTATGTAGTTTAGGTTGTTGAATTTTATGTCAAGGACTAGAATGGCCTTTGGTTGGTAGCATAATTGTCTCATAATAAATCAAAATTGAATGTTGTTTATTTGCAACAGGTTCTTTGCCCAGTTACCTAACTATTGTACAACTTGCTCCTTTGATAGTTTTGTTTTTTAGTTTTCAGCTTTTCTTAATCCTATTATTATTAAAATCCTTTTGCCTTTAATTCTCTTTGCTCGTAGTTAAAAATCTAATCAATTTTTTTGCATTAATATTTACATAAGGTAATTTGATTTTTACAACCTTTATATTGATAAGTTTCCTTACCTCAATAGGATTGATAATTTTTTTCACCTAAGTAATCTATAATGTTGGGTTCATGGCAAGAATTTTTATCCACTTCTCAATGACAATTTAAAAATATCTAACCATCATTTTAATCATAAAAGTAAATTATTAGCTGCAATGATTACCCATTGAATTCACCATCTCCCAAAAGTGGGTGATATGAATACAAAATAACCTACTCAAAATTTAGGTAAACAATAATACAAAAATAAATGGTTTTAGTTTTTATTACATTTTTGGAATAAGTAAAAACATTTAGTTGTTTACTTGAAGAAATGAACAAACCAAACATTTTTAATCATTATTATGTATGGGAATAAGATCTTTGTCAATCCTTAACACCTATGTACATATAATTAAAAAAAAAATTTACTAAGAAAAGGATAGTAGATTGCACATATACCTACCTTTAAGAAAAATTGCAACTTTTAAACCCCAAACAACATACAAATGACTAGTGGTAGCAAATGCATTGGAACATATGAAAAAAAAATCAAAGGAAAAGTCTGATGTTCAGTGATCTTAAAACAAAAAATGTCTTGCCACGCATCCGAAGTGCATTTCTTGGAACACCCAAAAAAAAAACTTATGAATTCCATCAACTTGACAAGGATTTGAATCATAATCCAAAAGGATTTTGCCGAGTGCCATTGAGGTCCTACCTACACCCAAATTCATTAAATAACAAAAGAAGCAAATTGAAATGTTGGTTTCTTTTGACATGGTTGAACAACATCATTGCCTTTGAGTTACAAAGGAAAAGTAAAATTTTGGATGAAGAATGTGTTAATGGGATTAGTGTACATGATCAATATCCAAAACAAAATGTAACTATATGAGGCTAATGAAGTTTTTTTGGCAACCTAATACAACATTGGTATGAAACCATCAACACGAAAAATATATATATTAACCCGTAAATTTAATTTTTTTTGCATTTAATTAGAAACTTATAAAACCATGGGAAAAACCAAATTAGATGGCAAAAATATATTAGGACTAAATTGTCACCACATACCACAATTGTTCCTCATTAGAAGTACAAATTATCATACATAAATGGCAAGGTCAACTTTTGGGTGTAAAAATTATGAACATACATGTAAACAATAAGGTCAAAGTGAATAAAATTTTGATTTTGGAGCTTGTTTTTCATGAATGATAGGTTGGAGAAGATCTATTCATCCTTCACATTGCCAAGGATCATAACCATGAAAAACTTCACTAAGTTGAACCATTTTTTAAAAGTGTTGATTCAAAATCCCGCTAGATGTAAACTTTTCCCACAATTAGGTTGTTGGGTTGTAGTCATGATAGGTAACGTGGTGTAATTTGCATGATTTTGCATTGTCAATATGATAAAAAAATGATTATCAATCGAGAAGCTCAAGGTTCAACAATGATTCACAAAACATATTGATTGACCCCAAGCTTTTTTAGTGTTCAAAATTTGTTTGAGGAATGGTCATGTGCCTTAGAAAAATGGTTATTCTTTGAAACAATTCAATATAAAGTTTGTTGCCCTTGTGCAAAATTGGATAGCCCATGTATTATTTCCAATAAAAGGAGGACAACCAAGGTCCAACATGGTTTCAACATCACACAAAAGCTCATAATTTGCTTTGGTAGTACATTCAATCGTGCCATTATCCCCATCCATCTTCATAGTTCTAGAGGTTTATATTTTTACAAAATTCTTTTGATGTGATAACATATAAATCCAATATTTCTTTATGTTTTTAAAGATCTTACTTCTTTTGTTTTTCAAGATTTCAACCAATTCGTCAACCTCAAGGACATGGTGCTTCAAGTTAATAATTGTAGATAAATGTCATTACATTCTCAATCTTCAACACTCAAAGCCCATTCACAAGTTGAACGACCAGTATGTCATGCCCCATGGTTGTAAACAATTTTCTATTTGTCACATGAGCATTAGTAGGACAAACATTCAAGTATTACTTGACAATAGTAATAAGCCTACCAATGGTGCATTTTCTCAAGCCCAAATGTTTGATCATGGAGTGGGGTTTTGGCAACATCTCCTTCCCTTCTATTTTCAAACAAACTTTGCATCTAACTATTTTCATTTTCTCATCCTCTCCACAAATAGGTTCAAACCAACAAAAATGTGTCACTTAAAAATATTTATAGACTTTGTTCAATTGTTATTCTTTTTTTTAAACTTCTTTTTTTTTAGTTCATTATGCCTTGGTATAAAAAACCATAGGGTGTAACTTTGCAAATAATTTTTCCATTCTCCTTCACAAGTGCAAATGATAAAGGTGTGCTAGAAGCATACTCAAGACACAAAATAATCAAAGGTGACAAATTGCTAGTTTACGAATTGGTTTTAATAATACAAAGCTAGAGAATAGTAGTCAAAACTTGAAAATGGGTGGTGGTTTTAGAGGTTCCTTAATCACCAAAAAACTCACACAACAAAAAAAAAATCCAAAGAAAATCAAACACATGGTTTCAAAAGCTTTTGGATTCACACAATGGAACAAATTAAAAAAAATCAAACACCTAATTTTGAAAGGTTTTGAATTCACATAGCCAAATTTTTTGAAAAGACTACACGTCTAATTCTAAAAGCTTTTGAACTCACATAAAAAACAAATTGAAAAAAAATCAAACACTTAATTTTGAAAGCTTTGTTCAAAGATTAAAGAAAGAAGGTTAAATACATTAATACAAAATAGGGCATTACTATGAAGATGTGATGTGCATAAAAGCTTAAAAGTGAAAAGATCGAATTCAAATTTGTGATGTGTTTCAAACCTACAAAACAACAAGATTGAACTTCACAACGCTATAACAAATAAGCTCAGACACAAATGCATCAAAATCCATTCACAAAGGCATACACTAAATGTTTTAAATGATTTACTCCTCCTTTATGTAATGAACTATTCACACTTTGTTACATTGTAAATTTTTTCAAAATGTCCATTATGCACCAAAAACTTAAGTTTTAATCTATACTTCAAAAATATTGTTGTCAAGTTTTTATGATCATCATTGCACTTTCCTTTATTCTAATCATTGAATCACAAACATAGTTTTAGTAATTTACTCCCACATGATATACTCAAGTTCTATATCAACAACAATCTTCTAACTATGATTCTCATTTTTTTCCATGATGGCAACATGTTGCAATGTGTAGGATGTTGCAACCCTAACACTAGGTTCATGACAATATATGAAGTCCAAAGGCCCATGAGGCCGAGAGCATGTTTAGGTGTGAAACACATTCTCCCAAATGGGGGGGAAGGTAAGGGATGAAGCCAATGACTCCCAAGCACACTCCCATTTTGGGAGTTGCACTCGTGCGAGAGTTACGAATGTTCAAAGCCTCAGTTGGAAAAGCAAACAAACACCAAATTGGGCCCATAGGATACCATTAGAAAGGTCTTGAAGCTTAAATATTTAAGGTGCCCTTTCATTGTTCATTTAGACCTAATTTGCATGAGTTATAATCAAAAGAAAGGTTGCGAGTCAAATTGAAAAATTGACTCCCAACCACAAATCCGTTGAAATCAAGGGTCAAATGAGGTCCGATTGGAGCGTGTTATACACCATTGGAAATATATTTTCAAGCGCTATAAGATAATGTCCTTGCACTTTCAAAATAGACTTGATTTGAGAAATATATGAGCATCCAAAATTTTGGGACAATAAAAGTCCCAGTTTTGGGACTTCCATTTAGGAGTCTCGAGGAAAAGTGACATTTGGATGTAGTCCCTACATAGAGGCACAAAATATATTATAGGGAGGGGAGTGGTGCCTCCTCCCAAAGGTTGCGGCCTATATAAAGCTTGTGCTTGAGGTTGTCCCTATTAAGTTCGTCGCACCATTTCCATTCAACTTGCATTAATCGTTTTCTTTTCTTGTTTGTGTAGGTTGATCTTATTTTGAACTCTCACTTGTGAGTTTGTCCTAGTCCCATCCCGGAGCTCTAGCATGCCCTCCTACCCCCAAAATGTTGCGAATTAAAGAGCATGGTTCAAGTTTTTTTTTTTTTCCATTGTTTCATTCTAGGACCCACCTTTGGGTTTCTTGAAGAATTTGGGGCGCATCATAGGAGTTTATTAACTTTGATAAAAGGGTGAAATATGCCATCCAACATCTAGGGTACATAGTTAATGGCAATGACAAAAATTGCCCCTCCATTGTTTGAATGGTTCCACAACTTTTTTCAACCATTGAATTTTGACAAATTAAAAAAAAGTTTTAGGCCCAAAATCCTTTATATGTATTACATGCATGTATTTTCTTTTGTCACGTGAAAATGATTTACCATAAAAGAACCTTGATATGAGGTTAATAACCCAATTATATATATATATATATATATAATATTTATTATATGAAGTACTTTTGTTATTGGGTGGTGGTAGGATGGTTCACTTTTGCATCACAATACAAATTTTTGGAAAAGTCATACGTTAACATGCTATAAAATTAGCAATATGTAAATTTGTGAATATATTTAGATTTTCAACTTAGATAAAAAGACATCTATATAATAAAATTTATAACACATATGCACCAAATATGTAATATTGAAATTTTGAAGTTGAAAAATATGAAATAACACCATGTAATTCCCTATTTAACCAATGATATCATAATAAAATATTATCTTAAATATATTATCCTATGAACTTTAGAAAGTGAGGTATAAACCAAAAATGAGCCACCTTAACTTGCAACCACCCTATCGACAAAACATCCAAAATCAATGTACATTAAGGACTCAGTGTCTTGAACTTGGCACAAAGCTTACGAATGCCAACTTGGTTAAAACAATCACATTAGATCCAAACCACAATGTTTTATATACCTTTTGCACATTGATTGAGTTTTGTCTACCAATATATCTAGAAAGACACATTTTGATGTTTCAATTTCAACAACTTGTAATGTTCATCATCAACCAATATTTTCTTTATTGGTAAATAAATTGATGGCACTATTAACTCTTGAGTCTCAATTCAACTTGAAAGCATGTTGATAACTTAATTCATGCAAACTAGGAACTATCAATACATGTGGACAATTTATAAGTTGGAGGTGCAACATTTGTAGTAATTAATAATTGACAATCAAAACCTTCATATTCCTTTCCAAATTGTCCATATTTAACTTGAATACAATGGTGCCATCAAACATTGCTTTCAAGTTGTTTAGTTGTGGCCACATATTCTTTGGAAAATGTCTAAACAATTTCATTTGATCATTATCCATTGAAGTAATAGCTACAAACCAATTTTGGGGGAAGAAAAAGGAAGAAAAAAAAGATCATGTACCATTAAGTGGTCATAAATAAATTCCCAAGGGTTGGTAAGTGGGGTTGTTTGGGGACCAAAACCAAGTAGTGTAATATGTTTCCTAATGAGTTAAAATATAAACAAACAATATAATGGTCAATTGTGTTTATTGTTGATGTTTTTCATTCTTATCTAGTTATCTACATTATTTCATCAATTGAATGTTCACTGGGTTAATGGAATATCAGAAGAAAACAAAATACGAACTGACATACCCTATTAAAATTCCATGTACACTACTTTGAACAACTTCGTTCATTAAACTTTGAATTGTATGATTAAGTAAACACCATGTTAGGGAATATGAATATAATTTTTTTTTAGAATTTGAATATAGATTACATTACATTTTTATTCGAATCTAGCTACAATTTCTCATAAAATTTCAACAAATATACGATAGTGCATGAAATATTTTGGCATAAATTCAATTTTTTTTTTTTGTTTTGCCAAATTTTTGAAATTTTATTTATTACTTGTGTCAAAATTTTATAATTATTATAAAATTAAGAATCTGCAAGTTTTTGACTGTGAGGTTTGAAATGCCGAGCTTAAAGCTCAAGAACTTAAGACATAACAAGAATATGTTTAATAATTTTTATAAACATTATTTTTTGAAAATTTGGAAATTTAAAAATCAAGGGCTAAAGTTAAGATTTAAAATTTAATTAATCATTCGACAGTTTGTTGCTGAATCCAATCATGGAGTACGATAATGTAGGTAGGGGGCATGTTACCAAGTGGAATTTTTCCACCGCAAAAGGGGAGAGCATTTCGTTATTAGAAATGCCCCAAAAATTTGAAAGAAAAAAAAAATTTGCTAGTGCTATACCTCAAGTAACACCCCAGGAGCAGGCCATTCCCAAAATAAACGGCCCATCGCCTCACCTTGGGTGGGTGCTTACTTCGGGAATGTCCTGCTGCTCCTCTCATAAACCATTCATACATCCACAACCCATGTCAAGTTTATGGAACATATGAGGTCTTGATAGGCTAATATTGGGAAGGAACATTTTCTGAAGTATGAAACTTAAAGAAAATATATGAACAAATTAGAGCATATATTTAGTCAGCCTATTATGAAGCTTGGAATCCATTAAAAAAAAATGGTGTTACAGCCAAATTTTGTTGCTTTCCAGCAAAATTAATTTTTAAAATCTTATTTGTCTAGTGCAAATTTGACTTTTTCACTAATTTTATAACACTGAATTTTCAAAATCATAGAATTGGAAAAAAAAAACCTGGCTACAACACCTCTGGTCCTGAACACTTTCAAGAACCTACACAAGAACTATGTCTACTGTGTTTGATATACTAGACGAGTTTGAATTACAGAAGCTGAAATGAAGACACATTCTACTATAGTTTTGTTGGGTTGACATCACCAGGGGGGGGCTTAAGGTTGCCTTTGCTTGTTCTTCATTGTGTTGTTGAAGAGAAATGCTGTGCACATCCAAGATATGGGGATTCACAAGAGTAGCAACAAGCATCTGGTCGACAATACACATGGGTGCACCATCCACTTATTTGAGAATCTTAAAGTACAGGAGAAAGGTCTATCTGTAGACCTTTACAAAATTTAAGGTATCCATGAGGCCTGGCAGCTAATATGGCTTATTATTTAAGTGTTCAAGTAGTTTTGCATCACCCAACTCATAAAGCAGTCAGTGGTGGAAGTTCCATACTGGGTTCTTGCCTCTGAATAGCTCTCCCCTCCCGCAAGTAGCCCGGGAGAATTACATTTTATTGACAGGAACTACAGAAAATGTAATTCTCAAATCCCATTACATGGATGGAGAGCAGAGCTGCCTCATGTTTTATGCTAGGTAAAGCTCTGGCAGCAGGGCATTAGACTCACTGACCTCAGGCTGTAATGCCCTGCCGCCAGGGCTTTATCCTATAACATACGAACCTCCTGGAAAATATGTTCAATACACTAAGCGTCCATCCAGTGAATTCCAGTCTGCAACAGCCTTTGAATAGACAGGTCTTTCTGTCACTCTTCTAGTATTCAATCGACCAAACATGAATGAGTACGAGCGGGCTAGAGTCACTAACAAAGCTACCAGGAAAACAAGAGATGGCTGGTGGTTGGACAGGAAACACTAAATTCCATTGGGTTCCAGTTCCCTAGTTAACC
>Ga0116229_10010882_pt1 | contig 13554 bp, 7 predicted proteins | sample S1TSphgellanicum_3_FD_87313 | JGI IMG/M metagenome (GOLD analysis project Ga0116229, IMG submission 87313) | Host-associated microbial communities from peat moss isolated from Minnesota, USA - S1T2_Fc - Sphagnum magellanicum MG | ecosystem: Host-associated > Plants > Peat moss > Unclassified...
AAGCTTGAGGACGTGGCTGGTGGAAGAGACCTCATTGGCGTGTCGTCGCGCTGTGATCAGGATCACAGGCTTGGATACCGTCAGCTTCGTGCGGGACACGAGGCGTCCTGGCTCCGGCTCGGCTATGTCGAGCTCCCAGACTGGCCGTCCCAAATAGCTCGTGGCGGCGCGCGAGACACTCGCGCCGGGGAGGGTCTGCATGCAGGCGAGAATCCGCTCGTTCTCGCTCGGCGATATCGCATGCGCCCACTGAACGAGAGGCGTCATGGGAGTCTGGGTGCAGGGCGCGCTCAGATGGCCATCGTCGAGCCGCACGCCATCCAGAACCAAGTTGGCGCCAGGGTAACTCGCAGCGGTCTGGCCATCGACAAACTCTAGATCGATACCCTTCAGCGCCGGAAAGGCGAGGGCCCGCTTGTAGAGGCCTGCACTTTGGGCGCGCCTCAGAAAGGCGACCATGTCTCGGGCCGTGGAGGCTTCGATATTGTTCTGCCGCGTCGCTTCGATCACGCCCAGCGTGCGCAGATGCTTTATGGCTGTTGCAAGTTCGCCGCTGTCCCCTAGGACCTCCTGTCGAAGCACTAGATCGAGCGCGCCTCCTGGCCGGATACGAATTTGGCGCAGTTCGCTCGGCTTGAGCGATTGAGCGGAGATGCGGCTGTCAGCCTCGGTCCAATCGCCATCGGTCTTTTGCCAGCGGAGACTGGCCATCGGAGCCGGGGCGTCAAAACCGGTCAAGCGCACACGGACGTGTTCGGGCTCGCCGGACGCGGCGGGGCGCACCTTGGGAATGATCCGTCCGACATACCCCAACGGTTTGCCGATGGTCTCGAGACCCAACTGGGAGAAGAATGTCTTCGTGAAGAAGAGGAGATCTTCGTCAATCGCGTCGATCGACGAGATGGCTTCCTGTCCGACGCCGAGTTTGTAGTCTGGCTCGCTCAGATCTGCAGCGATCTCGAGCTCTCCGAAGAACGGCGCATCGTTGGGGTTGGGCTTACCCTTGGAGACGTTCAGCACGTGAGCCTTCAAGGCGGGTAGCACTTGGCCCTGATAAATGTCCCAAAGGCGTTCGATGTCGGTCTCAATCCGCTGATCGACGACCATCTTGTCGCCGACGACCGCTTGCACCCAGCCTGTCGTAACGTGGACCTTCTCGTAGTCCGGGAAAACGTCGAACATCGACCTGATGACGAACTTCGGATCGAAGGCTCCGGTGTAGACGAGCTGGCCCTGTGTATCGAACGCCTCGACCTTATAGGTGGACGATGCGGAAGGCGCCTCATCGAAACGGATCTTGGCTTCGTCGATCCCGAGTCGCTTCGCTAGCACGGCGTCGATAGGATAGATCTCCTTCAGCCAACGCGTCGGCGTAAGAGTGGTTTGGTTCGGCCACTCCGGCGGCGGGGTCAGGTCGGCGAAATGGATGGCGACATGATCGACGCGCCGCCCATCCAGAGCGGGGCCTACGACCTCGTTCAACCAACTGAAGCCCTGCTTGTAGGCGGACAAAACGATCACGCTTAACTGAGCTGGATCCGCGCCGGCGGAGATGAGCTTTGCGCGAAGCTCGGCGGCGACGCGTGTGCGAACCTCTGGCGCTTCGCTGAGGCGCGCCTCGAGCTTCACCGCAGAAGACGGCGATTTTCGAACCTCTGGCAGAACCGAACTATCGATGAGCGCCCAGAAATCTGAAAGCTCTGACCTCAGGGTCTCGTCGATACCGAACGGCTTCCCCTCGATCTCGATCGGATGGGCCTTGCGGACGTTGCGGTCCTCGATTTTGACGCTGACGGACCGCACCTGCGGCAGGAGGTCGTGGAGCTCGGTCTCGAAGAAAGCGCCGAGGCCGGGATCCGGGTCATTGAGCGACAGCGACAGCGAGACCGCCTGCGGCCGCTCGGACTTAAACCGGGCGGCTAGCTCGCGGACCGTCACGTCGGCCCGCGCCGCCTGGCCCGCTGGCGAGCGAGCAGAGAGGAATGCATCCAGCTCCTTGCTTACATCGGACAAGGTTGGGTTGCCCCGCCCAGGACGCGTAAGATTGGGCGCGGTGGTCGCGAGGAACTCGGCGGCCAGCACCGACCCTGGGAGATCGCCGCCGGTGACGACGATAGTGGTTGGCGCGAAGCCTCCGCTCGTGCCCACCGGAGGCAACAGAGTGATGGCCCCTTCACCGGGAGCTTGATGGGGAGGCGCGAAAGCGCCGCTGTCGATCATGGCCCGGACCAGGGGGTGATCCTGTCCCAGCAAAATAAGGGCTGTCGACTTTTCCAGATCCGGCGCGTCGGCAGGAATTGCCAGGCGAGTATCGTATCCTGCGGTCTCCAGGCCTAGTCGAGCGCCGAGCTCCACTGTGGGCGCCGCCAACGCCGGCTCTCCGCTCAATTTCGCCCGGATGTGGGTGGGTATAAGGCCGCCAGCGTCATCGGCCAGCACGCCGTTCAAACTGTAAAGTTGCGCAAGATCTATCGGCTTGACCGGCGCGGCTGGCTCAGGGTGGGCGACGACGGTCTTCAGTGGTTGGATCGTGAGACTGTTCGCGACGCCATCCCGACCGACCAGTTCGACGGTCCAGCGACCGGGTAGAGCAAGAGCGACAGGAGAAGCCGCGCTCACGCGTGCGGTTTGGGTATCGACGCGCAACCAGATCGTTCCGCCGTCAACCGTTGTATCGATGCGCTCAATCGCCGCCTTAGAGCCCCCGAACCGGCTCGAGACATCGTCGACAAGCACCTTCAGCGGCGCATCACCCTTGGCCGCCGTCGGCAGCCAAGCGAAGATCGCCTCGGCGGCCCGCCGCGTTCCGCCGCCGTCTCTGCCCGCCGCGACCAAGATGCGTTGCCCTTTCGCCTCGGTCAGCAGAACGAGCCCCGCGCCGGCCGAAATGCCGTCCAGCATTCGGTTGAGCCCAGGATCTCCAAACTCATGCACGGCCGCGCCACCAACCAGGATCAGGAGCCCGGCTTGGGATTGACGCTTGAGCGGCAGGTCAAGTGAGGTAACTTCAAAACCGATGCGGGCGGCGATATTGGCGGCCGCGGCGACATCGTCGTCCGTGGGCGTGCGCCCCAAGCGCAGTTCAGCGTCTGCGTAGTCGAACACGCCATCCTTGTTGGTGTCCCGCAGCAGGCCGGCTTCGGAGAATACACCGAGGAGATCCTGACCGACCGCACCCTGTGACGGCGCGGCGGCAGCGCTCTCAAACACGCCACCCAGCAGCCACAGCGCAGCCAGGGACGACCCCACTATCTTGCGCTGTAACGCGTTCATCCAACCTCCGTGGGCGTCCGACAATAAGGCCCGTAGCTGACGGTGCGCGCTCCTCAGACCTAGCTTTAAGCACGCCTCAACCGTACCGCATCGAAAGCCTGTCGCGCGATCGTCGGGCCGTCAATCTCAAATAACAGTGAAATTTCACATTATGTTTTTAATTGACGCCAGTGATGCTTTTAGTTCCAATATGGACGTGAGGGCTCGCCGATGAAGCGAAGAATCGAAGCCGCTCGTGTTGCCGGCGGGCCGGCGCACGACGCGCTAGGCGCCCTTATCGCCGAGCCACGAGGATTATGTTTTGGTTGTTCTGAATTTGGAGCTGGCGGGCGCGGATCGGGATGTTCGGGTTCGAAACCTGGTGATCGCGGGCTGGGCGGGTCGCGATCAAGCTTCCGTGCAGGCGCACATCCAAGAATTGCTCGAAATTGGCGTGCCTCCGCCATCGACAACCCCTCTATTTTATCGGGTCTCGGCGTCCAGGTTGACCACCGAGCCTTCCATTGAAAGCCTGGGCTCCAGGTCGAGCGGCGAGGTCGAGATCGCGCTTTTGCGGTGGGGCGGGGAGTATTGGGTCGGTGTTGGATCGGACCACACCGATCGTGAAGCAGAATCGCACAGCGTCGCCCTGTCAAAACAGTTGTGCGAGAAACCGCTCGGCCGGCGGTTCTGGCGCTATAGCCGAATCCGCGCCCACTGGGATCAGCTTATTTTGCGCTCCTACATCCTCAAGGGAGACGAGCGCATCGCCTACCAGCAAGGACGCGCCAGCGACCTACTTCCGCCCGAACGGCTGATGGAGTGTATGGGGCAGGAATTGAGCAACGGCGGCCTCATGTTCTGCGGCACGGTTCCGGCGCTGAACGGGATTGTCGAGGCTGAGGCCTTGGCGATCGAACTTCACGACCCAGTGCTCAATCAAACCCTTACGCACGAATATCGCAGCATTTCCCTACCGGTGATCGCCTAACTCTGGAGTCGATAAATGCCCGTCAACAAAGGCCACTACGAGTTTGCAGCGCTGGATCTGGAGAACGCCACCTGGGGCCTTCCGGAAGGATATCCTAACGGCGCCCTCGCTGGGGAGTGGATCCTGTCGGGGTCCCTGGACCATCAAGCCAAATCGGGCAGCCGTACGCGGCTGTTGCGCTTCCTGCCGGGCTTCAAGACCGATAAGCCCTTTACCCATGACTATTGGGAGGAGGTCTTTCTGCTCCAAGGCGACATGACGGTCGGCGCCGATCAAGGGGGCGAGACCGGCCAACGGTTCGAGGGATACACCTACGCTGTTCGCCCGCCGGGCGTCCCGCACGGGCCTTTCGCCTCCGATCAAGGCGCACTCCTCTTGGAAATCCACTACTTTGATCCCGCCTGACCAATGCGTCCCTTGATCGACCTTGCCCGCGCCCTCGCCGATGGTCGAGAAAGCGCCACGTCGCTGATCGAGGCGAGCCTGCAGGCCATCAAGGATCCCAAAGGCCAAGGTGAAGTGGTCTTCCTCGACGTGTTCGAGGCCGACGCGCGCCAGGAGGCCGAAGCCATCGACCGCCTACGCGCTTCAGGCCGAGCACAATCGCCGCTTGCCGGCGTGCCACTGGCGGTAAAGGCCCTGTTCGATGTGGAGGGCCGCACGACGACCGCCGGCGCCCTAGCCGGGCCAGCGCCAGCCCTAGCCGACGCGGCGGTCGTTGCAGCGTCGCGCTGTCAGGGCTTAATTCCGATTGGTCACGCCAACATGACCGAATTCGCGTATTCGGGCCTTGGCCTCAATCCCCACTACGGGACCCCACTTTCGCCCTGGCGACGAGAGGAGCGCCGGATTGCGGGCGGTTCGACCTCGGGCGGCGCGGCGGCCGTTGCGGACGGAATGGCGGCGATCGCCCTTGGAAGCGATACGGGCGGCTCCTGCCGTATACCGGCCGCTTTCTGCAATCTCGTGGGATTCAAGCCGACTCAGGCGCGCATTGATCGCCGAGGCATGGCTCCACTTTCGACGACGCTGGATACCGTCGGCTGGATTGTGCAGACCGTCGCGTGTTCCTTGACCGTTGATCATCTGCTCACGAACAGCGCGCCATCCTTTGAAACGCCGAGCCTGGCCGATCTGGATATCCTCGTTCCCCGCAATCTCGTGCTCGACGACCTGACGGAGGACGTCGCCGCCTCCTTCGACCGCCTGCTCGCTGCGCTGTCCCGATGCGGAGCGCGCGTCCGATCGCAAGTGCTTCCGGAACTGGATACGATCGCCCATCTAAACAGGCTCGGCGGATTCTCGGCTTACGAGAGCTATATGACGCACCGGAAGGACCTTCCGGCGGCGGCCGGCAGATATGATCCGCGCGTCCTTAGTCGGATCGAACGCGGGATGCACCAAAGCGAGGACGACTATAAGATGCTCTTGGAGGGCAGGCGCCAACTGATCGCGCGCTTCGTCGAAAGTACGCGCGGTGGCGAGATCGTCGTATTCCCGACGGTTCCTATCGTTCCGCCTCGGTTGGACGCGCTGGAAGCTGACGACGATTATTATCGGACCAATTTGCTGGTGCTTCGCAACAGCTCTGTGGTCAACATGGTTGATGGCTGCGCCATCACCCTCCCTCTCAATCCACTCGGCACGCCGGTCGGGCTGACGCTTTGCGGCCCGGCCTGGCGCGACGCCAAAGTTCACGCCGCGGCGCTTGCAATTGAGCGCATGCTCGCGTTGGACGACGTCTCCCGTTAAGGCGTCCCGACTTTCAGTCTTTGCATGCGGGTCCGCCGCCAAAGGCTCGGAGCTGCAAGGCGTTGCTGAGGCGTCGACGTTTAAGCGCCAGCTGTTGACACACTGATATTTCTGTAATGCACATTAGATCGATCATTGAAGGTCAGATTCTGTGTTTGGACGACCCCTTGCGCATCCGTTCAGTGAAAGATCGATCCGTCGCGGCTTTTGCCGACCGCTCCAAGCGCTTGTCCGCCAACGTCACGCGGATGGACAAGGGTGCGCCGCTCATCGGAGCCTTACAATGAACCTCGCGACGTTGGCGGCCCTGAAGCGCGCTCGTCGTTATCTCATTCCCCTACTGTTCTTCGGATACATGCTCGCGATCCTCGATCGCCAAACGATCAGCTTAGCCGCGCTTCAGATGAACGCGAGCTTGAGACTAAGCGCCACGCAGTTCGCCTGGGGCGCCTCTGCTTTCTTCATCGGCTATCTGATTTTCGAAATCCCGAGCAATCTGCTGTTGCAGCGCTTCGGCGCGCGCATATGGATCGCCCGGATTATGCTGACTTGGGGCTTGGTGACCGCGGCGACCGCGTTCGCGATCGGACCGCTCAGCTTCGCCGGTTTGCGTTTCCTGCTCGGGGTCAGCGAAGCTGGATTTCTGCCCGGCGTTATTTTCTATCTCAGCCTCTGGTTTCCACCCTCGATGCGCTCAAGGGTGACCGCTGACTTCTTAGTGTCGATCCCGATCGTAAGCGCCATCGGCGCTCTGATTTCCGGCGCCCTACTCAACCTCCATGGCTTCGGCCTAAGGGGCTGGCAATGGCTGTTTCTGCTCGAAGGCGCGCCCTCCATGCTGCTCGCCCTCGTCATCTATCGCTGGCTGCCAGCATCTCCCGAGAAGGCGCTTTTCCTTTCCCCTTCCGAAAAGGATCTGATCACCGCAGAGCGTGCGGCCGCCGTCGCGCAGACTCCAGCGCTCGGCGCCACATGGCGACCGATTGATGTATTCACGCAACCGGTCTTCTGGGCGCTCGGTCTGACCAATCTGGGCTTCATCATGTGCGCCTATGCGTTGGGCCTGTGGCTGCCGCAGATCGCCAAAGGCTACGGGTTTTCCATTTTGACGGTGTCGTGGGTCGTAGCGCTGCCAAACGTGCTCGGCGCCCTGGCGATGCTCGCCTGGAGTCGCTCCAGACTCGCGGAGGTCCGCGGCGTCGGCAGTCTGATCGTCATCCTGGTGATCGCCTGCGTCTTCATGATCGCCGCATCCGCTCTGATTCACGTGCCGGTGGCGGCCATTATCCTATTCACGCTTGCGAGCGCCGCCCTCAGCGCAGCGATCCCCGCGTTCTGGACACTGTCCAGCCGGGTCGTCCACGGAGGTTCGGCGGCGGCTGCGATCGCCTTGATCAATACGATCGGCAGTTTGAGCGGCGTCTTAGGGCCGCCGGTGGTCGGGATTCTAAAGGACAAGTCAGGCGGCTTCCAGGCCGGCTTCCTCGCCGTTTCAGCGTTTCTGTTGGCTTCAATCGTCATCCTAGCGTGGTCGCGCAGGCCGATTAACCGAATGGCCGCCTAAGGCGCGCCGACGAAAGAGCAGGCCTCCGGGCGTGGATCTTCCAAGTCACATTGTACGCGATCTTGCGGCGGACCCCTCGCTTTGGACGCGCTCATCATAACTTGCGCGTCGTAAAATATCAGCTTCTCCTTTCATGCCGGCCTCGACGCTGTTAGGCCAGAATCCATGGGGAGACTCTCTCAAATGACCGGCAGACGCGCTGGGGTGGAAGCCATTCCTGTAAAGGCCGCGAAGAAGCGCCAGCGCCAGTCCAGATCGGCGGCGCATTCGCTCCAGGAAAGCGCTCTCGAACGTCTGCGCGAGGACATCATCTCTGGCGTCCTTAGACAGGGGGAAGCGATCAATGAAGCCAAGCTGTGCGAGCGCTACGATATCGGACGCACTCCGGTCCACCAGGCGATCGCCAAGTTACAAGCTCAGGGTTTGGTTGAAGTCATTCCACGCAAAGGCACGTTGGTTCGGGCGATTAGCTTCGACGAAGTCATTCAGTTGGCCGAGGCGCGCCTCATCAATGAGATGGAAGTCGCTAGGCTAGCGGCCAACCGCATCACGCCTGACGAGATCGCCAAGCTTGAAAGCCTAGTGATCGCCATGGAAGTCGCTCATGAGCAGCGCGACCCTAAACAGACCATGGCGCTTGATCGCGAATTTCACGCTACGATCCATCAGGCCGCGCGAAACCCGATACTCGCCGAATTCTTGCGCTCCGTCTACGATCGCTCGATGCGGGTCTGGTACATGTCGCTCGGCCAGCGGGACTATTTTGACGGCTTACAGGTTGAACATCGGGCCTTGGTGGACGCCTTACGCAAAGGCGATGCGGATCTGGCGAGCGCAGCGATGCGCGATCACATCATGAGTTACCGCAACAACCTCCGCCGCCAAATCTGACGCCGCTAAACGGCGCTTGCCCCCTCCGAAGGCGTTCCACGCTAGGACATCGGCTGCAGCAGAGGCTTACGGAGGACGGTGCGTGGGATGTGTGCATTTTGCCCTCCCCGCTATCGTTTTGTCGTCGCCGCTGAGCGACACGCGAGCGAGCGGAAAGTTCCCAGCTCAGAAATATCTCGGGACATGAATTACGCGAGTGTCGTAATAAATCCTGCGCTAGTTTCTTGGCATATTCCAGAGAATGATAATCAACGCTACAGGGGATATTTGAGTTATCTATCTATGTAGATTGAGAAAAAATACCTCATCAACGGTGTTCGGTCGCCTTGTATCAATCGACGAGGTAGTGATATATCACAATAAATAAATGTAGCGGAGGGGCGCCGTCTCGCATGCCGCCTAGCCTCACACACCGAGCTAAGATTGTAGGTCATTGATGATCACACGAGAGAGCCTCCGTTATGCCCCCGGAAGCGCCATTCGGGCGCTCTGTCGGCAAGGAGACTGGTCCGAGCAGACCGCCAGCCTTGCACAAGACTACTATCAGGCCAATCTCGTCATCCTTCCCTCTGCCTATGCGGAGGAGTTCCGTCAATTCTGCGAGCTCAATCCCAAACCCTGCCCGCTCATTGATGTGACCGCGCCGGGCGATCCGGAGTTCCGCACCGCAGCGCCCGGCAGCGACGTTCGCACCGACCTCCCGCGCTACTGCATCTACAGAAATGGCCGTCTGGTGGAGGAGCGGGAAAGCATCCAGGATGTCTGGCGCTCGGACCATGTCGCCTTCATCACCGGTTGCACATTCTCCGCCGACGCGATTCTTGACGCCGCCGGGGTCGAGTTCGTCTCGATCGATACACCGTCGGGGCGGTTCGGCGCCTACACGACCAATATTCCCTGTAAACCGAGTGGTCGGCTGCACGGGCGAATGGTCGTCAATGCCCGCCCTGTCGCCCCGACTTCAGTCGAGCGCGCTGCAGACATTACGTCGCGTTATCCGCTTGCGCATGGTGGACCGGTACACATCGGTTCGCCCGCAGACATCGGGGTTGACTTGACAAAGCCTGATTGGGGTAAAAGTCATGACATTAAAGAAGATTTCGTTCCGGTATTTTGGGCGTGTGGCGTGACATCTCATCAAATCGCCATTGAAAGCAGCCTTCCGGAAATGATCACGCATAAGGCGTCACATATGTTTGTCACCGATCTTCTGATCAATGACGGTATCTTGAAGTCCTCGACACCTGCGCTTTGACTTTAATACTCTCGGTTTTATGTCAGCAAGCTGAGGCGGTAGCGAGTAGAACAGTCTGTTAATTGGCGGCCGAGCCATTGGCGCGGAAATTCTGCGCAGCTGGCGCCAGACCCCGCCGCCTAGTTTTCACCTCGTCGCAGCCTACGGTCTGTCAACCAACTCTCGAGCCTGACGATGGCCGCTCGCGACGCTTCTTAGCCGTCCGGCGGACGCCATGCTCGGCCTAATTGCCCTGCACCCGTCGCCCCGCGAACTGAGCGGCTGAGACCTTAGAGTCGGCCTCCAGCGCGATCGGCGGGCGAGACGCCTGTCATGAGCGCGCGGTGAAGGCTGCAGAGAACGACATCCGCGCCGTCCCCCGAGCTCGGCTGTCGGTGATTATAAAATTGGCGCTTAGAGACGACCTCAACCTCGAAAGCCTGAAAACGCTACAGACAAGCACAGTGAAATTTCACTGATATTTTTCTATTGACCAATGTGAAGTTTCTAATACGGTCCACCTTACGAAGAGGGGGACAAACATGATCGTCGTGACACGTCGCAGCCGGCTGTTCGGCTCCAGCATCCTCGCTTGCGCCGCCATCGGCGCAGCCGCGTCCTCAGGCTCCGCGGCCGCCCAGGAAGCGCCGCCCGGAGGGCAGAATGCAGGCCAGGCGTCCCAGGAAGTGGTGGTGACGGGTTCGCGGATCCGTCGCGCAGCGGACGATACCGCGGCGCCTGTGACGATCATCAACCAGCAGGATCTGACGGATCGCGGCTATATCACCGCGGGCCAAGCCTTGAACGACATAACCGCGAACGCGCCCAGTTTCCCTGTTTCCAGCAACAGCGGCGTGCCGATCGGCTCAGGCCAGACGTACCCGAACCTCTTCAACCTCGGCGCCGGCCGGACCCTCACGCTGGTCGATGGTCTTCGCTTCGCGAGTTCCACCTATGGCGGAGATCGAATCGTCGATACGAATATCATACCCACGGGCTTGATCGATCGCATCGATGTCGTGGAAGCCGGCGGCGCGGCCGTCTACGGCTCAGACGCCATCGCCGGGGTGGTTAACTACGTCCTGAAGAAGAACTTCCAGGGGGAGGAAGTTGATATTCAAACCGGCATTTCCACCTACGGCGATCAACCGCAAAATAGCGCCCACGCCACGTTCGGCCGAAACTTCGACGATGGTCGGGGCAACATCGCGTTCGACGCGGAATGGTCCAAGACCGACCCGATGCTTTATTCGGATCGGCCCTACACGGCTCAAGCTTACATTGCGAGCGGCGCGATTCCGATCCGCAACGCGACGTTCTGGGAGTTCAATAATAACGGAGTCATCTTTGCCCCAGCGGCATCACCGGTCGCGAGCTACATCAAAGGGCAGTTCTCGCCAGATGGATCTTCGGTTCTTCCGTTCAACACGGGGGTCACAAAAGGTGTGCCCTTCGCCATTGGCGGCGACGGCACCAGCTATGGAGACTTGACGTCCCTGCAGACCGGCGAAGAGCGCTACAGCGCCACCGCCATCGGCCACTACGACTTCAGCTCACACCTAAAGATCTCCGGATCGCTCTTTTATGGTCATACGACCGGAGAGGATCCCTATGACTCCAAGTATTACAGCAATATTTTCAATTCTGCCGCCTCTGGGTCGGGGCCGATCTCCTTCACCATGAGCAATCCGTATCTAACGGCTGGCGATATTGCATCGATCTCGGCGGCCTACCCTGCCTTTGCCACCGGCGGTAATGCCTATCTTTCTAAAATCTGGTCGGATTTGACACCGTCCCGCGCAGAGACTTTCAACACGGACTATTACCGCGGTGTGATTGGTCTCAATGGAGACTTCAACGCGTTGCAGCGGAACTTCTACTATAGCGTATCTTTGAGTCATATGGAGACGACGGGCGACGACCAAGCTTGGGGGGTCTATACTGCGCGCTTCAACAACGCGATCAACGCCGCGAAAAACAGCGCGGGTCAAATCGTGTGCGCTGAAAATGCCGTGAGCGTCGTCGATGCGTCCTGCGTCCCGATCAACCCGTTCGGTTCGACAAACGTATCGGCCGCGGCGCGCGCTTATGTAAGCGTGCCTGTGGGAGAGACCTTCAACAACACCCAAAACGACTTCCTCGCCAACATTGGCGGTGATATAGTCGCACTGCCCGCCGGCGCTGCGAAGTTCAGCCTGGGGTACGAGCACCGCTCAGAATCGGCGACCTATTCCCCCGACACAGCGAACCAGCTTGGACTAGCCGGCACTCAAGCGGTGACGGTCGCGACGCACGGAAGCTACGAGACCAACGAGTACTCCAGTGAGCTTCTCATTCCGATCCTGGCGCCAGGCTTCAACCTTCCTCTCGCCCGAACGGTCGAGCTTTCCGGGCAGTATCGTCTGGTCGATAACTCGATCGCCGGGCAGGAAAACGTCTGGGGGCTCGGCCTTCGCTGGGAAATTTTTAAAGGCCTGACCTTCCGCGCTTCGCGCAGTCGCAACTTCAGGGCTCCGACTTTGACCCAGCTACTTGCGCCGCAATCGGTTGCACTCGGCGCCGTCGGGGCGGACCCCTGTGACAATCGCTATATCAGCGCTGGATCCAGCCCCTCGACGCGCCTCGCCAACTGCCAGGCTCTGTTCGCCGCCCATCCAGGCTGGGGCGCCTTGGCCTCATTCCAGGATCCGGCGGTCAACTATTCCGACGCCAATATCACGACCGGCGGTAACGACGCTTTGCAAAACGAGATCTCGAACACGACGACTTTAGGCCTTGTCTTTCACCCAGATTGGGTGCCTGGCAACCTCAACCTTCAGATTGATCGCGTCCAGATCGACCTGAAAGACGGTCTCACGGCGCTCACCCCCGCACAGTTCCTTGCGGCGTGCTATGACTCGCCGAACGCCGGCAATTCGGCGTGCAACACGTTCGCGCGCGACCCCACCACGGGCTACGTCACCGCGGCGGAGAGCACGACCTACAATGCAGCCTCGGTGATCTATCACGGCGAGACGCTGAACGCGGATTACCGCTTCCCGCTGTCATGGGTCACACGACGGGACGGCTCTGGTTCGGTTGAGCTGGAAGTTCAGACCACCCACAACGATGTACTGCGGACAAACGTCGTGGGCGCGATCACCCAAATCGCCGGAACCTATGCCGAACCCCGGTGGAACACCCGCTTCGACATCCGCTATGCCATCGGGCCCCTTCGCGTGACCTACCAGGCGCACTATCTGCCGAGCGCCCTCTATGCTCAGGGGGCCACCGCGGCGAATACGCCGGTGCCGGTGGTCGCCTCGAACCTCACCCAGGACATTTCGATGACCTACAATTGGAAGCAGTACCAATTCCGCGCGGGTATCAACAATATAGCCAACCAAAGTCCTTCGTTCCCGACGCTGACATACGGCGATATCATCGGTCGCGAATTCTTCGTCGGATTGAAGGCTAGATACTGACCAGGCGCATAGATCAGTGCTCTCAAGTCGCCCGTCCAGGGTAGTCCGCGGAGGAGGGCTCCGTGACCCCCATCCGTCTTCAATGACGCCGCTGAGGGTTTCCAGGCTTGCGCGTCTGCGAGGCGACCGTGCGGCGCGCGTCGGAGGCGGCGCCCGCCTAGGTCGAACGACATCGGAGGAGGTTGAAATTAGCTTCTCATAGGGCGCTCGGCACCGCGGCGGCTTTGTTGGGCGGGAGTGTCCTGACGGCGTCGTCAAGGCATCGAACTCGACACCAATCCGGTCGAGCGGACGATCAGGCCCATCGCGATGACTGAGTCATTGTACACCTCCTCTTCAAGTATCTGGAAACATTGGGATTTGATTTTGTGGTTCGAGGTGACACGGGCCACCCTTACGCCCCATC
>Ga0116229_10010886_pt1 | contig 13552 bp, 11 predicted proteins | sample S1TSphgellanicum_3_FD_87313 | JGI IMG/M metagenome (GOLD analysis project Ga0116229, IMG submission 87313) | Host-associated microbial communities from peat moss isolated from Minnesota, USA - S1T2_Fc - Sphagnum magellanicum MG | ecosystem: Host-associated > Plants > Peat moss > Unclassified...
GCGGCGCGAAGCTGGTCGGATCGACGGAAGGTCTCGGCCTGAACCGTGGCGGCGGCCAGCTCCGCGCGCTCCAAGGCTACCGCGCCCTGGTCGAGCAGGGCCAGCAGCACCCGCTCCTCGCCGGCGCCCGTATTGGGGCCGAGGTTGGCGCTCTGGGCGGAAACGCCGGCGACGCCTGAGCGGGCGCGCAAGCCCTGCAGCGGCCAAAACGTCCAGTCGATCTGGGGCAGGGTCCCGGTGCCGGCGCCCGCGGGCTCGCCCTTTTCCCAGGCCCAGCGCGCTGCGGTCATGGCGGAGGCTTCCAGCGCGACAATCTCTGGCGAGCCGGCGGCGGTCTTGATCTCGCCCTCTTCAGGCAGGAGCACGATGGCGCCGCCGCCGGCGGCGGCGGCGACCTGTTCGGCCAGGGCCTGGGCCGCCTCCCCACGGGTCGAGACGGCCGATAGCCGCCGACTTGCGGCCAAGAGCGACGCGAACACGGCGGCGCGACGCGCGGTATAGCGGCTCTGGTCCCGGACGCGGCCGGTGAGGAGGCCTGTGATGACCGCCACGGCGAAGAACACGCCAAAGGTGATCAGATCGGACAGGTGACCGATCGAAAAGCTCATCCGCGGTTCGATGAAGAAGAAGTTGTAGCTGAGCGCCGCCGCCGCCGCCGCCGCCAGGGCCGGTCCAAAGCCGAAGGCCGCGCCGGTCACGAGCACGCTGGCCAGGAAGATCATCGCCAGATTCGGGTTGGCGAGGGATCGATCAGCAATCGTGGAGATCAAGCCCGCCGTCGCCACCAGCGCGCTCGCCGCCGCGTAGCCGCGCCAGTCGATGCGCCGCCCCCCGAACGCGGCGCTGAGCTTGGGCTTGGATGGCGCGCCCGCGTCCCCCGCCGCGTCGGTAATGATATGTAGCGCCGCGCCGTGGGTGTGCTCCAACAGGGCGTGGGGCAGCGAGCGGCCGATCAGCGCCCGCCCCCGATCGGGCTTGCTTCGGCCGATCACGATCTGGGTGATGTTGTTGCGCGACGCGTACTGCAGCACCGTCTCCAAGAGATCGTCGCCCGTGACGGTCACGACGCTGCCGCCGAGCTGGCCCGCCAGTTTCAGCGCCGCTGCGGTGTGCAAGGCGGCGCCGGGGCGCGGCGGCCGGTTGGGGCGCTCCACATGGAGCACAGTCCAGGGGGCCTCCATCATCAGGTCGGAAAGCCGGCGTCCGGCGCGAACAAGCGAGTCGCCAAACGGCTCGCCGCCGACCAGCACCAGGATGCGCTCGCCCGCCGCCCAAGGCCCCTCGATGCCCTGGCGGCGCATCTGGCTGACCAGCTTGTCGTCCACCGTCTGGGCGGCGCGGCGCAGCGCCATTTCCCTGAGCGCCGTCAAGTTCTCGGCCTTGAAGAAGCGGTCTGACGCCAAGCGCGCTGTTTCCGGCACATAGACCTTGCCCGCCGCCATGCGCTCGCGCAGCTCGTCCGGCGTCAGATCGATCATCTCGATCTCGTCGGCGTTGGAGAGCGCCGAGTCCGGCACGGTCTCGCGCACGCGCACGCCCGTAATGCGCCACACCACATCGACCAGGCTCTCCAGGTGCTGGACGTTCAGGGTGGTCCAGACGTTGACGCCGGCCGCCAGCAGTTCCTCAACATCCTGCCAGCGCTTGGGGTGGCGCGAGCCCGGCGCATTGGAGTGGGCGTATTCATCGACCAACAAGAGAGCCGGCCGACGGGTCAGGGCGGCGTCGAGATCAAATTCCAAAAGGGTGCGCGCGCGGTACTCGAAGGGCCGGCGCGGCAGGATCTCCAGCCCGTCGCACAGGGCCTCGGTCTCCCTGCGGCCATGGGTTTCGACCACGCCGACGACGACGTCGAGCCCTTCCGCCCTTCGCCGCTGGGCTGAGCTCAGCATGGCGAAGGTCTTGCCCACGCCCGGCGCCATGCCGAGGAACACGCGCAATTCTCCCCGTCCTGCCCGCTTCGCCTCGGCGAGCAAGGCGTCCGGATCGGGGCGACGAGGTTGGGGAGTCTTACCGTCCGGCGTCATCGCCGATTATGTGCGGGGACGCGGGCCGGCTGGATAGAGGGAATCGAGATCCCGATTGACGGCCAGCACGTTTATGTGGGGCTGACCGATGAAGCCCAGCACCGGCCCCTCGGTATGACGCAGCATCAGGGCGTCGATCTGGTCAACCGCAACGCCGCGCGCCGCGGCGATGCGGGGCGCCTGGAGGGCGGCGTTCGACGGCGAGACGTCGGGATCGAGGCCAGACCCCGACTGGGTCACGGCGTCGGCGGGAATTGGGCCGGCGACAGGGTTGTCCTTACGAAAAGCCGCTGCGTCCGCGGCGACGCGGTCGATCAGCTTCGAGTCCATCGGCCCGAGATTGGAGCCGGACGAGTTGGAGGCGTCATAGCCATTTCCGGCCGAGGAGCCCCTGGGATGCAGATAGGCAGGTTTGGCGAAGCCCTGAGCCAGGAGGGCGGAGCCGACCACGGTCCCTTGCGGAGTCCTGATCAGGCTGCCGCCCGCCTGAGCAGGCAGCGCCAGATGAGCGACGCCGGTGATCGCCAGGGGATAGGCCAATCCGGTGAGGAGCGTGAAGAAAGCGATCATCACGACCGCCGGGCGAAGATTGGACAACATGAGCGTCAGGCTCCGAAGGGGCAGGTCATGCGAGGTGCAGCGCCGAGATGATCACATCGATGATCTTGATGCCCGCGAACGGCGCCACGAGGCCGCCGAGGCCATAGACCAGGAGGTTGCGGCTCAAGAGCTTCTGGGCGCCGATCGCCCGATACTTCACGCCTTTCAGCGCCAGGGGGATCAGGGCGATAATGATCAGGGCGTTGAAGATCACCGCCGACAGGATGGCGCTCTGGGGGCTCGACAAGCCCATGACGTTCAGGCTGCGGAGCGCCGGCAGGGCGACCACGAACAAGGCCGGGATGATGGCGAAATATTTGGCGACGTCGTTGGCGATCGAGAAGGTGGTCAGCGCGCCGCGGGTGATCAGCATCTGTTTGCCGACCTCGACGATCTCGATCACCTTGGTCGGATCGCTGTCCAGATCGACCATGTTGCCGGCCTCGCGCGCCGCTTGAGTCCCGGTCTGCATGGCCACGCCCACATCGGCCTGGGCCAGCGCCGGGGCGTCGTTGGCGCCGTCGCCGCACATGGCGACCAGCCGCCCCTTGGCCTGCTCCTCGCGGATCATGCGCAGCTTATCTTCGGGCGTCGCTTCAGCCAGGAAGTCGTCCACCCCGGCTTCCGAGGCGATGGAGGCGGCGGTGACGGGGTTGTCGCCAGTGATCATCACGGTACGGACGCCCATGCGACGCAGGTCCGCGAACCGTTCCTTCACGCCCGGCTTCACGACATCCTTCAGGTGGATGACGCCGACCAGGAGGTCGCCTTCGGCGATCGCCAGCGGCGTGCCGCCGGAGCGGGCGATTCGGTCGACGGCGGCTTCCAGTTCCTTAGGGACCTGAGCGCGGTCGATGTTCAGATAGCGGAGCACCGCATCCACTGCGCCCTTGCGCCAGGATAGGCCCGACGTTTCCAGGCCGGACAACCGGGTGACGGCGGTGAAGGGAATGGGCACTGCGCCGGCCGGGGCTTCGCCGGTGACGCCCTGCTCGTGCGCCAGTTCGACGATCGAGCGGCCTTCCGGCGTTTCATCGGCGAGCGACGCCATCAGGGCCGCGCGCATGGCGGCGGCTTGGGGCACGCCCGGCGCCGGGATCACCTCGGTGGCCATGCGGTTGCCATAGGTGATGGTGCCGGTCTTATCGAGCAGCAGGGTATCCACGTCGCCCGCCGCCTCGACCGCGCGGCCGGAGGTGGCTAGCACGTTGAACTTCAACAGCCGATCCATGCCGGCGATGCCGATGGCGGACAGGAGCCCGCCGATGGTCGTGGGAATGAGGCAGACGAACAGGGCGCCTAAGACCATGGGGTCGAGCCGCACACCGGAATATTCGCCCTGCCCGACCAAGGTGACGACTGCGATCAGAAACACCAGCGTCAGGCCGGCTAGAAGGACGGCGAGCGCGATCTCATTGGGCGTCTTGCGACGGTCGGCGCCTTCGACCATGGCGATCATCCGATCCAGGAAGCTTGAGCCGGCGCCCGCCGTCACGCGCACCTTGATCCAGTCCGACACCACGGTCGTGCCGCCCGTGACCGCGGAGCGATCGCCGCCGCTTTCCCGGATCACCGGCGCGCTTTCCCCTGTGATGGCGGCCTCGTTGACGCTGGCCATGCCCTCGATGATCTCGCCGTCGGCCGGGATCACATCGCCGGCTTCCACCAACACCACTTGGCCCGGCGCAAGCGAGCTGGCGGCGGTCGGCACAGTGGTCCCGGTTTCGGGGTCGACGATCAGCTTGGCCTTGGTGTCGACGCGGGCCGCGCGCAAACTGTCCGCCGCCGCCTTGCCGCGGCCCTCGGCCACGCTTTCGGCGAAGTTGGCGAACAGCACCGTCGCCCACAACCAGATAGCGATCTGGGCGGGGAACAGTACGGACTGATGGGTGAAAATCGCGGCGACCGTGGAGATGGTCGCCAACGCCGCCACCACTTCCGTCGCCAGGATGACCGGGTTGCCCGTCAGCTGGCGCGGATCAAGCTTGGTCAGGGCGTCGCGCCCCGCCCGGCTCAGCATCGCCGATTGGCTGACGGAGGATCGCGATCCGGAGGTGGGGTTTAAAGACGCCATGGCTGTGTTCGATCTCTCAGAAGATCAATGGAGGTGGGCGAGCGCGTGCAGCATCTGGAAATGCTCCACGATCGGACCCAGCGCCAAGGCGGGGAAGAACTGCAGCCCGCCCAGGATCACGATCACCCCGATGAGGAGGCCCATGAACTGCAAGGTGTCGGCCGGCAGGGTGCCCGCGGTCGGCTGAAGCTTGGGCTTGGCGACCAGAGAGCCTGCGACCGCAAGGACCGGGATGGCGTAGCCGTAGCGGCCGCACATCATCGCGATCCCCAGTGTGGAATCCCACCAGTCGCTCGCGGCGGTGAGCCCTGCGAAGGCGGAGCCGTTGTTGCCTGTGGCCGAGGTGTAGGCGTAGAGCATTTCGGTGAAGCCGTGCGCCCCGGTCGTCGACAGCCCCTTGAGCGCGATCGGCAGCACGGCCGCCACGCCAGCGAAGCCCAGGATGGCGAGCGTCATGATCAGGGCGCTGAGCATCACATATTTGATCTCCCGCGCCTCGACCTTCTTGCCGAGGTATTCCGGCGTGCGCCCGACCATCAGGCCGGCCACGAACACCGCCAGCAGCGCCATGTGGACCATGCCGTAGAGACCAGACCCCACCCCGCCTGGCGCAAGCTCGCCGAGCTGGATGAGGAACAGGGCCGTCCCACCGCCCAGCGGCGTAAAGCTTTCATGCATGCCGTTCACTGCGCCGTCCGAGACGCCGGTTGTGGCGGCGGCGAATACGGCCGTGGACGCCGGCCCGAACCGAACCTCCTTGCCCTCCATATTGGGCGTGGCGGCGACGTGGGCGGCGACCAGGGCGGGGGTGGGCTGTGTCTCAGAGGCGTAGATGGAGGCCGCGCCGGCGCCCACGATGATCACCATGGCCGCCAACAGCACCCAGGCCTCCTTGCGGGCCATGACATGGCGGCCGAACGCGACCACGCAGGCGAAGGGAAGCGCCAGCATGGCCACGATCTCGATCAGATTGGTCCAGGCGTTGGGGTTTTCGAACGGGTGAGCCGAGTTGGCGTTGAAGAAGCCGCCGCCATTGGTGCCGATCTGCTTGATCGCCTCCTGGCTGGCGACGGGGCCGAGCGAAATGCCCTGTTTGGCGCCCTCAAGCGTGGTCGCGTCTACATGGGCGGCCAGCGTCTGGGGCACGCCGAGCGCGACCAGCGCCAGGGCGACGACGATCGATAGCGGCAAGAGGATGTAGAGCGTCACCCGCGTCAGGTCGGCCCAGAAGTTGCCGAGCGTCTCGCCTCGATTGGCGGAGAACGCCCGCGCCAAGGCCGCCGCGACCGCGATGCCTGAGGCGGCGGAGGCGAAGTTCTGAACCGTGAGCCCCACCATCTGCGACAGGTTCGATAGGGTCGTCTCGCCGGCGTAGGACTGCCAGTTGGTGTTGGAGACAAAGCTGATGGCCGTATTGAACGCCAGATGCGGCGCCATGCCGGGGAAATGCAGCGGGTTGAGCGGCAGCGCACCCTGGATGCGCAAAATTATGTAGAGCAGGACGAAGCCCGCCGCGTTGAAGGCGAGGAAGGCCAGGGCGTAGGCCAGCCAACCCTGCCCCTTGGCCGGATCGATCCCGGCGGCCCCGTAAACGATGCGCTCGACGGGCTTGAGCACAGGATCGAGCCAGGTCGACGCCCCGTCCCACACCCGCGCCATATAGACGCCGAGCGGCCACCCCACGGCCACAGCCAGCGCGATGGAGACGGCGATCTCCGCCCACCCTTGCCAAGTCATGCTGTTATGTCCGTTTAGAACTTGTCGGGGCGCGTGAGGGCGGCGACCATATAGATGGCCACGCCCAAGGCGGCGAAGGCGTAAAGCAGCGCGACCATGGTCAGAGGCCCCTCAACAACCAGGCATAGGCGGCGAACGCGGTGAACAAGATCGCGCCCAAGGCCAAATAGATCAGATCGCCCATAATGTGCGCTCCCTCAATCGAGGGCTTATCGCGCCGATGACCGTGAAGGATCGATACGAGTTGTGAGGATGGGGCATAAAGGGCGCATAAAGGTCATCATCGATCCTCACGCCCTCGCATCCCTTTCCTCCCCATGCTTCCAGCATGGGGAGGTGGCGGCGAAGCCGACGGAGGGGCCGCGCGATAGCGCGGAAGACGCCGCACCAACGCCAGACTAAGCTTCCTCTATGAACCCGAAAGGCTTGACCCTACGCCGCGCCCAGAACCTCCGACGCGCAATGACGCCACCCGAGATCAAGCTCTGGCAAGCGCTCCGGTCCCAAAAAGCGGGCGGCTGGCGCTTTCGCCGACAGCATCCGATCGGGCCGTGGATCGTGGACTTCTACTGCCGTGAGCAAAAGCTCGCCATCGAGGTCGATGGCTGGTCCCACAACATGGGCGAACTGGGCCGCGACGAACGCCGCGACGCAGACCTCGCCCGCCGGGGCGTGCGAGTGATCCGCTTTGGGGCGGCGGACGTGATGGAGAACCTGGACGGCGTAGTCGAGACGGTCATCGCCGAACTCGGCGGCCCACGCGCTCCCGCAAGCTAAAACCGCCGCCTTTTAATCCTCCCCATCGCTTTGCGATGGGGAGGTGGCGCAGAGCGCCGGAGGGGCCGCGCGTAAGCGCGGAAATCGCCGCACCACCGCTAACCTGGACACCACACTGCCGCCCCGTTCCGCCCGGCCTAGCGGCCGCGCGGCCCCCTCCCGCCCATTCGGGCGTTCTCCCCCATTTCAAGAAGAAATGGGGGAGAAGACAGCCCTCGCGTCCTCACTGCCTCTTAATCCTCCCCATCGCTTTGCGATGGGGAGGTGGCGCAGAGCGCCGGAGGGGCCGCGCGGAGCGCGGAAGACGCCGCACCACCGCTAACCTGGACACGACACCGCCGCCCCGCTCCGCCCGGCCTAACGGCCGCGCGGCCCCCTCCCGCCCATTCGGGCGTACTCCCCCATTTCAAGAAGAAATGGGGGAGAAGACAGCCCTTGCCTCCTCACTGCCCCTTAATCCTCCCCATCGCTTTGCGATGGGGAGGTGGCGCAGAGCGCCGGAGGGGCCGCGCGGAGCGCGGAAGACGCCGCACCACCGCTAACCTGGACACGACACCGCCGCCCCGTTCCGCCCGGCCTAACGGCCGCGCGGCCCCCTCCGCCGAGGACCAGCGCCGAAGCTAGAAAAAGCAGAAAATATGATCGCATGCCCCCCTCAACACTCCACCCGGTTTACCGCCAACCCCACCGCCAAGCCCCCCAGCGACGTTTCCTTATAGATGTGGCTCATGTCGTCGCCGGTGCGTTTCATGGTGGCGATCACCTTATCCAGGCTCACCGAGTGCTGGCCGTCGCCCAAGAGCGCTAAGCGGGCCGCGTCGATGGCCTTGATGGCGCCCATGGCGTTGCGCTCGATGCAGGGGATCTGCACCAGGCCGCCGATGGGGTCGCAGGTGAGGCCAAGGTTGTGCTCCATGCCGATCTCCGCCGCGTTCTCGATTTGCGCGTTCGTGCCGCCCAGCGCCGCCGCCAAGCCCGCCGCGGCCATGGAGCAGGCGACGCCCACCTCGCCCTGACAGCCGACCTCGGCGCCAGAGATGGAGGCGTTGCGCTTATAGAGCGCGCCAATAGCGCCGGCGGTCAAAAGGAAGGTGCGCCGGCCTTCGGCTGAGCCGTGGTGGCAGCGGTCGTAGTAGCGCAGCACGGCCGGAAGCAGGCCGGCGGCGCCGTTGGTGGGGGCGGTCACGACCCGGCCGCCCGCGGCGTTCTCCTCGTTCACGGCCAGCGCCCAGAGATTGACCCAGTCCATCGCGGCTAGGGGGTCGGCGATCTGGCGCTCCACCTTGGCCAGGATCGCGCCCTGAAGCTGGCGCGCGCGGCGCTTGACGTTCAGGCCGCCGGGCAGCACGCCCTCCATCCGCATGCCGCGGTCGATACAGGCCTCCATGGCGGCGAAGATATCGTCCAACCCCCGATCGACCTCGGCAGGGGACCGGCGCGCGGCTTCGTTGGCGGCCATGAGCTCGGCGATGGTCAAGCCGGCCGCCTCGGCCTTCTCCAACAGGTCGGCGCCGGATTCGAAAGGATAGGGCAGCTCAGGACCCGGCTCGTCGCGGTGATTGCGCGCCATCTCGTCTTCGTCGCGCACGAACCCTCCGCCGACGGAGAACCAGACGCGCGCGGCCAGCTCGGATCCGGCCGCGTCATAGGCGGTGAAGCCGAGCGCATTGGGATGGGCCGGCAGGCGCTCTCGCCCCGCCCACACGATGTCTTGCGCCTCGTCGAAGGCGATCTCGCGGCCGCCCGCCAGGACCAGCGCGCCGTGGGTTCTTAAGTGCGCCAGGGCCGCCTCGCCGGCGTCGGGGTCGAGCGTGGCCGGCTGATAGCCCATCAGGCCCAGCATCACCGCCGTGTCGGTGGCGTGGCCCCGCCCGGTCAGGGCCAGCGACGCGTAGAGTTTCACGCTGACCCGCGCCGTACGCCCCAGCACGCCGTCCCGCGCCAGGCCGGCGACGAAGCGCGCCGCCGCGGTCATCGGCCCCATGGTGTGGGACGACGACGGGCCGACCCCCAGCTTGAACAGTTCGAAGACCGATACCGTCACACCCCATGCCCCGTCATTGGCCCAATCCCACCCCAAGCCGTTACTGTTGGCACGCCCCCTACCGTTTGCCCACAGGCCCGGCTACATAGCCAGCCATGACCGACGTTTCTAACGCCGCGCCGAAGAAGGGCTGGTTCCAGCGCCTCACCTCGGGGCTGCAGCGCTCCTCCCGTCACCTCTCCGAACAGGTGACCTCCGTCTTCCTGAAGAAGCGGCTGGACCAGGAGGCGCTGGACGAACTTGAAGAGCTTTTGATCGAGGCCGACCTCGGCGTCGACGCCGCCGTGCGCGTGACCGAGGCCTTCGCCGACGCCCGGTTCGGCACGGACGCCAGCGAGGACGAGATCAAGGAAAGCCTGGCCGAGGCCATCGCCAAGGAGCTTAGCCCCCATCAAGGCGTCTTTGCGCCCCTGGCCGGACCCAAGCCCTTCGTGGTGCTGATGGTCGGCGTCAACGGCTCCGGCAAGACCACGACGCTTGGCAAGCTGGCCGCCGACCTGACGCAGCAAGGCGCCAAGGTTCTGATCGCCGCCGGCGACACCTTCCGCGCCGCCGCCATCGAACAGCTCCAGGTCTGGGCGACGCGGGCGAACGCCGAGATCCTGGTGAAGCCGCAAGGGTCGGACGCCGCCAGCCTGGCGTTCGAGGCCGTCGAGCGCGCCCGGGCCGAAGGGTACGACGTCCTCCTGATCGATACGGCCGGCCGGTTGCAGAACAAGTCCGGCCTGATGGACGAACTCGCCAAGATCATCCGGGTGTTGAAGAAGATCGATCCGGCCTACCCCCATGAGACCCTGCTGGTGCTCGACGCGACGGTGGGGCGCAACGCGCTGAGCCAGGTCGAGATCTTCGGCCAGGTCGCGGGCGTGACGGGCCTGGTCATGACCAAGCTCGACGGGACGGCCAGGGGCGGCGTCCTGGTGCCGGTGGCGGAAGCCAGCGCCGCGCCCATCAAGCTGATCGGGGTCGGCGAGGGGATCGACGACCTCCAAGCCTTCGACGCGGGCGCTTTTGCGCGCTCCCTGGTCGGATTAAGCGAAGCCCCCGAAGGCGTAAGTCCGCGCCGGAGAGACGCCGTATGACTGAGCCCCGCCTATCAGCCGCAGCGACGCCGCCGTCGGCGTCGGCGTCGCCGGCCAGGACGCCTTGGGTTCGCCTGGCGATCGACTACGCGGGCCCCGCGGCGTTTCTCGCCGCCTACCTTTTGCTGCACCATAATATTCTGAACGCCACCTGGGCGCTTGTCGCGGCTTCGGCCCTGGCCCTGATCATCGGCTTTGCGGTCGAACGTCGCGTGGCGCCCTTGCCGCTGATCTGGGGACTGGCGGCCTTGGTCTTCGGTGTGCTGACGCTGGTGTTCCACGACCCGCGCATCATCAAGATGAAGACCTCCATCATCGACGCCGCGCTGGGGCTCGGGATGCTCGGCGGCCTGGCGCTGGGCAAGAGCCCGATCCGTATCCTGATGGGCGACTCGATCAGCCTGCCCGAAGCGGCCTGGCGAAAGCTGACGCTGCGCTTTGGACTGTTCTTTCTGGTGATGGCGGCGGCCAACGAGCTGATCTGGCGCACACAGCCCGAGGCCGTGTGGGTCGCGTTTCGGTTTCCAGGCCTACTGATCATCTCCCTGGCGTTTGCGGGAACTCAGCTGCCTCTGATGATGAAACAGGCCGAGGCTGCGCAAGCCGCCGTCAACCTGGCCGAAACCCAGGAATGACGACCCGCGCAAGCGTCGCACCCCGTCCAATTGTCTCGAAATCGTCTTAAAACGCCGATAGCGTGTCATCCGGTGGCGGAGGGTTGGATGCCGAAAGCGACGAAGTCGTCGATCAGCGCGCTGGACGCTTCGCCCAGCCATCTGCTGCATCGCGCGCTCCAACTCGCCCTCGATATCTACGCCTTGGACAGCCAATCCGGAGGGCTGACACAACGTCAGTTCGCGGTGCTGTGCGCTGTGGCCGACGACGAGGGCTTAAGCCAGACCGGCCTGGTGCGGGCCACAGGCATTGACCGCTCGACCCTGGCCGACATGGTCGCCCGGATGATCGGCAAGGGCCTTCTGGCGCGGGAACGCTCGATCGCCGACGCCCGCGCCAATACGGTTCGCCTGACCGAGTTTGGGCGCGCAGCCTTGAACGCCGCAGCCCCCCGCGTCGAAGCCGCCGACCAACGCCTGCTTCAGCTCCTGGGCGCCAAGAAGCGCGAGGCCTTCCTGGACTCGCTGCGCAAACTGGCCAAGGCGTCGGAGACCGCGCTCGGCGCTGAGGGGGACGACGCCCCTGGCGACCCCAAGACCAAGCGAAAAGCCGCTGGGGACGGCGCCCCAGATAAAAAGGCCGGCAAAAAAGCTGGCAAGAAGAAGCACAAGGCCAAAACCAAGGCCGCGTCGCGGGGAGCGTCGGCTGACGACGCGGAGACGCTCGGCGCTTGATGGCGCGGCGTGTTTCGAGACGCCCCTAAACCTTGATATCCACGATCGATCCCGGCCGCAGCACGCGCGATGGCGACGTCGCTGTGGGCGCCGCGGCCTGGGTCGACGGCTTGGCTGCGAAAGCATTGGCGAGCGCGGACAGGGCGGAAGTCGGTCGCGCAGCCGCGGTCGGCGTCGTCGTCTGAACCTGAACAACGGCCGGCGTTTGAGCGGCGGCAGGCGTCTTGCCCAGCGCCGCTTCGAAGAAGGCGCGCTGAGCGGCGCGCGCCGCCTCGCTCCTGACCGGTGTGATCGGGCGCAGCGCAGGCGGGCCGCTGCTGCCGATCGTATTGCGAGGGTCCGCCATAGACCTTGATCCTGCACAGGCGGCAACCTTTGCCCACCTTATGGTGAATCAAAGCTTAAGGCGTCGGGTGCGTTCCGTCACGGCTTGACGCGCGAACGTGATCGATTTGCCCGAGCAAGGTCGTCGCATCGGCCACGGTCAGCGGGCCCGCGTGCTTGGCCAGCACCTTGCCGTCAGCCGCGATGAGGAAGGTGTCCGGCGGAGCGTCCACCCCATAGTCGATCCCCACCCGGCCCGTGCGGTCCACCAGCACCGTCGTAAACGGGTCGCCGAGCTTGGCCAGGAAGGCCTTGGTATTGGCTGGATCGTCCTTGTAGGCAACGCCGATAATCTTGACCCCTTCGGCCTGGAGCGACAGCAGGGCCGGTGTATCCTGCCAGCACGGCCCGCACCAGGAGGCGAAGAAGTTCACCAGGATAGGGCCTTCCGCGTCGGGCTTGAGCACCGCAGGCGCGCCCGTCTGGAGCGTCGGAAGCGTTTCGACCGGGACCGTCTTGCCGACCAGGGCGTCGGGGATGAAGTGGGGGTCGTGGTGCAGGCCAAACGTGGCGAACAAGAGCGCCAGGGCGGCGAGGACGCCGAGCGGCGCCAAGGCCAGCCACCGCGTCACGGCCTAAGACCTTTAGATGGGGGCGCCTTTTCAGGACGGGCGCGCTCGGCGGCCTTGCGCCAGCGGCGGGCGCGCCACAGGCTCTCCACGATCAGAACGCCCAGCACCAGGGCGCTGACGCCATAGGCGGTCGCGACGAAGGCGGCGTATTTGCCGGGATCGAACCAGTGCAGCATGACCTCAGGTCGCCGCCGCCAAGGCCTGGGCGCCCGCGCGCCGACGCCAGACCTCTGTCCGCGTCCGCACCAGCCACAGGGCCGCGAACAGGAGGGTATAGCCCACCCACATCACCAGAAAGGGTCCAAGATAGACGGGCGCCAGCTTGCCGGCGAAGACGGTCTCGCCCTGGTGCAGACTGTTCCACCACACCACCGAGTAGTGGATGATCGGCAGGTTGACCGCCCCCACAAGCGCCAGGATGGCGGCGGCGCGGGCGGCCCTGGCCTCGTCGTCCAGCGCGGCGTGCAGCGCCATATAGCCAAGGTACAGCAGGAACAGCACCAGGACCGAGGTCAACCGCGCATCCCACACCCACCAGGCGCCCCACATCGGCCGGCCCCACAGCGACCCCGTGACGAGCGCCAGCCCGGTAAAGGCGGCGCCGATCGGCGCACAGGCCTTGGCGGCGGCGTCGGCCAGGGGATGACGGAACACCAGGCCAAAAAAGCTGGCGCCCGCCAAACAGGCGTAAGCGAACATGCCCGTCATGGCGGCCGGAACGTGGACGAAGAATATCCTGACGGTGTCGCCCTGCTGATAGTCGTCCGGCACGCCGAGCGACATCTTCAGGCCGAGGATCAGCGCCAGGGCGGCGCCCACGCCCAAGACCGGCGCCAACCAGCGCGATATCGCCATGAACCGGGCCGGATTGGCGAAAAAAGCCAGGGAAACCATGGCCTGGGCATA